>OOCB01000061.1_pt1 | contig 157814 bp, 149 predicted proteins | sample 1671351 | NCBI WGS metagenome assembly OOCB01 (sample SAMN06348148, study PRJEB24527) | human gut metagenome | biome: human gut; feature: ankylosing spondylitis patient; material: feces | host: Homo sapiens | place: China | collected 2015-10 | reverse complement strand
AAAGGGTTCTAGAGAGGTTACACGGAATCCGTGACGTGGCTGTTTGAGCCAGATGTTCACACAATAACGGAGTGGGCAGAAAAACAGAAGAAGCGGAGCGTTCGCCTTTATCCCCGGATTTTCCCCTTTGAAATATAAAATTGAAAAAATCCGGGGATAACAGCGATCGGAAGTTGTTCTGCCCGCGCAGTGGCTAAGTGTGAATTTACAGGGGTCAATGGGACACAGCGCAGGTGGAGTGAGTTAGTTCACTGGCTTTGTGACAAAAATCACAGATGATGAAAGCCCCAAGTCGTATACTGAAAATGTAAGAAAAACATTCATCCCGCGGTTCCGGTTCCCAAGTAGAGAGAACATGTTCCGGTTTATGTGAAACAATTCACATTAATCGCGGCTCTGGGCACACAATGCTACGAATGAAGCAAGATGTTATGTGTCCAGAAATCCAAATTAGTGGAGGGATTACGATGTCGGTGATTGAAAAAGATGTCAAACAACAAACAGGCTGGAGAAACTTTACCAAAGGAACATGGACCAAATCCGTAGATGTGAATGATTTTCTGGCACACAACTTGTCTCCGTATTACGGTGACGAAGCATTTCTCGCAGGTGCAACCCAGAATACCAAAGAATTGTGGGAGATCGTATCTGATCTGACCAAAAAAGAACGGGATAACGGCGGTGTCCTTGACGTTGACGTGAACACACCAGGTACTATTATTTCTCACCAACCCGGTTATCTGGATCAATCCAAAGAGCAGATTGTCGGCGTTCAGACCGATGCTCCGTTCAAACGTTCCATTCAACCAACAGGCGGAATTCGCATGATGATTGACGCATGTGAGGCATATGGCTTTGAAATGCCACAGGGCGTCATTGATATATTTACAAACATTCGCAAAACACACAACCAGGGTGTATTCGATGCTTATACTTCCGACATGCGTGCAGCGCGTAAAGCAGGAATTATTACAGGTCTGCCAGATGCTTACGGCCGTGGCCGGATCATCGGTGACTATCGTCGTGTAGCTTTGTACGGGGTAGACTTCCTGATTCGTAACAAAAAAGGCGAACTGAATGCACTCGAAGTTGATGTTATTGATGAAGATGTCATTCGTCTGCGGGAAGAATTGTCTGAACAGATTCGTGCATTGCAAGAATTGAAACAATTGGGCGATATGCACGGGTTCGATATTTCCTTGCCAGCGACAACAGCAAAAGAAGCATTCCAATGGTTGTACTTCGGTTATCTGGCTGCGATCAAAGAACAGAACGGTGCTGCGATGTCACTCGGACGTGTATCTTCTTTCCTGGATATCTACATTGAACGTGACCTGCACGAAGGGATTTTGTCCGAAGAACAGGCTCAGGAATTGGTTGACCATTTTGTAATGAAACTGCGGATTGTCAAATTCCTGCGTACACCGGATTACAACGAACTGTTCAGTGGAGATCCAACATGGGTGACTGAGTCCATCGGTGGTATGTCCGTGAATGGTGAAACACGTGTAACCAAAAACAGCTTCCGTTTCCTGCATACACTGCACAACCTGGGTCCTGCACCAGAACCAAACTTGACTGTTCTCTGGTCAACGAAACTTCCAGAAGCTTTCAAAGATTATTGCAGTAAAGTATCCATCGAAACCAGCTCAATCCAGTATGAAAATGATGATCTGATGCGTCCGATCTACGGTGACGATTACGGTATTGCTTGCTGTGTGTCGGCGATGAAGATCGGGAAACAAATGCAATTCTTCGGCGCTCGTGCCAACCTGGCTAAAGCTCTCCTGTATGCGATCAACGGTGGTCGTGACGAGAAATCCGGAGCACAAGTTGGACCTGAGTATCCTGCCATCACTAGCGAAGTACTGGATTACAATGAGGTTATGAAACGCTTCAAACCAATGATGGAGTGGCTGGCTAAGCTGTATATGAACACCCTCAACGTCATTCACTACATGCACGATAAATACAGCTATGAGCGTATCGAAATGGCATTGCATGACCGTGACATTGTACGTACGATGGCTTGTGGTATCGCTGGTCTGTCGGTTACAGCAGATTCACTGAGTGCGATCAAATATGCCAAAGTAAAACCAATTCGTAACGAGCAAGGCATCGCAGTTGATTTTGAAATCGAAGGAGACTTCCCTTGTTACGGTAACAATGAAGACAGCGTTGACAGCATTGCTGTTGAACTGGTAGAGAACTTCATGGGCATGATTCGCAAACACAAAGCTTACCGTAACGCAGTGCCAACACAATCCGTTCTGACGATCACTTCCAACGTGGTATATGGTAAGAAAACAGGAACTACACCAGACGGTCGTAAAGCAGGTGAACCATTTGCTCCGGGTGCAAACCCAATGCATGGTCGTGATAAAAAAGGTGCACTGGCATCCCTTGGCTCGGTAGCCAAATTGCCTTATGAACACAGTCTTGACGGTATTTCCAATACCTTCTCCATCGTGCCAAAAGCATTGGGTAAAGAGGAGACTACACGTAAATCCAATCTGACTGCGATGATGGATGGTTACTTCGGTCAAAACGCTCATCACCTGAACGTTAACGTATTTGATCGTCAGCAATTGATTGATGCGATGGATCACCCGGAAAGCTATCCACAACTGACTATACGGGTATCCGGATATGCCGTTAACTTCATTAAATTGACTCGTGAACAACAGTTGGATGTCATCAACCGTACGTTCCATGGCTCGATGTAAGTAATTTGCTAGTAGAAGACCGCTAGAGCAAGGTATTCCAAATCATATTAAACGCACAGCGGATGCGGATACAGAAAGGAAGAGGCAGCATGGTTAACGGACATATTCATTCACTCGAAACTTTCGGGACGGTTGACGGCCCAGGCATCCGCTTTGTGCTTTTTATGCAAGGATGTCTACTCAAATGTCAGTATTGCCACAACCCTGATACATGGGCGCTGGATGGTGGAAAAGAAATGACGTTAGAGGAGGTATTGGCTGAAATTGAGCCTTACCTATCCTACTACCGCAGCTCCGGAGGCGGGCTCACGATATCTGGCGGAGAACCAACGTTACAGGCTCACTTTGTAGCCGAGATCTTCAAGGAAGTGAAGCGGCGCTGGGGATTGCATACGACACTGGACAGCAACGGGTTTAACGAACCGGAACGGATTCACGATCTGTTGGATCACACGGACCTGGTTCTGCTGGACCTCAAACATATTGATGATGAGAAACATATCAAGTTGACAGGCAAATCCAACGAGAGAACGTTGAAAACAGCCAAGTGGTTATCGGAGCAAGGTCGGAAAATGTGGATACGCCACGTGTATGTGCCTGGTATTCATAACGAGGAAGAGGATCTGCTTAACCTCGGACGGTTTATTGGAACATTAAATGGCGTCGAGAAGTTCGAAATTCTTCCATACCATCAGATGGGGATCTACAAATGGGAAGCGCTCGGTAAAGTATATCCACTGGATGGAGTTCCTTCACCAAGTGAAGAAGAAGTGGAGCGGGCGTATCGCCTGATCGAACAAGGTCGCCAGGAAACAGCTGGCATGGCTTGTTCAGGTAAGTGATCTAACCTTTATATAGTAAAAACACTCAACCAAGCAGTCCTTGCGAACATGTTTCGCAGGGGCTGTTTTTTTTGCTGGTATCCATTGTAAATGCAAGATTATGGGTCCAGTGAAGGATTTTATCCCTCCATTGATGAATTGTCATCCTTACGATGTAAGCTCCGGCTTTTTATAATCAGAGTGTAAAGCCAAATGCTCAATATCTTGAGGAGGGTCAACCAGATGAAAAAAAGAATGACATTACTGCTTTCATTATTGCTTATCACTTCATGGACTTTGGCGGGATGTGCAAGCTCAAGTAACGAGCCACAGCAAGGCGCAGGTAATACACCTGTGGAGGAGACAAGTAAGGAACCGGTTGAAATGCTTCTCCGCCACACGCAGGTGGGAGCCGACAAACAGAAAAGACTGGCCATTCTGCAGGATGTTGTAGACAAAGTTGAGGGAGAGATACCCAATCTGACCTTTACGCTGGATGGTGTCGAATCCGATGTGAATCGTAAGGAAAAGCTTCGCGGAGAGATGGCGGCAGGTAACCCGCCGGATATATTTGAACTGTTCGGTAGCCCGGATTCCAAAGTTTATGCCAAGGAAGGTATGCTGCTTGATCTGACCCCAATCCTGCAAGAGCTGGGCATTCAGGACCAGTTTACATCCCTTGAACCGTTTACGTATGAAGGCAAAGTATATGGACTGCCGATTGGCGGTTCGGGCGAAGGTTTTTTCTATAATAAAGAGTACTTCGAACAAAAAGGATGGAAAGCCCCAACTACCATGGCTGAACTGGACAATATACTGGCTGAGATCAAGGCTGATGGCAAAGTGCCGCTTGCTTCCGCATCCAAGGCGGGCTGGGTACCGCTTATGTTAACCAACCACCTGTGGTCCCGGTATGCCGGACCGGAGATTACAGCAAAGTTTGCAACAGGTGAAGCGAAGTGGACCGATCCGGGTGTTGTGCAAGGTTTTGCCAAACATAAGGAATGGGTTGATAAGGGTTATTTCAAAAAAGGTGAACTGGGCTTCGAGTATGCCGAATATACCACGCAATTTACAAGCGGAGAAGTGGTGTTAATGTATGACGGAACGTGGAAATCATCGGTATTCAAAGAAGGTCAGAGCGGTGAATCGCTCATTGGCAAGGTTGGATTCTTCAATATGCCTCCGGTAGAGAACGGAGCAGGTGATCAAACGTCTTTGATGCGTGATGTGAACAATGGATATGGATTCTCGGCAGCAGTGGCGGATGACCCGCAGAAGCTGGCAGCAGTGAAAGCTTTTATCAAAAATTTCTACAATGAAGATATGCAGATCCGCGGCCTTGTGGAAGACGGTGTGTTGCCGGCCATGAAGCTGGACGAGAAAGTGCTGACCGATAGCATTACCGATGATCTGATGAAAGAAATTGTGGCTGTGCTTAATGCGTCCAAGACGTCGTTCCCGGCATTTGATGCACTCGTTCAGGCTGATGTGACGACAGAGATCAGCAATCTGCAAATCCAGAAGTTGATTGGTGGGCAGACCACCCCAGAGAAAATGGCTGAAGAGCTGCAAAAGGTGCAAGAGGAAGCAAACGCCTCAGTGGAATAAACTAATTCGAGTTGAAACTGCGATCGTTGAAGTGACTGAAGGAGGCTGACCATGAATACTTCACTCCGCAGCCCGTTAATCTATACGTTGTTTGTAATGCCAGCCCTAATTCTGTTTGTAATGTTCTTTCTATACCCTATTGGTAGCTCCCTGTATTACAGTCTGACGAGTTGGAATGGGGTATCGGCTGAGCCACGTTTTGTGGGTTTATCCAACTATATGAAGGCACTGACCGATGAACGTTTTTGGATTTCCACAAGGAATAACGGCTTTTTCATCGGATTTTCGGTCCTGATTCAGGTACCCTTGATCGTCCTGTTTTCGCTTCTGATTGCCAATGTAAAAAGGCTAAAAGGTCTGTATAAAACAGCTGTTTTTTTACCATCCATCATGTCGACAGCCGTTATCGGTATTTTATGGGGATTCATCTATGAACCGAATATCGGGCTATTAAACAAAATGCTTCATGTGCTGGGCATCGATCCAATCTACTGGTTATCGGATAACCGATTTGCCATGTTGTCCATCTTGGTGACCAATGCCTGGCAGTGGACGGGATTTTACATTGTCATGGTGCTGGCGGCCATACTGGCGATTCCCCGTGATCTGGATGAAGCGGCCGCAATCGATGGTGCAACGGCGGTACAACGTGCAATGCGAATTACGTTGCCGCTGATCCGGCCGATCATTTCAGTGGTGATCATGTTGTCCATCGCAGGTGCCATGAAAGCAGCCGACATCGTGATTGTCATGACCAAAGGTGGGCCCGCTGGGTCCACCGAGGTTCTGGCGACATACATGATCAAATATGCGATTACCAACTTCAAATATGGCTATGGCAATACCATTGCAGTGCTGATCTTTGCTCTGACGCTTGTGCTCACTGCGGTGTATCAACTGCTGGTAGCGAGGCGGAGCGAGAAGGTGGAATATTGATGGCAAAAAGCATAAAAAGCAGTATACCTCATGTGTTGTTAATGTTGTATTTAATCGCGATTTTGTTTCCCTTTTTATTTGTAATTTTCTCTTCCTTCAAGCAGGATAACAATGAAATCGCCCTGAATCCATTCGGTTTGCCTACAACATGGGAGTTTAACAATTACGTGGAGGCCTGGGTGAATGCCAAGATTGGCACGTATTTCTGGAACAGCCTGTACATTTCGATTTTATCATCGGCGTGTACGATTGCGCTCGGTGCCATGTTTGCTTTTGCCGTAACCCGGATGAGACACCGGAGATGGAGCCTGTTTCTGTACAGCCTGATTCTGGCGGGTATGCTTATTCCTAACAATGCACTTATGCTGCCGATTTATCTGCTTGTTCGCAAAATGGGCATATTGGATACACATCTGGCATTGATCGTGCCCTATGTGGCCAATGCGATCCCTTTTACCATTATTATCCTGGCGGCTTTTATGCGTTCTCTGCCTGGGGAGATTGAGGAAGCGGCGGTCATGGACGGCTTGAGGGCCCCGGGTATCTTTGCTAAAATAGTGATACCTCTTACGGTTCCGGCTATTGTTACCGTTTTTATCGTTAATTTCCTCGGCAACTGGAACGAATTTTTACTCGCCAACTATTTCTTATCCACCGATAAATTGCGTACGCTGCCAGTGGGCATGGTCCAGTTTCGGGATCAATATCAGATGAACTATGCCCAGATGTCGGCAGGTATTGTATACAGTGTTGTACCTGTACTTGTGATCTACGCTATACTCCAGGAGAAAATTATAGAAGGAGTAACTGCAGGTGGTGTCAAAGGTTAATACCATGAACCAGTGAATAGGGAGAACGGGATATGAACTTGCGAATGAAGCTGGCCTTGGCATTTCTGCTGCTGATTATTGTACCGATGTGTGCGCTAGGCATTGGCATGTTTCTGGTCACATCACATACGATTGAGAAAAAATACAATCAACAGGCCGAATATGCGCTTCAGGCCATTAGTTACAATATCGAGAATGTATTTCAGCAGATTAATAGTGTTACCGACAACGGGATAGCCACATCGGTTTTCCAAATGGCATTGAACGCCAAAGATCCGACCAAGCAGGATCTGGGGACCGGTAATCAGTTATCCCTGAATGCTAGCCAGCGCAATTTCCGTTCCCTTCTATATAACTATCCATTCATCAGTTATGCCTTTTTATATGATTTGCGTTCTTCCGAGAACAACCAGATTGTCTCCATTTTCACCAAAGAAAATTTTCAAGCCCTTCCTTTTCAGCAATTCAAAGTGCATCCCTTATTCAACGAAATTCAGCAACTTAATGGCGTGCCTAAATGGCTCGCACCTCTGGAATATCCCGAATTAACCGGGGTAGAGCCTGTCTTCACCCAGATCAGACTGGTCAAAGAACTCAGTTATTTTCAAAATATCGGCGTGCTTGTTGTTCAGATCAAAAAAGGAGAGATCGACCGGATCTTCCGTCACCTGCAAATCAGCGATTCAGCACAGGATACGTCGTTCCTGTTAATTAATGAAGAAGGGCTGATCGTCTATGATCCTGCAGGTATATATAACGGTGAGAACATGCAAAACCTTGGTGCTGAATCCAGCCGTTACGGTCCTGGCTTTAGTAGCGTCAGAACGGTCTTTGACGGCAAGGAGAGCATCATTTCACAATATCATCTGAAGAACTATAACTGGAGTCTCGTCAGTGTGACTTCATGGGAAGCCTTATCTGCGGAAACCAATGCCTTTGCAGGTTGGTCTGTCATCATTATTCTGTCATGCCTGCTCGCAGCGATGATCTTTAATCTTTTTTTCATGAATCGCATTACGGGTAACATTGCTGTACTTGTAAGGTTTATGCGTCGTGTGGATGATGGTGATTTTAATGCGAGGGTGGAAGGAAAAGGATTCGATGAAATGCAGCTGCTTGCGCAAGGGTTCAATGAACTATTGGATCGGATCGGGGGATTATTCCGTCGCGTTCGGGCAGAGCAAGAGCAGAAGGCCCAAGCGGAACTGCGTGTACTACAGGCCCAGATCAAACCTCATTTTCTGTTTAACACATTGGAATCCATTAATGGGTTAGCGCTGCGAGGGGAGGGCCGCAAAGTAAGCGAGATGGTGACCAGACTTGGCAATATGCTTCGTATCAGCATTCAGGATCAGGAGGAGATTCCGCTGGGTGAGGAAATAAGACATTTGCAGAGTTATCTGGAGATTCAACAGTACAGGTTCAGTGATTTGTTCACCTATGAGATTGACATTCCACCCCATCTATACAGCTCAATTCTGCTTAAGCTTACCCTTCAGCCTCTGGTGGAAAATAGCATTCAACATGGGTTTGAGGGGATCACCTATCCAGGTGTACTGCGGATAAGCGCATATGCAGAACGGGGTCATCTGGTGTTACGTGTTGAGGATAATGGGATCGGTATTCCCCAGGAAATGCTCGCACGATTTGAGTATATGGCAGAAGATCCACCGGAAGATATGCTCGCGGAAGGGGCGGAATCATTATCGTCCATAACGGAACGCAGGGGATTGGGATTACGAAGTGTGGCAGATCGAATTCGTATTCAATACGGGGCCGGGTATGGCATATTTATATGTTCAGCACCGGGGTATGGCACAGTTATTCGATGCATCATTCCATTATATGAGCAGGAGGAAGCCGGATGAATCTGACTGCAATGCTGGTCGACGATGAGCTGCCGATTCTGGAGAATCTGAACTACATTTTACCCTGGGAAGAGATGGGGATTGAAATCACAGGTACAGCGAGAAGTGGTGTAGAAGCGCTGGGGAAAGTAACAGAAAGTCATCCGGACATTCTCTTGTGTGATATTCGAATGCCGTCTATGGATGGATTGGAACTTATTCGTTTGCTGCGAGAGCAGGGTGAAACGTGTGAGATTATTTTGCTGACCGGCTATCAGCAGTTTGAATATGCTCGAACCGCTATCAAGTATAACGTACATGAATACATATGTAAGCCAATTGATTATTTGAATCTTGAACATAAACTGCGTGAACTTGCCGGGCAGATCCAGAAGAGACGTCAGGAAAACGAATCGCAACGTTATCGCAGCCAAGAGATGGAAAGCTGGATCAGACACAAACAGTTGATTGACCTGTTGCGAGGAGAAGCACCGTTGAAGGTTGCCTATCCTGCCTCTGTTCCTGAATTCATAACAACTGCTACACCGTATACGTTGCTGCTGGTGGATGCGGTCGGTTATTTTCGCCATTCTATCGGCTGGTCCGAGCTTCAGCATCAACGATGGCATGAGACCGTAAGTTCCAGACTTAGGGAAGTGACAGAGAGAATTATGGATGACTGTCAGATTCTTTCGACCCGTAAAGGGGAGTGGTGCATCCTGCTGGAGGCATCAGGTGAGTGGAAACGTCGCTCAGAGGAACTGGCCCATCAACTGTGTCTCGAATTAAATGCGATATTGTCCTTGGATTCAAGTGTGAAGGTCAGGGTTGTTCAGGATGATGTGCCCGTGAACCTGGAAAGTAAAATTCTGGAGCGATACCGGCATTGTCAAAAAATACTGATGTCCCATTCGGAGAGTGAAGACAAGGTGCTGAAGGCAAGTTGTCCCGAAACCACCTTATCGTATGATCATATGGCCTCCAAAGGGGCTAACTCATGGATTACAAGAGAAGATCTGGAGTTTGTTACTCGGTGGATTCGTCAAGGTAACAAGCAGGGGTTACGTGATGTATTGGATCGGCTTAAACAGCAAATGGGGAATTCAGGACAATCCTTCAACAGGATAGATGAAACCAATCTTCGGTTTATGCTTGTACACATGCTTCGGGAACTGCGTGAAGTACAGGCCCTCGCTGAAGAGCACGAAGTGAATTATTGGAATGCACTGCAAGGGGCCGTATCCATGAGGGAACTCCTTGAACTTGCAGAGGTCGTTACCCATGCCTCTCAGGGCAAAGAAACGCAACCACGTCCTTCTGTATCGGAACTGATCCTCTCTGCATGTGAGTATATGGACGCACGGCTGCAACAGGACTTGGGAATAGATGAAGTCTCAGATTGGCTTGGAATCAGCCCGGGATACTTTTGCCAGCTATTTAAAACCCAAATGGGTGTTACTTTTGTGGAATATATGACGCAGAAACGGATGGAAAGTGCCGCTTTATTGTTGAGTACAACCGAATGGAGCATTACAGCGATTGGGGAAGCAACAGGTTTCAAGGAGCGCCGGTACTTCTCCAAGGTGTTTCATAAACACTTCCATATGAAACCCTCGGAGTACAGGCAGAGTAAACAATTGGGTTCGTAGTGGCAAGGGAAACGGGAGGAGAGGTCAAATGAAACCCTTGAATGATCTGACATTGGAGCAAAAGGTAGGCCAAATGTTGATGTGTGGATTTCACAGTCAGCATGCAGATGAACAGATTACTCGCTTAATCCGTGACTATCACGTCGGGGGTGTCATTTATTTCCGGCGTAATGTCGAAAGTGTAGATCAATTGACACGGCTGTCCGTCGAACTGCAAGATATGGCTGCTGAAGCGGGGGCCCTACCACTCATGATTTCGGTGGACCAGGAAGGTGGCATGGTTGCACGGATTGACCAAGAGGGAATGACCCAAGTGCCGGGTAATATGGCACTTGGTGCGACAGGCAATCCGGAATATACCCTGGAGTGTGCTCAAATTCTGGGTCGTGAGTTAAAAAACATCGGTATTGATATGAACCTTGCGCCAGTGGTCGACGTGAATAACAACCCGCTTAACCCGGTTATCGGTGTGCGTTCGTATGGTGAACATGCTGAAAGTGTCGCCACTCATGGCGTAGCAGCCATCACCGGATATCAATCACAGGGCATAGCTGCTACTGCCAAACATTTTCCGGGGCACGGAGATACCGCCGTAGATTCTCATCTTGGTATGGTTACGGTACCTCATGATCGAAACAGGCTGGAACAGATGGAGTTGTTGCCGTTCCGCAAGGCGATTGAGGCCGGAGTTGATGCTATTATGACAGCTCATGTGATGTTCCCTTCGATTGAGCCCGAGCCCATTCCGGCAACGTTGTCACATAAGGTGTTAACGGGTCTGCTACGTGAGGAAATGGGTTTTGAAGGCATTATTATTACAGACTGTCTTGAAATGCATGCGATATCCAAGCCATATGGGGTAGCTGAAGCTGCCGTTCGTGCTGTGGAAGCAGGAGCAGATCTGATTCTGGTGAGTCATACCTTGCAAGATCAGGTTGCTGCGCTGGAAGGCATATACGAAGCAGTTCGAACGGGGCGCATTTCGGAAGAGGTTATTCATCAGGCGGTTGAACGCATTATGACATGGAAAAGAAAGCGCTGTGGGCAGCAGAATGATCATCTGGTTTCGCCGAAAGCGAGTGAAACGGTCGAAGCAACCGATGTCGAACCTGTTGATTGCACTAAACCCACTGAGCCCAACGAATTGACGTTGTTCAAGATTGCTTCAAGCAGTATTACCATCGTTCATAATGATGGGCTGTTGCCGTTGGACCCAGAGAAGGGCGTATATGTCATCTGGCCTGAGGTTGTGCAACGGACAGAGGTGGATGAACCATGGTCCCATACAGAATCGTTGGGTATGGCTTTATCGCAGCTGCGAGGCAGAGTTCGTGAGCACAAAATTACAACGCAGCCCACTTATGATGAAACAGATCGGATATTGGCTGATGTGTCAGATAGTGAACAAGTTATCGTATGTACGTACACATCGGCAGGTCATCTTCCGAAAGGGCAACAGTTTTTGGTTGAAAAGCTTAGTAAAAATCATTCGCTGATTGTAATTGCTCTACGCAATCCATATGATCTGCTGGAGATCTCGAGGCCGGGTAGTTATGTATGTACATATGAGAATACACCTGCAGTTGTTCGGGTACTGTCCCATGTGTTAACCGGTGGACTGCAACCAACAGGAAGTCTACCTGTCCGTTTGCGCTAGACCTATTTAATCCTTACATCTCTCTGCGATATGGTGCTAATTGACCATCTCCTGGAGAGATTTTTTTGTTGGAATTTTCTATTGGTTAATTTTGGGATATGAATGCCAAAAAGATAATTGATAGATAACTATTTTCATAGTATTTTCCTTCTATTAAAAGTTTACAATTCTCCTCTTAACTTTTTAGCAACTTTTCCCGGTTCCAAGCGTCTAATAATATGACTTTTTGAGGGGGATATTTATAAAATGGGAGCAGAAGGAGCCAAAGACAAAGAATGAATTTGAAGAAGAAATTGTCCATACTTACCGCTTTTGCTGTGTTTCAGGCGTTTGCAGTGATTCCTGCCAATGCACAATCAGCAGATCAGAGCGATACTACATCAGTGAATACAGCCAAAGTTAAATCCGTGGAGGTTGTGAAGAAAGAACAAACCATCGCGGAATCCGAAGTGAAATCCGGAACAAACACTCCAACATCAAATAATGAAACAACTGAAGAAGTGAACCCTCCTGAGACAGATGTTCCTACAGGAACAGACGCGACTCCTGTTGAGCCGGTAATTGAACCTATGGACGAAGAAGGTACAGCTGAGGAAACACCAGCACCTGCACCAGTAGAAGTGGAGCAACCATCTACAGGCGGTTCATCTGTTGCTGGAGGCCGGGGTGGAGACCTCACTCTTTATATGAACAGTAATAAAATGATGCAAGATGGCAAAACATATCTTGCTGGACAGCCGATGGCTGTAAAAAATGGTGTATCCTATGTAGCGATCCGTGCTCTCGTTGATCGGGTTGGCTATGATGTTAAATATGATAACACAACTAAAGAAACGATCATTATTAGTGGTGAAGATGAGCTGCGTTTCAAAACAAACAGCAAGATCTATACCGTTAATGGTGTGTCCAGAACGATGAAGGGCGCGGCTTATCAACAAAAAAATACGTTCATGGTGCCGTTGACTTCAATTACACAGGCTCTGGACATTACGTATAAAGTAAATCAATCTGCCAAAACGGTTGTATTGAATCTGAGTACCAAACCGGTGGCAAGCTTCACGGTACAAAAAGAGGTTTTTGCCGGAGACCAGGTAACCTACACAACCAGATCCAGCTCTCCCAAGGGACTCAGCATTGTAGATGAGCGTTGGACAGGCCGTCAGGATTCATTCGACCAACCAGGTGTATACACAGTAACCTATGCGGTCCAGGATTCAAGTGGTCAATGGAGCGATCCGTATTCGGTTACGATTAAGGTTGAAAGACCGAATCTGCCACCTGTCGCAATGTTTACGACAGATAAAGAAGAATACAAAATGGGTGAGAAAATCACTTATATTGATCAAAGCACAGATGATGAGAATGCAATTGTTAAGACCGAATGGGATAACAATGCACTTGCATTCTTTGTTCCAGGACCGAAGACCGTAACGATTACAGTTACCGATAAACATGGTGCTAGCGATAGCTATACCAAGATGATCAATATTACGGGAGAAACACTTTATAGTGTGACTGACTTCAATCAATTGTTCACACCAGTCGGTGAGAAGTTCACTTTTGACGGTGGTGGAGTACCGGCATTGGAGAAAGTACCTTTCACTTATTATGATGAACCAAGTCTGCTGATCCGCAGTAACAGCCCGGAAACCGTGAATACGGAAGGCATTGTGTACAAGGAATCTTCCTTTGGACAAACACGCTTCATGATTCACCATGTGAACAACACGGGCAAAAGCGTAAAAATGTATGTTGTAGCGACAAACAACAATGCATACACGGCGTCCATTGACCAGCAAAACATGGGTTTTGCAGGACCGTCTCCTTTTGCAACGGTAGCTGGAAAGCTGTCCATTGACCGTTGGTTCCAGTCGATGCAGAATGGTACCGGACAAAAGAAAGTGTACATCCAGCCAGGAGAAAGCAAGCTGATTCTTAATGATCTGAGCGTTCTTCCGATGAAACAGGGACAAGTCATTTCCTTGTATTCGGATGTATTCAGTGACTATGAACTGGATTACAACATTATCATGATCGAAGAAAATAAGGACCCGATGGAAGTGTTGTCGAGCCTGCCGGTTCTGGATCGTGATGGAGTTCACAACCGTGGTACCTATCCAAATGCAACACGAATCATTACGTACGATCAAGAAGTAGGGTCGAAACCTGCACGTCTTCCACTTGGAGACAATGCAAGTGATCCAAACCTTGTAGGAACGGACCCTATGGCTTTCACTGAAGCGTCCAACGCAGGTAACTTCGGTGTATTGTACAAAATTACATTGAATAATGTTGCTCCGCGCACGTTGATTTCATTCAACCCTCGTGGAGGCAGATATTCAGGTGTGGCACTTGTGAATGGACAGGTCGTTCAGATTTCCACAGGTAAATCTGTAACTGCACCTAATGAGCAAAGTGTTATGTATCGCACAGGTTCGTACGGCGAGAGTGTAACTATTCTCTTCTCCGCGGCACCAGGAAGTAACTTGCCTGTTAACCTGCTGTTCACGCCGCTTCCGGCTGAAAAGTAATATCATGAACATGCACGGACGGTTTGGAGTGAAAGCTTATATCATATATACCCGTTCACCCCAAAAGTCGCCCGAACGATTGATCATCTGAACCGTCAGGAAGGGACTCCATCAAAATGTAATGTCATTAGCTCAAGCTAGACTAATGGCAATGCATGTGTATGGAGTCCTTTTTATGTGATGTTGGAATGACCTAACCCGGTGTCTTCGTTGACTCTAATCGTAATTTGATGCATTATTAGAGGTATACAAGAAAGCAAAAGTTTTCGCTTTTGCCGAATAAACTGTCGCTCTATGAATGATGCAAAATGCTCGTATGACAGGAGGTGCTTTAGATCATGCTGTCGACAGAACAGATTATTTCAACCATGTCCTCACAGGGGCTTCGCATTACCGATCAGCGGAAAACACTGGCCCGGTTATTTGCCGAGTCTCCGGGGTATCTTACACCCAAGGACGTCTATGAATATATGGGTAAGACTTACAGCGGACTGAGTTTTGACACAGTATATCGTAATTTGCGGGTGATGCAGGAACTGGGTGTACTGGAACAGGTCATCTTCGAAGATGGCGTTAAATTCAAAGCGCACTGTAGTGAAGATCATCATCACCATCATATGATCTGTCTGAAGTGTCAGAAGACATATCCTATTATTTTTTGCCCGATGCAGCTTGCGGATGCGCCTGAGCAATTTCAGGTTGTAGACCACAAGTTCGAGGTATTTGGATATTGCAAGGACTGTGCTGAGCATGCTCCGGCCAAAGCGGCATCGGGACATACACACGCTCATGGGAAGCACTGACCATGAAGTTATCGCGCAGAATTGCTCAGGCACCCATTCGGGTGTACCGCAACTATATCTCTCCATTAACACCGCCAACATGTCGGTTCTATCCGAGCTGTTCGGCTTACGCCATGGAGGCGATTGAAGTGCACGGTGCGCTCAAAGGTTCGTTGTTAACAGCGAAACGTATTGCTAAATGCCACCCGTTTCATCCAGGCGGTGTAGATCTGGTGCCACCAAAGGCGGAAAAGTCTATGATGGTATCAGAGTAACGATGTTGCCTGAAGTATTCGGGTGGTATGGAAGCAGGCCAGGATTGAACTTGAGTATGCTGTCCACTTGACAAAGGGGTCCGCATTTCAGTATATTTTTCCTATATGATTTCCAGTGAAGGGATAAGTACAGACACACCCCCAGTGCAGAGAGCCGGATGAGCTGAGAACCGGTCTGGGAGGAGGATGGAATATGGTCCCGGAGGAACCTCTTTCGAGCGTGCAGACAGTGATTTCAGAGCTGCTGTCGTAAGGCTGAGGCGTGATCCAGCGTTAATGGGCGGTCGAAGGACCGACAAAGCCTGTGTTTTGTGAAAAACATGGGGAATTTGGGTGGTAACACGTGAGAGCAACTCTCGTCCCATAGGGGCGGGAGTTTTTTGTGTTCTTTTTTAGTTGTTTTGGACGAAGGGATCACATGAAGCAGGAACATTTGAAGGAGGAGAAGTCATTCATGGCTGACCAAAAAACATTTTATCTGACAACCCCGATTTATTATCCGAGTGACAAATTGCATATTGGGCATGCGTATACAACTGTAGCGGGAGATGCGATGGTTCGTTATAAGCGTCTACGTGGTTATGATGCTCATTATCTGACAGGAACCGACGAACATGGCCAGAAGATTGAGCGCAAGGCACAAGAGAAAGGTCAGACACCGCAAGCTTTTATCGACGATATCGTTGTGGGGATCAAGGAACTGTGGAACAAGTTGGACATTTCCAATGACGACTTTATCCGTACAACCGAAGAACGTCACAAAACCATTGTTCAGGATATCTTTGACCGTTTGCTGAAACAGGGAGATATCTACAAAGGTGAGTACGAAGGCTGGTACAGCATTCCGGATGAGACGTATTACACGGAGACTCAACTGGTGGATGTAGAGAAAAATGAGAAGGGTGAGATTATCTCGGCCAAGAGCCCGGATAGCGGACACCCGGTTGAATTGGTCAAAGAAGAATCTTACTTCTTCCGTATGAGCAAATATGCAGATCGTTTGTTGAAATATTATGAAGAGAACCCGGGCTTTATTCAGCCGGAATCCCGTAAGAACGAGATGATCAACAACTTCATCAAGCCAGGTCTTGAAGATTTGGCCGTATCGCGGACTACATTTGAATGGGGCGTCAAAGTTAAAGGCGATCCAAAACACGTGGTTTACGTGTGGATTGATGCGTTGTCCAACTATATTACAGCACTGGGCTACGGTTCATCCGATGCATCCCTGTATAACAAGTTCTGGCCTGCGGATGTACATCTGGTAGGTAAAGAAATTGTTCGTTTCCATACGATCTACTGGCCAATTATGTTGATGGCGCTGGACTTGCCTTTGCCGAAGAAAGTGTTTGCACACGGCTGGTTGTTGATGAAGGATGGCAAGATGTCCAAATCAAAAGGTAATGTCGTTGATCCAGTGACTCTGATTGACCGTTACGGTCTCGATGCACTGCGTTATTACCTGCTGCGTGAAGTACCGTTTGGTTCCGATGGTACGTTTACACCGGAGAGTTTCGTAGAGCGTGTTAACTCCGACCTCGCGAACGATCTGGGTAACCTGTTGAACCGTACCGTTGCCATGGTAGACAAATATTTTGAAGGCAAAGCCCCTGCGTTTGCTTCAAATGTAACGGAATTTGATGCTTCGCTGGAAGAAGCAGGCCATGCTACAGTGGAAAAAGTGGAACAGGCGATGGAAAACCTGCAGTTTTCCGTAGCACTGACAGCGATCAGCCAGTTTGTCAGCCGCACCAACAAATATATTGATGAGACGCAGCCATGGGCGCTGGCTCGTGATGAAGCAAAACGTGATGAATTGGCATCCGTTATGGCTCACCTGATCGAAAGCTTGCGAATTGCTTCGATTCTGTTGCAACCGTTCCTGACACGTGCTCCTCATAAAATCTGGGCACAGCTCGGCATTCAGGAAGGTGAACTTACGGCTTGGGATACAGCCAAGCAATGGGGTCTGGTTCCAACTGGAAACGCATTGCAAAAAGGTGATCCAATCTTCCCGCGTTTGGATTCCGAACAGGAAATTGCTTATATCTCCGAAGCAATGACTGGTGGCCAAAAAGCGGCACAGCCTGAAACAATTCAAGCAGATGCTGGAACTTCAGCAGCTGTTGAACCGGTAACAGCCCCTGAAGGTACGGAAGAGATCGGGATTGACGATTTTGCCAAAGTTGAACTGCGTGTCGCGCAAGTCATTGCCTGCGAACCGGTCAAAAAAGCGGATAAGTTGCTGAAATTGCAGCTCGATCTGGGTTATGAGCAGCGTCAGGTCGTATCTGGAATTGCGAAGTTCTATTCGCCAGAAGAGATGGTTGGACGCAAAGTCATCTGTGTCACGAACCTCAAACCGGTGAAACTTCGTGGTGAATTGTCTCAGGGTATGATCCTTGCAGCATCCCATGGCGACCAACTTACACTGGCTACAGTACCAGACAACATGCCTAATGGCGCACAAGTGAAATAAGAAATCAAATTCTGTCATAAAAATGACTCAAGGTGGCCCGATATAATTCGGGTCCCTTTTTTTGTTGATATAATTCGTATCTGACGGGAAGAGAACAAGCATATACTGTTATGAACTCCGTACTTCAGGAAAGAATGAATAGGACGGGATAGCTTGACAAGTAGGTTCAGGTTACCTATAATTCTTTCAGTAATGTTTACGATTAAGAGATGCGGAGTGAATCATAATGACATTTTATAAAGTGCAACATCAAGCTCAGGATAACCGGATAGGGAAGACGAGCAAAAGAGGCAACATGAAGTTACTGTGGACGGGTTTGCTTATTCTCACTTTGCTGGTATTGTCAGCTTGTGGGCAGGATAGTTCCAATAGTGCGAAGATTGTGGAAGGCAAGGTAAACGTTGTGACGACATTTTATCCTGTATATGCTTTTACGACTGCAATCGGTGGTGAGGATGCCAATGTTATTAACCTGCTGCCAACGGGAGTAGAGCCACATGACTGGACTCCGAAGAGTCAGGATATTGTTAATACGTCCAAGGCACAGCTGTTTCTCTATAATGGAGCTGGACTGGAAGGATGGGTGCCAAATTTCCTGAAGTCGCTGAATAGCGATACACAGGTGAAGTCTGTTGCCGTTAGCGAAGGGGTTAAACTGTTAACTGCTGAGGGTGATGATGGGCACGGTCACGGTGAAGAGCACGAAGACGAGCATGCAGATGAACATACAGATGAGGCTACCAGTGAAGATGTCGCTGATCATCATATTGATCCACATACGTGGGTTAGTCCGAAATCAGCCATGATCATGGCTGAAAACATCAAAAATAGTCTGGTCGAGGCAGACCCTGATCACAAAGCAGGTTACGAACAACGTTATGAAGAGCTTCGTACGAAGCTTGAGACGCTGGATCAGCGTTTTACAGATGAATTGGCTAACGTACCAAACAACGAGATTGTTGTCTCGCACCAAGCGTTTGGCTACCTTGCACGTGATTATGGATTAACCCAGCATGCAATTATGGGACTTTCCCCGGATGCTGAACCGACAGGACAGGATATTGTGAAGCTTGCGAAACTGGTTAAAGATGAGGGCATTAAATACATTTTCTTCGAAGAGCTAGTATCTGACAAATTGGCGAAAACACTGGCAAGTGAAGCAGGAGTGGAGACCATGGTCCTTAATCCGGTTGAGGGATTGACCAAGGAGCAGGCAACAAACGGGGATGATTATTTCACCCTCATGGAGAAAAATTTGCAAAATCTGCTGATCGCATTAAAATAAGATAGAATGAAGAATTCAGATCGAAGAGTCTTTACCGTTCACGGTGAAGGCTCTTAGGACGCTATGGGATTCTTATATATAATGAAGGGCGGCTTTGCCATGCAGCAAATCATGCCACTATGTCATGATCCAATTATAGAGATCGAGAAACTATCATTTTCCTACGGGGACCAGCGAGTGATTGAGAATCTCGATTTTATGGCCCAGGAGCGGGACTTTGTCGGGATTATCGGTTCCAATGGGGCGGGTAAAACGACATTGCTGCGCATGCTGGTAGGACTTCTTCCTCCTGCGCAGGGAGATATCAAACTATTCGGACAGTCGATCCGCAGGTTCAAGGACTGGGACCGAATCGGGTATGTGCCTCAAAAGAATGCATTTAACCCGTTGTTCCCTGCGACCGTTCGTGAAGTGGTCATGTCAGGCTTGTATAATAACAAAAACATGTTCCGTCGTATGTCTCGCAAATGTCAGCAACAGTGCACGGATGCGTTGCAGGTCATGCGGATCGAGGATCTGGCGAACAAACGTATTGGTCAATTGTCTGGTGGACAGCAGCAGCGTGTATTTTTGGCACGAGCGCTTATCAATCACCCTGATCTGTTGATTCTGGATGAACCTACCGTAGGTATTGATGCTGAATCACAGGCCAGTTTCTTTGAACTGATTACCCATATGCATGAACATCACCGAATGACTTTTCTAATGGTGTCTCATGATATGGATCGGATGGAGAGTTATCTGGGTTCTGAAGCTGTTGTAACGAATGGCAAAATTAATTTTCATGTCCGTCATTCGCATGAGGTACAGGATTGTGCTGAGACCAATCTGCAACATACCACTGCACAGGTACGCTAGCCGTATTTATGGCCCATTAGATTAGAGTAAGGCCGAAGGAGTCGTGTTTGTTTTGGAAATATTAATGAGTGATTTTTTTCAGCGTGCCCTGGCGGGTGGGTTGTTAATTGGCATTACCGCTCCGTTAATCGGACTGTTCCTGGTCTTGCGGCGGTTATCCATGATTGGAGACACCTTGTCTCATGTGACCATTGCTGGTGTTGCACTTGGATTCCTGATTGAAGTGTATCCCATTGCGGTGGGCTTGATATTTGCCGTGCTTGCTTCATTTGCGATAGAGAAATTGCGCAAAGCGTACAAGAGTTACGCCGAATTATCGATTGCCATTATCATGTCCGGTGGTGTGGCTCTTGCTTCCTTGTTCTTCACGCTGGGCAAAGGATATAATGCAGATGTCATGAGTTATTTGTTCGGCAGTATATATACATTAGACGCTACGGATCTGAAGCTGGTAGGTGTGGTTACGCTGATCGTGGTGATTGTAGTGGCATTGTTACATAAGGAATTTTTCCTGCTCAGCTTTGAGGAAGATGCGGCAGCGGTTACAGGGTTGCCTGTGAGAATTCTGAACATGTTAATCACTGTAATGACAGCACTTGTCATTAGCACGGCGATCAAGATTGTTGGTGCGCTTCTGGTGTCAGCGCTATTGACCATTCCGGTAGCGGTCAGCCTGTTGATGGCTCGAAGTTTCAAATCCGCGATTATTTTGTCCGTGGTGATTGGCGAAATTGCCGTAGTCCTTGGACTGGTTGTAGCAGGTATCTGGAACCTCGCACCTGGAGCAACGATTGTATTATTGCTGATCATGATGCTGATTTTGACGATGATTGGAAAAAAAGGGTTCCGAGCCTGACGACTGAACGAGCAAGCACGTGAGCCCGGGGAAGGGAGACATCCGCTTCATGCCTGATGTTAATGTATGGATGGCTTTTGTAGCAGGTTTGGTCTCATTTATATCACCATGTTGTCTTCCGCTGTATCCATCATACCTCTCCTACATTACAGGTATGACGGTGCAACAATTGAAGGATGACCGCAATCAGCGAGAAGTCCGCTTTAAGACCATGACGCACACGCTGGCGTTTATTTTAGGCTTCTCGGCTGTATTTTATTCGCTTGGCCTGGGTGCTGGACTGTTTGGCCAATTTTTCAATGATAACCGTGAATTGATTCGGCAATTGTCTGCGATTTTGATTATGCTTATGGGGTTATTTTTGCTTGGTGTGTTCAAGCCACAGTTTCTGATGAAGGAACGCAAGCTGGATATGAAATGGAAACCAGCAGGCTATCTGGGCTCTTTTATATTTGGCATCGGTTTCTCAGCAGGCTGGTCGCCGTGTATTGGTCCCATTCTGGCAACAATCATTGCTATGGCTGCAAGTGAGCCCACAACTTGGCTGGCGTTGATTACAGGTTATACGGCAGGGTTTGCCATACCGTTTTTCATTTTGGCCTTTTTCATCGGTTCAACACGCTGGATCTTACGGTATTCCAATGTCATGATGAAAGTCGGGGGAGCATTAATGTTGTTTCTTGGGATATTGCTTTTTACAGATCAGATGACGAAGATTACGATCTGGTTGCAGCAGATTACACCAGACTGGATGATCATTTAAACGGATGAACTGAATTTGAATTTAAAAATGCACGACAAAGCAGGCTACATGTTACCAGAGTCAATCTGGGACATGTAACCTGCTTTTTAATCGTTTGTTAGGAATGTTTTTAACTGTATATGATTTTGGGCAATCCTGTTGTTCGTTTAGGTGAAGTAATCAATATTGGCTAGTGGGAAATGTTCAAAGATCCGTTCCGTAATGAATTCGCGCAGCGCATCTTGCTGGTCATCCTTATACACATACTTGTACTGACCCCAGCGGCCCCATTTCATCTTGCGTTTCTCGATATCCATCTCCAACTTGGTTTTAGGATAACGTTTCTCAATGGTTGCTTTGGCCGTTTTGGTAAAACGGTGCTGGATCATCTCAAAGGTAAGATCCTTGGTTGCTTCCTCTGGAAGCGTATCTGCCAACTTCTGCAACAGATCCGAGTATCCTTCTTCCCAGCCTTCATACCACATGATCGGAGCGATAATGAATCCCAGGGGATAACCGGCATGTGCAATTTTGCCAGCAGCTTCAATGCGTTCCTCAAATCTGGAGGTAGCCGGTTCAAAGTTTTTGATGACATAATCCGAATTGACACTAAACCGGATACGGGTGTGGCCGTTATGCTTAATGTTCAGCAACGGATCAACGTGATGATATTTGGTTACAAATCGCAGGCGTCCATATTCTTCCTCCGCCATAAAACGAATCAGGTCACTTAAATTCTCCGTGATATGCTCGAGTCCTACGGGATCAGACGTACAGGCAGCTTCAAATCGTGTGATTTCAGGCGCGCGTTCTTCGATGTATCCTTTGGCTGCCTGAATGATCTCCTCTGTATTGACATAGACACGGACATAAGGTTTCGCACCAAGTGTAGTTTGAAGATAACAATAATGACAGTGCCCCATACAACCGGTAGAGATGGGAATGGCATATTCCGCTGAAGGTTTCGACTGGTCAAACTTGAGTGTCTTGCGCACACCAACGACCAGAGTACGCTTTGCCATTCGATATTTTTCTTGTTCGGTTTCACCCGGCAAGTTTGTGATTCGATTATGGGATGTGGTCATCTGATAAGGTATGTTTTTGGATGTCACCCATTCCATAATCCGTTTGCCTTTGTCATATTCCAACGCACCGGGTTCAAAATACACCAAATCGGGAATAAAGGGTTTAGTACCTTTTGCTTTACGAACTGGCGGTGAGGCTACACTTGTACTCACGAAATCACTCCTTTCGATGCGGAACTTTGCTTAGTTTGCCTCGTTTGGGGAGAAGTCACGCCTGCCAATTACTTGTGTAACAGCGCGCTCCGAACTGTACAGGACTTGCCAATGCGTATTGATAACATGTATCATTATAAGATAGGGACCAGGCACGAATAGGGGCCGGTCAGAGAGAAAAGAGGGAAGCAGATGCCAACGCCCAGTATGGAAGATTATTTGGAGCGTATATACAAATTAATTGATGAAAAGGGCTATGCTCGTGTGTCTGATATAGCTGAAGGACTGGAAGTACATCCTTCATCGGTGACGAAGATGATCCAAAAGCTGGACAAAGACGAGTACCTGATCTATGAAAAGTACCGCGGACTGGTGCTTACGCCAAAAGGCAAAAAGATGGGCAAACGTTTGATGGAGCGCCATCATCTGCTTGAACAATTTTTGACAACGATTGGTGTTCAGGAACAAAATATCTACAATGATGTTGAAGGCATTGAACATCATCTGAGCTGGGACTCCATTACATGCATCGAGTCCTTGGTTGAATACTTCCGTCAGGATGAGAGCCGTTTGCGTGACCTCAAAAACCTTCAGGACGTCATGAGTAATACGGAGTCTTAAGTTTCAGCAGTGGAATACACATGGTGATCTACAATGAATCGTATCCCGTGATCAAAGGATGCTTCTTGCCGTTTCAATGGCAGGAAGCATTTTTTTGTCTGCAATCACACCAAAATTTGGTGATTTTCGCAACTAAACGAACGGTAAGAGCGTCTATTAAACTAGTAGAATTTACCGCAAATTTATAATGATTTTGGAGGACTGCACTAATGAACGTTCGTAAAGGATTGATGTTGCTGCTCATTTTTGTACTTGGATTACAGACAGCAGGCATGACGGCACAAGCGGCCGGGCAGAAGGAAATCGCTATTTTTCTAGACGGCAACCGTTTGGAATCGGATGTATCACCCTACATCTTGCCCAAAGTAAATGTAACGATGGTGCCTCTGCGTGTTATTAGCGAAGGACTGGGTGCGTCTGTTCTATGGTCTCAAGCTACTCGTACCGTGACCATTCAGAAATCCGATTCGGTCATCTCTATGACGAGCGGACGCCAGCAGGCGACGGTGGATAACGCTGTAGTTGGTCTGGATGCATCGGTCGAATTGAAACAAGGTCGAGTCATGGTACCCATTCGATTCGTCAGTGAGAACCTGGGCATTCGAGTGAACTGGAATCAGGCTGCCCAGACCATTGATCTTTACACAGGAGACGAATCAGTCCCAACTCCTGAACCAACCCCGGTAACCCCAGCGGAGCCTGGAGGCACGGGCACTGTACCAGCTTCTGAAGAGATGCGGGGAGCCTGGATTTCCACTGTGAATGGAGACTGGCCTACATCCGGTGCCAAGGGAAATGTAGAGAAGCAAAAACAGGAGTATACGAAACAGCTAGATACGTTGCAAGGTATGGGCATTAATGCCGTATTTGTCCAAGTGAGAGCCAATGGGGATGCCATCTATCCTTCAGGTCTGGTACCTTGGAACAGCGTATTGACAGGAACACAAGGTAAAGATCCAGGTTATGATCCCCTCGCGTTTATGGTTGAGGAAGCACACAAACGGGGCCTGGAGTTCCACGCCTGGTTTAATCCGTTTAGAGCAACGAACTCAGCAAGTACATCAAACTTGGCTGCAAACCATATCTCGAAGCTTCATCCCGACTGGATTGTGAATGCATCCGGCAAAATGTACATTAACCCGGGTATCCCGGAAGCCAGACAGCATATTATCGATACGATCATGGAAGTGGTCAATCAGTATGATATTGATGGTGTACATCTGGATGATTATTTCTATCCGTCCAATGTGACTTTTAATGATGATGCAGCCTTCAAAACCTATAACACATTAAATACTAAGGACCGTGCTGAATGGCGTCGGGACAATATCAATCAGTTCGTTAAGCAGCTCGGGCAGAGCATTCACAGCGTGAAAGCTAACGTTGAATATGGAATTAGTCCATTTGGTGTATGGCGTAACAAATCTGTTGATCTGACAGGTTCTGATACCAAAGCAGGAGTAACCGCGTATGACAGCATGAATGCAGATGTGCGGACATGGATTAACCAGGAGTGGATCGACTATGTCGCTCCGCAGGTGTATTGGAGTATGACACTGAGCGTAGCCCGATATGACAAAGTCGTGGACTGGTGGGCGAATGAAGTGGCTAACACAAATGTAAAATTGTATATCGGCCACTCACCTTATAAGTTAGGTACGCCAGAGATTGGCTGGCAGACATCACAGGAGATCATCGATCAGCTGAACTACAACAAGAAGTATGGTTCGGTCAAAGGGGATATATTCTTTAGTTCACAGTACTTGACGAAGAACCCTCTCGGCTTGATTGCCAAATTAAAAGCCTACTATGGTCTATAAAACATTTTAACAATACAGTGATAAGACAAATCCTTGTTCTCATAGAGTGGCAGTAGAAACGTGGCTGCCTGGAGAACGGGGGTTTTTTGTTATGTTAATTAACGCGGTGTTTGAAGGTGGAGGCGTCAAAGGGATCTCGCTTGCAGGTGCTGTGCAGGGTGCTCAAGACTGCGGCATTCAGTTTAATCGAGTGGCAGGCACATCATCCGGTTCCATTGTAGCTGCTCTGCTAGCGGCTGGTTACAGGGCCGAGGAGATGAAAGTCATTATTGAGAATACCCCCTTTGTTTCATTGCTGCGTCGTTCCCCCATATTTAATACCCGATGGATCGGACCGGCAGCAAGGCTGTTCTTGAAGAAAGGACTGTATTCGGGAGAAGCGCTGGAATCATGGATTCGCAAGATGCTGGAGCAGAAAGGGATTCGCACATTCGCTGACTTGCCACAAGGTAAGTTGCTTATTACCGCATCCGATATATCCAATGGGACCATTCTGGTGCTGCCAGACGATATTCGGCGGTTCGGCATTGACCCTGGGAAGCTGGATGTTGCAAAGGCGGTACGTATGAGTTGCAGTATCCCGTATTTTTTCGATCCGGTAGTCATACGCAAATCACCAGTATTCTCCAAAGGACTTCCTTTTCAAGATCAGTTTGTGTATGTCGTGGATGGTGGATTGCTTAGCAACTTTCCGTTGTGGCTCTTCGATGGTGATCGTTCGGAAAGAGGCGGAGACGTTATTCCGGTTGTTGGATTCAAAATGGTGGGGAAGACGGAAGTAGAACCCGCCCGGATTAAAGGACCGCTAAGCATGCTTCAGGCCCTTGTGGAGACGATGCTCACAGCACATGATGAACGCTACATCGAACAGATTAACCGGTTTCGGACAGTGAAGATACCAACGCTTGGCATTAAACCGACGCAATTTCATTTATCGTTACAGGACAGCACAGCCTTATATCGATCAGGCGCTACCGCAGGGAACGAATTTTTCAATGGGTGGAATATGAAAATGTATGATGAACAGCTGGACAAACAAAGAAAAGAATTGCGCAAGAAACAAGCAGAAGCTCCACCTCTGATTCCTGTATAAACGTGAAAAAAGCAATTCTCCGCATGTTGGGAGAATTGCTTTTTTGTATGTTCAGTAGCTTTTAGTGAAATTTCGGTATATCTTCATCGCTTTTCCCTTTTTGTCCCTGAATCACTTGGAAAGGATAATCCTTGCGTTTCTTTGAAGAGCCGTTGCTCTTTCTGGCACTGGACTGTGCATTGACTTTTGCCATGGTTCGTGCAGATGGCTTAATCTTAGGTGATTTGGTTTTGCTTGCCCAGCGACGAGGCGGATATTTGTACAGCAGGAATACGGCTCCGAACACGACCAGAGGAATAATGATCCTGGATGGACTAGCGTTCCCCAGCCAAGTCAAGACTCCAACAGCAGCTAGTGCGATGAACGTCCAAAATAAGATTGCCTGCTTGTTCATATCATTCACCCTTTCACAGGATCGAGTGTTGCAACAGGTACTTCTGACGTAGCAGAGACATTAGCAAGCTTGGCATCCAACTCACGCATACGGTTAAACGAAGCAATGGAGACTTCTACCTGTTCGTTGGTCGGTTCTTTTGTTGTCAGCAATTGAAGCCACAATCCCGGGTATCCGAGATAACGCAGTACAGGAATATCACGTACCGAATTCGTGAGCTTTAAGAGTTCAAAAGAAATGCCTAGCACAACTGGCAATAACAATAGACGCTGACCCATCCGTTCCCAGAGGTTATCGTACGTGAAGAGGGAGTATAGAAACACTCCAATGATGACAGTCAACATAATGAAACTGCTTCCGCAGCGGTAGTGCAGTCGGCTGTACTTTTGCACGTTCTCCGGTGTCAGTTCTTCACCAGCTTCATGTGCGCTGATTACTTTGTGTTCCGCTCCATGATACTGGAAGAGACGTTTAATCATCGGCGTCTGTGAGATTAACCACAGATAAGCGAGTAACAGGATCAGCTTAATGCCGCCTTCCAGTAAATTATGCAAAAACTGATTGTCGAATGCATTTTTGAATAGAAAATTCTCGATAACAACAGGAAGCAATGTGAGCACAACTTTACCAAAAAGGAATGAAAGGATGGCGACGGCGGTCACACCAATGATCATGCTTAGGCTCCAGCCCGAACCTTCTTTCTCTTTTTGCTTGGCTTTCTCTTCCGGTTCCAGTTCATCATCAGCATAGGCGTCAGCAGAATAATTGAGATGTCTGCTACCTTTGACACTTGAATCTATAATGCTGACAATTCCGCGTAATAAAGGAATCCGCCGCAATTTCGTGACCCAGGACTTGTCTTGCTTGGGAACTTCCAGATACGTAATTTCGCCGTCTTTTCTACGAACAGCTGTAACGTTGACATGTTTCCCACCGAACATTACGCCTTCAATGACAGCTTGCCCCCCATAGCTGACAGGCTTGGATTGTTGAGGCAAATTATTCACCTTCCTATTCTGTTCTAGGCCTTCGCGATCAAAGGCAGTTTAATAACCCTATTGTATCGAATTTTGAGACCAATTTCTAGTTTGTGAGTCAAACCTTGAAGGATGTTGTTAAGATTGTCCTGTTTTGAACATACTACCTCGTAGAATCGGAGCGGAAATTCGAGGCATAATGCGGGATTATCAACTGAATGAAGGAGAATATCGATGACAGAACGTAAGCATGAAGATACATCACAAGATGAAGGTCAACGTCCGAAAGAACGGCAGCCAAAAGACAAGGGCAGGCGCCCTGCCCAGAGGCAAGGTCAAGCACACTACTATACGAAGCCATTTTCCTTTGCATTAGAGCTTGGCTTCTTTGCCGGTTTTATCTGGGGTGGGCTGCATTGGCTATTCTATCTGTTGCATTTTACGATTGTACCTGTCGGATTTCTGGCCGAGCCTTTTTTCAAACATGAATATATATATACCGCAGCAGGACATTTGACAGGCTGGCTGTTTTTTATCGTCTTTTCCATCTTGGCATCCTTACTCTACACGTTCACGATTAGAAAACTGAAAGGACCGTTACCCGGCATGGTATATGGAATCGTCTGGTGGCTGATTCTCTTTATACTGGTCGGACCAAAACTGGGGATGATGAAACCTTTGAACGGTTTAACGTGGGATTCAATCATCACGGAACTCTGTTTCTTTTTGCTGTGGGGGCTGTTCATTGGTTACACGGTAGCCATGGAGTACACGGACGAACGCAAACGCGAGCCGGAGCAAGCGGGGGCATAGCGCAAAAAAGCTTCTCAATCCGGCAATGCCTGTGTTAAAATAGCAGATGGTTATTTGCAGAGAGGGTGGAGCAGCGATGAAACGAATTATTGTGATCAATGGTCCGAACCTGAACATGCTTGGTGTACGCGAACCGGGCATCTATGGAACGCTTAGTCTGAAGGATATTGAGGACAAAATTCGCAGACAGGCTGATGAAATTGGCGTCTCCATCGCTTTTTATCAATCGAACCATGAAGGGGACATCATTGACCGCATTCATGCAGCGATGGGTGAGGCAGACGGAATAATACTGAATGCCGGAGCATTTACCCATTATAGCTATGCTATACGTGATGCAATCAATGCTGTAAAAGTCCCTACAGTGGAAGTACATCTATCCAACATTCATGCACGCGAAGCGTTCAGACATCATTCAGTGATTGCAGCGGAAACAATCGGGCAGATTGCCGGATTTGGCGAAGTAAGCTATGAACTGGGATTGCTGGCTCTTGTGCGTCATCTGGACAAACAAACCTGAGCCGGGAACCCGGGAATGTGAGAGAAAGAAGGGTTACCGATGGAAAACAAACGAGTAAATAAGTTGCGTGAAGCCATGCGTGAGCATGAACTCACTGCAATGCTGATTACAAACCCGATTAACCGTCGTTATATGACGGGTTTTACAGGCTCGGCGGGATATGTGCTGATTACGGAACAGGATGCATATCTGCTGACTGATTTCCGTTATATGTCACAAGCGCCTCAACAAGCCAAAGGATTCACCGTTGTGGAGCATGGAGCTAAGCCGATGGATACGGTGCGCGAATTGTTGACATCCGCGAATATCAAAGAAGTGGGCTTCGAGCAGGATAGTGTTACATTTGGCACGCACTCCGCTTATGCTGATGCACTTCAATCTATCGAACTGAAAGCTGTATCCGGGATCGTGGAACAACTTCGTATGTTCAAGGATGAAGATGAGATCGCGGTTATGCAGAGAGCAGCAGATCTGGCGGATGCCACGTTCAGCCACGTTTTGCAGTTTGCAAAACCAGGTATGACGGAGCGTGAAGTGGATTTGGAGATGGAGTTTTTCATGCGCAAGCATGGAGCAACGTCCTCTTCGTTTGACACCATTGTTGCTTCGGGTGAACGTTCTGCTATGCCTCACGGTGTAGCGAGCAGCAAGGTCATAGGACAAAATGAGTTAATTACATTTGACTTTGGTGCACTTTTGGACGGATACTGTTCAGATCTGACACGTACCATTGCAACGGGTACACCTGTACCTGAACTGCGCAAAATTTATGACATTGTACTGGAAGCTCAGTTACATACGCTGGAGAACCTGAAACCGGGCATGACCGGACGGGAAGCAGATGCATTGGCTCGTGATATCATTGCAGGTCACGGATATGGAGATCAATTCGGACACAGCACAGGCCACGGTCTGGGTATGGAAGTTCACGAAGCTCCTCGCTTGTCCAAGCTTAGCGACGATGTATTGAAACCGGGTATGGTTGTTACCGTTGAACCGGGTATATATATTGACGGGCTTGGCGGCGTGCGTATCGAGGATGACGTAGTGATTACCGAGACGGGTATTCATATTCTCACGAAGTCGGACAAGAAGTTCACCGTAATCGGCTAAATTACAGCCACAGGGATATAAGACGATTTTTAATATAAAGGTACAGGTTATTGCTGATTGTTATGGACCATTGCAAAAGTAGTGAAGGGAGCGGAATCGATTCTGAAGAAGCGAAGCGCTCGCCTTTGTCTCCTCATTTTAAACCTTATTAAAATCTAGTCGGGAAAATGAGGAGACAACAGCGATCGGAGGAACGATCCGAATCGGTAACGGTCACATCGCACATGGTCATCAATTCAGAATAAACCCACCATTACATTAACCCATCGTCTTATATCACCTACTTTTTAACCATATCAGGAGGGATTTTTTGTGATTTCAGTAAACGATTTTAAAACAGGCTTGACCGTGCAAGTAGATAACGATATCTATACCGTGCTTGATTTCCAACACGTTAAACCTGGTAAAGGCGCTGCCTTTGTACGTTCCAAATTGAAAAACCTGCGTAACGGTAACACCGTTGAAAAAACATTCCGTGCAGGCGAAACGATTGGTCGTGCCATTATTGAAAACCGTGGCGTATCCTACCTGTATGCAAGCGGTACAGAGCACACGTTCATGGATAACGAAACATATGATCAGTTCACGTTGACTAGTGATCAACTGGAATGGGAATTGAACTTCCTGAAAGAAAACATGGTCGTTAAGATTGTTAGCTACCAAGGTGAAATCCTCGGAATTGACTTGCCAACAAGCGTTGAGTTGAAAGTCATTGAGACTGAGCCAAGTGTTAAAGGTAACACTGCACAAGGCGCTACCAAAAATGCAAAAGTGGAAACAGGCTTGAATGTACAGGTTCCTTTGTTCATTAACGAAGGTGACGTTCTCCTGATTGACACACGTGAAGGTAAATACTCTTCCCGTGCGTAACTTTCACGGCTTGTAAGCTAAAAAAGGTTATTAACAACCCTTTGCCATTCCTTTGGCAGAGGGTTTTTTCGAAAAAAGATTAGCCTATCAGGCGCTTTCGTAATATACTGGGTTAAAGTCATTTCTCGTAGAGAATAATGACGATGGACATTAATTATGCATACTGCACAAGGTAGGGAGTGGATTTGCGTTGTCATTGTACGTCATGAAATTTGGGGGCAGCTCGGTCGGAGATACAGAACGCATGAAGCGTGTAGCCGGACGTGTTGTAGAAAAAGCTGATGAAGGACATCGGTGTGTAGTTGTGGTTTCGGCCATGGGGGATACAACAGATGATTTGATTGATCAGGCAAAACAACTGAATAGTGATCTGCCTGCTCGTGAGATGGATATGCTCTTAACGACAGGAGAACAGATTTCGATCTCTTTGTTATCGATGGCTATTCAAGCGCTTGGACGTAAGGCAGTATCGTTTACGGGCTGGCAAGCGGGATTCCGCACAGAGCCGGTCCACGGAAAAGCACGTATTCATGATATTCAACCTGACCGTGTGAATGCAGCACTTGCCGAGGGCAACATTGTTATTGTTGCAGGCTTCCAGGGCATGACGGAAGACGGCGAGATCACAACGCTGGGTCGTGGTGGTTCGGATACAACAGCTGTAGCGCTGGCGGCAGCAATTAAGGCTGATGCGTGTGAGATCTATACGGATGTAGACGGAATCTATTCTACGGACCCGCGGATCGTTAAGGTTGCGCGCAAGCTGAAGGAAATATCGTATGACGAAATGCTGGAGCTCGCTAATTTGGGAGCAGCGGTGTTGCATCCGCGTGCAGTAGAGTACGCGAAGCATTCCGGTGTACCTTTAATCGTAAGATCCAGCTTTAACCATAATGAAGGAACGGTTGTGAAGGAGGAAGCAGCAATGGAACAAGGCGTAGTGGTTAGTGGTATTGCCTATGACAAAAACGTGGCTCGCATCAGTATTCTGGGTGTGCCGGATGTACCAGGAGTTCTGGCCGAAGTATTTGGTGCGCTTGCATCCAATCAGCTGGATGTGGACATTATCGTTCAGAGCGGAGTGATGGATGGCAAAGCGGACTTCTCGTTCTCTGTGGCGCTGTCTGATCGTGAGAACGCATTACGTGTCATTGAAGGCCTTCACAGCCGCTTGCCTTACCGTGAAGTTACATCTGAGGAGAACCTCGTTAAAATCTCCATTGTTGGCGCAGGCATGGTCAGTCATCCTGGTGTAGCTGCGAAGATGTTCAAAGTCATTTCGGCTGAAGGCGTGAGTATCAAGATGGTGAGCACTTCCGAGATCAAAGTATCTTGTGTTATTGACGGAGATAAGCTGCATGACGTCATTAAGGCATTGCATACAGCATATGATCTCGACACTGCCGAGCAAGCCGTTATCGGTGGACCTCAAGATCGCAGATAAGTATCTTCAATGTATGTAAATTAGCAAAGGTGTACTGTTGCCAACGGGCAGCAGTACACCTTTTTTTGTTTTTCTCATGGCAATTCTCACATCAACTTGAACATCTTTCCCCCGCGTATGCCTCTATAAGGCTGCATGCGGTTCCCCTCCCCCATCTCGGGAACACAATCCAGCAGGTTTAATTGAGAACAATACGAAATATCATGAACTCTGCCTAACTTTTCAAGCCTCCGCCCGCTAACAGACCCCTGGACCAACTCCGGGATGCTCTCACTACGTTGGGATACCGCCTGATGAAGCACTATGCCGAGATCGTTAAGTTGGAGGGGAGAACAGGATTGACGGTGCAGTTCATCGATGATACATCCAGCACACAAGCCGTCCTCCAGAGCAAATTCATCCTGGTTCCCCGCACATAACAGCAATACATCTCGTTGAAGTTCACATAGAGCTGCTGCAACAGCCTGCACATTGAGAAATGAACCAGCGAATACATGTTTCCCCTTGGAAGCCTTGATCAAAGCTCGTGTTCCATCGGTTGTGGTTAGAATGATTGTTTTATCTGCAATGCCTGCAGTCATATATTCATAGGGGGAATTCCCCACTTCGAATCCGGTGATTTTTTTGTCAAAACGCTCCCCGCCTCGAATGCAATCTTTCACTTCCATTTGTTTGGCTTGTGGAACGGTCTCTACGGCAATCACAGCCGAAGCGTCATACGCCAGAGCCGTAACAATCGTACTGGTCGTACACAATACATCAATGACAACTGCACTTCGCCCTGCAATATCAATGGTACGTACTTCATTCACATTGCCAACGACATCAACTCGCACTCCCCACAACTCCTTTCTGGTATCTGGGGATCGGTAGTTCTGTTTTGAACCGGAATGGAACTTACCTATCTGCAATTACTATATGCATGCACATCTAGACGGGTGCCTAGAACAGAAGGTGCATCTATGGTTTCAACTCTCAACCGTATTCTGAAGAATTGATAGATTTCAGCGTCATAAATTAAATGTACAGGCATAAACTTGAGATATGAACAAGCGCCAGAAGTGTGAACCAAATGATCTCAAGGTTGGAGGAGCCTACTCATGAAGGTGAACTGGAGGGAACTTTTTCCGGAACCGATCCGAACCATTCTCGGAAGAATGCCACCCGCTCTATTGGAACAAGTGGAGGAAGTACGTATTCGTGAAGGCAGACCCCTGGAGATTAATGCAGGCAACACATACCACTTCCTGACACCTCAAGGTTGTCCGACCGGGAATCCTGAAGAAGCGTATGTTCCTCAGAAAGAAGTGACGCACAGGTTGCTGGACCTGATCAGTAACCATTCACTTTATACATTGGAAGAGGAACTGCGTAAAGGGTTCATCACCATACCTGGGGGACATCGAATCGGGCTTGCTGGACGAACGGTACTAAGCGGTGGGCGTGTCGAATACTTGCGTGACATCAACGGGTTTAACGTTCGCGTAGCCCGTGAGGTACATGGAGTGGCTGATCGTATCCTTCCTTATCTTCTCGATATGAAGAGCGGACAGGTCCTGCACACGTTGATCCTATCACCACCACAACAAGGGAAAACGACGTTGCTGCGAGATCTGGCGAGACAAATTAGTAGTGGTACAAAGCTTACAGGGGGAACTGAACTGGTTCAGGGAATACGTCCACGTCTGAAAGTGGGCATTGTGGATGAAAGGTCCGAAATCGCTGGTAGCTACAAAGGAGTACCTGGCTTCGACGTAGGTCCCCGAACAGATGTGATGGACGGTTGTCCGAAGGCTGAGGGCATGATGATGATGCTTCGCTCCATGTCGCCCGATGTCCTGATTGTGGACGAGATCGGTCGTCCGGAGGATGCCGAGGCTGTGATGGAAGCCCTGCATGCAGGAGTCTCAGTGATTGCGACTGCGCATGGCCGTGACCTATCGGAGCTGTCGGCCAGACCCGCCCTCAGAACCTTAATTACGGAGCAGATGTTTCAACGTTATGTCCAGCTGCAACGGACGAGCCGGGGCATGACCTTTCGGCTGGCTGATGGCAAAATGCGTGGGTTGCAGCAGACCGGGGCAGGAGGTGAAGCCTTTGGTTAACATGTTTGGTGCGGTAATTATTCTGTTAGCCAGCACCCTCGCCGGATTTTACAAGGCCAGGCAGTATGCATTAAGACCGAGACAGTTGCGAGAACTCATTGCAGCCCTCCAGCGACTAATGACGGAGATTAACTATGGGCTCACTCCACTTCCCGATGCCATGGGCAAGATGGGAGCACAGACCAAAGAACCTGTAAAGACGTTGTTTCTTCATGCAGCTACACAGATGGAACCTCCTCATGGACTCACTGCCCGGGAAAGTCTGCAGTCAGGCGTGGATCTGGCGTGGGGAAGATCGGCCATGAAGGCTGACGAGAAGGAAGTGATGCTGCAATTAAGCTTCAGCCTTGGCACAAGTGACCGTCAGGATCAGACCAAACATATATCGTTAGCCATTCAACAACTAATGCATGAGGAATCCCGCGCCCAGGCCGATCAAATGAAATATGAACGAATGAGCCGAAGCCTCGGGATGCTTGTCGGAGCGTTAATCGTCATTCTGATCTTCTGAAATAGCCGGGATAGTGAGGTGCCAAGGTCATGAATCTAGAAGTGAACGCAATCTTTCAAATTGCGGGTATCGGAATCATCATCGCCATGATTCACACGGTACTGAAACAAATGGGAAAGGAAGATATGGCTCACTGGGTGACCGTAATCGGATTTGTCGTTGTATTGTTCATGGTGGTCCGTATGCTGGACAGCCTGCTACAAGAGATCAAATCGATATTTCTTTTTCAATGAAATCGGTCATGAAGCCGGATGGTGGTGACCTGTGGAAATTATCCAAGTTGTAGGTTTGGCGCTCATCGCAACAGTGCTTATTCTGGTCATTAAGGAACAGAAACCGATGTTTGCCTTTCTGATTGCTGCCGCAACCGGCATTGTCATCTTCATGTTGTTGATTGGCAAAATCGGAGCAGTCATCGAAGTGTTGAAGCGGCTTGCCGAGAATTCAGGCATGGAAAGTATTTATCTGAAAACGGTGCTGAAAATTATTGGAATAGCGTACATCGCTGAATTTGGCGCACAGATTGTCAGGGATGCAGGTCAAGAAAGCATTGCGTCCAAGATCGAATTGGCTGGTAAGGTACTGATCCTTGTACTTGCTATACCGATCATCAGCATTATTATCGAAACCGTCATGAAGCTGATGCCGGTGTAGAAAGGGCGTGCGGACTTCATATGAAATCAATGCATCTTAAGCCGCAGTGGCGCCTTACGGTTGTGCTGATGCTCTGTTTTCTGTTTGGTATCCTGGGACAGGTTACTGCAACCTCGCCTTCCGGTGAGTGGATGGAGCAGCAGGCCGATCACCTTCCCAAGGATCAGGTGGAGAAATACTGGGATCAACTGATGCAACAATACGGTGGTTTCTTCCCGGATGGGAAGACCCCTTCCTTCATGGATATGTTAATCCCCGGCAATGAAGGGTTCAGCCTGAAATCGGTGTTTGTAGCGATAGGAACCTTCATGCTGCATGAAATTTTATATAATGGCAAACTTCTGGTCACGATTGTGATGTTAAGTGTACTCAGCATGATTCTGGAGACACTTCAGACTGCATTTGAGAAAAATAATATTAGCAAAATCGCCTATTCCATCTGTTATATGGTCATCATCATTATTGCGATTAACAGCTTCAGTGTGGCGATTGGATACGCCAAGGATGCCATAACCGGCATGATCAACTTCATGATGGCCATGGTTCCCTTGTTATTCACACTGCTTGCGTCCATGGGTAATGTCATCACCGTCTCGGTGACACATCCACTCATCATTTTCATGATTCATCTGGTGAGTACGTTGATTCACTTGCTGGTATTCCCGTTACTCTTCTTCTCAGCAGTTCTGCATCTCGTCAGTTCATTGTCTGACAAGTACAAGCTGACACAGCTGGCAGACCTCCTGCGCAATATTAGTGTGGCACTGCTGGGTATCCTGCTGACGATGTTTTTGGGTGTAATCTCGGTTCAGGGAGCATCGGGCTCCGTAGCGGATGGAGTTAGCCTGAAGGCCGCCAAATACATCGCAGGCAACTTTGTCCCTGTCGTGGGCAGAACATTTGCGGATGCGACGGATACGGTAATTACAGCTTCTTTACTTGTCAAAAATGCAATTGGACTCACCGGAGTGATCATCATTTTGTTTCTATGTGCCTTTCCGGCACTCAAGATTCTGGCTCTTGCCTTGATATACAACGTAACTGGTGCCATTATGCAACCGCTAGGAGACACCCCGATTGTAGGATGCCTCCAGGCCATCGGCAAGAGCATGATCTACGTATTTGCGGCGCTGGCAGCCGTCGGGCTGATGTTTTTCCTGGCCATTACCATCTTGCTGACCGCGGGCAATCTGACTGTCATGATGCGCTGAATGTATGTTGGCAAGAAAGGGGGTGGAAAGGATGGGGTGGCTGAGCAACTGGCTCCAGGATTTGATTATGATCGTTCTGCTGGCGACTTTTGTGGATATGTTGTTGCCCAATCGATCCATGGAACGTTATGTCAAGCTTGTGCTGAGCCTTCTCATCCTGCTGACCCTTTTATCACCCATAACCAAGCTGCTCAAAAGTGATCCGGTTGGCGAACTGAAACGGGCAATGTCTGCAATGGATGCTCCATCGAATGGGAATGCGACACTCGAACAGATATTAGCTCAGGGCAAACGGCTACAATCCAATGAACAGGAACAATCCTTACAATGGACAGCCAAAGAACTGGCTAATGTCATGAAAGGTCAGATTGAAGAAACAACAGGAGCCAAGGTGCGGTCCGTAGAGGTACAGCTGACCATGAGTAAATATGAAACGGAGATGGAAGCTGCCTCATCAGTCGAACTGCCTGTGATCCAGCGTGTGTTGGTCGAGATGGCCGGAGAGGGTGTAGAAGAAGAAGTGAAGGCAGGGCAGCAAGAAGTCGCTGCTAACAAACAACCCATATTTGGAACAGACACAGAAGTCGAGAAGGATAAATCACATCAAATACAGCAGCCCATCCAGATCGGTCAGATTGAAGTGCCTGATGTTCAGATTGATGTGAGTAGAGGGCAACGTGATGGAAATGAAGCGGCTTCGGAGCCTGTTATACGTGATCAAGCAGATGAGACGAAGCAGCAAGGTGAGACATCCACAAGGTCCGAACATGCGGTGCAGATTATTACATTGTTGACTGAAAAGTGGGATGTTGATGCAAACAACGTTCAAGTGACAGAACCAAAAAGTGCTGAAGTGCTCTGAGAAGGAGGGTGTCCGATGAAACAATGGTTCAAAAAGATGGAAACCTGGATGGGTGGCGGAGAGGGTGGGGCAAGGCGAAGTCAAACCTTCCGCTGGCTGATTATCCTGGGTTTGATCGGGGTGGGAATCATGCTGTTCAATTCCTTCGTCAATGTCAAAAAAATTGATTCCGAAAATATCGGTCGGGAACCACCGGACCCGGCAACATCCATGGCATCCATACAGAGTGATCCGTCGGAACAGAATCCTTTTCAGGCGATCGAAATTGCATTTGAAGACAAAATCAAAGGTGTGCTGGAAAACATTGTTGGTGTGGGAACGGTTGATGTGATGGTTACCGTGGATTCCACAGAAGAATTGGTCGTTCAGCGGAACGTGAAAGATTCTCAGCAACTTACCGAAGAAACCGATGCTAGCGGGGGCAAACGGCATATGACGCAATATACCCGTGATGGCGAGATTATTACTTACGAAATAGCAGGGGATCAGACACCTATAGTGACCAAAAAGCTCAAACCGCAGATCCGTGGGGTGCTTGTGGTTGCGAGGGGTGCAGAGAACAAGGTTGTGAAGGACCTGATAACCGATGCTGTGGAAAAAGGACTGAATGTGGCAGCCTACCGGATCTCAGTTGTACCGCGCAAACAAGACTAATCTGATGTGTTGAATCACAAGATTCAATTCTCATAAGATTGAAGCCAATTTGAGGAGGAAGTTCTAATGAATAACAAACGTCAAACGGTATGGCTCGTTTCCATGCTGAGTCTGATGGTCATTTTGTCCGCGTATTATCTGTTCACTGAGGATTCCGGTCCAGTCAACGCGCCGGTGGCTGACAGTCAGCAAGTGGATGGAATCAAGCAGGGGGAAGCAAAGGAGACGGCAGGCATTCTTGATCCTACAGAAGGTTTGGTAGTAAATGAAGTGGTGAATAGCGGCGAAGTTGAAAGTGATCCAAGTGCGGCTGGCGCTGTGGAGGAACCATCGGCTACGGAAGGTAAAGAAGCTGGAAATACAGAGAAAACACCTGCTGTCGAACCAGGCGAAAATAAGGGTGAGACAGGCAAAGAAACCAACAAAGAGACCGACAAAGGCGCAACAACTACACCGGAGACAGACGGTCAGGCAGGCGGCACTGCAACCAAGACAGATGAGGAAGTCCTCAAGGAAATGGAAGAGCAGAATACGACAGCATCTGCGAGCAGCCAGTTCCAGAACTACCAGTGGCAACGTGAGGAAAGCAACAATCGTAAGTATGAGGAACTGATGACCGTGGCAGGTGATCTGAGCAAAACGCCAGAGGAGAATGCCAAAGCAACCGAGCAACTCCGTACACTGGAAGAAAAAGAAGCTAAAATCACTGGCATTGAGGAGACGCTCTCTCAACAGTTCGCTAATGCGATCGTTCAAGAAGATGCCGACAAGTATAAAGTTGTGGTCCTCAGTGACAAACTGGATGTAAAACAGGCGGTATCCATTGTGGATCTGGTCATGAAAGAATTGGCGGTTTCACAGAACAAAATCAGCGTGCAATACGTCACAGAACAGTAATCCAAATCATGGAAATGCAGTCCCGGGAGCTGGTTGTACTCTCGGGCTCTTTCCATTTTTAATGATTATGATATAATACATAAAGCCATATGACCGTCCTAGTGAGACTGGCATGATGCCGAAGGAGTGAATAATGGAAATGTTTAAATTGAGTGAAATCAAAGAACTGATTAAACTGGTAGATGAAAGTTCCGTTCAAGAGTTGGAAATTGAAAATGAAGGATCACGGTTATCAATCCGCAAACCGGGCAAAACGGAGTATGTTCAAGCAGCTGCTGTGCAACCGCAAATGATTGCTGCTCCGCAAGTACAGCCGGCAGCAGTGGTAAGTGAAGCTGCACCGCAGGTCGATACTACAAGTCATTTACATAAAATTGTATCTCCGATGGTAGGTACTTTTTACAGAGCTTCCTCGCCGGAAGCGGGTCCTTTTGTGAGCGCTGGTGATAAAGTTGTTGAGAAAACAACGGTATGTATCATCGAAGCTATGAAGCTGATGAACGAGCTTGATGCGGACATCAAGGGAGAAATCGTTGAAGTGCTGGTTGAGAACGGACAGCTGGTCGAGTATGGGCAGCCCCTTTTCCTGGTGAAACCGGAATAACCGTTATAGCTGGTTAACAGCTAACCGCATGAGCTTCGAAGGAGGACAAAACGAAATGAAATTTCAAAAAATACTGATTGCGAACCGTGGAGAGATTGCGGTACGTATTATTCGTGCCTGCCGTGAAATCGGTATCTCAACGGTAGCCGTCTACTCGGAAGCGGACAAGGATTCTCTGCATGTTCGTCTTGCAGATGAGGCTTATTGTATCGGACCGACACTGTCTAAGGACAGTTACCTCAACTTCACAAACCTGATGAGTGTAGCTACGCTGACGGAATGTGATGCAATCCACCCTGGATACGGTTTTTTGGCGGAGAATGCTGATTTTGCGGAAATTTGTGAGTCTTGCAATATTACATTCATCGGGCCTTCACCCGAAGCCATTACCAAAATGGGAGACAAGGCTGTTGCCAAACAGACGATGAAAGATGCAGGAGTACCTGTTATTCCTGGATCAGACGGCCTTGTTGAAAATATGGATGAAGCCATCATGATTGCTAGAGATATCGGATATCCTATCATTATCAAAGCTACTGCTGGTGGCGGAGGTAAGGGAATTCGTATTGCCGAAGATGAAGAAACGCTGATTAAGCAGATTACCGCTGCTCAGCAGGAAGCACAGAAGGCATTTGGCAATGCAGGTGTATATCTGGAGAAATTCCTGACAGGTATGAAACACGTGGAAATTCAGATCATTGCTGATAAACACGGAAATGCAGCACATTTGGGAGAGCGTGATTGCTCGGTTCAGCGTCGTCGCCAGAAATTGGTAGAAGAAGCTCCGTGTCCGATTCTCTCCGAAGATGTGCGCACACTGATGGGTGAAGCTGCGGTACGGGCTGCCCTTGCTGTGGATTACTCGGGAGCGGGTACATTGGAGTTCCTGCTCAGCCCGAATGGCGAGTTCTATTTCATGGAGATGAATACGCGTATTCAGGTAGAGCACCCGGTGACTGAGATGGTTACTGGCGTGGATCTGATCCGTGAGATGATCTCGGTAGCTGAAGGCAACCCACTCTCATTCCGTCAGGAAGACGTGGTTATCAATGGCTGGTCCATTGAATGTCGTATCAATGCAGAAGATCCGGACCGTAACTTTATGCCATCACCAGGCAAAATCGGATTCTACCTTGCACCGGGAGGACCTGGCGTTCGTGTAGATAGTGCTGCTTATCCGGGTTATACCATTTCACCTTTCTATGACTCCATGATCGCAAAATTGATCGTGTGGGGAGCGAATCGTGAAGAGGCGATTGCCAAGATGAAACGTGCGCTTGGGGAATTTGCGATTGAAGGCATATCTACAACTATTCCTTTCCATCAGAAATTGCTGGAGCACCCAACGTTCATTCGCGGTGACTTTGATATCAAATTTCTTGAGGAAAACGAGATTTAAAAGGTATATTGGGCTTGTTTGTCATAATGTAGCCCAAATGATATAGTATGAATAATAAGAGCGCATGTCTCCTGCAAAGGATAAGCCCGCACCTCGCGGATGTTTGCAGGAGTTCCGGTAAAGCCGGACCGGAAGGGTTCTGAAGGTTGATTAACCTGAGTCCAGCGCCCTGACGGATGGCCGCAAACTTATCTCGCGAAAGGTGTGTTGAACAGTTATGAGTACACTACCGACTGAATTTGAACGAACGGATATCGGTGAAATCCAGATCGCACCTGAAGTTATTGAAGTGATTGCTGGATTGGCGACCCTTGAAGTGAAAGGTGTTGCAGGCATGAGTGGCGGATTCGCTGGCGGATTTGCTGAATTGCTTGGTCGCAAAAACCTTTCCAAAGGCGTTAAAGTTGAAGTGGGCCAACGTGAAGCTGCAGTTGATGTTTCCGTAATTATCGAGTACGGATACCGTCTGCCACAAGTAGCTACGGAGATTCAACAGAACGTGAAACGTTCCATCGAGAACATGACAGGATTGAATGTGAATGAAGTGAATGTGCACATTCATGACGTTCAGTTCAAGAGCACCGAGAAAGTGGAAGAGATCGACCTGAACAGTCAGCGCGTAAAATAAAAGAAGACAGATTCCCCCGGCATCATCTGCCGGGGGTTATCCCGTCTTGGACAGGTCTTCATTATAGCGAAAGCTAGATGAGGATCTGATTTTTTGCTAGTGAACAGGTTAAGTCATGTTAGTGAGCAAGGGAGGCTGTGCAGTTCGTGGCTAAAATACTGGATCGGCTTCTGTTGTTTATATACAGCATAAGCGTTGGAGCAATATCGGCAGCCGTCATTCTTCTGATTAGCGGTGTGCTGCCTTACGAATTGAATTACCAGCAGGAACAAAACGTTATTGTTGCGTCGGTTATTGCAGCAGCGATTTTGTTTATCCTGAGTTTGCGATTTTTCTACATCTCGGTTCGGCGTGAGCGTGCATCGTTGCCGTCTGTAGATCAACGTACTGAGTTTGGTGATGTACAGATTTCGATGGAGACGATTGAGAATCTCTGTTTGAAGGCAACTTCCCGTTTCCGGGGAGTACGTGATGTCAAGGCACGCATACGTGTGGTTGAGTCAGGACTGGAGATTATGATCCGTGCAGTAGTGGATGGTGAGACACCTATTCCTGCGCTGACTTCTGATCTGCAAAAGGCGATACATGATCATGTACAAGAGATTACGGGCATCCCAGTTTCTTTTGTCACGGTGTATATCGCTAATGTAACCCAGTCGCCTAACTACAAGAGTCGAGTGGAATGAGGTGAGTTTCACTGATGCTGTGGAAAGAGATTTGGGATAGTCACAGAGGCCGAATTACCGGAATTATCGGCGGCATCTTTTTTGGATTTCTTTATGTATGGATCGGTTTTTGGGATATGTTGTTCTTTGCACTCTTGGTGTTCATCGGTTATACGTTAGGCAGACGAAGCGATTCGAAGCTGGGTTCGTCCATCCCCTGGAGGGAGTGGGGGCAATGGCTGGGCGATCGCTGGCGTCCGTTTAAGTGACCTACCTGAACCCTGCAATATGTTTCTTCCGAAAATAGAGCTGTAGTTTAGGTTGCCCGTTTTTTGGAGGAAACGTATTGCAGGTTTTTTTGTGAAAAGGGATAACAATAACAATACCGTGGAAGTCATCGATCAATCCAATACAGGATTTGATGAGATGGTTGCATGGATTATAAAATAAGCATGATGACGCTCCAGACGGAGCGCTGCAGGAGGCAGGACATGAAAAGACGTTTGGCAAGGGAAATTGCAGTACAAAGTCTGTATCAGATGGAAATGAATGAGGTAGGTGCAGCAGAAGCTGTAAACATGTTAATCAATGAAGCTGCTGAAGATAATGAAACCGAAGTAGTTATTCGCGATGCAGATGTAATGCGTACTTATGTTACTGAGATTGTACAAGGAGCCTGGAACAATAAGGAAGCCATTGACGGGCTGCTTGTGGATTATTTGAAAGGTTGGCAGATCAGCCGTCTATCACGTGTAGATCGCCAGATTCTACGACTGTCTACGTATGAAATGGTGTTTCGTGATGACATTCCGGCAAAGGTATCGGTCAATGAAGCGATTGAACTGTCCAAATATTTTGGTACAGAAGAATCCGGCAAGTTCGTCAATGGTGTACTTGGACGCATGATTCAGGAAGTTGACGCGATTAAAGCAAAATTATCTTAAGTTATGATTAATTATAGTGTGTGTTCAAAAAGACCGGTTTTCAGTATCCTTCGTAATCAAAAGCGGGCTTTTTGAACAACCTCTAAATTTATATTCACATAAGGGAGAGAGAGTACAATGACAGCATCTATTATTAACGGTAAAGAAGTATCCCAAGAGATCCGCGCAAGCATGACAACAGAAGTAAAACAGCTTAGCGAACAGGGGGTAGTACCTGGTCTGGCTGTTGTGCTCGTCGGGGAAGATCCGGCATCCCAAGTATATGTGCGTAATAAAGAAAAAGCATGTCACGACCTCGGTTTCTACTCCGAAGTGCATCGGTTGGATGCAGATACGTCCCAAGAAGATCTGCTTGCGCTGGTGGACAAGCTGAACAATCAACAATCCATTAACGGAATTTTGGTTCAACTTCCACTACCGAAACACATCGAAGAGAAAGCGGTTATTGATGCAATTGCCGTGGATAAAGACGTAGACGGATTCCATCCAGTCAATGTTGGTAATCTCGTAATTGGAGACGATAGTCTGCTTCCATGTACCCCAGCGGGTGTAATTGAACTGATCAAACGTACTGGACTGGAAATGTCCGGTAAACATGCAGTGGTTATCGGAAGAAGCAACATCGTTGGCAAACCGGTATCGCTGTTGCTCCAACGTGAGAATGCGACGGTAACCATGTGTCATTCCCGTACAGCCAACATGAAAGAAATTACACGTCAGGCGGACATTTTAGTTGTAGCCATCGGCCGTGCTAATTTTGTGGATGCTGATTTTGTGAAACCAGGTGCTGTTGTTATCGATGTCGGCATGAACCGTTTGGATAATGGCAAACTGGCAGGAGACGTTGATTTCGAGAGTGTGAAAGAAGTTTCTGGTCCAATTACACCCGTTCCTGGCGGTGTTGGTCCGATGACAATCACAATGCTGATGCAAAATACATTGATCGCTGCCAAGCGCGCTCACGGATTGGCCTAGGGTTTTGTCTGTGGCAGATCAAAAGATCTACTCCATCAAAGACCTGAACCGATACATCCGGATGAAACTGGAATCGGATCAGGTCCTGTCGGACGTCTGGCTACGCGGGGAGATTTCGAATTTCACACATCACTCCAGCGGCCATATGTATTTTACATTGAAGGACAAGGACAGCCGGATCAAGTCAATTATGTTTGCGTCCCATAACCAGCGATTACCCTTTGTACCGAAGGAGGGTGCAAGGGTTATTGCCCGTGGTAATGTCTCGGTGTATGAACGGGATGGGCAGTATCAATTCTATGCTACCCATATGCAACCGGACGGAATTGGAAGTCTGTATCTAGCTTACGAACAGCTGAAGAAAAAGCTTGAGGATGAAGGGTTATTTTCACCTTCTCGAAAAAGACAGATCCCTCGTTATCCACAGACTATAGGGGTTGTAACTTCACCGACGGGAGCGGCGGTGCGAGACATTATGATCACACTCCAGCGCAGATACCCTTCTGCCAAAGTTGTTTTATATCCTGTTCTGGTTCAAGGGAAGGGTGCAGCACCTTCCATTGTCAAAGCGATTGGCAACCTGAACCGGATGGGAGAAGCCGATGTACTTATCGTTGGACGCGGAGGCGGTTCACTGGAGGAGTTGTGGGCCTTTAATGAGGAGATTGTGGCAAGAGCAATAGTTGCTTCGGGTATTCCTGTCATTTCTGCGGTTGGGCACGAAACGGACTTCACTATTGCTGATTTTGCAGCCGATTTGCGTGCGGCTACACCTACAGCAGCTGCTGAATTAGCTGTACCTAATCGAGCTGAGTTGCTTGATCAGATCGGACAACGTCAGCGCCAGTTACAGCACAGCTTACGTCAGCGTGCTGTACATAATCGTGAACGGCTCGCAAGATTACAGCGTTCGCCAGTACTGGTGCATCCAAGACGTACCTTGATGCAGCATACGGAACGACTGGATATGATGCACCAACGGCTTTTGAGAACAGTCGATACACGTATGAAATGGACAGGAGAGAAGCAGGAGCGTCTGCGGGCAGCACTGCAACGGTTCAATCCTCGTGAGCAGGTCAATGCAGCACGCCGTGAGAATGCGGCAGCACGCAGACAACTTGAACTTGCGATCAGGTCTATAGCCAGATCGAAGCAGCAACAGTGGAAATCATCTGTGCGGCATCTGGATGCGCTTAGCCCGCTTAAAGTCATGTCACGGGGATACAGCCTTGTCTATGACGAGCAAGAACAGCGATTGATCAAGTCGACGAAGGATGTACAGCCTGGAGATTCAATTAAGATTAAATTAACAGACGGACAGCTGGACTGTCAGGTTTGGGGAATGAAGGAGGACGACAATACCCATGGCGAATGAACCGGAATTGAATTTTGAAGAGGCAATGGCGGCATTGGAAGACATCGTAGGTCAGCTGGAACATGGTGATGTTCCGTTGGAACAGGCCATCGATCTGTTTCAACGCGGGATGAAACTTTCGCAACTTTGCGGTCTGAAGCTGGAACAAGTGGAACGCAAGATCGAGATGATCGTAGAAGAAGATGGAGAGCTTCGCAAGAAGCCTTTCGGAACTGCTGACGATGAGAGCGGTGAAGTCCATGAGTAATCGTCCTTCGTTTCAAGCATACCTCGAAGAGGTCACAGCTGAGGTGACAGAAGCGTTGAAACATACGCTTCCCGATCACTGGGATGTACCCCAATCGTTGACGGATGCGATGCAGTACTCACTTATGGCCGGAGGCAAACGCCTTCGTCCTCTTCTGGTCGTTGCTGCGGCGGAAGCCTTCGGTGCACAGCGTACAGCTGCAATGCCGGTAGCCTGCGCCGTGGAGATGGTTCATACGTATTCACTGATCCACGACGACCTGCCTGCTATGGATAATGATGATTACCGCAGGGGAAAATTAACGAATCATAAGGTATATGGTGAAGCAACAGCCATATTGGCGGGCGATGCGTTGCTAACTCATGCTTTTTATAGCATTGTTCAAGCTGGACGCCGTAGCGGTGTAGCGGCAGATGCGTTGCTGTCCATCGTAGAGGACATGTCCGAACTTGCTGGAGCAAGAGGTATGGTCGGCGGTCAAGTCGCGGATATGGAAGGCGAGCAAGGCATGACCGATCTTTCACAGCTCCAATATATCCATTTGCACAAAACGGGTGATCTGATTGTTTTCTCACTCATTGCTGGAGCACGAATTGGTGGAGCAACGGAGGGACAATTGGAAGCCTTACGTGTGTTTGGCCGTGATCTGGGGCTGGCATTTCAGATTCAGGATGATATTCTTGACCTGACGGGTGACGAGCAGAAGATGGGCAAGAAAACACAGAGCGATGTGAATCAGCAGAAGGTAACATATCCTTATTTTATTGGCATGGAAGCTTCTGTAGATGAAGTGAAATCCCTTACCCAATCTGCCAAAGACGCACTTGAAAGAGCCGAGTTACCTGATGCATCCAGATTGCTGGAAATTGCAGATTATCTGATGAGTCGAGACCATTAGATTCTGACGGAGCGGTCTGTTTCAAAACCTGTATAGCCGTGTAATGAATGTAATGTCCTTTTTCCGAGTAGATGGAAAGAGCTGTCCCGAGTGGATGCGGGAATACATATGGAGAAGAATTTTAAATAACTTGCTGGCGAGAATGCTCGTTATCGGGAGTATAGTGCAGTAAATTATGATTCTTGTTCTTTTATGTTATAATGATTTAATGTCATTTGATTCATAATGTATATATCGATTTACAACAATAACTAAACAATCTAGGAAAGCGGGGAGATTCTCGTGCTGCTTCCACAAATTAAACAACCCAGTGATCTAAAGTCGATGTCTCAGGATGATCTTGCCCTTTTGTCGGCAGAGATCCGGCAGTTTCTGATTGAGAAACTGTCTGTTACAGGTGGGCATCTCGCACCCAACTTAGGCGTGGTTGAGCTCACGGTAGCCCTGCATTACTGTTATAACAGTCCAGCAGACAAAATGATTTTTGATGTAGGGCATCAGGCTTATGTGCATAAAGTCCTGACAGGGCGTATGGATCGCTTTGATACATTGCGTCAACATAACGGTCTGTGCGGGTTTGTCAAACGCAACGAAAGTGAACATGACGTATGGGAAGCTGGACACAGCAGTACTTCATTGTCTGCTGCGATGGGGATGGCCCTTGCACGTGATCTGAAGGGTGAGGACAACCAAGTTATCGCGATGATTGGTGATGGAGCGCTTACAGGTGGTATGGCTTTTGAAGCCCTCAATCATATCGGTCATGAGCAGAGAAAACTGATGGTTATTCTGAATGATAATGAAATGTCCATTGCTCCAAACGTTGGGGCCATGCATAAATATTTGAGCAAGATTCGTTCGGATCGTCATTATCTGAAAGCAAAAGATGATGTCGAGGGCATGCTTAAAAAAATTCCTGCTATTGGGGACCGTTTGGCCAAATCGGCAAGCTGGATCAAAGATAGTGTCAAATATATGATGGTACCAGGTGTTCTTTTCGAAGAACTGGGCTTCACGTATTTGGGACCGATTGATGGGCATGATATTCCCAAATTGATCGAAACCTTCAAACAGGCAGATAACGTTGATGGCCCTGTGCTCGTTCACGTGCTCACGACCAAAGGCAAAGGTTATCAGCCAGCAGAAGCCGATTCGCACAAGTGGCACGGGATTTCTCCGTACAAAATTGAATCTGGGCAAGTGCTGAAGGCAGTCGGAAAACCGATGTACACGGAAGTGTTTGGTCAAACGTTAATTGATCTTGCGAAGCAGGATAAGCGGGTCGTAGCTGTAACGCCAGCAATGCCTACAGGATCAGGTCTTATTCCGTTCAGTAAGGAATTTCCCGATCGCATGATTGACGTAGGTATTGCAGAACAGCACGCGGCGACCATGTGTGCTGCACTGGCTATGGAAGGTTTGAAGCCGGTCTTTGCCGTGTATTCTACGTTTATGCAACGTGCTTATGATCAGATTGTACATGATATTTGCCGTCATAACGCCAACGTGATGTTTGCCATTGACCGTGCCGGGTTTGTTGGTCCGGATGGGGAAACACATCAAGGGGTATACGATGTGGCATTTATGCGCCATATTCCAAATATCGTTCTGATGATGCCAAAAGACGAAAATGAATTGCGTCATATGATGAAAACGGCGCTTGATTATAATGAAGGTCCGATTGCTTACCGTTATCCACGAAACAATGTGGTCGGTGTACCTTTGGATGATGTACTTGTTCCGATTCCAATCGGATCATGGGAGCAACTGCGTCCATCCGAGGGATATGCTGTCATCGCTTCAGGTTCGATGGTGCAGCTTGCAGAAGAAGCAGCAGAGATGGTGAAGCGGGAAGGTATCACAGCAGGCGTAATCAACGCTCGCTTCCTGAAACCTCTTGACGAGCAAATGTTGCGTGATTTAGCTGTTCGAGGCACCAAATTGATTGTACTTGAAGAAACATCCCAGGCAGGCAGCATGGGTAGTGCAGTTCTGGAGTTTTATGCAGAACAGGGACTACATGATGTTCATGTACAATTGATGGGGATTCCGGATCGCTTCATCGAGCATGGCAGTATTAAGGAACAACGTGAGGAAGTGGGTCTTACCGTTGAAAATGTATGTGCTGAACTGCGCAAGATGGCTGTTCAATCATCTTACGGCATACCAAAAACACGTTTTCCTTCGTAAATTTACATGATAGGAGACAGACATGTCACTCCCGAAAGAACGAATTGATGTTCTGCTGGTTGAGCAGGGCTATTATGAAAGTCGTGAGAAGGCAAAAGCTGCAATCATGGCTGGACTGGTATATGCCAATAATGAGCCGATCGAAAAGGCGGGCATGAAAATTCCAAGGGAAGCCGAGCTGAAAGTTAAAGGCTCGGTACATCCCTATGTCGGCAGAGGCGGATTGAAGCTCGAAAAAGCGATCCGTCATTTCGGCCTTGATATGAATGGACTTGTCATGCTCGACATTGGTTCATCCACTGGTGGATTTACGGACTGTGCACTTCAGCATGGCGCATCTCACGTCTACGCTATTGATGTGGGCTATAATCAGCTTGACTGGTCTTTGCGTAATGATGAGCGGGTTACTGTTATGGAACGAACTAATTTCCGCTATGTGACTCCTGAAGATCTGACGGGACCCGTGCCGAACTTTGCGAGCATTGATGTGTCGTTCATTTCACTGCGAATCATATTGCCGCCACTTCTGGCTCTTTTGAAACAACCTGCAGATATCGTTGCATTGATTAAACCTCAATTTGAGGCAGGGCGTGAAAAAGTAGGCAAGTCCGGTGTGGTACGTGATACGAAGGTACACAAGGATGTATTGCAGACAATGCTTCATTTTTCCAGTCAACTTGGTTTACATCTGCAGCGTTTAACTTTTTCACCGATAACGGGTGGAGAAGGTAATATAGAATTTCTCGCACATTGGCGTCTGGAAGCACCAGAGGCAACACAACCAGAGATCGATCCAGCTTCACTTGACGCACTTGCGGAGCAAGTTGCAAAGGAAGCAGCTCATACATTTACGGGAAACTCATCATAAGATGGGTTTCTTTTCGCTGGAAAGGTGATTGACGTAAAGGGAAATCATTACTGAACCTCGAATATGTCTTCGAGGTGAGCGATAATGGATGGTCAATATGACACAATCTTTATAGGTGTACTTGCTGTCTGTTTGATCTTGTGGCTGTTCTTTGGCTTGCGTAATTGGGTGAACCGACCGACGCCGGTAAGCTTGTCTGGAATGCAACTGAACGTGAAGATTCAAGATTCCCCGGCCTTGGATTTGCTTGAAGCACAGGGCTACGAAGTCATCGGTGGGAAAATGAAAGTCCCTCTGGCTTTTGAGGCCAATGAATCCGTTTATTACAGCAGATTATTCATTGATTATGTTGCAGAACGTGAGGATCTCAGATACCTCGTGAAAACGTCTCGTCGCAGACAGCCAATCGATATGACCGGCCCTGCGCTAAGGGATCGCTTCCTCAATTATCTGTTGTTATATCCTGGCTGTGAAGGATTGCTGTATGTTGACGTGGAGGATTCCGATATTAAGTTAATCAGGCTCATGGACTATCAGGAAGATGTGTATGATGGGGATGATCTGGACTAATATAAAAGAATGAACATTGCAGGGCAAAGTCTGCGGCGAATTACAAATGCTGCTTTATTGCAATACATCTAACTGGAGGCATATATGAAAGGACAAAGGCACATCAAGATTCGTGAAATCATTAGTCAAAATGAAATTGAGACCCAGGATGATCTGGTTGAAGCACTACGCAAATCAGGTTTTCAGGTGACTCAGGCGACGGTATCCCGGGATATCAAGGAACTTCTGTTAATCAAGATTCCGATGGATGATGGAAGATACAAGTACTCTTTACCGACAGATCAACGATATAATCCGATTCAAAAGTTGAAGCGTGCACTCGTTGACAACTTCTTGCACATTGATCACACAAACAATCTGGTTGTGATGAAATGTTTGCCAGGAACAGCCAACTCCATTGCAGCTTTGCTTGATAATATTGAGTGGAATGAAGTCATGGGCACAATCTGTGGAGATGACACCATTCTGATCATCTGCCGGACTGAAGGTAACAGTGTGACCGTTATTGAGCGGATCATGGGTTACATTGCTTAAAGTGCGTGTTCAAAAAGATTGGTTTTCAGTACCGAGAAGATGGGATGAAGCTAGAAATGGAGTAGCGGAGCGTAGGGAAACTACGTGAGCAACTGCAATGTTTCCGAAGGAAACATACTTCGTAAGCATCCCACTTATTTCGGCTGAATTCCATATTCGATGCTGATGATGCCACCAGGCATCCTTCGTAATCAAAAGCGGACTTTTTGAACAACCTCTTGAATCAATGGTTCAAAAACATAATATCTGAGTTAGTCATCCGGAGGTGTTTTTGCAGATGTTAGTTACGTTATCGATTCGTAATCTGGCTGTGGTGGAAGAAGTGGACGTTGTATTCCATCCGGGATTCCATGTACTTTCAGGGGAAACGGGTGCAGGTAAGTCGATTATTATAGATGCACTTGGCTTAATTGCCGGTGGACGCAGTTCAGCTGATCTGATCCGGTACGGATGTGAGAAGGCAGAGATGGAAGCCTTGTTCGAGATGGAGCAGAGTCATCCGGTATGGCAGACATTAGAGAAATTGGGTATCCATTGTGAGCCTGAAGAGCATTTGGTTATACGACGTGAGTTGAATACTCAAGGGAAAAGTACGTCCCGCATTAATGGGCAATTGGTCAATCTGACCATGCTGCGGGAAGTAGGCGAGAAGCTGATCAATATTCATGGACAACATGAACATCAGAGTTTGCTACGCGCTGAGAGCCATCTGGGGCTTCTCGATACTTATGGCTCGGAAGTCATCGGACCGATCAAAGCGAAGTACCAGGAGCGCTACAGCAAGTTTATCACGGCGGAAAAAGAACTGCGTGCCCTTCAGGAGTCCAGTCAGCGGGCATATCAACTCTTGGACATGTATCGCTTTCAGCTTGAGGAGATCGCAGCAGCAAGCCTTACACAAGGCGAGGATGAATTACTCGGGGAAGAACGGGTCAAACTATCCCATAGTGAGAAAATGATGGACAGTGTTGCTGGTGCATATGATCTCCTCAGTGGTCAACGCGGACTTGAAGCTGTGAGCATTGCTCTTTCAAGAATTGAAGACATTTCTGGATATGATAGCAAAGGACTGCAACCAATCGTAGAACAGCTGCAATCTGCATTTTATCAATTGGAAGATGCGACATTTCAGTTAAGGGATTACCGGGAGAAGATTGAATTTAATCCGGCAAGGCTGGAAGAAGTGGAGCAAAGGCTGAATCTGATTTCTGGCCTCAGACGGAAATACGGGGACAGTGTTGAACTTATTCTGAGTTATTATGATCAGATTAGCCATGAAACAGACCAACTGGAGAACAAGGACGAACGGCTGGAGAAATTGCGAGCTGAACGTGACAAAATGCTTAACCTTGTGATGGAGTCTGCTGAAGAGCTCAGCAAGGTTCGCAAACAATGCGCCGAGGAACTTGCTGCACAGGTTGAAAGCGAACTCAAGGATCTGCAAATGGAGCGGACTACACTGCGTGTTCAAATTACTCCTTTCGAAGATCCAAAGGGGATTGAATGGAATGGACGTCGTATTCGTCTGAATCGTCATGGTGCGGACAATGCGGAATTCCTAATCTCACCAAACCCGGGCGAGCCATTACGACCACTTGGCAAAATTGCTTCAGGTGGTGAGTTGTCCAGAATGATGCTGGCGATGAAGAGTATCTTTGCGCGACATGACCGGATACCTGTGTTGATTTTTGATGAAGTTGATACCGGAGTTAGCGGTAGAGCAGCTCAATCCATTGCGGAAAAACTGTTCCGCTTGTCTTCGACTTGTCAGGTTTTCTCAATAACTCACTTACCACAAGTGGCTTGTATGGCAGATCATCAGTATCTCATTGAGAAACATGTCTACGATGGACGGACAATGACGCAGGTGGAATCGCTGTCAGACGAAGGCAGAGTGAAGGAATTGGCACGTATGCTGGGCGGCGTGGAAATTACAGAAAAAACGCTGCATCACGCACAGGAAATGCTGAATTTGGCGGAAGCCAAAAAAGGGTGAAACGGACGGCTGGCGTAATGATTGACAGTAATAAAAGCCTGGGGGCGAGGTTATCTTATAGGTACGCAATTGGCGACCACCTTTCGTCAAGCGAAAGAAGCAAAGGGAGTGTGACAGCCATTGAATTCCCCCCTCAGGAAGAAATTGCTAGGTCTTTTATTTGCCTTCTTTCTTTGTGTGATTAGCCAGGCCATTCAGCCTGTGCAAAGTTATGCTTCACTGCCGGATGAATTGCAGGTGTTTGCTGGCAGGCAAGCGGATGTCCGGCTCGCTGTACCTGCTGCTTCAAGCGCCGTTGTAGATCGTCCTGATATTGTTGGTTTGGATGATCAGGCAGCGATGCATGTTACCAGGCAACAACCTTTGCATCTTCACCCTCAACAGACGGGACATGCCAAATTAACGTTGAAGTTGTGGGGTAAAATTCCGGTCAAAACAGTCCATGTGAATGTGATACCGGATTTGCGTGTTGTACCCGGGGGACAAACGATTGGCGTCAAGGTTAAATCGGCAGGCATTCTGGTGGTTGGACATCATCTGGTCCGTTCCGGTCAGGATGAGCGTGTATCGCCCGGAGAAACAGCGGGCATTAAGCTCGGAGATCTGATTACGCATATGGATGGAAAACGTCTGGATGGCGTAGCAGGTGTCTCTGAAGCCGTTGAACTTGCAGGGAAAAGTAAAAAAGGTATTGATGTTGTGTTAAAACGGGGCAAGGAAACGGTGAAGACACGATTAACTCCGGCGTATGACTCCGAGGATCAAGCGTGGAGGCTTGGATTGTACATTCGTGATTCTGCAGCCGGTGTTGGCACACTTACCTTCTATGCTCCCGATCAGGGCGTATATGGCGCACTGGGCCATGTCATTACAGATATGAACACACAGACATCTATTGTTGTGGGTAGTGGTCAGATTGTTCAGTCCAATGTAACGTCAATTTCGAAGAGCGAGACCGGTGATCCGGGTGAAAAACGTGCTCATTTCCTCAAGGAAAGCAAAATTTTGGGCAATATTGAACGTAATACGGCTTTTGGTATCTTTGGTAAAATGTCCGGAAATCCTGAGCACAGTCTGTATTCGAAAGGTATTCCCGTCGCTTTTTCTCATGAAGTAAAGGAAGGACCGGCCGAAATACTTACCGTGGTTGACGGTCAACAAGTTGAACGCTTCTCCATTGACATTGTTCATGTGGCAGATCAAACTGAACCAGCAACAAAAGGTCTGGTACTTCGAATTACGGACCCGAAACTGCTGGATAAGACCGGAGGTATCGTTCAAGGGATGAGTGGCAGCCCCATTGTACAAAATGGTAAATTGATCGGTGCAGTTACTCATGTATTCGTGAACGATCCAAAATCGGGTTACGGTTGCTTCATTGAATGGATGTTACAAGATGCTGGCGTTATGATGAAAAAGGAAAACGATAAGAACCTCAAGGCTGGCTAAACAGCCCTGAGGTTCTTTTTTGTCGAAAGCAAACATAATATATCGGATAATGAAATAAATTATTTATTATATAGGATCAAGAAAAAAAAATAAAGAAAAATAATTTTCGACAGGAGGAATTTAACTGGCTGTGTCGAAAATTAAACGTGTAAGGAAATGTACGAAACGATGTTTAATTTAAAGGAGGATACCGTTTTGCAAAAAATTGAGGTATTGCTGGCCGATGATAATCGTGAATTTACGAATTTGCTTGCCGAATATATATCTGAGCAGGAAGATATGGAAGTAACCGGTATTGCATACAATGGAGAAGAAGTACTGCAATTGCTGGAGCAAACTCGGGATGTGCCGGATGTATTGATTCTGGATATTATCATGCCTCACCTGGACGGACTGGGTGTGCTTGAGCGCTTGCGCGACCTGAACCTGTCTCCACAGCCTAAAGTCATTATGCTTACGGCATTCGGACAAGAGAATATCACACAGCGTGCCGTGCAACTCGGAGCTTCTTATTATATTCTTAAGCCGTTTGACATGGAAGTGCTAGCGAATCGTGTGCGTCAACTGGTGGGAACACAGACGGCGATGTCCACAAGCAGCGGATCATCCATGTTCATGAAATCATCCAATGTTGTGCCAATGGGCAAACACAAAAATCTGGATGCAAATATTACGTCCATCATACATGAAATCGGCGTTCCTGCGCATATTAAAGGATATCAGTATTTGCGCGAAGCGATTACGATGGTGTATAACAATATCGAAATTTTGGGAGCCATCACCAAAACACTGTATCCGGCGATTGCCGAAAAATTCAAAACCACGCCGTCCCGCGTCGAACGTGCGATCCGTCATGCGATTGAAGTGGCATGGACTCGTGGTAACATCGACAGCATCAGCCACTTGTTTGGTTACACGATCAATATCAGCAAGTCGAAGCCGACAAACTCGGAATTCATCGCGATGGTTGCTGACAAGCTGAGAATTGAGCATAAGGTAAGCTGAAAGGGTCAGGAGTAGTGAGCTGGCAAGTATAGTTTGGATTCAGATTAGATTCTAGCCAAATGAAATTTTGGCGGCCTATATCTGAATTCGTTCACTTCATGCCGATAAACTTCTGTAATATATGCCAACGAATACCGTCATTTATTGGATTAAAGATATCCAGTAAAGGACGGTATTTTTGCATAACGAAATAACACAGAACATGATGATGAAATTTAGTGTTGCATGATTGCTTCTGAATTTTGAGATCAAGCATTAAAGTAAGCTCCCTATAGCAAAATTCAGAAAAGGAAATATTTCATAAACTTTTACCTTCAGTTAACGCTTTTTCAAGTAGAAAGTGGTACGATGTGACCATTGACAAAGACCTACATATATATTTGAAAAGTTCGGATAAGATGCTACGAACAGAGGAGTAGAATAGTATGTTTACGCAAATAGGCGAGATTGCTGAACCAATTCCTGTAGTACAATCTGATACAAAATGTGATATCGTCTATCATCTTTTCAAGTCCAATCCTAGTCTGGAAGGTATAGCTGGGGGAGAAGGATGTGTCATTAATGATGCGGCCCCGATTCTTTCAGCAGATTGGCACCCAGTATGGCTATAATCTGTATATGGGACGTCCTGTAGAACTGGTGATGAATACGCAGGCACTGGTCGTGGATTATTCGGAACAGATTACAGATGTCAGTGTTCTAGCCATGGATCGAGATGAAGGGGATATATATGATCTTGTGTTGGTCACGTCAGGAGAAAGTTTCTTTGGAGCTGTGAGTATTCGACGTTTGCTACTTGCTGTTGCTGATGTACGGGCTGAAATGGCGATTTTTATGAACCCGCTGACTGGTCTTCCTGGTAATCATATCATAGATGAAAGGCTGTCTCAGGCTCTTCAGATGGACCAATTTAGCGTACTGTACGTTGATCTCGATCAATTCAAATCCTACAATGATAGCTACGGCTTCAAAATGGGGGATCAGCTTATTCAGGCGACAGCTAACTTGCTTCGCAAGCTATTTGTTCCCCCTGAAGCTTTTCTTGGACATATCGGTGGTGATGATTTTATTACGATCCTGAATCACCATGATTACAAATATATTAGTGAGGAAGTCATCTTAGGTTTTGAGGAAATGAAAAGGACATTCTACAACGAACATGATTGGCATCATCAATATGTTCTGGGGGAAGGACGTTCCGGGCTAAATCGGCCCATTCCTCTCGTGTCGGTATCCATCGCCGTTGTAACCAATAACAAGCGAAAATATGAAAACATAGATCAGATAATTGATGAGGCCACACGCATCAAAAAAGGTTGTAAAGCGATTGCTGGAAGTATCATCTGTGCAAATGATACCGCCACTACTCCGTGCTAGACATAAAATTACGAGAACGTAGAGGACAGAGAGAATCTAAAGATGTGGGTCTAAAAGCTTTCTGTAAGAAAGCTTCTTCGGAAGCTGAGGCTTCGCTTCTATACTCATAACGTTAAAATCCAGAAAAACCGCTATTTATCAGGAGTTAGTCACCTGTAATAGCGGTTCTATCATTGGATGCGAGTCAAAGGTTGTGTAGCGAACGAACCACTTTAACCTTCAAACCCATTATGTATACATAAAATTATGTTTGATCAATGCGCACTCAGATTCGAATATCGACGGATGGATATGAAGCAGCAGGAGATGTAGAAGCTGTAGTTTGCGGACCATTTCCTGATTCCTGATCTGTGGCTCCGCCATCTGATGGGTGCTCCTTACTTCCCGTTTTCTTTCCTTCATTTACTTCCTGATCTTCTTCTCCAGTTGTTGTAGAGATAGGTGGTTGTATTCCCTTTTTAGGTGCGGGCTGATGGATCTCTTCCACCAGCTCCCCAATCTTCTGATTGACCTTGTTTAACTGGGAGTTGATGTCCTGGACGGTCTCTCGCTTTGCCTGAAAGACGGTGCGTTCTGAATTTTCCAACATCATTGATTTGCCTAGATCGAGATCATTTGCGGGAGGATTGATCTCGAGAACAAGTCGGTCAAAGCGGGTTTCTCCTTCGGTGGTCTGAATGGAGCCCTGCATGCGATCACGCAAACCGACCAGCTTACCCAATTGATCATAAGTCTGACTATGCTTGATCAGGTGATCGAGTGAAGGGGCTTGTGCCTCGTCGGTTGGTTTGGGTTGTTGCTGTTGAGCCTTTTCGGGCTGTCTTAATTTGTTCTTTTCTTGCAATTCTTCAGCTTTAATTTGGGCAATCTGGCTGTCGATCTGGGAAATGGAGCTTGTTAAGGATTTAATTCGCTGAGCTTTGGTTTTGGTATCCAACTCGTCATTGGTTTTTACACCTTGCATTTCTTCATTGAGCCGGATCTTCTGCTGCATGAGTCCCTGAATTTCTTTATCCCGATTGGAGACTTGATTCCCGGGAGTGAAACTGCTTTTGGTTGCAGATGAGATTGAATTCATATCCTCTGTTCTCCTTCTCCACTTTATCATGGTTCTATTTACATATATCGGATTTTAAGAGAAAGATTTGAATAGCTCTTGTTTCCTCGCAATGATTCATTTTGCGTCGGTTGTATTGCGTACTTCATCATAATAATTGATAATGGTTATCAATAAGTGAGTAGAGTACAGACACAATTTATGTAGACGGAGATGGGTTAGCAAAATGTGGAATGATTATTATATCCTCTGGAACTATGCTGCGGTGAGCATAACAGATATCCGTTACATTGAATTAGAGGCATATGAAGAGATGAAATACAAATTTCCGACAAGTACCTTTGTACTCACCATTCAGGGTGATGCTGGAGTGACGATTGACAATCAAACATATGAAGTGAGTCGCTTTTATATTTTCCATGGGGGAAAAGGGAGTAAGTTGATGATTCGAGCAGGCGAATCCGGATTGCGCCTATATTACTTGATGTACAAAGCAAATCTGCCTAGTGGAGGGAGAAATGATCTGGGAAGGTTAATGGAGCGTATCAATCCGTTCCAAATGAACTATGGCTTTACCCCCGATATGCCAACCATTCTATATGAGCAATGGAAAAAGATGCACTTTTTGTGGGATCAAAAGAACCCTATTCAGCACTTTCAGGCCAAGAGTTTGTTTTATGCATTTGTGGAGCAGATCTCATCACAGATTCCTCGTGTATCCAATCGCTATCCAAGTATGTTGGATCAGGTTAGCAAAGTCATTGAAATTGTAGAGTCTTCCTACACCCAGCCACTTACACTTCATGTTTTAGCAGAAATGATTGGCACCAGTCCAAGAAGTTTGTCACGCAAGTTCAAGCAGTCGACGGGATATAGTCCCATCGATTATCTGATTCAGTTTCGTTTGTTCAAAGCCAAGGAGATGTTGCTGCAAACGGACGCCACATTGGATGAGATCGCAGCAGGCATCGGTTATCCTGATGGATATTATTTGGGACGTATGTTCAAGAAACATACAGGTCTTTCTCCTTTGCAATTTAAAGAAAAGACCTCAGCACCCCTATATTGGCCTGATCTGACATCAGGTGTGGCGCGAAATGACATTTTCAGAGGTGGAAGTGGAAGGTATGTTTATACTGATGGTGATAATCATTATCAATATAAACACGGAGGGTCAATAAATATGAACAGACAGACAAGAACAGGAATGCTACTTAGCATTTTACTAAGTCTTACGTTACTGCTAAGTGCCTGCTCAACAGGTGTTGCCAGTAATTCGAGCGGGGATGCTTCTGGAAGCAAAAGTACATCAAGTTCCACAAACACAGTAACAGCGGGTAATCACACCAAAACATCTGAACCACGTATAATCTCAACGCTGAAGGGAGATATTACAATTCCGGCTGAACCTAAACGGATTGTGGTTGACTTGTATCTGGGAAGTCTGATTGCCCTGGGGATCAAGCCTGTGGGTACACCCGAGATGAACCTGAAGAATCCTTATTTTATCAAATCACTTGAGGGTGTGCAGAATATTGGTGAATATGAAACCATCTCTCTAGAAAAGGTGTTGGAACTTGAACCGGATCTCATTGTGACAGGTAATCCTGATTTATTTGATTCCTTTAGCAAAATTGCACCTACCTTGGTTGTACCTTATGGTGAATTGAAAAATACCCACGAAGAAATTACCTATTTCGGTGAAGTGTTAAATAAAGAAAAAGAATCTGAGGCATGGTTAGCCGATTATGATGCAAGAATTGCAGATGCCAAGAAACGTGTTAGTGAGGCAATTGATCCGCAGGCCGAGGTGTCGGTCATGCAGTTCTATGATAAAGCACCGTTGGCCTTTGGTGATAATTTTGGTCGGGGAGGTCAGGCAGTCTACAGCGCGCTTGGTTTGAATCCTCCTGCAGATAAAAAAGAGATCTTAATGAAGGATCAACTGGTTGAAGTTTCATCGGAAGCGATTCCTGAATTTGCCGGAGACTACATCATTCTAACAGCAGATAATCTGACCCTGGAAGAGTTGAAATCGAAACCGGTCTGGAGTTCACTAGATGCGGTTAAAAATGATCGTGTGTTTATCTGGAGCCCGGATCGTTCATGGTACTTTGACCCGATTGCAACATTGGATCAAACAGAGGAATTGGCCGCGTGGTTTACGAAGATCTCTGAACCAAATTAAGTCTAACAAGTGATTGATGAGATGAAATCCAATTCCACTCTAAATTTCAGTTGATAATGAAAATTATTATCATTTATAATAAAGGTACATTAGTGAACCTCTGCTAGGCATATGTTATCGGATGTGTGGCAGAATGATGACCTTGTAAGGGCTTTGTTCCGGATGAGGTTGGGATTGGAGAGTATTCGATGCAATTAGACGAACAGATGAAATGCTGGAATCATGCCGCTGTTAAGGTTCTGGATATACGCCGAATCGATATGGAGGCAGGGGCACAACTGAGTTCCTACACACTTCCGGCAAATGGTTTTATATATACGATTCGAGGATCTGCTGTGCTTCAGTTGGATGGACAAACATACAAGGCAGAGCGGTTCTACATGCTTCATGGGGCCAAAGGATCTTCACTGGATATCCAAACCAACGAAGATTTCGAATATATTCTGCTCTATTACAGAGCATTTCTTGCCTTTCCTAGTTATCGTAAAAAGTGGTTATTGGCACAGCCGGAAGTTGCACCGTTCTCTTTGCAATATGGATTTGCACCGAGTAGTCCGCTGGGGTTATTACGTTACCTTGATGAGCTTGAGGGTGCATGGATTCAATCTGGGAGTCTGGATCTGCTTCACACAAAAAGTTTATTTTACCAATTCATTCATGAAATGATGGTTCAGTTGGCAGAGCAGGAGATCAAAACAGAGCTTGCTGACCCGGTGAAACAAACACTTCGTTATATACAGAACCATTATAGGGAACAGGTCACGCTTGATTTCCTGGCTGAACAATTCAACTACAGCTCCCGTCATTTATCCATGCAATTCAAACGACAGACGGGTCACAGTCCCATTGATTATTTAATTCAGACCCGAATCGCTAAGGCTCGCAATCTGCTTTTGCGATCTGATGCAACGCTGAGTGAAATTGCAGCAGAAGTAGGTTATTCGGATGTGTATTATTTTAGTCGTATTTTCAAAAAACATGTGGGGATCTCTCCGATACAGTATCAACGAAAGATGAGAGAAGAAGCGAGAACAGAGGATCGTCCATTGGTAATCTCTGAATCGTCCATTGGCCGAAGATGGAAGTCGGGATATATTGATTATGAGAATCATTATCAATATATAGACGGAGGGTCTACACCAATGAAAAGAAGAAAAACAAGTTCCAGTATGATTATGGTTGCATTATTGAGCATAACGATGCTCCTCGCAGCCTGCTCTTCGGGTACAGCAACAACACCAGTAGCTGGCGAAGGAACGGGTGCCAGTTCCAATAACAGCAGTACGGCAGTATCATCAGACACAGGAAGCCAGACGAACAAAGACAATGAAACACGCACGGTCTCAACGGTTAAGGGCGACGTAGTTGTTCCAGCGAATCCGAAACGGGTTGTTGTACTATATCTCCAGGGAGACGTCGTTGCGCTTGGAATTAAGCCAATTGCTACATCTGAAGTATTCAACGGGGCTGCCTACAAGAGTGAGCTTGAAGGTGTAAATTCACTAGGCACCTGGTTCGAACCGAATCCTGAAGCTGTCATTGACCTTGATCCGGATCTGATCATTGTTCCTTCAGAAGAGACGTATACTTTGTTAAAGGATATCGCACCAACGGTATATATTCCATACGAGAAAATGACAACAGAAGAAAGACTCCAGAGTATAGCGAGTATTTTTGGCAAAGAACAGGAAGCTGAGACATTAATCAATAATCTTAATAGTAAAGTCGAAGAGAGTAAGCAAACACTAGCAGACGCAGGCATATTAGACAAAACGGTTTCCATTGTGGAGGGCGGTTTGAAAGGTATGGTCGTTGTAGAGAGCAAGCAATATGGCCGAGGATCTCAGGCATTATATGAATACTTGGGGATGAAAGCACCTGAAGTGGTACAAAAGAAAATTGATGTAGTTTCGGAAGCGGGAGGCTCCAATTTATCCATGGAAGTACTGCCTGAGTATATCGGGGACTACGTGTTTCGTTCGGTGTATGAAGGGGCAGATAACCTTACGGATGATCCAATATGGAGCAGCATCCCGGCTGTTAAAGAAGGTCGTCTGATTGAGATTGATTTCGATTTCTTCTATTATTCGGATATCTATTCAATTAATAAACAACTTGATTTTGTCGTTGAAAAGCTGTTGGCGGCTCCAAGAGCGCAATAGTAAAGAGCAGATGTGTTCGTAGAATTTTTGTACAAGAAATGTTTGTTTTTTAGCCATTGTATTTTGATAAGATTACCATTACACTAGGATTTAAGTGATAATGAGAATCGATATCAAATACTCGATGTTCTGGATCGAATTAACGGAGGTATTTTTAATATGAATCAGCAGTTGGAACTTTATGATGTAACCATTATCGGCGGTGGCCCTGCGGGCATGTACTCTGCCTTTTATAGCGGCATGCGGGATATGAAGACCAAGTTGATTGAGGCACGTGACAGATTGGGAGGTCGCATGCTCTTTTATCCGGAGAAAATGATCTGGGATGTCGGGGGTGTGACGCCAATTCTGTGTGAAGATCTGATCAAACAATTGGAAGAACAGGCAAGTACTTTTGAGCCAACCCTCGTATTTGAACAACAGATCGAAGGATTCGAGCGTCAACCTGATGGCACAATTCTGTTAACTTCTGCAACAGGTGAGCAACACTGGACACGTACCGTCATTATGGCAATCGGATATGGTATATATAAAATGGCCAAGCTGGAGCTTGAAGGTGCAGACCGCTATGAGGTTAGCAATCTGCACTATACTGTGCAGGAACTAGAGCCATTCCGTGGTAAACGTGTGCTAATCTCGGGTGGAGGCGACTCTGCTGTGGACTGGGCGAATGAACTGGAAGCACTGGCAGAGCAAGTTACGGTTGTGCATCGTCGTGACCGCTTTGGCGGGTTGGAGCGTAATGTACTGCGTATGAGAGAATCCTCTGTAGATGTCCGTACACCTTACGCGGTAGAGACCTTGCATAGTAAGAGTGGTGATGTGATTGAACAGGTGACCATCTCACATGTGGACACAGGTGAAACTGAACTGCTTGAAGTCGATGCTGTCATTGTAAACCATGGCATGAAGAGTGACTTTGGTCCAATCCGGGATTGGGGACTTGATCTTGGAGAATGGCATGTCACTACAACGGAGAGATTGCAAACCAATATTCCCGGCGTGTTTGGCGCAGGCGATTTTGTAGATTATGGTAGCAAACTGTACCTGATTGCGGGTACTTTCACAGATGCAGCCCTAGCGGTAAACAGTGCGAAGCTATACATGGACCCTGAAGCGGAAAAAGTGGCTTATGTTTCTTCCCATAACAGTCGCTTTAAAGAGAAAAATAAAGCCCTTGGCGTTGTAGAAGAATAAAGGTCTTCGATCGGTTATATTAAGATGACTTCGGGTTCATTCCGAAGTCATCTTTTTTGCATAAAATGGGTAATAAGAAGGCATAATGGCACAAGATAGAACACACTTCGAATTGAACATGAACCACCAAATGTCTATAATAAGCTTGAGAAACTTTAGAATGACACTATATAAGTTGAAATAATCATTTACACGATAACGGAGAGGACAGAAAAAATCTGAAAAGCGAAGCGGTCGCCTTTATCACCGGATTTTCCCTTAAGAAAAAGGGAATCGAAAAAATCTGGGGATAACAGCGATTGGAAGATTGTTCTGTCATCGTAGTGTCAGTGTAAATAAACTTTAATTCAACTTATATAGATACAATAACTAGATCAGAGTGGAGTGCAGCGTATGAAAAAGGGATCACAGCCACAACGAGGCTTCACCTTCATCCAGCGGTGGTTCAAACGATCTGATAAAAAAAAGATCAAATGGTCTGAAATGTATCTCGCACTTGCTGGTGCGCTTCATCGCTTGTTGGTTGAAGGGCGGCGTGAACGATCAGCAGCCAAACGGCTTCATCAGGACTTGCCTATTAACGTGTTGGGCGAGATGAAGCTAGAGCCAGGGGATATTGTGTACACGCCAAGCTCGGAATCGACGTATTACGCCGGGCATATGGGCATTATCGGTCTCGACGGAAAAGTGTATCATGTGCATCCTTATGGGCCTGTATTTGCTGATTCATTAGAGTGGTATCTCACGCGTTTTTATGAAGGAGATCGCTTTATTGTATTCCGTTCCAGACTGAATGAGGCAGGCATGAAAGCAGCCGGGTGGGTACATGACCATTACAAGCAAGTTAAATTCTACCGTTTGCAGACCAATCTGCGCAGTATTGAGCGCAATTACTGCTCCAAGTTTATATATCAGGCCTATCAGTTCACATCGGGACTGGATCTGTGGAGCCGCAAATTTACCCGAATGAATCAGGGGTATATCTATCCATTTCGAATTGAGCGTTCATCAGAGCTGGACGTTCTGGGAACTTTTTATAAATAAGGCTGGAACCGACTGAAATACTGTTCTTCCGAAAAAAAAGGAGAGCAGGTTCTGTCGGTTTTTTTTATATGTGTAGAGATTAAAAACAGGAAAAACGCTCAAAACGTCGAATAGATTATGAGATAGGCACGCACAACTTGGAATCGTATACATAAAAAAAGACGAGATGATTATTAGCCCAGAGTAAAAAAATGACTACGAAGTAGACGAACAAGAAAGAGTGAAGCGAGATGAAATGGCCGGGTTTCTTACAACGATTCCGACCGAACAAAAACGTGGTTAAGCTATCGGATTATATCCCAAAAAAGGAAAGGAGGCACTACTGTTCCATATGCAAGAAAAACGTTAAATCGGTCGTGCATTATGCCGCGCCACAGGGAAATGTTTCAGGTGTATGCAGTTCTTGTAAGTCTTTAGCGGATGAACGTGGAATGTTTCCCATTTAATAAGAAGAGATGCGCTCAGGAAATAAGATTTTTTTGATTTATGCGCGTTTTTGTAGTACATTAGCAAATGTATTCGAAGGAGGATTCTAATGTACTCAGGTAGACAAGACGATACTTTATACATCATGACCTACACCTTAAACAGCGGTATCAAGGGTACGGTTCCACTGTCTAATAAGCAGATTATTGAGTGGCTGGATTGCTACAGAAATGAGAAGCGCTTCGTGACCGAAATCGGCAAGGAGTTTTTTGGATTGAATGCAGGATTGGTAGCAGACTTCAAGGTTCAAAATCATTTATCGGATTATCAGCAGACCATTATGCCTACACAGCAGCAGGATAACCTGGAACGCTTGTCCAGTGCTTATAAATCAACCGAGTTATTAATGAAGATTGATTGTAAATGTGGCACGGCTTATGTGACGGAATCCCCATACAAGCGCACAAAATGGTACTGTACAAAGTGTAAAGAAATTGTATTTTTGGATGCCAAAAAAGGAATGGTGGAAACGTCGCGTGGTGACGCTTACTACATGACCAACAAATATTTTGTTTCCCGGGACTAGCGGGAAGTGACTCTGGAAGCATCGCTGCGAAGCGGTGCTTTTTTGTACGAATGTTTGCTCTATAACAAAAAAAGCCCCAAGGGGCCTTTTTGGAAGATATCTAAGATCGATCTTTTAGGAATTATGATGAGCATTCAACTTTGTGAGGAGGAATGAAGCAGCAACGACAGCGTGGCTCGTAAGCTTCTGAATCGCCAATCATGACAACCGGACCCAAGGTAACAGGCTCCCCATTGACGATACGTTGCGTAAAGGCTGCATCCGGGCTGCCACATACCGCACAGAAAGCCGAGAGTTTCTCAATGTCGTCTGCCATGGCAAGCAAACCACCGACATATCCGAATTCCTTACCACGGTAATCCATATTAAGTCCGTCCACAATGACATGTTTGCCACAATACGCTAACTCCGAGACAAGTTCCATAATGGCACTGCTGAAAAATTGTACTTCATCAAATGCAACAACATCAGCATCTATGGTTTGGTTCAAGATCATTTCTACGGATTCCGGGGTTAATTGCCGGGGAATGGAATGGGCAGGGAGTCGATAACCAATTCGGCTTACGATCTCGTCCTGGGCAAACCGATTATCCTCGGCTGGTTTGTAGGCCACAACCTTTTTACGGCCAAATTGTATTAATTTCTGACAACGGCGAATGAGTTCACCGGATTTTTCACTGAACATGGGTCCAGTAATTACGGTAATACGTCCTGTTTGCACGGTGCTGCTACTCCTCTCACATACGGGATTCAACAAAAAAAGCGACCTTTACAGAGTACCACAAAATCTTTGGAAAGAGCCAGAACTAATCTGCGCAGCTTTGTGTTACTATATGGAATGTTAAGGTATTGGTTACGGCAGCTAGTTAACAGGAGTTGTGAAAAGAGGTGTTTTAGTATGAGTGAAGCATTATCATCACTTCAAGAGCGATATGAAAGCCTGAAAGAACAGGGATCTCTAGATGAAGCGGCGCAGACGTTATTTGCAGAACTGTTCGCAGAAGCGGAGAGACTGCAGGCAAGTAACCTTACCTTGCGTAGAACGATCTTGAAGTCATCTTCCAAAGAATCACGTATGTCTACCAAGCTGCGGGATGCCTTATACGAATGACCCGGAGATTACTCCGGGTCCTCTTCTGTCTTTAATTTGCGAGGGAATAGAATACCTGCTGTAATTCTGGCAATCATGGCAAAGGTGAGACCAATGCCTGCAAACATGTAGATCACGGTAAAGGCTTTGCTGAATCCGGTGGTTGGCACAAATTCAGGATGTCCCACCGTAGTCAGGGTAACCGCACAGAAGTATAACGCATCGATCCAGTGTAGACCTTCAACACGAGTGTAAAATAAAGTGCCTGACAGCAACGTTGCTGCCGTTAACGCGAACAGAGCCAGAAACTTGGGGTCTTTGAACGCATGGAAAATGCCTTTGAGCAATCGTTGTAACGTGATTAGAAATGATACCATGATGATCCATCCTGTCTATGTAAAGTAGGCGGTGTGTTGTATAAACACACAAAAAGCCCGGACTCATGGAGTCCTTCCGGGCGTCTCTGCTTTTTCGGGTACACTTTTGGACCGGAAACGGGGACCTACATAATTACGCTTGCGGTCACGGAACAAGATCCAGCCTCCCAGAAAACTCATACCTGCGGCAAAAAGGACAAGTCCACCGCCAAAGGAAAGCCACTGGAATCCTGGTGAAATCAGTTCGTTCCCGTGCTCGGCATAATATAGGAACAGGGCATCTTTCATCATCAGAAAACCCTTCATAGCCATTAACCCGGGGATGACCAGGACAACAATTGCCAAAAATCGCGCAAAGACCAATCTTGTATTCATGAGCATTATACCCTTTCTGCCAAAGTCGACATTAAATAAAGGTTACGCTTACAGATCATACCTGATTCCATCATAGCTTGGAATGCATAGGCTGTCCATGTGTGATTGGTTCAAACTTTGAGTTGACCGCTCAAGGAGAGTACAATGGCATATAGAGGGTATAAGCTAAACCATGATTTAAGCCATCATAAATTATATTGAAATTTGATTCATAGAGGAGAGCATGAGAGATGCCAATTACATGTGATGTTGCAATTCTTGGAGGAGGGACCGGTGGATATGTAGCCGCGATCCGGGCTGCACAGCTGGGAAAACAGGTCGTTATTATTGAGAAGGACAAGCTTGGTGGAACCTGTCTGCATCGTGGTTGTATTCCGAGTAAGGCTTTGCTGAAAAGCGCGGAAGTATACGCTGAGATTCAGGAGAGCGAGACGTATGGTATCGAGACGAATGGAGCCACACTTGTATTTCCCAAAGTACAGGCGCGCAAGGATGCAATTGTCGAACAGCTCCACCAGGGCGTTCAGTATTTGATGAAAAAAAATAAAATCCAGGTTGTACACGCGAAAGGTCGCGTCATCGGACCATCCATCTTCTCACCGCAGAGCGGAGCAGTCGCTGTAGAGTTCGAAGATGGCGAGATGGATACGGTAGTTCCAACCAATCTCATCATTGCCACTGGTTCGCGTCCACGTGTGTTGCCGGGCCTGGAACCGGACGGCAAATTCATAATGAGCAGCGACGAAGCACTGCGTATGGATGAACTTCCTGCATCACTCATCATTGTTGGTGGGGGTGTGATTGGATTGGAGTGGGCATCCATGCTGAATGACTTTGGCGTAGACATCACAGTAGTAGAAGCAGCTGCTCACGTGTTGCCTGCCGAGGATGAGGATGTTGCCAGAGAAATGCAGCGATTGCTCGGCAAACGAGGTGTCCGTTTCCTGACAGGTGCCACCGTTCTAACCGAAACATATAACACGGATCAAGAGGGCATTCAGATTGATGTGCAGCTTGGTGAAGATAAGCAGGAAACGCTAAGAGCGGAGAAAATGCTCGTGTCGGTTGGACGTCAGGCTAATGTCGAAAATATCGGACTCGAAAATACAGATATCAAACTGGAGCGTGGGTTCATCGCTGTGAACAAACAGTTACAGACCGGTGAAGGTCACATCTACGCCATTGGTGACTGCATCGGCGGTTTGCAGCTTGCACATGCCGCAAGTCATGAAGGCATTCTCGCTGTCGATCATCTGGCGGGCAAAACGGTACATGCCGTAGAATCCCACCGTATCCCGCGCTGTGTGTACACACGTCCGGAAGCAGCAAGCATCGGATTCACCGAGCTTGAAGCCAAAGAACGTGGCTATGATATTAAAACAGGCAAGTTCCCATTTTCGGCCATTGGCAAATCGCTCATTCACGGAAGTCGGGATGGATTCGTGAAGGTGATCGCAGATGCCAAGACGAATGATATATTGGGGGTACATATGATTGGCACCCATGTGACGGAATTAATCGCTGAGGCTTCTCTGGCTCAGATGCTGGATGCCACACCTTGGGAAGTCGGACAAACCATTCATCCGCACCCTTCTCTGTCGGAAATTATGGGTGAAGCCATGTTGGCGGTCGATGGAAAGGCCATTGGAATGTAAGCCAAACAAGCTTATGAGAAAGGTCCTTTCCTTTTTTGGGTAAAAGGGATTATAATAAGGTTAAGCCAAGTCTTAGTACCAGGTTATAAGATCGGGTAGTAAGAGTGGCACAGGCTCTGATTAAAAGGAGGTACCTCATATGAGTTCACAAGGTACTGCAGACGCGGTCCACCGGCATCAACAGCTGGGACTTAGCGATGGTGAAGTATTGGATATGTACAAATACATGCTGCTCGCGCGCAAGTTTGACGAGCGTTGCTTGCTCTTGCAACGGGCTGGCAAAATTAACTTTCACGTATCCGGTGTAGGACAGGAAGCTGCGCAAGTAGGCGCTGCTTTTGGTCTGGATCGGGATCACGATTATTATTTACCTTATTACCGCGATTACGGTTTTGTACTGGCGGTAGGCATGACTCCGCGTGAGTTGATGTTGTCTGCTTTTGCGAAGGCAGAAGATCCGAATAGTGGCGGTCGGCAAATGCCCGGTCACTTCGGTCACAAAAAGCTGCGGATTGTGACGGGTTCCAGCCCGGTTACAACACAGGTTCCGCACGCTGTTGGATTTGCACTGGCTGCCAAAATGAAGAAGCAAGAATTTGTTTCTTTTGTTACGTTTGGCGAAGGATCAAGCAATCAGGGTGACTTCCATGAGGGAGCCAACTTTGCAGGTGTGCATAAATTGCCTGTCATTATTATGTGTGAGAACAATCAATATGCAATTTCGGTACCGATTCACAAACAGTTGAGCGGCAAAATATCCGATCGAGCACAAGGATATGGGTTCCCCGGACTGCGTGTAGATGGTAACGATGCATTAGAAGTATATGCTGCAGTGAAGGAAGCGCGTCGCCGTGCCATAGCCGGAGAAGGCCCGACACTGATTGAAGCGATGATGTATCGGTTGTCACCTCATTCCACCTCCGATAATGATCTGGCTTACCGGACCAAAGAGGAAGTTGAGGAGAACTGGAAGAAAGATGGCGTTCCTCGCATGAAGAACTACTTGATCGATTGTGGCATCTGGGACGAAGCCCGTGATGCAGATCTGGCTTCCCAGCTTGCGATGGAAATGAAAGAAGCAACTGAATATGCAGACAACGCGCCATATCCTAAACCTGAGGACACTCTGACGCACGTTTATGCGGACAGCGAAGAAGGGGGACGGTAAGAATGGCAGTGATGGAATATATTGATGCAATCCGTCTCGCGATGAAAGAAGAGATGGAACGGGATGAAAATGTGTTTATCCTTGGTGAAGACGTAGGTCTCAAAGGTGGTGTGTTTACCACAACTAAAGGGCTGCAAGATCAGTTTGGCGAAATGCGAGTGATGGACACACCATTGTCTGAATCCGCTATTGCAGGTGTTGCTATTGGTGCAGCGATGTATGGCATGAAGCCGATTGCCGAAATGCAATATTCGGACTTCATGTTGCCGGCAACCAACCAGATCATTAGTGAAGCGGCAAAAATTCGCTATCGTTCCAACAATGACTGGAGCTGTCCGATTGTTATCCGCGCGCCGATTGGTGGTGGGATCTTCGGTGGGTTGTATCACTCCCAATGTCCGGAGTCGATTTTCTTTGGTACACCTGGTCTGAAAATTATAGCTCCCTACTCGGCATACGATGCTAAGGGACTGCTGAAGGCCGCTATTCGCGACCCGGACCCGGTACTCTTTTTTGAAAATAAAAAATGCTACAAACTTATCAAGGAAGATGTGCCTGAAGATGATTACATCGTTCCGATTGGTAAAGCCAACGTACTTCGTGAAGGTGCGGATATTACGGTGATCGGTTACAGTCAGCCGCTACATTTTGTCATGCAGGCTGCTGAGGAACTGGAGCGTGAAGAAGGCATTACAGCACACGTTCTCGATCTGCGCACATTGCAACCGTTGGATCGTGAAGCGATTATTGCTTCCGCTCGTCTGACAGGCAAAGTGCTGATCGTACACGAAGATAACAAAACGGGTGGTGTAGGTGCCGAAGTTGCCGCGATTATTAGTGAGGAATGTCTATTTGAACTGGATGCACCGATTCAGCGTCTCTGCGGACCTGATGTGCCGGCCATGCCAATTAGCCCAACATTGGAGAAATTCTACATGCTGAGCAAAGACAAAGCCAAAGCAGCAATGCGTACACTTGCCGAGTTTTAATTTCGTTTTTGGATCGTTTAAAAGTAAAGTTTGGAGTGATAATCAAATGGCTGAACGTATGAAATGGATCGAGGTCATTATGCCGCAATTGGCGGAATCGCTGGTCTCGGCTACCATAGGCAAATGGTTGAAAAAACCGGGCGACCGTGTGGAACAGTACGAGCCGATCTGTGAAGTAATCACTGATAAAGTTAATGCCGAGATTCCATCCACTGTGGATGGAATTATGGGTGACCTTTTGGTGGAAGAGGGCACAACGATTGCTGTTGGTGAAGCAATCTGCCGCATGCAGGTCGCAGCTTCTGATGAAGAAGCGGCTGAGCAAGTAACACAAGTATCGCAGCAACAGGAGCAAGTGCAGCAACATGCGAGCCCCACTCCTCTTGCCGCGTCAAATACAGCAGGACATGATCCGAACCAGCCGATGCGTAATCGGTATTCCCCGGCAGTGCAATCCTTGGCAGCAGAGCATGGCTTGAACTTGCAAAGCATCCAAGGCACCGGTGCCGGTGGTCGTATTACCCGCAAAGATGTGCTGACATTTGTTGCACAGGGAGGTAACGCGGCTGGATCGTCCGCACAAGCATCATCTGCAGCAGTTCAGCATACACCTTCTAGTATGCCGTCTGCTTCTCCATTCAGCGGAGTGAATCGTGGAAATGGAGAAATGGGTTTGACCGCTGGAGAAGCGATCTCAGCGTCCGATGCAGGTGTTCCTGTGAGACATTCAGGCATTCATCTAACCGAAAGTCCGAAAATTCCACAGATCGAAGTGGAAGGTGGCGGCCAGGGAAGATCGGAGTATTTCATCGATGTTACCCCTGTGCGTAATGCCATTGCCCGGAATATGCGTCAAAGCGTATCGGAAATCCCGCATGCATGGACAATGATCGAAGTGGACGTAACCAATCTTGTGATGCTACGCAATAAACTCAAGGATGAGTTCAAGCGTAAGGAAGGCATCAATCTGACATATCTGTCCTTCATGATGAAGGGAGTCGTTAACGCGATTAAAGACTACCCAATCATGAACTCGGTATGGGCAGTGGACAAAATTATCGTCAAACGGGACATTAACCTGTCCATGGCGGTAGGAACCGAAGATTCTGTACTTACACCCGTAATCAAACATGCCGATCAGCGAAATATTGCAGGTCTGGCCCGTGAAGTCGATGAGCTAGCTCGTAAAACACGTGAAGGTACGTTGAAGCTGGACCATATGCAAGGTGGTACGTTCACGGTGAACAACACCGGTTCATTTGGTTCGATCCTGTCCCAGCCAATCATTAACTACCCGCAGGCAGCCATTCTTACATTCGAGTCGATTGTCAAGAAACCAGTGGTTATTAATGATATGATCGCTGTTCGTTCGATGGCTAACCTGTGTCTGTCGCTGGATCACCGAATCCTGGATGGGGTAATCAGCGGACGTTTCTTGCAACGTGTCAAAGAAAACCTTGAAGGATATACCATGGAGACCAAGGTGTATTAAGTAAATAGTTGTCGGGAAAGTGTATGTGCCGGAGGCCGTGCACTTTTCCTGCTGTCTACGGACAGGTGCTCAATTGTACACTGAACCTGAAGCAGAAGGGTGTGGGGAATCATGAGCAAGCTGCTGGATGTTGCATACATACCAATGCTTGATTATGAAGAGGCTTGGAACCGCCAGAAAGCGATTGTGCAGCGATTGGACGAGGGCGAGGGAGCGGAGCAGATGTTACTTTTACAGCACCCGCCAACGTATACGATCGGCTCACAAAATCATCCGGAGCATCTGCTTCTCAGTCCGGAAGAGTTGCGTGAGCAAGGGATTTCTTTGTTTCAAATTGACCGTGGCGGTGATATTACTTATCATGGCCCGGGCCAGTTGGTAGGTTACCCGTTATTGATTCTTGGTCGGGATGAAGACCTGGATCTGCACGGCTATCTACGGAAACTTGAGCAGGTGCTTATGGATTATCTCGCAGACCAGGGCATTGAAGCTGGACGCAAAGAGGGTTACACGGGTGTGTGGATTGGCGATATGAAGATTGCTGCAATCGGCATCAAGTTTAATCGTTGCAAACACCGCCGCGGTTTTGTGACCAGTCACGGGTTTGCTTTTAACATCAGCTCAGGCATTCAACATGCAGGTTTTCAGGGGATTGTTCCTTGTGGGATTGAACAGTATGGCGTTACCTCACTGGAGGATATAACGGGCAAGTCCTATGCGGTGGAGCAAGTAGCGCAGGAGATTGTTCCGTACTTTAATCGTATTTTTCAATATCAAATTAATTGGGTCACGGAAAAAGAAGCCCTTCAACGTCTGTAAACAGGTCGTCGAAAGGCTTTAGGTTGCTATCCAAACAGCAACGGTTCGAGAGCTATGAAAAGGGTGGACCCGATCATGGCGATCAGCATGAGATAGATGATGATTTTGAACCATTTCTTTTTTTGCATGATGAGAGAACTCCTTTCAACATAAAGTGTATGTTCAAAAAGACTGGTTTTCAGTACCAAGAAGATGGGATGAAGCTAGAAATGGAGTAGCGGAGCGTAGGGAAAACTACGTGAGCAACCACAATGTTTCCAAAGGAAACATACTTCGTAAGCCTCCCGCTTATTTCGGCTGAATTCCATATTCGATGCTGATGATGCCGCCAGGCATCCTTCGTAATCAAAAGCAGACTTTTTGAACAACCTCATAAAATAAACAAGCCATAGTAATTGTATTGTACCGTATCTACGAGAGGGAGGAAAGTCCTATGATTAAACAACAACGTGTTATCGATCAGTTCATGGAACTGGTGCAGATTGATAGTGAAACGAAAAATGAACAGAACATCTCGAAGGTGTTAAAAGAACAGTTTGCAGAGCTTGGTCTTCATGTCTATGAGGATGATACCATGGAGCAAACCGGACATGGCGCAGGAAACCTCGTCATTACCTGGGAAGCCGAAGGAACTGAAGGGGTTGCACCGATCTTTTTCACATGTCATATGGACACCGTGACGCCGGGACAGGGAATCAAGCCTGAACTGGGTGAAGATGGCTGGATCCGCAGTGATGGAACAACGATCCTGGGAGCAGATGACAAAGCAGGGATTGCGGCATTGTTTGAAGCGATTCGTGTGATCCAGGAAAACAAGATTCCACATGGTAAAATTCAATTTGTCATTACGGTCGGCGAAGAGTCTGGACTGGTGGGTGCACGTGCCATGAATCCGAAGGATATCGATGCCGAGTTCGGTTATGCGCTGGATTCTAATGGAGCTGTAGGCACGATCTGTGTTGCTGCACCAGCCAGAGCTGAAATTCAAATGAGCATCTATGGTAAGTCCGCACATGCGGGCGTGAACCCGGAAGACGGGATCAGCGCCATTCAGGTTGCCGCAAAAGCTATTGCTGCGATGACACTGGGCAGAATTGATGATGAGACAACAGCGAACATCGGTAAATTCCAAGGTGGATCAGCACTCAACGTGGTATGTGACTTTGTACAGCTTGAAGCGGAAGCTCGCAGTATTGTGCAGGAGAAAGTTGAATTGCAGGTTGCACAGATGCGTGACGCGTTGGAAACGACTTGTCGCAAATACGGTGCAACAGCTGAATTCAGAAGTGAGATCCTTTACCCTGCATTTGGCTTCCATGCTGAACACGAAGTTGTACAACTTGCACATCGTGCCATCCGCAGTATTGGGCTGGAGACAAGTACGTTTGCTTCCGGTGGTGGCAGTGATGCCAATATCTTTAACGGATTCGACCTTCCAACAGTGAACTTGGCGGTAGGGTATGAGGATATTCATACAACCAAAGAACGTATTCGTGCCGAAGACATTGTGAAGTTATCCCAGGTAGTCGTAGCTATTATTCAGGAAACGGCAGCTGACAAGAAATAATATAGAGCACATGTTACCTCACATGTTGTTAGACAAAAGTCCGAACCCGGTTTGTACGGATTCGGACTTTTTGTGAATTCATGTTATATTTCAAGGGAGTTAATTTAGGGTCAAAAATGAAACAATGGATCGATTACCCATTCATTTGCGTCCAGCGAGGAGATCGATTAACTTGGCATCAGGGCCCCACTCGCGTAACCATTGTTTGAGTATGAGCTGTACTTGCCGTGCTTGTCCTACCACGTGTAAGGATTGAGGCGTCATATAACTATTCATTGAAAGTCCCCCTGATTCGTTTATATTTGCTGTGAGAATCCTATACGCTCACCATATGCCCAAAATTAGAAAATTATACATTCACCGAATATATAATCCTACGATATGGAGTTGAAGAACCAATGAAACCAAATCAATCTGCCCAATCCATCCACGCGGCGCAACCTGCCAATCCAAAACTAGATGAAGTGACCGTATCCACTAAGCCAATCTTCGAGGGCAAAGTGATTTCACTTCAAGTCGATACCGTTAAACTGCCGAACGGCCAGACGGCTACACGTGAGATAATCCGGCACCCTGGAGCGGTAGCTGTACTCGCTCTGAATGGGGATCGCATGCTTGTTGTGGATCAGTATCGTCAGGCAATGGGACGCACCGAAGTGGAGATTCCTGCGGGAAAACTGGACCCGGGAGAAGAGCCAGAGGTTGCCGCAGCACGTGAATTGCGAGAAGAGACGGGATATGTAGCCAAGTCGCTGCGTCATTTGCGTTCGTTTTACACGTCACCGGGGTTCGCAGATGAGATCATTCATCTTTACATCGCTGAAGAGTTGGAAGCAGGGGACATGGCGCTGGACGAAGATGAATTCCTTGAAGTTGCCGAAATAACTCTGGAGGAAGCTTATGCGCTTATGGACGAGAACCAGATTAGCGATGCCAAAACGATGATGGCCGTGTACGCGTGGGACCTTTACAGAACGACAGGACGGTTCTAAGGATGCAAGATCAACTGGAAACGTCCACGATCTGGGAGCCCTGTTATACAGACCTGCATATCCACATCGGACGAACCTCACGTGGGGAGGCCGTGAAAATCAGCGGTAGTCGTGATCTGACATTTGAGAATATTGCCCGGGAAGCATCGGATCGCAAAGGAATTCATTTGCTTGGTGTTATTGATTGTCATTCTCCGGTTGTACAGATGGATATTGAGCAATTGCTGGAGAGTGGCACCATGTCCGAGATTGAGGGCGGCGGTATTGCCTACCAGGACACCACCATTCTGCTGGGTACAGAGATTGAGTTGCGCGAGCCTGGAATGCGTGAGTTCCATATGCTGGCGTACTTCCGTGATTTGAAAACGATGAAGTCCTTCACGGACTGGATGAAACGTTATATGAAAAATGTGAATCTCAGTTCTCAGCGGGTCTACGTGCCCGCTCTTGAGATGCAGGCGGAGATTAAGGCCCGTGGTGGACTTATTGTTCCTGCACATGTATTTACACCGCATAAAGGCATCTATGGCAGTACGGCGTCCCGTATGGGCGATGTACTGGATACCCGCCTCGTGGATGCGGTAGAGCTGGGGTTAAGCTCGGACTCATCCATGGCCAGTTATATTCGGGAGTTGGATCATGTACCGTTTCTGACCAATTCGGATGCTCATTCGCTCGGTAAGATTGGACGGGAGTATAACGAGCTGCAAGTTGCTGCCCCTTCTTTTGATGAATTCCGTATGGCACTTCAAGGAGAAGCCGGCAGGAGCATAGCTGCCAATTATGGACTGAATCCAAGGCTAGGCAAATATCACCGTACTTACTGTGCAGCATGTGGCAGCATTATGGACGAGCAAGCGATGTCAGCAGAGCGTTGTCCGCACTGTGGCAGTCTGAAGCTGGTGCAGGGGGTGCTGGATCGCATCCTGGCGATCTCTGATCGAGAGAGTCCTCATGTTCCTGCAAACAGACCAGCCTATCATTATCAGGTGCCACTGGAGTTCATTCCGGGACTTGGCAAAGCCAAACTGCGCCAGCTACTGGACCATTTTGGTACGGAAATGAACGTACTTCATCGCACGCGTGAGGAAGAGCTTGCTGCGGTTGTTGGACCTGTGCTGGCAGGCTTGATTGTGGCTGCACGGAACGGACAACTGGAGCTGTCCTCCGGAGGTGGCGGTACGTACGGAAAGGTTGCTGTTCAGGAAAAAGCCTCGGAGTGACCGGTGTAAATAATCTTTAGTTCAACTCATATAGCTTTCGCTTTACAGAGGTCCAATCTGGACAAGAAGTCATACAGGTGCATTCCGGTTCATAAGAATGACTATGAGGATGTAAATGAAAATCCTTGCAGCATGATACCGGAAAGGGGACTCGTACCTGTATGCGCTCTTCCTACTTTACATTTAAAGGTCAGACTTCGTTATATGTATTCGTGGCCGTCTTGTTTCTGGTCGGCGTCATTTTTGGCGCGCTCATGGTGAACGCATTGTCTCTCGAGCAACGTCAGGATCTGGAGGGTTATCTCGGTAATTTCTTCATGACCGTGCAGCACAGTGCACAAGTGACTGAGACCGGGGCATATTGGGACATTGCCATGCTCCATCTGAAATGGGTGGGTCTGATCTTTATTCTGGGTTTATCCGTCGTTGGACTACCCGGTATACTGGTTCTGGATTTTTTGAAAGGTGTGCTCATTGGATTCACAGTGGGGTACCTTGTTGGACAGTATTCCTGGAAAGGGTTGCTGTTTGCACTGGTGTCCGTGGCACCGCATAATCTATTTGTCATTCCGATCCTCCTGATCTGCAGTGTAGCGGCGATGACGTTCTCGTTATACATCATTCGTAATCGTGTTTTGATGCAGCGAACACCTGGTCGACAAAGGCCTTTTGCTTCATATATAGTGTTAACTTTGGTTATGGCTGCATTGCTGCTCGGCGTGGCGTCTTTTGAAACATGGGTTACACCTGCAATGATGCGTTGGGTCACGCCAATGTTACTACCGGCCTAACGTGTACCGTATAGTGTAAAATGTTGACTTTAATTACGCACTCCCCCTATAATGAAAAGAGTGGGTTAAGTTGCAGTGTGCAGTGATTTCCTAGGGGGAGGGAGAAAATGGAAGCACGGATTGATAAAATTAAGCAGCAACTACAGTCCCAAGGATATAAATTAACGCCCCAGCGGGAAGCCACCTTAAGAGTACTTCTTGAGAATGAAGAAGATCATCTGAGCGCAGAAGATGTATTCATGCTCGTTAAAGAAAAGGCTCCCGAAATCGGTCTGGCAACCGTGTACCGTACCCTCGAACTGCTGAGTGAGCTGCATGTTGTAGAGAAAATCAACTTCGGCGACGGTGTAGCGCGTTATGATCTGCGCGGAGATACATCCAAGCATCACCATCATCACTTAATCTGTGTTCAATGCGGAAGTATGGATGAAATACGTGAAGACTGGCTTGGACCGCTTGAAGAGCGTTTGGAGCGGGAATTCAACTTTTCGGTAGTAGATCACCGACTGGACTTTCATGGAATTTGTTATCGTTGCAAAGCTAAAAATGAACAGAAACCCAAAGATGAAGAATAACATAGCATATCTTCAAGCTCTCACCGGCGGTTTTGACGGGAGAGCTTTTTTGGCACCGGACATGATCTGGAGTTTCGCCCAAATGGCATAAACCTGTGTTTATGGACATACCCTGATTCAAGGACATTACCGGATTCGAATCAGGAGGGGACGCGCCCATGATTATATCAGTGCGGAGAGGGCTCCGTTTTATTCGATTTATTATATTTTTTGCTGCATTAGTTTATCTGTTCTATCATGTTCTGGATCTGTTTAATGGCTGGATCTCACCTGTGGATCAGTATCAGATGCCAACTGGCAATGCAATCAAAGTATTTCAGGAAACGGATTGGCCGGGTAATGGAGAAGGACGTCCTACGATGGCAGAGCGTCTCCGTTTGTTCTATTGGTACGGGGAGTAGCTTCGAACAGCCAGGGATGCAAATACGGGAGCAGTCTGCCAGAGCGGCAGATCTGTCAGTTGAGGAGCGTTGTACATGAAACAGACGATACACGCCTATGCCTTATACTTGGAAGATGATAAAGGGATGTCGAGCAGCACGCTTGAATCGTATCTCCGAGACGTGGACAAGTTCATTGAATTTGCAGATAAGGAATATGGCATACGCGAAGCCGACCAGGTCAGACGTACACATGTCGTCCTGTTTGCAGGTCAGCTCAAACAGGCAGGACGTGCCAATGCAACCATTGCCCGCAGCATCGTATCTCTGCGCTCCTACTTTCATTTTTTGATGCGACGGGGTGATATTATACAGGACCCTACGTTTGATGTGGAAGCTCCCAAGGCGGACAAGACGCCACCACAGGTGTTAAGTATCCAAGAGATCGAACAACTTTTGACAGCGCCTGATACTCGTTCACCGCAGGGTGTGAGAGATCGAGCGATGCTTGAACTGTTATATGCTACAGGCATTAGGGTCTCGGAACTGATTGCCCTTGACATTCGGGATGTACAGCCAGGGATGCGCTTTATACGATGCGGTGGGGCGGGCAAGGAACGTATCCTTCCCATTGGTGCACCAGCTGCACATTGGGCAAGTGTATATGTGGAGGAATTCCGCAACAAGTTGCTCAAAACCGATTCGGACGAGCAGGCACTATTCGTGAATGTATCTGGTAGACGTTTAACCCGGCAGGGCTTCTGGAAGCTGCTCAAAAAAGCGGCGGTGGATGCGGGAATCTCGGAAGAAATTACGCCGCATACCCTTCGTCATTCGTTTGCAGCACACCTGATTGCCAATGGGGCGGATACACGTGCGGTTCAAGACATGCTGGGTCACGTGGAGCAGCCTGGACAACAATATGGCAATCATGGTCGCAAAACCATGAAAGAAATCTATGAAACCCATCATCCGAGGGCAAGATAGATTTTGACGCATGGCATTCACAAATAAATGCGGAACATTGGGCCGATTTAGGATAAAATAAATTGAATACATCCAAACGCCGTTATACATAAGACGGATCGTTTCAACTCAAGGAGGAACATACATCGCATGACAGCATTAAACCAACAAATGATTTCGGAAGCAGCATCTTATATTCAAAGCAAAAGCTCCATCAAGCCGGAAGTCGGTTTGATTTTGGGTTCAGGTCTTGGCGTACTGGCAGAACTGATTGAAGATGGCGTAAGTATTGCTTATCAGGATATTCCGCATTTTCCAGTGTCCACAGTAGAAGGACATGAAGGTGAACTATTGGTCGGAACCATTAAAGGTCGTCCAGTCGTGATGATGAAAGGCCGTTTCCACATGTACGAAGGATATGGTCCGGAATTGACAGCTTTCCCGGTACGGGTTATGAAAGAACTGGGTGTAAGCAGCCTGCTTGTAACCAATGCTGCAGGCGGCGTGAATACGTCGTATGAAGCTGGAGATTTGATGCTGATCTCGGATCACTTGAATCTCACAGGTAAAAATCCACTGATCGGACCAAATGACGCTGCACTGGGCGTGCGTTTCCCGGATCTGTCGGATGCATACAGCCGCCGTTTGCGTGCGCTGGCGAAGGATACGGCTGCATCACAAGGTTTTAACGTACGTGAAGGGGTATACGCAGGTATGCTTGGTCCGAACTATGAGACACCGGCAGAGATCAGAATGCTGCGTACATTGGGCGCAGACGCAGTGGGCATGTCCACTGTATCTGAAGTGATTGTGGCACGCCACGCGGGCCTGGAAGTACTCGGTATTTCCTGTATCAGCAACATGGCTGCTGGAATTCTGGACCAGCCGCTGTCACATGATGAGGTTATGGAGACGACGGAACGTGTGCGTGAGTCGTTCCTGGCGCTGGTAGTGGCAGTTATTCCACAAATGTAAGCAAGATTTGAGTAGAGAAGGTTACCTCTTTGGATGAGAAATCATCGGGGGGTAACCTTTTTTTGTTGTGTTGAACGTACGGTTACTCATTCGTTGAGTGCAGTGCGTTATTTTTGCTTTGACCACATTTTCAATAAAAGTTCGGGAAATCATGCTTTACATGGAATAATTTACTGGAAACGGGCCGACAATGATTAGCAGTACATGCATGGAACATGCAGTAAGCAAGTCATTTGAGGAGGTAACCTTGTGAAGAAAAGAATAATGGCATCGTTCATGACCCTTTGTATCCTGCTGTCCCTTATGGCATCAACAGCATTGGCTGAAGAAACACCGAAGGCAGCGGGAGGAACTGATCTGGCCCCGTCGGCGCGCTCTGCGATCTTAATGGATGCAGACACGGGAACGGTCATTTATGAGAAAAACAGTCATGATCAGCTGCCTCCAGCGAGCATTACAAAGATTATGACCATGCTGCTTACAATCGAAGCGATCGACTCGGGTAAGCTGAAGCTGACCGACAAAGTAAGAACGAGCGAATACGCAGCTTCCATGGGCGGTTCGCAGATCTTTCTGGAGCCTGGGGAAGAAATGACGGTCGACGATATGTTAAAAGGGATCGCGATGGCTTCGGGCAATGATGCCTCGGTAGCGATGGCTGAGAAGATCGCTGGCTCGGAAGAAGCTTTTGTACAGCTGATGAATGAGCGTGCGAAGGAGCTTGGCATGAAGGATACTCATTTTGCCAACTGTAACGGCCTTCCGGTCGATAATCATTATTCTTCCGCCCATGACATTGCCGTCATGAGCCGTGAACTGCTGAAACATTCCGGGATTACGAAGTACACCGGTGCATATCAGGATTACCTTCGCAAAGATACGGAAAAGCCCTTCTGGCTGGTGAATACAAACAAGCTGGTTCGTTTTTATGAAGGGGCAGACGGTTTGAAAACAGGTTACACATCCGAAGCGAAGTTCTGTCTCTCCGCAACAGCGTCCAAGGATGGATTACGTGTCGTTTCCGTGGTACTTGGTGAACCAAATACTAAAACACGGAACAGTGAAGTATCTTCGATGTTTGACTATGCGTTCAGTCAATATACGATGAAGGCTCTCTATAAGGCAGGGGATCTGCTGGGTAGTCTGAAGATCGAAAAAGGTGAAGTTGCCGAATTGCCTCTGAATGCCACGCAAAATTATAGTGTGCTGATGCGCAAAGGAGCCAAATCCAACGACATCCGGCATGAATTGCTGGTTGCCAAAGAATTGAAAGCTCCGATCAAAGCCGGGCAAAGTATAGGTAAACTGGTTGTTTACCAGGGCAACGACGTCATTAAGGAGTTCGACATTCAGGCTCCGCAGGATGTGAATAAGGCTGGCTGGTGGAAGCTGTTCAAGCGGACAACGTCCAATCTGTTTGACTAAACGGCGATTTCCGCGAGTTGCACACATCCTTCGAACATATTTTGTAGTTAAATAGGGGTTTTCTTCTAGTTTTGTCGGGGGGCAGGAAAAGCCTTCGGAAGCGTAGAAATCCTTGTTCTAAGACAGGGAGGAGAGTGAGCAAACGTGAACTTGCATGTGGAAATGGAACACCATCGCGGGATTCTGATTGTACGATTATCCGGGGAGCTGGATCACCATACAGCTGACATGGTACGGATGCAGATGGATGAAGCCATCCAGCGGAGACAAAGCGAGCATCTCGTACTCAGCCTGAAAGATCTGCAATTTATGGACAGTTCAGGTCTAGGTGTCATTTTGGGAAGATACAAGCTCATTAAGAATAAAGGTGGCAAGATGGTGGTCTGTGACGTCAATTCGCCAGTGTACCGTTTGCTGGAAATGTCGGGGCTGTTTAAGATTATGCCGATATACGAAAATGAGGGAACTGCTCTCTCAGGTCTGGAGGTCGTCTCATGAATGAAGGAACAGGGACAAATTTCATGAATCTGCAATTCGCGGCCAAGTCAGAGAATGAGTCGTTTGCACGGGTAACCGTTGCTGCGTTTATCTCCCAGCTTGATCCAACGATGGACGAGCTCAGTGACCTGAAAACGGTCATTTCGGAAGCCGTGACCAACAGCATCATCCACGGATACAACAACAACTCCGAGGGTGTGGTGTCCATCCAGGCGGAGATTCGGGAAGACATGATCACAATCATTGTGGAAGACCGCGGTGAAGGAATCGAAGATCTTGAACTGGCCAAGCAGCCGCTATATACGTCCAAACCCGAACTTGAGCGGTCGGGCATGGGCTTCACCATTATGGAAAACTTTATGGATGAATTCGAAGTCAGCAGTGAGCCCGGCAGAGGCACCTCCATCAAGATGAAAAAAAGGATTGAATCCAAGAAAGCATTGTATAATTAGGGGTTGGTGTTCTTATGGATGCTGAAGTGAAACCATCTTCACAGACCTATTTGGACGATGCCGAGGTCAAACGGCTGATTGCGCTCAGTCAGTCGGGTGACCATGTTTCACGGGATACGCTGGTGAACTGCAACATCAGACTCGTCTGGTCCGTCGTACAGCGTTTTATGAACAGGGGATATGATCCGGAAGATCTGTTCCAGATTGGTTGTATCGGTCTGCTCAAATCAGTAGACAAATTCGATCTCAGTTATGACGTGAAGTTCTCAACCTACGCGGTACCTATGATCATCGGAGAAATCCAGCGATTCCTGCGGGATGACGGTACCCTGAAGGTCAGTCGTTCACTGAAAGAGATGGCGAATAAAGTCCGCAAAAAAAGGGACGAACTGTCCAAACATCTGGATCGTTTACCAACGATTAAGGAAGTTGCCGCAGAGCTGGGGGTAACTCCGGAGGAAGTTGTATTTGCCCAGGAAGCGAACAAACCACCGACCTCCATCCATGAGACCGTATTTGAGAATGACGGTGATCCCATCACGTTAATGGATCAGATTGCCGACGAGTCTCAGGAACGTTGGTTTGACAAGCTGGCTCTGAACGAAGCCATCGGTGGTCTCAGCGAGCGGGAGCGATTAATCGTTTATCTTCGGTATTACCGAGATCAGACCCAGTCCGAGGTTGCCAGCAGGCTGGGAATATCTCAGGTGCAGGTATCACGTCTGGAGAAAAAAATACTGCAATCTATCCGCGACCAGATCGCGCAGTGATTTCATGGGTTGCACCAACAGTATTGGCGTTTATACACCAATATACGACAACTAACAACCTTCTATCGCGCATTATGGCGAGGGAGGTTATTTGTTGTTAATACGGGGAGATCCCGAACGATTGGACTGCATGACCAGCATCATGCCAAGAATACATGCCATACCAATCCATTGATAAAAGCCAAAAGGTTCATGGAGCCATATGACGGTTGTTCCAACAGCAGCAAGCGGCTCTGCGCTCCCGAGCAGGCTAGTTTCCTTGGGTGTAAGACTTTTGAGACTCGCAATATAAAACCAAAAAGCAATCATGGTTCCAAAAAGGATCGTAAATATCAAATAACCGTAGGTTTCGAGCGTGATGTTAGCAAAATTCATTTTCCAGGGCGGGTGAATAAAACTCATTCCCAAACCACCGGTGATCATAGCCCATCCGACCACAACAAGTGAATCGAACTTTTTAATCAGTTGCACGGCATACAGCGTATAAAATGCAGCTGAAACCCCAGATAACAGGCCCCATATCACTGCGAGCGAGGAGACAGATAACTCCGTAAGCGAGCCATTCGTGAGCAGGAGAAAACACCCACCGAGAGCCAGAACGGCGCATGCAAGGTCATTGCGTGTGAGGACAGACTGCTTACGGAGTGCGATGTAAATCATGATCATGACAGGGGACAGGTACTGCAGGAGTGTAGCCACCGCTGAATTGCCGTGTTTAATGGATGCCATGAACGTATACTGAACGGCGAGCATGCCCACCAATCCAAAAATGATCATCTGCCCAGCCGTTTTTTTATTTCTCCACACATCAAAAATCTGAAATCGTCCATTTGTAAACGATTGAATAACCAGTAATAGTAACCCAGCAATCAACAATCGTACAGTGACATACCAATTGACCTCAATTCCATCCAGTTGAAACAGTTTTTGAGATACCGTACCCCCAATGCCCCAGCAGATGGCTCCCGTCAGAACGAGTACGATACCTGAAATTTTGGATTTTGCAGAAGTTGTCATTCTTGTTCGCCTCACCTTAAATATAAGAATAGTGTTATATTAAAGAGAAATACGATACATTTATATCAATATTACACTTAAAAATATAACTATATTGAGATGAGGGCCATGCAGAAGATCGAATTTATCATTGACCAACATTTGAAAGAAATGACGCAACACCGTACCGATACATTATCTATAGCTTGTTATGAGACAACCATTGTTCAAAATGTTCATAGACATATTCCTCTCCACTGGCATGATGAATTGCAGTTTGTTGCCGTTCTTCAGGGTACGGCGTTGTTTCATATCAACGATCAAAAGATGATTTTGTCCAAAGGTGACGGGATTTTTATCAACAGTGGAATAATGCATATGGCCGAAGATCACGGTGTGAGCGAGAACTGCATTTATTTATGTCTGAATTTGTCCCCACACGTTATCATGCCTTCGGATTTGTATATAAAATACGTACATCCATATGTAACAGCAACTAATTTGCCTTTTCTGTATATTGAAAGAGCTAACGCTTGGGGAGAACAGATCTTGGATGCTATTGCACGGATTAGAAAGGAGCTGGTGCACCAAGTTCCTTTTTACGAAGTGAATATTGCTTCGGCGGTGCTTAATATGTGGAAACTGCTGATTATGAACGGATATTCTCTTGAACATGATCCATCAGAGATGAGCAGAAACAATCGAATGAAAGACATGTTGCAATGGATTAATCTCAACTATGCCGATCCAATTAAGCTTGAAGATATTGCAAAGGCGGGACAGTTAAGTCGATCGGAGACATGCCGTTATTTCAAGCAAATCCTGAAAACCACACCCATGCAATACGTGATAGAGTACCGCATCCAAAGAAGCATTGAATTATTGCAATCCTCCAAGCGTAGCATCACCGAAATTGCCTATGAGGTCGGTTTTAACAGTACGAGTTATTACATTAACCAATTCCGCAAAACAATGAATTCAACCCCTTTACGATTTAGAAGGGAATTGAACAAAAAAGAAAAAGAACATAATTGTTGATTTCTTGTACATGATCCGTGAACCTAACTACCAATACCGAAGAGTCGCCCATACGGCGACTTTTTTTGATATGTAAAATAATGCTTCACACTCAGTTTCGCCCCAAATCGGTCACAAGGAGCGAAGCGTGAGGGTTCATCTAAGGATACATAAGCAACGCAGGCGGCAGATTAGACCTAAAGAAGCGAAGCGTGCGCCTTTGTCTCCAAATTTTCTAAACAACTGTAGTCTAAGACGCATGCAGAAGACAACTCCAAAGTCATAGAATTTTGCGCAAAATAACCCCAAAAAGCTCATCTTTCAATTCCCTTCCTGCCTACTCCTCCAGCATATTTATTACAAACCTTTGGAAACGGGAGGACGATGGGTAGCGGAGGGATGGAATCGGTCAAAAGGAGCGAAGCGTTCGCCTTTAGCACTGGATTTCCTCCTTGAAAAGGAGAGTTCAAGAAATCCGGGGATAACAGCGACCAATGACCGATCCATCCCGCAGCGTCCACCCACCTCACGATCTTTTTCCAACCAGACTGTAATAAATTTGCACATTCTTCAAATACTAACCTAAATTACGCAGTAAGGGAGTGCTATGGATGTCCCAGACACCCACTCCAATGGTCTATATTCGTCTGCGCAGCCGTATTCGCATCCAGAGGGGCAGAGCAGTCAAGCTTGGAGACATTGCACATGTACTGACCTCTTCTGAAGACCAGGAGAGCAGGCTACTGGAGCTTGAACTGCTAAGCCCTGGACCAGAGGATGGCAATCTGATCCTCATTGATATATTGCAGATTATTCCTCAAATTCGGCACATCTTGCCGGAGGTAAGTGTGGAACTGATAGGATCAGGCCATACGTTGGTTGAAGTCATTGCGGGAAATGGTCAACCTTCCAAGTCTCTGTTCATATTGGTTTGGCTGCTGCTGTTCTTCGGATCGGCCTTAACCATTATGAATTTTCATGCCGATGTGAACATGCAGGAAGTACAGATTCGTATTGTGGAGATGCTTACTGGGCATCGGGACGAACATCCCTATCTGTTCCAAGTGGCGTATTCCATTGGCATTGGATTCGGAATGGCAGTATTTTTTAATCATTTGTTTAAGAAAAAATGGAATGAGGAACCTACCCCGCTGGAAGTAGAGATGTTCTTATACCAGCAAAATGTAGATAAATATGTGGTGATTGAAGAAAGTGAACGGATGCACGAGCAGGAACGCAGGGAGATGAATGCGGATGAGCGTTCTTAATGGAGCAATCAGCATTGTATTGGGTATTGCAGGGGGAATTGCCGTAGGGAGCGGCGTAATTGCGCTCATTCTGGTGCTCGATATGATTCCCAGGTTGGCTCAACTTACGCAATCGTATGACAAGACTCACTGGTACGAAGGGGCGCTAATTGGTGGTTCACTGCTTGGGACGGTGGCGGATTTCTGGCACTGGAAAATGCATGGGGTGCTGCTGCTCAGCCCGATTGTTGGTTTGTTCTGTGGCGTGTTCATCGGTCTGCTGGCCGCAGCGCTCACTGAGGTGCTTAATGTACTTCCCGTGCTAGCCAAACGATTGGGCATGAAACCTTATTTGTTTGGATTACTGCTCGCCATGATTTTGGGCAAAATGACAGGTTCCCTGTTTGATTTTTTCATATATCAGCGGTAACTCGTGGCCATAGGAGGATGGAAGATGGATGAACGAACGGAGCACACAGGCCAGGAAAATAGTGAAGGTATAACGGAAGAGATGTTACACAAGTCTGCTTATGAGATTCAGAAGGAAGAAGAGGAGAAATCGTACAATAAGAAAAAACAAAATGAGATGTCCGACAGCATTGAGGAATCCGTACAATATTGGCAGGAAAACGATGATATCTCCCCACGCATGAGTGAGAACAAGTATACACTGCAACAGGTACTGGGGCTTGGAGAATCGTTCGACGTGAATATGAGGGAAATGGTTCTGGGTGGCAAGCACGTTGGATTGCTGATGATCACCGGTTTTGCCAAGGATGAGATTTTGCTTGAAGTGTTAAAAAGATTGACCTATCTCACACCGGATGACGTGTCCGGACACGCGCTTAAATCCTATTTTGAATGTTACATTCCCCATATTCAGGTAGAAAAAGTCGACAAGATGAGTGCGGTCATCAACAAGGTCCTTACCGGTATGAGCGCAATGTTCGTTGAAGGAGACCGCTCGGTCTTAATTATGGATACCCGGAGTTACCCGGTTCGTTCACCGGAAGAACCTTCATTGGAAAGGGTAGTCCGAGGTTCCAGAGACGGTTTTACCGAAACGCTCTTGACCAACGTGACCTTAGTGCGTCGCAGAATACGCGACCCTGGACTGAAATTTGAGATCATGCAGGTGGGGCGGAGAACACAAACCGATGTCTGCGTGGTGTACATTGACGATATTGTGGATAAAGTGCAGGTGGATTCAGTCCGGGAAAAAATTCAACGAGTGGATATCGATGGTATTCCCGCCGCCGATAAACAGCTGGAAGAAGCGATTATCAACAAGGGATGGAATCCGTTCCCACTCGTTCGTTATTCGGAACGACCAGATGTTACAGCTTCTCATTTGCTGGAAGGACGAGTCGTCATTTTCGTAGACACTTCCCCCAGTGTGATGATTCTACCAACGACCTTTTTCGACCTATGTGAGCATGCGGAGGAGAACAGACAGACGGCCTTGATGGGAACATATTTACGATGGGTGCGTTTTGCAGGGATTCTCATCTCGTTGTTTTTGCTACCATTATGGCTTCTCATGGTTATTGACCCTTCGATTAAACCGATGGGACTTGACTTCATTGGTCCGCAGGAAAATGTAAAGCTGCCGTTAATTCTACAGTTTCTCCTGATCGAACTGGGCGTCGATTTATTACGGATGGCAGCGGTTCATACGCCTACACCTCTGGCATCGGCCATGGGCTTGATCGCGGCCATTCTAGTTGGGGATATCGCCGTCAAAACAGGATATTTTGTCAATGAAGTTGTACTCTATATGGCCATTGCAGCCATCGGTATGTTTGCTACGCCGAGTTACGAGCTGGGTCTCGCCAACAGGTTGGTCAGGCTGGTTCTGCTAGTCGCTGTTGCGATATTCAAGGTTCCGGGATTGGTCGTGGGCTGTACATTACTCATATTGGCGCTCACCGTTCACCGGTCGTACAATTCTTCGTATCTCTGGCCTTTTATACCGTTTAATGCAAAGGCCTTGGGCAACTTTTTATTCCGGCTTCCGCTGCTGGAAAATAAAAAACGTCCATCATTCAATAAAACCCGTGACAACACCAAAATGTCCGATGATCCGGACGGGGAACTACAAAAAAGTAAAAAACACAAATGATCTTCCAAAAAATCCATTCATCTCGCTGCCTAATTTGATATACTGGTGTAAAATCATTGGAATATCAATTGTTCCAGTATATAAAAAGTGAGGAATGCAGATTATGTATTTACATGGTACAAGTAAAATAAATGCGCAAGGACATCTGGAGATTGGCGGAGTTGATGCAACAGATCTGAAAGAACAGTTTGGAACTCCCCTGTACGTTGTGGACGAGCAATTGGTTCGAGAGCGTTGCAGAGAGTACATGGAAGCATTCCGTGCTTCCGGACTGGGCTTCCAGGTTGCTTACGCAAGTAAAGCATTCTGTGTAATGGCGATGTGTGCTCTTGCAGCTGAAGAAGGACTTTCCCTGGATGTTGTATCTGACGGTGAACTGTTTACTGCACTGCAAGCAGGATTCCCGGCTGAGCGCATTCACTTCCACGGTAACAACAAAACGCTGGAAGAGATCGAAATGGCTCTTGATGCAGAGATTGGATGCTTTGTTGTAGATAACTTCAATGAATTGCATCTGTTGCAGGCTGTAGCAGCGGACAAAAATCGTAAAGTAAACATTTTGCTTCGTGTGACGCCTGGTGTTGAGGCACATACGCATGAATATATTTCCACAGGTCAAACGGATTCGAAATTTGGATTCGATATCGGTAATGGTACAGCATTTGAAGCGATTGACTTGGCTTCCAAGCAGTCTAACCTGGTATTGCTCGGTGTGCATTCCCACATCGGTTCCCAGATCTTCGAAGTTGAAGGCTTCCAGATGGCTGTTCAACGTGTTGCTGAATTTGCAGCAAGTGTATATGAGCGTCTTAATGTTGCTTTCAAAGTGGTTAACCTTGGTGGTGGATTCGGAATCCGTTATATCGATGGAGATACGCCGCTTGAAGTTGCGCAATACGTGAAGGCTATTACAGATGCCGTTAAAAATCATTTTGCTCAAATCGGCTATGCCGTACCTGAGATCTGGGTTGAACCAGGCCGCAGCATCGTGGGTGAAGCGGGAACAACGCTGTATACCGTTGGAACAAGCAAAGACATTCCAGGCGTGCGTAAATACGTTGCCGTTGATGGTGGTATGACCGATAACCCACGTCCTGCTTTGTATGAATCCAAGTACGAAGCTGTGCTTGCCAACCGTGCGAATGAGGCTGCTCAGGAAACAGTATCTGTTGCGGGTAAATGCTGCGAGAGTGGCGATATGTTGATCTGGGATCTGGACTTGCCAAAAGTGGAAAGCGGCGATCTGCTCGCTGTAGCTTGCACAGGTGCGTATAACTACTCCATGGCGAGCAACTACAACCGGATTCGTCGTCCGGCCGTTGTATTTGTCAAAGACGGTCAAGGGGATGTCGTGGTACGCCGTGAGACGTATCAGGATATCATCCAGAATGACCTGGTACCTGCGCGCATTGGAAAACAGCCAGTAACTCGCTAATTCGTCAAAAGATAATGCGTTTCTGCATTATTCAAGATATAAGGATTTTGCAGTTGAAGCAGATGAAAAGGGACCTTCCTTTTTCGTCTGCTTTTTGCGTATTTGAGCTAAATCATGAAAAAAGTTGCCGTTTTTTTTGCGATCCAGACATTTTCGGTGTACACTAAGAAAAGTGCTGTAATGCTTGGCCCAGGGTCATGCGTTCTGGCACCATTAACGATGGTCAATACGAAAGGAGTCATTTACATATGGCGAAACAAGCGAAAATTAAATTGGCAAACGGCGGAGAAGTTCTGATCGATCTGTTCGATCAAGAAGCTCCAAACACAGTAGCAAACTTTGAGAAACTGGCTAATTCCGGTTTCTACAATGGTCTTACATTCCACCGCGTTATCCCGGGCTTTGTAGCTCAAGGCGGATGCCCTAACGGTAGCGGTGCAGGTGGCCCAGGTTACACAATCAACTGTGAAATTAACCCGAACAAACATGAGCGCGGAACACTTGCTATGGCACATGCTGGCCGTAACACAGGTGGAAGCCAGTTCTACATCTGCTACCAACCGCAACCACATTTGGATGGACAACATACGGTATTTGGTAAAGTAACTAAAGGTATGGAGTTCGTGGATGCTTTAGAAGGTAAAGACAAAATGGAAACTGTTGAAGTTGTAGAAGCTTAATACCTTCACCTTAACTGGATCCAAACATGAAGTGCTTCTTTTATAGAAGCACTTTTTTTATTTTTACATACTTGAAATCGGTGATTAGAAAGGATGAATAAAACCTTGGATATGGTTACTCAGCTAAGCTTGTTAAAACAAATTTATAGTGAGCGCACGTTGTGGGATGAAGAATTGCAGGCATCGCGCCATGTCGTTCCGGATAGTCTATCGGTAAAGGATCGAGAAGCGCTTGAGGCAGCCGGGCATGAACCGAATCGATTTGTACGTCCGCAACATGATGAAACGATTGCTGAGCTGAAAAAAGTTGCGAATCAATGGACGATCAATGATGCAGCGCAGGCCTTTGTATCCTCTTTGTGGTCAGCACCCATGATCTGGCGTTCGTTGCTTACGGGCAAGCTTATTGCGAGCAGTATGCCAAGCCATGAACATACGCCATATCCATCTTCGAACACTTGCAAGATCTGCGGATTAAGTGTAGATCAAGCAACCGACACAACGCTGCAATGGTATTGGCGGATGACCAATGGAACCCCGTTGGACGGTGATCCTTTTGGATATGTGTTGGCACTTCGAGAGCTGGCTGCCGCGCAGGAGCTTCCAATACCCAATGAGTACGACCGCTGGACATTCCGTGCGGTGTTAACGGTGCTGCGCGAATTACCTCCCAAAACACGTTACAGCAAGGCAGCAGTAGCGCTCAAGAAGGAACGTCTTTTGCCTACACAGAAGGAATATGCCTACCGTGATTTGCTTGAGACGTTAGCTCTGATTGGCATACTGGATACGCCGGAGCATCCTGGAATGATCACGGAATTTACCTCTTATATGCAACGTGACGCACGCCCCAATGTGCGGGTGGAAGTGCAGGCCCCTCTGGCGTGGTGGGACTCATCTGTCGGAATTAATGAGAACAACCTGAACAAGATATTTCATGATTTTGATCTGAATAATATATCACTTGCGGATAAGCCTGATGAGAGTCCAGCTCTAAAGGACACGATCTTAGGGGCATTGGAGAAGAAGAGAAGTGTTCGCGGAAAAGTACCAAAGGCATCTCCTGATGCAGGTACCGGGGAGGTACAGTCTGGAGATGTGTATGCTGTTCGGGTCCGGGAAGGTGTATGGGTGACTGTATACTGTCATGAAGTCAGAGACAAGCGCGTCATCGTTGAATATCTGGATGGTGTCTTTCCAGAGATGCCGGGTAAAGCAGATTTGCATGGGACGTTTCGACCGAGAGCGAATGGACGCTGGAAATGCTCGGCTATAGCGATCGATTCCACAAGTTGGGTCAGAAGGGTGGCAAGAGAGTTCCCGCTTCCGACTTCGCCCCTGCAAGAACCTGACCGCACTCCATTTCATAATGCCAAAGAATTAAAGCATATGGCTAGCTGGTGTTTTCCTGATATGTAGAATGTTGCGATGGGTGTGAAATGGGCCTCCAAGCAAAAACCGTGCCTCCTTGAGAGGAAGCGGTTTTTTGTTGTTTCTTAGCTTATTAAAAGTTAGTATGTGACAAAAAGGAACAAAAAACAATTGATTTTTTGGCATTAAAGTGCTAACATCCAAGTAATAACGAAAGCAATCCTTCAGGGCAGGGTGCAATTCCCTACCGGCGGTGATGCATCAAGTGTCTGGACATATGTCCAGCACTTGATGCAAAGTCCGTGACCTGTCTGCCATTGGCAGATGGCTGATCTGGTGTAATTCCAGAACCGACAGTATAGTCTGGATGGGAGAAGGAGAGGTGCAGACCTAACAGGTTTGCATTCAGCAGGAGTATTGCTGCACAGTCACGATTTGTGATGCTTGGACTGTGCAGGGAAGATCCGGTTACGCCGGACAGTTCCATACATATGCCGCACTATAAAAGCTCTTTACCTGTAATTGATGTTCATTAAGGTATGTGTCTATTTTCACTTGCCCGAAATGAAGTTTTGGGCAAAGTGTTGGCGTGCTGTATCCATTTCACTCCTGCTGGTGACAATTGTCTCTCATCATCCCCATCGAACTGATTGTTCGACGGGGATTTTTTAATAAACAAGACTTTAAACCGCGGGGTGAACGGATTTGGAAATGATCAATGATGAATTTTATATGGCACTGGCATTGGATATGGCGGAACGAGCACAGGGACAGACGGGGGTTAATCCGGTCGTTGGATGTGTAGTTGTGAAAGAGGGTCGTATTGTAGGCCTGGGGAGCCATCTGAAACGTGGAACCGGTCATGCAGAGGTGCATGCACTTAACATGGCAGGCAGTGATGCAGAAGGAAGTACGGTATACGTTACACTTGAGCCTTGTAGTCATTATGGCAAGACGCCACCTTGTAGTGAACGCCTGATTCATGAAAAGGTGAAACGTGTTGTGGTATGTTGTGAAGATCCAAATCCGCAAGTATCCGGCAGGGGTATAAGCATGCTTCGTCAACAAGGCATTGAAGTTGAAGTTGGCGTACTGCGTGAGCGTGGAAGACGCATGAATGAAAAATTCATTAAGTTTATTACAACGGGTCTACCTTTCGTGACACTGAAGACGGCTACTACTTTGGATGGCAAAATTGCAACGCGCAGCGGAGACAGCAAGTGGATCTCTAACGAGCCCGCTCGTGAGATTGTGCATGCCCTTCGTCATCGGCACCAGGGAATTATGGTTGGCGTCGACACGGTAATCGCCGATAATCCGGAACTTACAACCCGTTTGCAAGTCGAAGGCATTAGTCCAGTGCGCATTGTAGTGGATTCCAAGTTACGGCTTCCCGTAGGTGCCAAAATGGTTAAGGATGGTCTTGCTCCAACATGGGTGCTGACAACAGACGAAGCCAGTCCTGAAGCTGCTGAACGTTTGGAAGCCTATGGCGTCGAAATTATACGCTGTGGTCCTGGACCACGTGTGGATCTGTTAAACGGACTTAGCAAGTTGGGTGAGCGTGACATTGGTTCAATTTTGCTTGAAGGTGGAGGTACCTTGAATGGAGCTATGCTGGAGGCACGGTTGGTTGATCGACTGCTCATGTTTATCGCTCCGAAGATTGTAGGCGGTTATGATACACCTGGAAGCTTCCGCTTCGAGGGTGTGGAACGTATGAATCAGGCAATTCAATTGAATCAGTTGGAGATTGAACAAGTTGGAGATAATATCAGCATTGGCGGTATTCCGGTGTGGCCTGAATAAATAAATGGATTTGAAAGTAGAAAGTTAGGTTCTTTATAACTTGAAAAAGGGAGGCGGCAGCATGTTTACCGGTTTGGTGGAAGAAGTCGGTCAGATCCGGCGTATTGGTCGGAAAGGCGAAGCGATGGTCCTGAATATCGGAGCTTCCGCCATCATGGACGATCTGAAGATTGGTGATAGTGTAGCAGTGAACGGCGTGTGCTTAACTGCGACAACGCTCGAAGGTGGAGGTTTTACCGCCGATGTAATGCCTGAAACCTATCGCCATACCAATCTCAGTCAGCTGCAATCTGGCAGTAAAGTTAATCTGGAGCGGGCCATGCAATCAGGCGGTCGTTTTGGCGGACATATCGTTCAGGGTCATGTCGATGGTACTGGAGTGATTGGCAGTATAACACGTGATCAGAATGCAATTGTGTTTGAGATCAAGCCTGATGATCACCAGTTGTTCAAATATCTGATCCCCAAAGGATCGGTTACACTGGATGGCATTAGCTTGACCGTTGTCCATACATCGGATACCGCATTCACGGTTTCCATTATCCCGCATACCATTGGTGAAACTGTACTAAATGTGAAAAAGACAGGGGATACCATTAATATCGAATGCGATATTTTGGGCAAATATGTGGATCATCTGCTCCAGTATGGGAGAGGACATCGGGAGACGGGTACTGGCAAGCCGCGCAGTATCAGTGAAGATTTTCTCTCCAATCACGGATTTGCATAAATAGAGAACAGAAATTAACTGGAGGTGGACCAATGTCAGAACAATCCATTCTGGACACAATAGAAGAAGCCATATATGATCTCATGCGTGGTAAACCCGTCATTGTTGTGGATGATGAAGATCGGGAGAATGAAGGCGATTTTATCGCTTTGGCCGAAAAGGCGACGCCTGAAGTCATTAATTTCATGATTACTGAAGGTAGAGGTCTGGTCTGTGTTCCGATTACACAACAACGTGCGGACGAACTTAACCTGAAACCGATGGTTCAACAAAATACGGATTTCCATGGAACAGCCTTCACCGTCTCTGTGGATCACAAAGATACAACAACAGGTATCTCGGCACATGAACGCTCTATTACCGTGAAAGGTCTAATCGATCCTGAGGCAAAAGCCGGGGACTTTCGTAAGCCTGGTCACATGTTCCCGCTGATTGCAAAAGACGGCGGTGTACTTCGTCGTGCCGGACATACGGAAGCGGCTGTAGATCTCGCTATCATGTGTGGTTCCTACCCTGCTGGCGTTATCTGTGAAGTGATTAAGGAAGATGGCACGATGGCCAGACTTCCGGATCTGCAGGAGATTGCCCGCAAGCATGATCTGAAGCTGATCAGTATACAGGACATGATTCGTTACCGTAACGAAAAAGAGCAGCTGGTTCAACGTGAAGTGGCTGTGCGTATGCCGACGGACTTTGGTGAGTTTCAAGCGGTGGCTTATACAAATGCTGTGGACAATAAGGAACATGTGGCTCTGGTCAAAGGAGAAATTGATGGTTCGAAACCTGTGCTTGTACGTGTGCACTCTGAATGTTTGACAGGTGATGTATTCCATTCTCATCGTTGTGACTGTGGTCCGCAGTTTGATGCAGCACTCAAACAGATTCACGAGGAAGGCAATGGTGTACTGCTTTATATGAGACAAGAGGGTCGGGGTATTGGCCTGATCAACAAACTCAAAGCCTATAAGCTGCAAGAGGAAGGTATGGATACTGTTGATGCAAACCTGAGTTTGGGTTTTGCTGCTGACTTGCGTGATTACGGAATTGGCGCTCAAATTCTGAAAGACCTTGGGGTTCGTCAGATCAGACTGCTAACTAACAACCCTCGTAAAATTAAAGGCCTTGAAGGATATGGACTTGAAGTCGTAGAGCGTGTCGCGATCCAGATGGAGGAGAACGAGGACAATACGGTGTATCTTCATACCAAGCAAGCCAAGCTGGGGCATATGCTCAAGTTTGATGATATCGAGCAGAACGAACAGTAAATATATTTTAGATGAATAACGTTCACCATGTAATTTATGGAAGAGATTACTTAGGGATTTCCGTTACTTACATTACATTATACCGTTAGGGAGATGACTTGAATGCCACAATTTTTTGAAGGACATTTAGTATCAGAAGGATCCAGATATGGAGTTGTCGTTGGACGTTTTAACGAATTCATTACCAGTAAATTGCTTAGCGCAGCACTCGATGCATTCAAACGCCACGGCGTGCAGGATGATGAAGTGGATGTAGCCTGGGTTCCAGGTGCGTTCGAAATCCCTTTGATTGCGCAGAAAATGGCGGAGAGCGGCAAGTATGATGCGGTGATTACCCTGGGAACCGTTATTCGTGGATCAACTACGCATTACGATTATGTGTGCAACGAGATGGCTAAAGGGGTAGCAGCAATTAACCTGAAAACTGGCGTGCCTACGATCTTTGGACTGGTTACAACAGAAAATATTGAACAAGCGATTGAACGTGCCGGAACCAAGGCGGGTAACAAAGGTTGGGATGCAGCTACGGCGGCAATTGAGATGGCAAACTTGACGAAACAGCTAAAATAGTGCTTATTTAATAGTAGTGCCCTGCTTTGCGCAGACGAACACGGGAAACCGGATTCGGACGGCTTAGCAGGGTTTTGTATTTTTCTGGCGGGAGGATTCGTCTAGTGACGGTAGTTACATACAAACTGGAGACTTTTGAAGGGCCTTTGGATCTGCTGCTTCATCTGATTGATAAGGCTGAAATTCATATCCAGGATATTCCCATCAGCGATATTACCGATCAATACATGGCGTATCTGCATTCGATGCAGGAACTGGAACTGGATATTACGAGTGAATTTCTGGTCATGGCAGCAACATTGCTGGCGATCAAGAGCAAACTTTTATTGCCCAAACCACCGGTCATTGAGGACTTCGAGGATTATGATTTTATGGAAGAAGAAGATTATGATCCACGTGCAGAGCTGATTGCACGTCTGATAGAATATCGCAAGTACAAGGGAATTGCGCGTCATCTTCATGAACGGGAGTGGGAACGCAGCCTTATATTTTCCAAAGAGCCCGAGGATCTGCGCCCCTATATGCCCGTAGAAGCCCAATCGAATCCGGTTGAGGGTTTACACACCTCTGACCTGATTGCAGCCTTTCAGAAGGCGCTACGCAAGGCTGAGAAGCGCACAACTGTAACTCGAATCAAACGGGATGAGATTTCGGTTAAAGACCGGATACGGGATGTCATCGGCGCTTTGGAAAGTATGGGGCCGGGAGGCAGACTGTTATTCTCCAAGTTGATGGATGAGCATATCTATCGCCATGAGATTGTTGTCACTTTTCTGGCGGTGCTGGAACTGATGAAGATGAAGCAGATTGTCTGTTATCAGGAACGGATGTTTGAGGATATTGTTATGGAGTGGAGAGGGGAAACAAAGAATCATGGATTTTCCGAAATTGAAATCGATTATTGAAGGCCTACTGTTTTTGTCCGGAGAAGAAGGTCTGAGTATCAAACAAATAGCCGAGATCGTCGACCAGCGAGTGGAACTTGTAACGGACGCGATTGAGGAGATGATTCATGAATTTTCACAGCAGGGACGAGGTGTACAGATTCTCAAGATCGCGGGTGTAGTTCAGTTGGGCACCTTGCCTGACCACGCTGTATATTTCGAGAAACTGGCATACTCTCCCGCGCGTACGTCCTTATCCCAAGCGGCTCTGGAGACGCTGGCTATTGTAGCGTACCGGCAGCCCATTACACGGGTAGAGATTGAGGAAATCCGCGGTGTAAAATCGGAGCGGGCCATCCATACGCTTGTGAATAAGGATCTAATTATTGAAGTGGGACGAGCCGAGGCGATCGGACGACCAATTCTGTACGGAACAACCAAGTCATTCCTCGATTATTTCGGACTGGCTTCAATTAAAGACCTTCCGGAACCGGGCTTGTTCGAAGATTCGGAAAACCTGGAAGAAGAGACACAACTGTTGTTCAACAAACTGGATTTGCAACAACTGGAACCGGAAAGTGCTGATCCAACAGATGATGCAAGTCAATTTGACAACGAAGACGATAATACGGATTCTTCACTCTAATTTGCAAGCTCATACTAACCGACACCCATCAGTGGAGTCGGTTTTTTTGTGCATTGTTCTTAGATAAATGGTGTGTAAAACATTTTCCAAACAAATATGAAATGGGATTTTTAGGTCAGACGTGAATTTTTTCCTATTCAGAGTGCCATACTAGACGAGAAAAGAATTGAGGGCTTGGAGGTAAGGCCTGTGTGGATTTGGCTTGGAGGAATCGGTTTGTTGTTCGCATTGCTGATTGCCGCAGTCCTCATCTCAAATGTTCATGTACATTTTACATTCAGTAAACATAAAAGTGATGATTACGCCAATATTAATGTTCGTCTTCTCTATGGAATTGTGCGGATTAACTATGAGATCCCGAGTATTGTTTTTCGCAATATGAAGGAAGGTTTTCTGGTCAAGACCGAACAATCCATGAATCATTCGAGAGGCGAGGCCCAGGGAAGCGAGCGGGTCAACAAACGCAAAGTCAAGAAGTGGGCTAAAGATGTGAAAATTATGCTTAGGGCAACGGACGCGCTCAAGCTGTGGCTGAAGCAAACACTTACACGCGTACATATGACCCAACTGTCCTGGGCTACCCACATCGGCGTTGGTGATGCAGCATATACAGCGGTGCTGACGGGCTGGGTGTGGAGTATCAAGTCCATTATTATTGGTTTTCTCACCTATCAGATCCGCTTTGATGAAACACCTGTGCTTCAGGTTATGCCAGTATGGTCCGATGAAATGGAATTTAGAACGGAACTTGATTTCAGAGTGAAAATTCGGATTACAGCCGTTCTGATCGCTGGAGTTACACTACTCACCCGTGTGCTTCAAGTCGAAGGCGGATGGCGGATGTGGTTCAAGCTTCTTCAGGAACAGCGCCGCAGGCATAAGGAGAAGCAAAAGAAGAAACTTAGTGGGACAACAGTATAAAAACCCATCATAGTCGGTCTGTTTTTGGGAATGTAAGGTTGGGATTTGGTGAGTGTATTTAAAATGCTTATTACATAAGTCCCTTCAAGTTTGGGGATGATATGGTTAGATCAAACCTAGCTTACATTGAAACTGGAGGGAATTTAAATGTCAGATCATCCAATTCAAGGCTTAATGGAAACCGCAATGGAAAATATCAAGGCCATGGTGGATGTCAATACAATTGTTGGCGATGCAGTCGAAACACCAGATGGTACCGTGATTCTGCCAATCAGTAAGGTGGGATTCGGATTTGCTGCCGGTGGTAGTGATTTTCACGTTAATGGAGAAAGTAGTGGCAAAAGTGGTGCTACGGGTACCTCTGCTGAACATGCGAGTTCAGCTAAAGTAGCTTCTCCATTTGGTGGCGGTAGTGGCGGCGGTGTATCCATACGTCCTATTGCGTTCCTGGTTGTAGGTAAACAGGGGGTACACATTGTACCACTCGATAACTCCACACATCTGTTTGAGAAACTCATTGACTCCACCCCTTATGTTTTGGACCGAATTCAAGGCATGTTCCAACGGAATACAACACCAACGAATACAACAGGTGTACCAGTTACACCAGATCCATCAACCTATAGCTGAATCATTTCGTCATGATCCCTCCCGCATCCCAGCGTGAGGGATTTTTGCTGTTTGTATAGCGAATGGTGAGTGTTTTTTCGGACGTTTCCGTATCGTATGAGACTTATATCTGTGATCCGCCTAATCTAGACATGAAATAGGTTATTGAAGGGGGAACGTTAATGCACAGAGACACCGTTTTTATGGTTTTGTTTGGCTGGCTGCTATCGGCAGTCGTGTATTTGGTAGGAGGAATTGATCACCTGTTTATTGCCGTGACCATCTTTGTGGGGCTGGATTACATCACAGGGGTACTGTCTGCATGGTATAGGAAGGAGTTATCCAGCAGGGTTGGATGGTGGGGGCTTGCTCGTAAGTCATTGACATTTGTTTTTGTCATTATTGCACATCAACTGGATATGGTTGCAGGCAATTCCAATGATTTTATGAGAGATGCGATGTTAATGTTCATCATTGGTACCGAAGGAATCAGTATATTGGAGAACATGGGAAAACTGGGCCTGCCTGTACCGAAGTTTATCACTTCAGCACTCTTTAAGCTTCGAGGGAATGAAGATCAAGTTGAAGATAAGGAGAAGATGTCATGATACAGATCACCAAGGATTACATACCTGTGAATAAATACAGTCGGGCCGGACTTAAATTAAAAGCGAAACGTGGAATTGTAATGCATTATACGGCTTCTCCCGGAGCGCCCGCGAAGAACATTAGCAAATACTTTGCAAGTCTGGCACAGCAGGATTCCAATAAAGCAGTGAAAGGTCGTTATGCAAGCGCACACTTCTCGGTAGATCGCACTTCGATATATAACAGTCTCCCGGATGATGAACTAGCCTATCACTGTGGGAGTGCAACATACACGAAGGAAGCGCTAGGCAAACTTGGGACATATCCGAACAATAGTACAGTGGGCATTGAGATGTGCATTGAAAAGGATGGCAGTATCCATGAAGATACATTTAACAACGTTGTAGACCTCGCGGTATACCTAATCAGGGAACGGGGCTTTCCACCCGTCTTCTTCACACATAAAGAAGTGGTTGGATGGAAGGAATGCCCGCTGCCATGGATTAAACAACCAGGTGAATATGAAAGATTTAAGCAAGCAGTACATATAAAATTAAACCCACTGCAAGAAATAGCAGTCACGGAGGATGATGATATGAATACCGTTCTTAATTACGCACAATGGGCCTGGAATGAACTTGATCAGTACATTGGAGATGCCTACAACGACAAGGTGATTGAAGATTGGGCATGGGTAGAGAAGGTACGCAAGAAGAAGTTAACCTATGGAGAGTTGCTGTTACTGAAGGTTTTAATTGATGAGCGCAGACGTAAAAAGTCCTGACCTAAAGTACATCTCAGATAGAGGTTATGCCTGTCTGCTGGTTAACCAGGAGTTAAAGTGTGCTGGATCTTTCAAAAAATAAAAATGTTGTATAATCACGATATGGTCAGGATACTCAAGTTCATATTGGGTCTGAATCGAGGATTCATCGACGACTCCAATAACAGCGAGTTGCTTTGTTTCCATCACATGTGTTGGTGTGGGTGAACTCATACAACCATCCTTTCGTTTATTAAGTCAGAGTCAACAGGGGCGATGGAGATGTCCATAGTCCCTAGATGACCTATACGAGGCAGGATGGGGAAGGTTAAGCTGATCCGGTTCAAAAAGGGTTCAAAATTCATAAATATAAAAGCAGAACCCTACATCGAATGTGATGTGGGGTTCTGCTTATGTAACTACTCTTTTGAGAACGTGTCCAAGGCCTCATCTGTAAGATGGAGTTCTGCGAAAGCCCTGCATATCTTTTGGAAAGATCTAATGGTATTTGTCTCGTACAACATCTCAATGGGATCAAAACCTAACATGACAAGCGAATCCACAAGTTCTGTCTGATCTACTTCTGTGTGGTGGAGTGCTTCAAGCATGGTTTCAATAACAGTTAAAAATAAAATGGCTTTATTCACTGTCTCGATTGGTGTCCCCTCCTTCGTAATACTACTAGAATAAGCGGAGGAGGACAGAAAATAACGAGAAATTCCAATTTCTCAGTGATGAATCTATTCAATCTAAAAGTGTGGAGAGAGTAACTGGTTGTTGTAAATTAAAATCTGATGATAAGCTCTCCCTTTGTATGTAAGATTAAGCTTTTTCGTTTACTTCGTGGAGAATGGAATCAATTAATTCATCATCAATCAGAGTGCTAGCTTTTTCGAGTGCCAATAGAATACCTTGCGGTTGTTCAAAAAAGACTGTAGAGAGAATAGGGGCAACCTCATCTAAATTAATCTTCTCAGCTTTGACCATACTGATCAAGGCAACAACGATCTCATGTCCCTCTACGTTACCTTCCATAAATCTTGTTCGTAAATGAGTTGCTACTATTTCGGTCTTTGACTGCGAGTACGCCATTACATTTCCCTCCAACGGTTTGAATATCTTAGCAGAGCTCCTCTTCATGCAAGTTTAAACCAGGTTAGATTAGGAGTTATCTTAACAATAATAAGGCAGATAGTTTAAATTATCAACAGCTACTAAGTCAATAAAATCGGATTTGGAATCATAGTTTTATCCAGCAAAAAAGACCCGGAGAGGGTCATTTTTTGGGTCTGCCTTCCCAATAATCAGGAAATCCGTTGTAATCCCATGCGTTCAGATTTTCGCTGTCGGCTTGAATGGCAACATCTGCTCCGGAACCAAAGTCAACACCTACGGTTTGCAGTTCTTTGGCCTTAATAACCAGTACCTTGCCGGGTGCACCTGCACATACCAGAGCAAGCTTCCACGGTGTCTGTTGGTAGATATGTTCCATTTGTTTGGATGCTGTGCTCACATGAGACCACGAGGGGCAGTCCACCGTTCCCACGATGCTTGTCCACCCGTATCTCCGCTCCAGAACTTCACGATATTGCTCAGCCTTGGCTCCGCAGATCAGAATAGGCATGGTCTTGAATGTTTCGTAGAATAACTTGAATCGGGCGATGTAATTATTCTCAAAAGCATAGAAGGTCTCTCTGGGCTCAACTTTGTAATATGCAAGGCACATATCGAATAACGGCTTGAAATACCAGTGATCTGTCTGGGTCAGATGTCCGACGTAATCCGCTTTTCGCAGGCAGTGTACGATAATTTCCCTCGCACTTGCATTGGGTAAGGTTATCCCGCAATAGGTAGGGTCGTTCAACCAGCCGTAATGAGACTTAATGAAATCCATAGTCAGAACGGTATCGTGGGCCAGAATGGTGTTGGAAGCATCCCCAAATCGTACAGAAGCATGGGCTTCTCCATCAGAGGCCATTTGGAACCAGTTGTGGATTAATTCTACACTCCCCAGCATGCTTGTCACCTTCTTTCCATGTGTGAATAATGGTTTTTTTGGTATACATATTCATCAACTCCTTCTGTACTAGAATAGGAAAAATGCTTCGTTCTCTCTCTTCTTTTGAGGAATCACTCCTTTTTAGTTCAATGTGCGAAGGTTATTGAGCAACAGTCTAGACTATGTAAAAAGGGAGAGGGGATGGACTGTGAAAAACGTATTTATAGGTAGTCCTGTACGTAACCGGGCTTGGATTATGGAACGGCACTTGCAATCACTTGAGCAACAAGCAGTGCAGAAGCATTATATGTACATCCTGAATGATAGTGAAGATCAGACGGAGCATATCCTTGATTGTCATCAGATTCCTTATCTGACTCATAATCTGGGGAGAACATATGGTCATATACGTGGACAATATTCCTATCACCACCTGGCGTTGTTGAGGAATATGCTTCTGGATGAGTTTCTGAAATCGGACTGTGATTATCTGTTCTCAATTGATACGGATATCATCATTCCTGAGGGTAGCCTACGGCAGTTAATGGATAATGACAAAGATATATGCGCAATGCTTATACGGAATCACCCAAAATTGAAGGCTCATAATGCCATGAGCGGCGGAAAACATATACCTGAATTCAAAGCGGGTTTGTTCCAGGTAGAACTGACAGGTGCCGTATATTTGATTAAGCGTGAAGTGATCGAAGCAGGGGTTCGATATGGTTCCCATCCAACAGGTGAAGATGCACCATTTTGTGAGCAAGCTAGAAGATTGGGGTTTGAACTGTTTGTAGATACTCGGTTGCGTCCCGTTCATGCCTATGCGGAAGGGGTGGAGTTGATTGCTCAATTGGCTGCTTCGTAGAAAACAACGAGAAAATCCGGTTTTTGAAAGTATAGAAATGACCATTGTCTACCCGCCCGCACTTGACTGGAACCTCTTGTTCCAACGTCCTCAGCAATTGATGACCGCCTTCTCTAATATTCCAGGTATACGGGCTATCTTTATCAATGAAGAAACGTACAGAAAGCAGACCCGCCCAATTGAAAAGTTAAATGAGGATCTGTTCCTTGTGCAGAAAGGTGTGAACTACGATCACCTGGTGAAAGGAAAGAAGGTACTCTGGTTCTCGAATCCAGGTCAGTACAATTATTCGGATGGACGGAAATTTGATTTTACCGTATTTGATTACCTTGATAATTCGGCTGATGAGTTTGCTGTGTGGAAATCCTACATCCCGAAATGTTTTGACCGTGCAGATCTTATTGCCACGACTGCCAAGGTGATGTACGAGGCACATAAACATGACGGCAAACCAATCTTTATGTGCCCTAACGGGGCAGATTACCAACATTTTGAGAAAGCGCGAGTGATTCTGCCTAAACCGGCCGACTTCCCCGATGTTCATGAAGGGCAAAAGATTGTGGGTTTCCACGGTGCAATGGCATCGTGGGTGGATTATTCGCTGATTACCGCTATTGCAGATAAAGGTTATCGTGTTGTTTTGATTGGAAACAATGCCCTCTATCAAAAAAATATTGTGCATCCCAATGTGACTTGTCTTCCGCACAAAGATTATAAGGTGCTTCCTGCCTACATTGCTCAATTCGATGTCTGCATCGTGCCATTCAAGCTGACAGAGATGATCCGTGGCTGCGATCCAATCAAGTATTACGAATATTTGTCAGCGGGCAAACCTGTGTTGACAACGCGTATGGAGGAAATTGTTCATAAGTACAGCGATGTAACTTACTTTATGAATCAGCATAATTGCGGGGTGATGTTGGAGAAAGCGATTCGTGAGAATAGTGCTTCCAAAATTGCGGCAAGAGTAAGGGTGGCTAAGTCTAATAGTTGGGATGGCAGGGCAATGGATGCCGTGAAGATGATTAATCAGGTCATAGGAGGTATGAGAAATGAAAAAGATATTTAAACGAATGTTTGGTAGCCAATCGACTTCACCACCGACAATTGAGCTTGAAGAAATAGAGATTGACGCGACGGAGTTCAATGTTACGACATATACCCCAAACACGGATACAACGATTGTATATCTGCCTGCGATTGATTTCCATAGTGAACGATTCGGGCGTCGACCACAACGGCTGTTAAAAGCACTCGGGGAAGTAGGCTACAATGTAATATATATCAACTCCAGTGATGAGTTCTATCAGGTAGATGCCTTGGAGTATCCATATCCGGAGATTCCAAACTTTGTTGTAGCCCGTGTGGGCCATAATGTCCGTACGCTGTTTCAAGGTGATCGCGTAATCTATTGGGTGAACGATAGTCGGCTGGCAAGTTCTGTCGAGACAGCCTATCCTGATCTAGTCGTATTTGATTCGTTGACCGATCCGGATCAGTACGAGAAGCACAAACACAAGATGGAAGCTGTTGCTGACGTTGTCTTCATTACACCTGAGAGAATCTATGAGCATGGCAAATATTGCTCGCATGTTCATCTGGTTACTGCCGATGAATTTGAGATCAAGGAACGTGCAGAACAGGTAGCGCAAATTATAGATGCTTTGCCAAACAGAGTGGCCCCTCTAATGTAGGGGTCTTTTCTTTGATCGTATATAGGCCTTTTCCTTTTGCAAAGATGACGGGGCTAATCGTGCTTCAATATATTTCGTTTACATTATCGTTAGGGATTGAAGATAGCGTTCTACACTATAAAAAGCAGAGACGGCGAACAGCCAGACGGGTTAAACGAAATGGATCTCCCGATCATCAAGTCAATTAACCTGATCCCGGCTTAAGCAAGTCTCAGTAGCTAAAATTACATACTATCCTAAGGAGTGGACTGTTCAATGGCTAAAAAAATGATTATCAAAGGTGTAGGTACGTTTATGGCTAAACGCCTTCCAAAAGATCCGATGGGCGAAATTGAGGTAGTTACCCTGGGTACCCTGCAAGATCTGAAAATTGACCTTAACGTGGAGCTTGAGGACATCTTTGGTGGTGACGGTCTGTTCGCCATTGATGTACTGGTGAAGTCCAAATCGATTGAAGTATCGGCAACAGACGCCAAGTTCGATCTGGATGCGATCCAGCTGATGATGGGTTCAACGGTACAAGAGCAAGTGAAGTCTTATGTATGGGTGCTGAATGAGCAGTCTACAGTGGCTGCAGGCGTTTCCAATTCTGGATTTGCGGAAGCCAAACCGAAGCATGCGAGTGATATCTATGGAAGTAACGGTGACATTACGGTTCGTCTCAAAGATTCCAACACGTTGCTGAAACAACTCACTACTAAAGGAACAGCCGTGGAACCCAATGCGTTCTTCTACGACGAAGCGAACGGTGTAGTCATCCTGAATGCGTTCCATATCGGTAAAGAGATTGTGTTGAACTACAAGCGAGATCAAATTGTAGACATGGTTGATCTGTTGGTTGACGAAGTACCATTCCCAATCTCTGTCGTTCATCACGGGACGTTCCAGCAAAAAGATGGTTCGTATGCAGGTGTTGAAACCGAGCTGTACATGTGCCGTGCAAAAGGTACATTCAGCATCAATGCCCAGCGCGCTGCCGCTTCTGCATCTGCAATCTCTTTGCAGATTCTTGACCCTGAACGTGCTGATGGAAAAATCGGCAGTATCAAACGCTTCAGCGCACCAAGCAAGATCTAATATCTAAATAAGGTTGATTGCTCCTGGCAAGGTATCAAACGGCATCTGTGTCCTCCCCTTCACAGAGCCTTGCCTTGCCAGGCTTTTTATTATATGGGGGAGAATGTCCTGGGGAGGTCTTTAAATTCATGGAAACAGAACAAGAAAAATCCGAGCGTGAGCTTGCGGAAAAGCTGAATGAGGAAGCGGCGAAACGAATCAAAGATGATCCGGAAAACAAACGGGTGACTCCGGAGGAAGTGGAAGCTGCTGAGCGTGCATTCTTTGAAGATGATGAGATTATTACGCTGCGGGATCGACGGAAATATCGTATTCCGCCATGTAACCTGAAGGATGCCCGCCGTCTGATGAAGTTGCTAAAAACGGTGAATATCGATGCCATTATTCTTAACTTCATTCCGACTGAGAATGATGAACTGGATGAAAAGCGGCAGCAGGATTTATTTGATGTATTGGCAATGGCATTCAAAAACTATCCACATATCGTGACCAAAGATGAGCATGGTGAGTATACCATCAATCGAGAGTATCTGGATGAGTACCTTGATCTGAACACAGCTCGCAAAGTCATTGATATGCTCATTGGACTCAATGGTTTAAAAAAGTAGAACGCACCGAGGGGGAGTCTTTGGAGGGAACCGAAATCCGTGATACGGAAACACAGGAACCTGTTCACTGGGGAGAAATCTTCTTCACCCTCCATAAACACTGTGGGCTGAACAAGTGGGAGATTTGGGAGTACACACTCCCTCAGGTTGCGGAGCTGTGCAAGTCAGCCGAGAAATATATTCAATTTGAGGTTGAACTTATGACAGCACCTCTTCGCATGTTCGGTGGCGGTGGGGGCGAGGAAGTTGAAGAAGATGGGACCGTCAGACGTAAAAGAACCTTCAATGACGAGGATTACACGGAGATATCAGAAGATGATATCGGTATGCTTGCACAAGCGCTCGGAGGATAAGAGAGAGATATCCCGTTTTGCCTAAATGAAGGTAGAACGGGATTTATGCATAAAGGCGGTGATTCTTTTGACTGAAACAGAAGGACAAGGAGATAAACATTCCTTAACACAAGAAATATTAACGGATAAGGATCAATTAACTGGACAAAACGCAGTACTGAAAGAGAGTTCCCCTTCAGGCGTTAGCACACTGATTAGACGAGTGGAGACAATCAGAAGTGATATGCAGTCGCAAATGATTGAAACACTGACTACCGATTTGGAGCACTTTTATCGTGGAGCGTTCAGTGAAATGAAGGATGTGTCTGCAGCTGGCTCACAGGGGTTGTTAGACTCCGTGATGAATACGATGAAATATATTTCAGCAGGTGAAACCAAGGGGTATTCATCAACACTACTCAAGAAATCCCTTGACTCGTCGCAGCAGATGGATCAACAGATAAGCCGGGCCGACCAAAATTTGGAGCTTAGATCGTCTGGGACAACAAATGACAGTGGGCAATTCACACAAACCGGAACGGTCAAAAATCTGCAACGAATTGCACTGCAACATGGTATGGATCAGGAAGATGTAGGTCTTGCCTATCGCATTGGTTCTCGTAATTTTGATCATTCATCTGAAGCTGTCGCGTTTGCTGAAGAAGTAGCCAAGTTGCATTCAGTGGGCAATATGGATGTAGAACAGACGGCAACAGGTCTGGAAGCTGTTACTCCGGCATGGGGAAGCAGTAGCTTTGATCTGTCCCAAGTCACAGACATGATGATCAGAGCTTCAACGATGTTGGATGTTGGCATTCAGGACTTGATGGATATGATGCGTCAAACCCTTCCAATGGTTGGTAATTCTGATGGAACGCTTGCACAAGAGGATGCATTAGCCAACTGGATTAGCAAGGCTGGATTGTTGGTTCAGTCAAAAGGAGATCATCCTCAGCAGGGCTTTGCATCGAATCGAGTTAGATTCGATCTTCTTGCTGAACAAGTGAAGGCTACGGATGCAAACGCGTCGATCCATCAGCGCACCGGTAGTAGAGACAACCTTCAATTCCGACAACGAGAGATCGAAATCGCATTTCAGATTGCAACACATGAGGCGATGCAAGGGTTGAAAGAGGAATTTGCCGAGCTGGGCGATTATCTTATCGCAGTCATGCGGTTAATTGGAGATCGTACGGGTGGCATTGTTGATCATATGGAATTGCTTAACCGAATTATGGATGAAGTCGGTGTTCAGGTTGCGTGGGATAAGTTCGGTGAAGTGATGAATGAAGGCGATCAGAAGCGATACCGTGCTACAAATGCGGATCCAGGGGAAGTCGAAAATACGGGGAGCAACGTTCCCGAGCCACTTCGAGTCAGGGATGTGCAACGTGCTGGTGTAGCGCAAGAAATGGGCAGACAGCAGAGTCGTCTACAGACTCTGGATCATCGCAGAACAGAAATTCAAAGTAGGGCCGCAGCCAAGCAAGGTGAGGTACTTCAGGCTCGGACTAACCGAGATCATCAACATAAAATGTACAATCAGGCTATACAAGATGGGGATACAGCGGCTTCTTCCATTCATGCAGAAGAACGTGACGAAGCTGAGAAGCGAGTCAAAACGTATAGTCGAGAACTTCTTCTGTTGCGAGAAGAAATGCATTCACTCGATATTCAGATTGCAAAGACGAAGCGAAGCCTTGAGTTTCTAGGGCGAGAGTTGGATGACACGAGTAGAGCAATGATGCAACTTGAACACCAAGCTAGAGTTTTGATGATGGCGATGGATGACATGGACCTCGATGCGGTTGAACTACGAAATAAGTTGTATTTCCTTAATGCTGAGTTTACATACGGTTCAACCGATGTTCAACGGTACGAATCCGAGATCCAGAAGCTGCGTAAACAGTCAACTCTATTGAATGATGTTCTCTCCACATTGAGAACCGAAGTCAATGAGTTAAATGCTTCTTTTAGACAAGGCATGATCGATGCTACAGCATACATATCCAAACTGAAGGAACTTGAACAGGTTCAGCTCGCGAGTATGATGAGTGGTCCAGGAGGATTGTTAGTTACTCAAGGTGCAGGAAGCGTTGGATCCCCTGTTAAGGATGACAAGGAAGACTCAGCAAACAAGCCTTTTTTAGAGAGACATCAAGATTTTATCAATGACGTAATTAAGGATATGGCTAAATCAAAGATTGAGGAAGTTATGGATTTTGGTTCAGAGAAGAAGAAGAAGGACAAGCCGAAGCGACGAGGGATAAAACAGAGATTCGAAGATATGAAAGAAGTCGGTAGTAAAAAAGCATTTTTTAACGGTCATGCACCTATTCGTGACAAGGACGGGAACGTACTAAGAGGTCCAGATAAACCTGATGGAACCCCTGGAGATATCCTTACCCAACGTGATATTACAAGCGAGCGTAAGAAAAAAGGAGACATTCCAGGGAAATTAGCAAAGCTCGGCAAGTTCGGTAAGTCTATACTGAAACCCCTAAAAGCCGTTCCTTATCTTGGGGCTGCCATGACTGCTGTGGATGTAGTGTCCGGTCTTGTTGATCCGCTGAGTAATATGGGTAAGTCAGAAGCGGAGAAGCAAAGTATTCGTGCAACAAATAAAGAGGAACTGGCCAAGGATTTTAAAGATATGGAGCAGTCTTCAGTTGTAGGTAAAGTGTGGAAAGGCCTTAACCTTGGAATGGATGCAGTTGTTAAGGGAGGAATCAGCAGCCTATTTGGTAACAATGCAACGAATAACAAGTTCGGGGACTACTGGAAGGGATTTAAGGCGGTATGGAGCGAAGACGGCGGAGATGCAGTTGAGAAGAAACTGGGCAAGGAATACAACTATAAGCAGGAGAAAAAAGAAGCCCAGATTCAAATGGATAAAGAGTCTGGAAAACCGCCTGGGGACAACAAACAACAACAACCGCAGATACAATACATTCAACCTCAAATGCAGTATATTCCTGCTGCGGGTGGAATAGGAACTATTGCTAACGGTTATAGGCCACAGCCGCAAAGCAATGGTATTGATGAAATGATCGCCAAGATTAATCGGCAGCTTAACAAATCGACAAGTGATAACGAAACCAATTACCAAGTCACTCGATCCCGTCTGTTGATTAGTGGTGTTCGCGAAGATTCTGGTCAGATGCGCGCGCTAATGGAGAAATATTTGCAAGAGAATATCAAGTTCTTCGATAAGGCCATTGCAAGTTTACAGAAGACGTACGACAAGATGGCTGAAGGTAAGGATAAAGATGAACTGGGCCTGGAGATCAATGAGAAGAAACAGCAGAAGGCACAATCAGAACTTGAACTGAATGGTGTTAAAAACAGCCAGATTGATGAGCTTAGACGCAAGATGAATGATCAGTTTGAGTTGACGCAGTTGGATTATGATAAACGAATGTATGATCTTCTTACGGCTAATGGGGGGAAGGAAGATGCACCAGAATTAATTGCATTGAACAAATCCCGTGCATCTGAAATGAACTCACAAATAAGTTCGATCAAGCAAGATTGGAAGAATCTGCTGAATAGTGGTTTGTTTAAACCAGGATCAAATGAATATATGGAGATTTTTAAACAAATCCAGGCATTGGGTGTAGAACAGTCCAAAAATTTGTATGAAATTAGCAAAAAAATGGATAAACCGATATCTTCTTTCAACATTCCAGCAGGTCTTAAGGTCATGGATTACTTTGACTACATGACGACGAACAATACACATAAAAGTGTGATGGTTGGCTCGGGGGATGTTACGGTTCATGTGAACATCGATAATATGACAGGCAGCACAAAAGATGTGGAGAGACTTACATCTACGTTGGACAAGACACTACGGCAGAACAGTCCTGGTATTGCAAACCGAATGGCCAGCAATGTTGGTGCGGGAATGGGAAGTAATCATATCCCCAGATAAAATAGGTAAGGAGGGCATCTGATATGACGCAGCAAGACCCGTTTGGCTTAGTTAATGACCGGTATAAAAGAAAGCTGTATATAGATACAGGCATGAAGTTTGAGCCAGTGAACGGAAGAATTATTGATCCGTACTCTTCACCATCGCCCAATCCGCAAGTGAGGGAAATTAAAATGATTAATGCTCCCTCGCATTTTCATCAGATGGGCGTGTCTTCATACAAGGCCATCATTAACATCTTGTTTAAAGATAAACAATCCTATCACGACTACGTCATGTACGTAGGCTGGACACACAAATTTTATGATGAGAAGGGCAATATTTATGTTGGTGTTGTAGAGTCCATCAAAGTTGACCCTATTTTCTACCATCAGGATACGATGGATAAAGATCAAAAGGGGTACAAGGTCGAATTGACCATGACCCTGATCAAAAAAGATGGTTATGACCGTAAGAGTGCAATACAGTTTCAGGATTTACAGACGACAGAAGGAAAGGACCACTGGGCAAGAGATTCCATTGAACGCTTGGCTGATTTGGGGCTGACGGTTGTAACACAATTGGATGGCACCCCAATTCTATATTTCAGACCGGAAAACTTTATAACCAGAGCAGAGTTTGTTACTTTCCTGATGCGAACCAAGCGTCTGCTGGAACGAACAATTCGAGAGTAGGGTGACCTACTCTCTTTTCTGTCTATTCTAAAGATAGGAGGTGTTTATCATACGAAAATGGGTTGATGTAAACGAAGGGGACTGGTTCTATAACGATGTCATGGAAGCCACGAATATGGTTTTGGAAGATGGTGAAGTCTTTGTGGCCGGGATTAACTACAACAAGTTTGAGGAAGGCAAGCCTTTTGTATATGAAGAAATCAAAGGGAAAGCGGGGCAAACCTCATTTAGTCTGCCTGTGCTGATTAAACCAACAGATGACAATCCACTGTATGTGTTTATTGATGGTGTTCAAACAATCTACCAAACGGCTGAAACCAATAGTAAGGGATTAACCGATGTGGAGTTGTATACCGGTGTAAAAGCAGGACAGGTGGTGTCTTTCTGTAGTTACGGTGAACCGTTACTGGACAGTGATTGGAAAAGGCCACCCGTGTCCTGGACTGGAGATTTGCCCAGAGCTGTACTTAGTGCAGCGACGACCTACTTCTACGATCCATTCAGTCGTAATCATCAGGAATATTTGTATGCAGCAGGCCAACCGCTTCGCAGACTCAGTATTCCTTCCGAGGTATGGGCAGACACCATGGGAGATGCAGAGGCGGTAACCAAAATTGCAACAAAGGCTATTGGTTACCGAACGGATGTATATTGTGTCAGCCCAGGGGGCTCGGTGTTTCTTCCTTTTAATCTGAACGGTGTCACCTGCAAGTTCAATTATTGGACTAAGAATAACAAATTCAAGAGTGAAGATATCAAAGCGACAACACTCAAACCGGCATACAACAATTGTTTCTTTCCTAATGCCATTATACAGCGGGGAGAAGCCTTTCATCTGATTAATAAGTTACGCAAGGTGTTCTATGCCAGATTTACGGACATGAAAGCACCAACGACGGGGATTAATCAGCCTATTACGGCATTTCAGGGACAACGGGTTTTTAGACTTAACGGCAATTATCCGGCAGGTAAAAAGAAACTTAAAATTACAGTGAAATTCAAAGACGAAAAAAAAGATAAAGTCCAAGAAACACCGGCTTATTCGGAAATTGACAACCATACGGTTGTTTTCAATCAACCTTTCTCAGAAGGCGACGAAGTGACGTTCTATTATCTCAAAGATGTGAGCGAGAGGTTCGCAGACGTTGGCAAAGATTCGGCCATATATTATCGGGACAAAAATGAGCGGGTAGAGCAGTCCAAAGACGCTTTCTGGAAAATAGCCGTCTCGGAAATGGAAGACGAAACATTTGCGAACAATGATCCACTAATTAATGGAATTCCTATCAAGAAAAAGGTGGATGGTGCAGCGGAAGTCACGGATATGGGAAGACCTGTAGGTGGTACGGACGAGGAAGAGATATGGTTCCTTGGAAATTCCGCTATGACACGGGCTGAAGCCGCAGCTTTCCTGGACCGATTCATGAAATGGACCATCGAGCGATTCAAGTAAGGGGGAGATTACAATATGATTCCAATCTCGGATGAGGTTATGAATGTGCTGTCCCAACGTCTGAAGCTGGGGGAAGGAGCAGTTCCCAATATCCGTGTCGAAGTAGATCGGCTGGCATTTATCCCGGGACGGACAGAAGAGTTCAGACATATCGTAACCGAGCAGGTACCCATCATCAGTACAGAATCCGTTTGGGTGGATGAGTCGAGTAATGGTATATATAACGGATCGACTCAAGCGAATGCTCAGGAGATTTGTTTTCCGATCAAGGGTAAAACGCTGATTACCACTCCTGTTACAGATGAATTTGGTGCTCCTCGTAATAGTGCGTCAAAAATTCACCGAGGCATCGATTTGTCGGAGAAGATCGGAACACCAATTTTGGCTGCATGGGCCGGAAAAGTAGTCCGAACATCCTTGAATAAAACAGAAGGTGCCGGTAATGCCGTAAATATAAGACATGATAATGGTGTCATCACCAAATATTTTCATCTAAAAGAAATTCTCTGTTCGGAGGATGATGAAGTAGCTCAAGGGACTGTCATTGGAACGCTAGGCAATACGGGTGGCGTATATACCGGTGGGCATAAGGTGTCCGCGGCTGAACGTGCGGCGGGCAAGGGAAAACATCTGCATTTTGAAATTTGGGAAGGAGTCAATCCAACAACGAGAACTGGAGAGGGTGGCAAGCCAGTTGATCCTAGATTATATCTGAGCGGACAGCGCAAATTGCACGGAAATGCGAAAACAACATTTACTGATGTAAAGCCGGTTCAGGTTGAAGGATATCCCGGAGAGATCAAACTGAATGAGAAGTTCGACAAGCGAAACTGGCATGAGAAAAACGTTTATACAACCGGATTGAAATTTTCGGATTATGCCAAGATTGAATCGGGCTGGACTATGTTTGATTCAGGAGGCAAATTGCTATACACCTTTGAAGGCAAAGCCGCCGTAGCTGAATTTGAGATTAACGTGACAAAACTGAGTATGCCCACGCAAGGGCTGCTTAGTATTGGAATGGGGACTAATTTTAGTGAAGCGGAAGGGGATTCTTTCGCGGTGGTGATTGATGGTAAAACGTATGCCTATGTGAATAAGTTCAACGGGGCATATGACCTGACCAAACTGACGGAATTGAATAATATCGTGATCCCTGCAAAAGCCAAGAGTATCAAGATTAAGGTGACGTATGGGGGCAAACAAAACTCGACTGTTCCAACCGGATCTGTCCCTGCTTCGAAGGAGAAGTATAAAAAGTTCGCCATCGATTATATTCGCATACAAGAGTTGTTGCCTGCTCCGTTGAAGAATCAAAAGAGTGAAGAAGGGCTGGATCCGTCTAAAGGATATTATCAAACGAACAGCTACGGAGATTTTATCAATAATAGAAGGACAGAGACGGATGTTATTCAGGTCGGGTCTTTTGTCTATATGGACACGCAGGTTCTTCCCAATATCATTAGTGCCGAAATCGATGATCAGTTTGATTCTGAAGCCCGGGAAGCACGGCTGACCATCTCCAATCCAAGAGGATTCTTCTCTCCGGATTATAATCCTGCTTATTTTCCTGAGCTTGGTGGTGTACCGTCTCCATGGTCTTATTTTGCAAACGGATTCCATATCGGGGTTCTGAGTGAAAATACACCGATACGCATATATATGGGATATGGTCAGCACATGATGCGGGTATTTACGGGACTGATTGACAAGGTGGACATCAATGGCGAAGGCTCCACGCTGGAGATTACGGCCCGAGATATGTACAAGCGCATTATCGAGAAAGTCATTTCCGAGAAAAAAGCCTATCCAGAGGTAGAAGAGATTGACAATGTGCCAGATCCGGTGCCGCCTGCAGCAGTTGGCACGGACCGGACATCATCCATTATTCAGGCTGCCCAGGCCCAAGCTGCGGCGTATGGTGTACCTGATCATAAGTTTTTGCTTGCAATATGCAGGCACGAGACTGTTTTGGGAACACAAGGGAAGGGCACAGAAGAAAATAAAAGCTTTATTCTAGGATATGGCTGTCCTAGTAAAAGTGCTTGCAATCCCCTTTACAAGGGAATTCAGGAGCAAATGAAGCGCGGAGCAGAACGGATGTCCAAGGCGCTGGCTTCCAGAGGGAAAAAAGTGAGTTCCAAGGCGGATGTACTTTATTTCCATAATGGTGGAGACATTGCTCCCATGACCTGGAGTCAGGATCGGGAGAATTGGGTGAACAAGGTATGGACCTTTTATCAGGAGATGCTTGCAGACCCGGCAAGCTGGACCATTACAGCAACCTCCACTCCCGCAGTTACACCAACACCAGCTCAGCCTGTAGAATTTGAAAAGCCGGCTTGGGTCAAATCTACGGTAGTACTAGATCTCGTTAAACATGCAGGTATGGTGGGTTGGCGGGCTACCAGTGAGGATCGCTCTTATCCTGACTACGTGATTGACGAGACCTATCTGATTGAGGTAAATCAGAAGACGGGTAGGGTTATTGTCCCCGTACCGGGTCAAGAAGGTGAGTTTGAAGTCAAGGATGCAAGTACAGTACTGACACCGAATGGATGGCTTAATCCATTTATTGAGGAATATGGCAGGACGTTTGAGCAATGGTCAAGCAAAGTTACGGAAGCCGTTCAGGAAGTGATCTCGGAGATTCCGTATCGAAGCTACTGTGACCGTTATGGTACATACCGATTGGAGCGCCTGAATTATGACAAACCGGTCGTGGCAGAGTTTTCCGAGAATGACAATCTGATCTCCATTACCAAATCCACGGATTGGTCCAGAGGAAGAAGCCACATTGTTGTTATCGACTCGAATAGTAGTCAGAGCAGTTTCGTAGACAAGGAGATTTTGCTTGAACTCAAAGGAGAAATCCGAACCATGGTGCTGGCCGTTCCTTGGGCGAAGACGGTTGAAGCCAAGAGACAGGTGGCAGAACGAGCTTTTTTTGATATGAAACGGATGTGCCGTACGCTACAGGTGTCCATTCCTGCGAATCCTGCGCTTGATCTGCTCGACAACGTTATTGTGACGGATAAAACGACCACCACACGAGCTGTATATACGATTAAAAGTATTAAAACCAGTTATTCGGTTGACCGTGGCATGTTACAGGTCATTGATATGATGTGGGCAAGAAAGGGAGTGATGGTGTAATGGCCGGCATTGTGAATGAAAATATTGTATTTCCCGTGCTGGATCTAATCCACCGGGAGCTTCGCAAATATAGCAGTATCTCCAATTCGAATGTTTCTCCCCTTGAAGGTGAACCTTCCGTTACATTATATCGGGAGCACATACAGGACCCGGACAGGGTGACTGGAGCAGACCTCTTGTATGAATCGGCATGGAAGGTTTCGATCTGGATGAAGTTTGGCTCAGAGGATGAGGAAGACTTTCCTTCCGGAGTGGGCTATTCCCACCCGGATTATGATTATTACAAGTATTTCAGGTTAACGCAGGTGACGGCCCGTACATATGATCCGAGTGGAGAGTCCATGTTCACTTACAATATTGGTCTAAATTATGATGACGAAGGACGCTTAACTGGAACGAGCGTAAGTCGTATATAACATGTAGGAGGTGGTTCCATGGCATTTAATGTATCTTACATCGCGGGTGGCGTCATCGACAAAGTGCGCGAGCTGCCGTACCCACACTTCAGTAAAAAGACGATCCCGTTCATTCGGGGACAGATGTTGGACATTCCGGCGGCCAAGACCACCAAGTCTGATACGTTCACCTTGGCGTATGACACAGAGTTTCTGAGCATTGCATTTGCTGCGAGCCACTACTGTGTCGGCGATTACTGGGAGCTGATGATCGGGACTGAAAAGGTGTGCCGCACCATTTATGCGAAGGAACTTCCCGAGTCGGTTTCTATGGGTAACAGTTTCGGAATTGTCTACCCGATTCCGGCGGGAACGACCATCACGTTTGACTTTTTTAACGCGGTGGCTGAAGCCAAGTCGGTCTGGTACAACATCAAATTTTTGAGATAAGGAGGGTGACGATGGCACTGCAAAAACCGCAGACGAACTTTGCCGCTTATATTGACGGAGAGTCGGAAGCACAAAAGTTGATCAACACGCTGGCCGATGAAATCGTAGGTGCTGATATTCCCAGAGTAGAGGGCGGGATTGACGCCAATCGCTGGGAGAAAGTCTATGAGGCAGAGCAAGATTACTGGGTAACCTATACCCCTAAAACTCGGCCTAATATCCAAGGGAAGTACCTTCATACGGATGGTAACTTTTATGATGTGGTTAAAATTCCTGACTACAGTAAACTTAAGTTTAAAGATGGAACACCAGCTGTTGAAGATGATGGTTTTCTTCATGAGGTGAGCTCGGTATATTGGGATCAAATTGTCGAAGGTGATAGTCGTCCCACAGTTAGAGAAAAGGATTACGGTAATTACAAGACCGGCAGAAAGATTCAAGTTGTTCAGTTTTCTTATACAGATAAGACAGGGGCTAATATATTTGTAGACGTTCCTAATCAGCTAGCTACATTGGTAACAGATCTCACTAAACCTGATGGTGTTACTGCCTACATTGTAAAGCAGAAGCAAACGCTTAGTACAAGTGACGTAGTTTACTTGGACGACTGGAATGAATTTGAGTTAGTTACGGAGCTTCCTGATGACTGGAACTACAGTCTTAAGACGGCATATCAGTGGGAATACGTTAGGTATTTTGACTATTACGGTAGTTGGACTTCTTTGAAGTCTAGTATTGTGGAACCTGGTAAATCAAAATACACGTTTACTGAGCGTTATTATACTGCTGATCCCGTTCATGATGTGCCTTCTAGAGTAGTGATTAAAGGTACGCCAACTGTACCAACTGGAATTCCTGTGCGAGAGTACTCTGTAATGTTGGAACAACCAACTAATGATTGGAACTATATTAATATTTATTATGGTGAAGAGTTTGAAGGTACAAACACAAGTGGAGATTCAACGACCACATACAGAGAAGCTTGTGACCCAGCTACGGTTAAACCGGGGTTAACACCTACAGTTATAGATCAAGCCAAGGCACAAGCCATTTACGAGATGTGGAACACAGATACGATTGTCAAAACATTCATCCCACCGTCCATGAAGTGGAAGCTGGACTATGATGGCAAGACAGAGATCGTAAGTCCGGCAGCTCGCTTTTTCCACGGCAGACATTCTACCACGTCATGGTTGCCTAACAAAAAACGCAGACCGGATTACCTGGTAGCTTACACTTTATCGGTAAACAATGATCGAGTAGTTCTTGTTCTGGAAGGTGATCCTTCACCGAATATTCATAGCTATTACCGCAGTTTTGGATACATAGGCAAGATCGTTCCGTTCAATGATTACGACCATGGAGGAAACTTCGGTGTCACTGTAGGTATGGGTGATCTGCGAACAGATATGACAGGTTATACGAAAAATGATATTCTCACGGATCTTAATCCGGATATCTATGCCAAATACGGTGAGTACACTTCAAATGGTATGGACTCCATGTCCATGTTGAAGACACGCAGTAATGTCTTGTTCCAGCGGTATTACCCGGCATTTATTTCGCATCTTCCGAACTATCCTTCAGTGGGTAAACTTCCCCCGGGCCTCTCGAAATTGATTGTAGATACGGATGGGTTCCAGAAATCTCTCTGGACAGGAAAGTATCACGCAAGCCCAATCTATCTTGTGCATCAGGCAGAAGGATATCGGGGTTATATGGACGGTGTAGTTGCGATATACGACCATAATTTGGTCAATCGCGATGAATTAATCGTAGACACAGAAATTCTGAAAGATCCTTCCAAACCTGCATTGGGTACATGGACAGAGGTTTACAAGTTTTTCAGTATCAAGAGTCCGTTGAATCTATTCAAGCATTCCCCATCACCAGATGTAATTACGATTGCATTTTTGAAAGAGATAAAATAAGGAGGATTACATAATGGCAAATTTTAAATATGTAGAAACAATCACTACTTCACAGGACGTGTTGACAAAACTGAAAGAGGAAGTTACAGGGTTTAAGAGTTTCCCATTTGAATCCACTGCAGGCGAGTCTCAGGAACAAAATCTGTGGGAAGTATTTTACGAAGAAAAAGACAGTAGTGACCGTATTCAGGAACTTATTCTTCGCGGGATCATGACCATTGGAACACAAGCAACACCGATTACTAAACATTTCTATGTAAGTTTCATTAATCATGCTCTGGTACCACGCGTCGTTGCACCAGTTCCAGCCTATGAGGAGCATAGTACGTTGACTGTTCAGCTGCTTGAAGGATTGGAAGGCAGCGAACCAACTACACTACCAGTTACCACTCGCCCTACATTCAAGCTAACAGGACATCCGGTACTCTACCAATGGGCACTGGAAAACTATACACCAACGGATCGGAATAAAGAAAAACCTGTATACATGTATGTAAATGTCATGAACAATCGTTTGGCGATGGTTCTCGTTGCGGACCCAGCAGTAAACTTCCTTGATTACAAAAAATCCTTCCTGTATGCAGGTGCATTGAAACCGTTCAAATACAACCTGAATGATGTAGACGGAAACGTAATGCTGACAGCTGGAGCAGTAATCGAAGAACCAGATATCTCTCAGATTGCAACAACAGGAACGTATTACTACGGTCAATATACTTCTGCAGGTAACAACACACTTCAGATGTTGAAAACCAAGTCAGGTATTGAATTCCAGCAACACTATCCCTCCTTTATTACTCAAGCTCCACCGAAGGGGAAAGCTTATCAAGATCCGGAATTGGGGGATACGGGGTTGGAACTGGAGCCTCAAGGCTTCCAAGCGTCCAAATGGACATCCAAATATCACTTGTCTCCGATCTACGTGGTTCACCCTTACGAGGGCTACCGCGGTCAATTCGATAACTGCATCGCGGTTACGAAGCATAATATCCTTCATCTAGATGAGTTAATTATTGATGTGGAAGGCAAGTCTTGGGACCAAGAGGTGTATCGTTACTTTGATACCGATACGGCGCAGAATTTCATGAATCTGTCTGCCAACCAACGCATGGGTGTGGCTATTCTAAAGGAAGTCCGTTATACGGCGTAAGTTAAACTGAATCAAAGCTGAGTCGTATAGATTCAGTGAGAGGGAACTTTCTGAGACTCCACTCAGGGGTTCCCTTTTTTTAGTTGGAAGGGGGCAGTGACGTGAGTCAAGTAGTCAATAAGTTTGATTTCACCGTTATAGATTACACGACAACTCAGTACGGTTACCTGTTTACAGTCGGAACTACAGGAAGCAGGCCTGAGGATTATCGATTTATATACATGCCTTACAGCCGGTATCCAAGTGTCCTGATGCTTGATTTTTACATGGCAAGATCGATCTCTCATGGATTTAATCATCAACTTGTGGAAGCGATTCGCAAGGATCTGGAAGGAGAAGAACGATTTATTGTTCTAAGTGATGCTGAACAGGATACAGAAGGACTTTTACACAGTTCCATGGAAGGATCGAGCTCAGCTACCAAGCAAGGCGATGTCATGGAATTTTCGTTTGAAATGCAGCGGTCTGCTTTAATTGAAGCTTTGGAGATGGATCATCACGATGAAGGCCACAGGCCCGGAGGATTAAAGGAATCATTCATTCCTGAAGATGTGTCAGAGGGCTGGCGCGTAGATAACGATAAAGAGCTAAAGATTGTCCGTAATTTGGGTCTAACTCGTAACTTTGTGAAGAACTTGGATAAGCTGGAGCCTGGAAAAATCAGTTTCAGGGTTAGTGAATTTGGGATGATTGCGGATTATGCAGATAGTGCAGAGCAAGATAGCAGTTCTGAACTGGTGATTAAGCAATTGATACACTCTGTTCGAAACGATAAACCAGATATGGATGTGGCAGAAGTTTTCGAGAATGTGGAGAAGATCATTGGACGATCCACACAAAATGAATTTTTGTTAGAAGCCATTCAAGACCACTTCAGAAGTACAGAACTTGAGAGAAGTCTCCAGTCCCGGAAAGTAAGCAAACAAGATGTGGAAATTCTATATCAGGACCTGTTAGGTTTACGTGATGATTATAAAGAAACATTTGCTGATCAAGCTGCCATGATTGGGAAAAGGGTAGATGATCATCAGCAATTATCCATTCTCTCTGATATGTCGACTGCTTATATTCGTAGATTTCAGGAAATAAAGTATATGCACCTTGATCGGACGTTGCCGTTAGCCCAAAGAGTGGATAACATTTCACAATTGACACTCATGCATACACTGGGAACAGCTGTGCGAGCAAAAACGTTTGGTGGAACGACTACAGGCAAAATTGTTCAAACAATTAGAGACATCGAAGAGAATATGTTTCTTTCACAACTGAATCGGGCTACGAGGGTTATTAAGAATGAAATGACAACTCACGAGAATGTACTTGCCAAACTGAAGGATCGTCAATACCCGACTGTTCTACATACCGAAATGAGAAGTACGCGAGAAGTCGACAAGCAACTATACTTTCATGATGATCTCAGTCATAGCAGCCGTGACCAACATCGAAATGCGTTAGTCTTTCGTCCGAGTGATACCCTGTGGCATCCGCTCCAAGCTCACAGAATTATAGACAAACATCCGGCAACTACAGCATCCGGTATCATTTTGGCATCCAGAGATTTAGGGACTATTACGGATGTGGAAAGGCAATTTCCTTGGGCAGCTCGGGATCAAATGGAAGATATGAACGTCATAGGTGATTTGACTACGGGGCAAAGAGTTTATGTGGAGAAAATGTATATTGAGCATGAGCATCCTAAGGCACGACGAATTTATGTGGTTCATAGTGAGGTGGACCGTCATGCAGAACAGGCTTATCGTGAAAGTAAGGAGCACGGTTTTGTTTTCAGAGATTTGCAGGAGAGCAGAAGGATCAGTAAGGTTCCTGGGTATGTAGAGAGGGAGAGTAGGTTAGGCAAACGAGTGACTGCAGAGGCTCTTGAAATACTCAACAAGCAATCACTTGGTGAAAGGGAAAGCAAGTTCGATAGCTATATTGAGGACAAGTTCCATACTGCAAAAACAGAAAAAAGGAATTTGTTCATCCCGAACAGCGAAGAAGGTGCAGAAAGAAAAGCATCCTTTGAAAGTTATACGGCTGGTTCAACAACGGCAGAAAGAGCGTTGGCTCATGATTTGTGGTTACCTGAGTCTGAGGACCATTTGGCTGACAAAGAATTATTACGTTCTACCATGCTCGAAAAGCTAAATTCGTATGGAAAGAACGACGAACAGAAGCATGTACATCTGACAGAGAAACCACTTGTATCACATAGAGATCGTAAAAAGTTACATCTGGAAACGACCCTGCAATCCATCCGAGATAATAGTCGACCAACCATGATTCGGGATGAGCTTTTGGACAATTTGGTTGGTGGAGGATGGTTGGGGAATAAAGCATACCCTGGATATCTGGACGAGGAATTTATCGTAGGGGAGATCTTGGAGAACAGTCCGGCAGTCATCCTGGAAATGATGATGGAAGCTGTGAATAATGCAGACGCTTCGGTTTATTTTGATGAACCGTTTTTGGCTGGGGTTAGAGAGCGGGTAGATGCGTTAATCGATTGTGGGATCTTAACAGCTGATAAAGAAGGAAGCAGATCAGGCATCATTTCCTTTAATTTCGAAGGTGCGAAGGAATCTCAGCTTGGTGATATAGGGACGGAACTCTCAGAAGCATCCAAAGATTTGAGCATAACAGTACTTGAGGATGAATCTCGATCGGCTGAACTGAACAGACGTAATTCTACTCTAGAGACAGACGTTTTCGAGGGAGTGAAAGTAAAGGAAGATCAGCATGGCGAAATTACGGAAGTCATTTACGGCGCAGATTTTAATGCAAGACCGGCTATTATTGAGTTTGAAGATTCATTAGGTTACCTGAATCCTGGAGGGGGATTATTCCCGGATGACCCAGCGTATGAAGGAAGTCAAGTTGAACGCAGAGGACAAACCTTTGATGAGTACGGGATAGGCGCAAAATATAAACGGGACGGAATGGTTCTTGACCATGATGTTGTGAGTTCCAACATGAATCGTGAGAGTGTAATTCATAACGAATTTAATATGGGCGGGGTTTCCCGGTATCGCTATGGAATGATTGATGATGAATACACCATGGGTGGCACGAACTTGCGCCAGATGCTTTTGAACAGCGAATATGCTATTGGAACGTCAAAGACTCGTGAGGGATACTCGTATGATCAACAACTTATGGCTACTAATCCAATAAGAGAAGGTTTAATCAGTGGTGAGTACTCTATAGGCACAGCCAAGATCAGACAGTTGTATTTGAATGAGAGTTATTCTATTGGCATGATTGAACCACGCCAGGCAGCTATTAATATCGATTACTCACTGGCAACTATGGAATGGAGATCAGCACTGCTCAGCGACGATTATTCCATAAGCAGCTCGAAATATCGAGATGGAGTAGCTGAGATTGGATATACGCTTGGTTCATCGTGGGCAAGAGAAAGTGCGATGGATATTGAGTTTAATGCAGGTATGCGGCAAGCATGGGAATCCACGTTGGTAAATATTACTCCTGAAGCGATTAGGGTAGATCGATATGGATCGGTGCAAGATGAGATATCTCTAGCCACTACTGTAATGAAATCTGCGAATCTTGACGATATGCTGACGGCTCATTCAATCATGCGCAAAGGACAATTGAACGTTGAAATCATTTCGGATAACATGAACAGATTATCCCTCATGCTTGAAGATAACCATTTTACAAGAATCGTGAAAGAGGCATCAGTTCATGAAATTGAGAGTGAAGTTGTCAAGTTACGCTTGAGTGAATTGCATGGTGAGGGTTGGTACGGGGGTAAAGGTATCAGAGATACTGACTTGGTCGAACTGATCTATGATTCGATAAAGAGTAAAAAGGATTCAGCACTGGATCATGATGTGATTCTTGCATACAAGCATACTCATGACGCTTACCTTCATGAGACAACTGATAGCACGATTGAAAAGATTGCTAATCTTGAAGAACAACTTATAGCGGATAAACCGCAAAATGGTTACCTTGACCTCACGTTACCACTAGGCGGTACAAATCTGAAATATGCAGATGTTCCAGTGGAATCTGTGGGTGGGACGGGGCTCACTTATGGAGATATACCTGTAGAGATTGTTGGCGGAACGAATCTGAAGTACGGTGTTCCAGTTGAGATTGTTGGTGGAACAAACTTGAAGTATGGAACAACAGAGATTGTACTCTCAGCGGACAAACCCCAGTACGGCAATATGGAAGAGAATCTGCTCGCTGACAAACCGCAATATGGATATTTGGAAGAGAACATGTACGGTCTGAAAAATGCCAAAGATTCCACTATTGATGAGCAAATTCATGCGTTTAAAAACGGTAATGAAGCTGATTTGATCCAAACGCTTGAGTTAAATAAAGAGGATAGGTCAGCATTCCTTCATGACAACCTTTTGGGGGTAAAAGCTGAAAGATGGGCGCATACCCATGAGACGATCAATGATGTAGTGAAACTGCGAAATGGATCGTTGGATCAGGACATGTTCTACGGAAACAAGGAATTTAATGAATCCATTTTGGACATGGAACTGGTTGGCTTCCAATATAAACAGCTAGACCTGATCCAAAGCGAATATGCTTACCTTAAAACGAGAGACGTTCATATTGAAGATAATTCGTTCATGAGCTCCAGAAGTTCTTATGACGCGTATAACCATCAATTGGATTCTGGAATGAACTTGTTAAGAAGCACGACTCTGGATTGGGAGCAATTCGCAGCGGAGAAAATAGATCGATATGGTCATTTACATGAAATGGAAAGTGGCGTTGGGGATGAGCGAGCCGGTGAGCATTTTGATGGGATATATGGTACCACACTCCAGAGGTTTGCTTTCTCCAGTGAGGAGTTAAGTTACGGAAATAGTCTGCCATACACAAGTTACATTGTTAATGACGGCGAGAGTTTTGGCAGTAAGTTAATAGACCCGGGTTATCTTAGTGAAGATGATTTTGAAGGGATAACAGAGGAACGTGAATCTAGCATAGAAAGAGAGTGGCCGACTGGAACAGCAAACGCCAGATTGTCTGAAATTGAAGATCCTGATTCTCTCATGGCTTCATTTGAAGAACGCTGTTCTCAAGTCATCACAGGTTTTATTTTCGCTGAAAGACCTGAGAAAAGAGCAGAGTATCTGGAACAGTTGCACGCGTTCCTTCCCGAGAGAACAGCTCATCTTATGGAAATGTATCACGAAGCCAAGATGGAACCACGTGAGAGCTTCACACTGACTGATCATCCGGTGGCTGAACGTGAAACCGCTGATGCTTACATTCCGATGATGGACACCATGGCACAGGGTCTTATATTCGATTACTCGGAAGATCTGCTCGATCGAGGGATGGATCCTGAAGATTGGGAAGGTGGTTTGGGTGTGCCGGAGGACTATGATCCGAATGATCCATTTAATGTGTACTATCCGTATTCCAAGGATATGGATGCACTGGAATTATCCCAATCAGACGATTGGACTAAATTCGGTCAAGGCGATTGGGATCGGGATCCATTGCTTGGAAAGTTTTATTCCAAGGCAGATACGAAGGACATCAGTGGATGGTACCGCAATAATTTCCTGGCTGAGACGTATAAGTTCTCCATTGATTTCAAGGTGGATGCAAGTACGGATGGGAATGGCGCAGGAATTATTTTCAAATACTTCGATGAACATAATTATTGGATGTTTATGGTTCATGGAGGAGACAGCGATAACAGTCTGGATATGAGAACGCCGATGCAGCTATATAAAATCGTTGCTGGCAATCCAACTGCAGTGGGTTCTCCGATGCAACCCTTTAAGTGGGAGAAGGATAAATGGTATACATTGTCCGTGTCGGTCATGAAAAATAAACTCCAGATCTACACAGATTCGAAATTGCAATATGATCTGACGGGCACCGATTAACTCGGTGCTCTTTTTGTCGTATAGAGAGATTGGGAGGTGATTGGTATGGGTCATACATTTGGTTTGTTCTCCAAGTCACAGAAAGGTGTATTGTTCGCGAATATGAGAGCGAAGATTGCGGACGAAAGTTACGGCAACCCCAATAACCCTGCGTATTTACCGCAGAGTCCCAATGCACCGAGGAGTGAAACGGACCGGCATGGCGAAGAAAATAATCCTATTCTGGGTGATCCAGGTTACGGTCAGATAGGACGATGGCAGACGGTTCAATTGGATGCACTGGAAAACAGTATTGATCAAATCATTGAGCAATATCTGAAAGATAAGTCGTGGTATGCGAGTGTACGATGCCGTGAAGCACTGTGGAATATGTATCGCAGGATTGAATGGTGGGTAGAACAACAGCAGCCTCCAGATAAAACACAATATCAGCGAGTACTGCAGATGATTAAAGATTGTATTCACAAGATTCTTGAAAATGCTCAGAAGCCTGGCGGTAGTCATCATGGTGTATCATTGCCCGTATGTCCGGCACCCTACTACCATCATTTTAGTGGGAATTACTTTAATCATTTTGATGCAACCGTATATGAGATCCCGCTCTTTTCAATGAAAAAGGACGTCCCGTTCTCGAATAAATTCCCTGATTTCTTCAGATATGTATCATCGACGGAGGATCAGGAATGGGTAGCTGTCCACTCCGTAGGCCGAAATGAACAATCTGGATCAGAGATGATCTTAAAACTGGATTTAGGGCTTCTGGAGATTGGCAACTCATCCAAAATCACATTTAACTGGCGTGTGAAGCGTTATGGACAGATTAGGTTCAAGTACCTGGCTAGTGCCAAGCGCGGTAATGGCATGCTGTTCTATATTAATGGGCAGCAAGTTGGGGGCGAATGGAGCGAGAATAGCGGATGGCAAGAAGCTGCATTTACGTTGCAGCCAGGACAGATGTACAAGTTCGACTGGCTGATCCGCAAAATGAGACCCGAAGTATGGCAGAACAATGGTATCTATATCAAGGATGTTGAAGTCGTTGAGATTGTGGATACACGCAAGCCGCCTGCGCCTCTGGATTATGATTTGGATGGGGAGCATGTACATGAGTACGGTAATTGGGTAGTAAGATCCCCACAAAGTGTGGCACAAGCGCATTTTCAAGGTCAATTTATTGCAGATGATTTACGAAAGAAAACTATGATAATGGATTTGGACAACGAATGTAACGGAAGTATCTCATTTGCCTACAAAATGGGTGTAGATGAAGAGCCCTATCCTGATCATGATTATGAGTTGTTTTTCGACGATAAAATGCTTCAACGTACCCAGCGCGGGGATGGAGATCATGGCAGCTATGCTCGATCAGTGCATGGTGTGGAGTGGATACTAAATGGAGAATATTCAGAAACGGAAACCGACCAGGCTAAAATTGAATATGAGATTGTTGCAGGGCATGATACGACCATTGACCTGAAAGGGGTAGTTGAGGTCATTTGTCCACCTCAAGAAATTGATCACTGGGAGCCCAGTCTTTATGGACAAGGGATTGGGAATTATCAATGGACAATGTCGGGAAATCCCAGTTGGATTCGTCACAATGATACATTGCGTCTGGATGAACCAAAGCAAGGTGATATGATTGCCCAAACAGAGGTGATTTTAGATGATGATGGCTGGTTTTTATTCAGTTACTCACATCAATTGAGGACTACTGAAGCGTTCGAGGTAACAGTCAACGGCATGTTAGAACATTATACAACCATGCAAAGTCACGGAGATCAGATACGAATCCCTTTGGAGGCTGGTATTAATTTAATACAGTTTTATATTCGAGATCGCTTGACCGAAGAACCACTCATATATGAGATGGATAAACCGTTCACCTATGGAAACAACACCGGCAATACATATCGTACCTTATCTCCGCTAGGCTCATATGTTGATGTGACAAGGAACTGGGATGTTACGGATGCTGGTGCAAGGACAGAACAACATGGAGATACGATTACGTATAAGGCGGAGTTGAACCCTGGTGCTAAGTTTAGTGTAAAAGAGCATATGCGTATTTATCCTGCAATGGACCCCGCGTACAATCCTGATAAAGGAGGTACAAGAGATGAGAACGTGTTTGAAGAGATATTTAATGACGAAGGCAACTATGATGAGGCATTGAGGTTCATAGGGAGTTGGGATTGGAAAGAAGTTGTAGTCGGAGATGGCGTGATGTGGGCCCAAGGTCATGATCAGGATTTCATATGCGAGTTTGAAGCACAGTTAGACAACTCAGGATATATCTGCTGGCAGTATGGAGGGGAATTTGACACCGGCGAGAAACTGGAACTTCAAATTGATGGTGTTTCAGTCTGGACAGGGAGTCAATCCAATGGAGACGATGGAACAAATTGTATGTATCCATTACCATCGGGGAGTCACAGTTTCCGCTGGATTTACCGGGATGGTAAGGCGTATGCACCAGGTAATGGTAGTACAGGCGGAGCAGAAAATGGATCAGCAAATTCCGGAGGGAATGGTACCGGTAATGATCAATCAGGTATAGCAGTTAAAAATCCTTTTGGAGAAGAGTGTTATCCAGCTTCGTTCAAGAATCATGACATTCAATACGGGCAAAAGCTTTATTCAGGTAAGTCTGATCGTAATGCTTTGTGGAAGGCTTATAATCAGGGACAGGTCTTCTCAGGATCTGGTGGAGCATATGCGATAGGTGTTACGAACAATAAAGCCATTAAACGAGATTTTGTTGTTTCCGACGTTGGGACAATTCAATTCTCGGAATATCTCACTGTATACCCGGTTCAAAAGTTAAAGGTATATGGATTAAGAACGCTTAAAGATTCTACTTTCAAAGCAGAAGCAGGAATAAAAGAGCCGGGTAAAAATTTAAATTATTACTCAATAGATGTCCGTAATACCAGACCAGGTAATAAAGATTCAGATTTTGGAAGTGAACACACCAGAAAAGTTTACGTTGAATTTTATTGTAATGGAAGCTTTGAAATCAGTTTCGATTATATGTGTTATCTATTTGATGGAGATGAGAAAGCCAGATTTCGTGTCCAGTATTACAAAGGTACACAAGTAGAGGCGAAAAAAGGTGTAGTCATCTTAGATGAGAAGAAAAATTTAGGGTACAACCAAGGAATAATTAACTACAAATCCATTACTGATAAGCAGTGGAAGGATGCAATACCTTTTAACAAAAAAGTGACTGTTAAGGAGCCGGGTACTTATACCTTGTGTATTGGACTTACGGATACCTTGAAAGACGAAGATGAAGATTTAAAAGGGATTCCTTATCATGCATCCATTAAGAACCTTCAAATTCGAACTGAAGATCCTAACGGTAAAAACGGAGATAAACTAGTTAATTACTCTATTTATGATAATAAAACCTATGTAGATGTTGAATTTACAAATACTAAGACTGGGGCAAAAAGCCTTCTTAGAAAATTGAAAGTAGAAGCAGGTAACCAAACAGGTGAAAGCATCCAAATTCCAACTAACCTAGAACCTGGAACTAAATATACCATTACATACACACTCCATAAAAATAAGGGCTCATCGAACGCCACGGGTCTTGATGCTGGTGGTTTCACGCTTAGTAATGGGAGCTTTACAGAGACCTGGGGCGCTTATTGCACTGATGCGAAGGGGGGGATATATCTAAAGGATAAATCTCCCCATCCAGGAGAAGATTCATGGAATCCACCTGGACCAGATACGACTGCGCCAGATGGTGGCAGTCATGCCTGGCTCGACGTTATTCGATTGTACGAGAATAGAGATAGGGCTTGTCGAGGAACCAAAATTGTCATTGAAACTTACGAGGACGGTCAACTAATAATCCCACCACGAAAAGTTACAAATGAAGATGATCAGATCATCTCCATTGAAGTCGAGAATACCTCAGATCAGAAAAAGAATTACGAGGTTCGTGTTCGATTCGAGCGAGGATGCCCGGGAGATGGCGCAATGATCTGGGGAGGGAAACTGAATATTGATGATATTATCAAAGTTGATCCATCCTGGGCTGAGGTGACTCACTTTGAAGTTTGGAATAATAAACCGATCTGGATGGGCGGTTGCGATAACAGTAATATGCGCGTAAAAATTACACGTGAGGACGGAAAAGTGTTATGGGATGAAAAGTATTACGGGGATGGGTATCGTGGCTTCGAACTGAATGATCTGGCTCCCAAGCCATATAGCAAGTATAAGGTGGAGATTACAACAGATCAGAAGGGGCAAATCAGCGATTGGACAGGAAAACGATATCTAACCACCTTCCGGGTGCATGACTTCAAAGCCTACGAACGATGGGTGTGGGTACCTGAGCCATTTGATTGTCAACTGGATTTCTTCATTGACGATGAGCTTATCAAAACATTCACCCAAGAGGGTGGATACTATACATTTTCACATCCAGTGCCCAAAGGCAAACATGAGTTCAAATGGGTGTTCACCTCACTTCAGGAAGTGGGTACGCGTAGTTACGAATATGCTAATCTGGACTGGATGGAGCTGACCAACTGGATATGTGATGACGTCTATGTCATTCCTTACTGCGAAGGCGGTGGGGGGGACAAGTGTGTTGAAGCACTTATTAAATGCTTGCTGGAAGTTTGGAAAGCAAGGCCTAAGATGTGTGTAATCGGTAAACGCATCTGGTTATTCACGTAAAGAAAGGAGGTTCTATATGGGTGTTGCGAGATTGAAAGAGTCAGGCAGGATTTATGAGGATGCGTTCGTAAGCTCCAACTTGGATTCCAAATGGGAAGTACTCCCTAACGATGCTACTCGCTATCAAGCGGGTAGTGGCAGCCTGGTGCTCAAACATGGTCAAGATCCGCTGTATATGTTCTATAAACCTTTGACAGATATGAAGCAATTCGTCATGGATGTGAAGAACAGTTACAATCCCGATACAGAGGGATGTTACGGTGGAGTTATCGTGTTTGTAGATGAACATAACTACATGGAGATTGAAGAGTTTTTGGATATGTCCTTGCCAAAGCCTTTGCTGAAGACTTACCCGTGGATACGTTTGATTCGAGATTATAACTATTATACGGCGTATTGGTCGGATGATAGCGTGATTTGGAACATCATTGGTTCTGTAGAACTGGTGGGAGCCCCTAAAATTGGTCTTTATCTGAAGGGTGAAGGTGATCACCCCATGCATATTCAGTATATTCGAATCAACAAAGGAACATCTATTGCCGTAGACAATCTAACCAAAGGAACTGTGGTTGATCTAATCGATCAGAATGGTGTTGTGCTTGAGTCCAGGGTATGCCGATCTGAAGAAACGGTTGTACATTTTAACATGGATCCATATCCCTATCCGTTTGAGGGCAATTTCGGAATCAGGCTTCCGGATGGAAATCGGTTTCAGGCTATGGATTCTATAAAGTTATACAGGGGAGACCTAATGTATTTTGAGGTTACACCAGATTTATATTACAAAGAATCGAATCCTGAAACAGGAGAAGATTTCGATGTGCTTCTTTATCCCAACACGGATAGGTTTCTAGGTTATTTAACGGCAGGTGGTTCTGCTACACAAGAAGTTCGAATGTTTGCCAAGAACCCCATGATATCAGGAGACTTTAAAAATGTAATCTTTGCGCTCACAAGCGGGACGGATAAAGTGCAGATTGCGCCTGATGTTGAAGGCATTCCTGGGTCCTTCAGCTTCTCGATCACCGCGTTTACTATTTTGCCAGGAGCGTCCTATCCATTCTGGCTGCGAATGGAAAGGGAAGAATCTCAAGACAGGTATGCTTCCCAGGTCAAATTTTCGCTACAGATGTATTCGACATACATATGACTTAATAGTATTGGAGTAATTACGTATAGATCATGTAAGGCATGAATGGAGGTGGTCAAATGTCAGTAAGAATTAACCAGTCTCATCGATCATCCGCCAAGAGTCATAAGGAATTGAGTGATATTGGGGTCCGTACGCATGATGAGATTGATTCTTATCTTGCAGAGTTGGAAGAAGCCAGAGGGTCTGCACTCAGTCTGGGCGACCGAATCACACTCGTAGAAAAATCTGCACACGATAGCCGAGATGCAGTAAAAAATCATGAGCAGAGATTAGGCGATGTCGAGACTAAGGTTATTTCAAACAGCTCACGATTGGATGATGTTCAGCAGGATATTCTGACGGCAAGAGCAGATGTCAATACCATTTCCAAGAGTCAGGATGACCATGAGAAGAGATTGAGTCTTGCGGAGACGGAGATAAAAGAAGCACGTGGAGCAGAGGCATCCATAGATCATCGATTTGACACGTTGGAGAAAGCGATTGAAGTTGTAGCGAAGCAACCCATTCAGGATCTCAGTGTTACCAACCCCACGTACCTAGATGCAAATAACAGTGTCCAAGTTACGATTAATGCAGGACGAGCCAGTATCAACAAGGTTATTGTGGATCAGTTTTCTCAGACATTCAGCATTTCAGACATTGAAGCCAATACGACATATTATATTTTTCTTCATGAAAATGGGCAGTACTCTTATAGCTCAGATCAAAAAGAGCCCAAGGATGCCATGATCATAGGTGGACTTGATGTTGGAGTTTCTCCAACAACTTCACTCACGGCTTTGGATTTCAGGTATTTCTTAACAAAGGGTTCTGTTGAAAATGACATGTCTGCATTGGGAATTCGTGTAGATGATCTGGAAAAAACCGTTGGTGAGCAAACCACAACAATTGCTACACATCATACGGCGATCAAAGCGATGGAAGTCCAATTAGAAGCAACTGCTAAAGAAGTTGTGGCTTCAAAAGAAGATAAAAACGGAGTTGTCTATGATGCTCTCAAGGACAGACTCGACAACATGCAGAGTCGTCTTGAACTCGCTGAGAGTCGAGGTACTATGGAGCATCAATCCGTATTCCATTTTACTTCTGCTCCTAACAGCAGGTTGTCGACGACTAGAGATTTTCAAGTACCCAGATATGTGATTGGTTCAAATTCCGCAGAAGTATTTCTGGATGGAATACGCATGGATGCAGGAGACGATTACATTGAATATAATGATACGCTTATACGGTTTACTTTTGATGTGCCCAAGGAAGCCCGAGTAACTGTCATTGGTCGTGGGTCAGTTATTAACACCACTTCGGTAACCGAATATACCTATTATCCAGATGGAAAAGTGCATACGGAGAAGATTGATGGAGGGATTAACCGCATCATTGAGCACTTCTATAGCGCGGATGGAAATCTGGAACGACAGGAGGTTACTGAGAGTAACGGACAGATCAAGTCCATTGAGTATCAGCGTGACATTACAGGTAAAGTACTGCGCGAAATCAACAATGGTGCAGAGTATTATGTGCTTCAAGGAGGTGCTACCTTCGATGACACGGACATCCGGAGGAGACTTGTCTTTCTTGAAGGAAGTACACTTGAGCTGGATGTCGTATATAACTACTTCTCTAATGGTGACATTGAGTCAGAAGAAGTGTTCTCATTAGATTTGACTCCACAACTATTGAAGAAAACATCGTTTACCTACAATGCAGATGGTACCGTTAAGACTGAGACCTTGATCTATGACGGCCAAGGAGTTCAGAAGGCATTTGAATATGATGCTAGCGGTAACATCAAACAAGTAAAAATCAGAAAGGTTGTGATTTGACGTGACGAGGACCGTGCAGGATGTGAAGTTTGCACTACATACCATTATGGATAAATTAGTGGGCAATCACTTAGAGCCATTCAGTACAGAGGAAATTGAAATTCTGATCTTTGCTTTTGAAAGCAATATCCTGTTTGATAATGTGGCTCATAAGTTTCTGCCTTCACTTAAAGGGCTACCTAAAATTTATGAGGCTGTTGCTAGTGGTGTGGAGTCAGAGGATGAAGCCGGGGATAAAGAGCAGTCTTATCATGAGAATCTCATAACAGAGAGAAGTGACATGGTGAAAACAGTCTTGTTAACCGTACTTAAAGAGAACATCTTTCACGAAATGAAAATCCGATTTGGTGCATAAGGAGGTGGGATAGTTGGCTGAAAATATTTTGTTAGGTGCACTGCGTCGTTATGAGTTTTACTCGTATTGTTCAACGTTTATTAAGACCCTGTACGATACAGTAACACAGGATTTGTATGGCGATGTCCACTGGGAGTGGTCTTATAGCAACACTAATAGCTACGCACAGCCCAAATCGTGGAATACAAATCTAAATAGTATCGCTAATCAAGGGACGATCACAGTCAAAAATCTAAAAGATCCTAATATGTTTTTTACACTTTGCATGAATGCATCTTCTTATCAAATAAATGGAAATTTTCCATCTGTGTCCAAAAATTATATTTTAAGAACAGGGATAAAAAATAATGGATCTTCTGTATTTCCTGATCTTTACACTCAACTAGGAGCTGTTACAGAGATTCCATTTCATACGATGGATTCAACAACTGTATTTAGCAGTAATTTTGGCCACACAAATGCAGCAGTCAATGTCTACTGGAAGTGGAGTCTATTTATTACAGAGAACTATATATTTCTCTTTGGTGAACCTCAGACAAACTTAAATCTAGCATATCCTTTCCGTATGTATCTTGGAAGAGTAAAACCATTCGAAGCAGAAGATCCTTTGATTGCTAATGATAACGTCGGTATTTTCTCTCACTTCCCCCACGGTTTAATTGACAACGACGATGAACTTAAATATCGGGCAGGACGCGGGTACATGCGTTCTTCACGTAATGGAACACCAAATGCGTTATATCACTTTGCGACGAGTTCACAAGTACCTTCACCGGGTGTAGGTGGGAGATTTTTTATTTCACCATTTTACGTTTGGCATGAAACAGAAGGTGCCAGAGGTGAGTTCCAAGGTATCAGAACTGCAGTACTTAAGGATGCCAGTAAGTATCCAGATGGATCAATCTTGGACTTGGAGGATGAAAGGTACTATGTCTTCCATGCATTTAACCAAGCCCATCCTGCTACCAATCAACAGTTTTATGCAACAAACGGTACTGCATATGCAGGTCAACCCTACTTCTTCGATTCAGCGTTACTTCTCGGTGGCGGACAACGGGTGCTGCTATTCGAGATCGAGAAGGAGGTGTAGTGCATGACCATGATTCGCAGACACGAGTTTACCAGTACGCTAAGCTTATTTACTTCAACGCTTGTTAACACATTGAAAGATGCACTCGATCCTTACTGGGATACCATACATACGGCCGAAACGACTTATGCCAACTGGGGAAATGCGCTACTTACCAATAAAAAAAATACATCCATGCGTTTTACCATGTGTGTATGGGCGCACGCCAGAGGAGTCAACATTCGCTGGGGACTGAAGAACCTGGGAAGCAATGTGGCATCTCCAGATCTATTCGTAAATTCGCCAGTGGACACAGATAAATTTATGACGGAAACGCCATTTTTGTGTCATAACGTGCAGTACAATGTGAACTATAAGTGGTCTGTAATAACGAATGAGGATATTCTGTTTATCCACGGAGAGAGTCTGAACTACCCGGAACGAGCTTACCCAGTACGAATATTCCTAGGTAAATGCCAGGCTTTAGAGCAAGAAGACCCGGCGATTGCCAACAAATTTTATGGCGTTTTCCCACATATGCCTTTATCCGCTTCGGATAACAACATATCAGATCAATATGACACTCCCAGAGGTGTCGTGATGACTTCACGGAATGGAACGGAGTACGCATTGTACAATTTTGGGACAGAGTCCATCCCTTCTCCAGGTGTAGGTTCAAGATACTATGTTACGCCTTTCATGGTCTATCATCCATCTGAAGGAGCTAGGGGTGAATTCAAGGGTATGCGTTCTATTGTATTTAAAAACAGTGCGCAGCACCCGGACGGATCGATCCTGGATCTTGGCAATGATGGCAAGTATTACGTGTTTCATGTCGTAGATCAGGATTATCCGAATACAGACTATGGACGTTATTACCACAATTCGAACCTGGCTCCTGTGTATTCAAGACCGAAGTTCTTCCATGGTGCCAGACTGCTTGGTGGTGGACAAAGAGCGTTACTTTTCCAAATATAGGAGGTGTTTATGAGGAATGGCTAATTTCACAGGCAAAGTTAAGATGAATGAATTATTCGCGAATATTGTTCAAGGCTTTAAAACGATTGCGGGATCTCCCTGGTCCATTTTTTACGAGACAGCGAGTGTAATCGTGCTGAAATCGGTGGGCACAACGGGTTCAGATAAACTATTTTTCAGACTTGAGGTTGGAAACACGAAGGGAACTACGGGAAATAAATTGACCGTGAGTGTGGCTGAAGATGTGATGGCAACAGATGGTAGTATTCCTTTGGGCAGAGCCGAAGTGAAAAAGGACTTCCTATGTCATACGAGTGCCGTTGATACGAATCTATTAATCGATTACCAAGTTTCAGTACAACCAAACCGGATTATTATTTATTTGCAGGGGGATGTGAACTCGGTTACCGGTATATCCAATTTGGGTTACTTCGGAATTCTGAACAGGTATGCCACAGAGACAGATTCCTCAAGTTTGAGTGTTGGCCTCAGCTACAATGGGGATAATGGTATCCGGACGTTGCGTGATAAAGATAAACAGATGGTGAATAACATTTATGATGCCTACTCTGCCATGCTTCCTGTTAATCCAGGGTGGGGGTCTCTTTATCATCTCGCTCCAGTTATTATGTGTAATGGTGTGGAAGGCCCTAGAGGCGAACTTATTGATATCTATGCGGTACCTTCTGCCGGAGTTTCCCATGGAGATGAGATCAAAGTGGGCACTAAAACATATAAGGTATACTCGCTGTCGATTGGTGGACAGAGCTTCTTATCAGGCGCTACGGTTGCTGTCCTAATGAATTAAGGTGGTGATGGACATGGCTGTACATCAAGGGAAAGTTGTAGGGACCGCCGAGAGCGGTTCTCTCTATACCCAGAGTAAGGCGGCAGTTCTCCATGGCATTGGATACGATCTTGATGTTGTTCCGGTAACCATTGAAGGTAAGGAAATAGTCTATTCATTAGGAACGTTATCCACTAGGGCTGAATTAATTGACATCTACCGTTGGGGTACATGGAGGATGCTGGACAATCATAATGATCAATTGATTGGATACGTTACGGATAAGTATATTTATGGGCCACGAACCAGAGTAGGAGTTCCTAATGAAAAAAATATGATACTCAAGCATAAATTTTTGACCCAGTCCAGTGGAGTAGGTTTAATTCGTGATACCATAAGAGGCCTCAAAGTGAAACAAAATTATGCGGGGCTCGATTGGTGTATTAAGGTCAAGATTCCTGTCCAGCAGGCTGGGTTAGTGGGGAAAACGTGGGGGGATTGGTCCTACAGCGGAAGTGGCAACACATCTGATAGTCATCTTCGTCCACGACGGTATCCGGATACACATATTCCTAGAAGGAGGGAAGGCTCTTGAACAGGACATGGAAACTGATGGAGGAGATGAGAAAAGTGCTATTGCCGGTATCGTTTGCCCAAAGAGTAGAGTATGTTGGCGGTGGGGCGAAGGCAATGATTGATATTCCCATGGAACATCCTCGATTCATGATCAAAACGATTAGGGTCATTCCGTCCAGAGAGACGAATGTGGAAGTTCATGTTTTGAACAGTGCAGGTCCACATCCAGAGGTTCTCTATTTCAACAATGCCCAATACTCGACGGGGAATTTTATGGAAGGGATTTACGATATGATCGATTTGCCATATGAGGACGTAGATGGGACTTCAACACTTCACTTGTCGTTAAAAAATCTGGGTACGGATGTAGTCAACTTCGATATTGAGGTCGTTGGTTTGACTACAAGGTGAGAGGAGGACCACCGCATGGATATTGTTTCATACAGCAAAGCTGCCAAAGTAGAACGTGAAGTTAAACAAGCCAGGGATTCTTATGCCTCACTTGATGGCAGGCTGGACGCAGTGTCAGTAGGAAACGTGGTCTCGGTCAGACTGAAAACAGAACTTCCAACCGTAGGTGAAGCAGGAAGATTATATCTGGTACGCCAAGACTCAAGCAATCAAAATGAATCAACGACCTATACATACAGCGGTGGGAAATATGTGAAGGTGGGTGGTGATCGAGTTTCGAACCATCCTGAGAATGGAACGATTAATCTTAATGGTACCAAAACGGTGATCTATAGCCATCCGGATACACACAGTGCTGATATGTTAACAGATGGAAGTCATAACGTTATCATGACTCTGAACGAACGTGAAAAGTTGTCCAACATCGAGCTTGAGGCCAATTATTACACACATCCTGACACACACAGTGCCGATATGATCAGCGATGGAGAAACACATGTGAGCATGACTTGGGGGGAACGAAAACGCCTGAATGTCATGGATCCGTGGGAATCGATCAGCGATTTGGTAGATTATACGGATGTGGTTACATATTTTGCTTTTGACAATCAGGGAAGAGTTATTCGACAAGTCGTTACAGACAACTACACCGAGCAGCTTGTTAGAGAACCTGTACTTACCAGGCCGGCTTCCCCAGAAGGTTATGCACAGGATGATTCCTTCTTGGTCATTTCGATTGGTGAGATATATCGATATGATGGTCTAGACTTCGTGCAGCTTCCTACTTTGGTTGATGTCATCTATCAGTATGATGATGAGGGAAGATTGGTGGCCAAGTCCATCACCAGGTTGGGAACAACACCTGTTCAAACTAACTTCCAATATATATATGACTCATACGGTAATCGTATAGCGGTTAAGAAATACTAATACGGAAGGATAGCATCTGCTGTCCTTTTTTTCTTTTAACAACAAAATAATTTGTGTTTCCCACATCTGCATTGAAGAAGATTAGCATTAACAATCAGCTGATCAAGACGTATAGAGAAAGTAGTATGAGAACGTAATTATTCCGGGAGGTAGTGTACGATGAATATTGAACTTACTGCTCATTTCTATTTCAAGGGAAGTGGGAAGAAAAAAACGGTGAACTGGATGGAAGATAATCCTAGATTACAACAAAAAGAGAAAGATTCGGATAAGGTCGTACGCGAAATCCCGTTAACTGGGGATGAGGTTAAGCAAGAATATCGCCGACTATTCACCAAACACAAGAACGAGGGAAAATCGATTACGTTGGAAGATACAGACGATGTGGTTCATATCATTGATCTTACCGATGTGCGAAATATTGAATTGACCTCTAAGGAGGGGAATACAGATGCTGTACAGGCTGACGTTTGCATTGAATAATGAGGAAATTGTCACTACCGAGATGACCTCGGATAAGGAGGATCTGGTTGGAGCAACGGAAGAAGCGTTCGATTTGATCGAAAGAGACTATGGTGCCAATGTCGTTTTGAACCTGGTTGCGTTTAGCCTGCTCAAAATAGAGCTAACCAATGAACTGATAAATTAAGCGTTTACGCTAACTAATGTTAGCTTTTCAGCACTAACTGCTAATTTATTTGAATAATTATAAAATATAGTTAATAAAGTGATATACCCCAAGCCTAGTTCTGGGGTCTATTCCTTTTTCATGAAAAGTTGATAGTGACTTGATTTAATGCATCCATTGAAACTTGTCTTGTACAAGCAGTTTTGATTAAACTAGGTTGAATTCATATGTTCAGGGGCAGTAGAAGGGGTCAGGATGATTGGCAAGGAGGGATGGGACATTGAGATAAAAGACTTGGAAAGAGAGCTCGCAAAGTTGGCATCCAGAATAAGAAAAGATTTTACTGAGCGCGGGCCGGTAGATACCAGAGTCTCTATCATGAATCATTTTATCATCTTAAAGTTTACAGCAAAATTCACCAAGCCTGAAGCATTCATGCTGGAACATATGCAATCACACTCAAGTCAAATTTTCGCCGAATACAAGATGAAGCTAGCACATAGGATGAGAGAAGATTTCAACCCCGTTTTCTCCTATATCAACATGGGTCTGAAGATCGAAGACATCGAAACAACATTTTTTGGTCATGATTTTGCAGAGCAGATTACAGTCTTCAAGATGAACAAGGATGTTGAAGTGCTGCTGAAAAATGATGAGATCAACATGCCTTAAGACCTATGAACTAACGTTTGAATACTGGACAGGTTCTTAGGAACTAATTTTTGTTGTTGACAATATCCTACATATTTCCTTATACTACCCTTATGGCGATCGAATAGATTAATAATCTTGACGAAGCCTATAACCTTGTTAAAGAACTTGAAGGCCATATCTTCGGTAATTGGGACGAAATAGATGTCAGACCAAGACCGACACATTCCACCATTTTGGTATTTTCCAGTGGTGCGCTCTGTGTTGGTCTTTTTGTTTGTAAAAAATGCTGCTTTACCTTTCACCGTGTACTTCGTATATAGTCAGTAAAAGGCATATAAGCGAACGAAATAAATAAATGTTGCGAACATTAGTTCGTATTTGTTATTCTGAATGTAATAGGATGGGAATGGGGAGGCGGATCAAAGGGAGATTTCTTGATCGTTTGTATGTAATTAGGCTTATTAGCTTCAATTGTGTGTAACAAGACTACATATGGTATATGAGATTTCGGGAGCAAAAGCGGGAATGCAGAGTAAGATCATGCTGGATAGCGAATAGATTGTGAAGAAAGAATACGATTACTGATAATTAAATAGTTAATGGGGGAAATGAATAATGTCTGCTACAACTGCTATGGGTTTTGATGATTTATTTGAGATTGGGGATATAGACATGTTCCTGAACAAAGCTCAGGAGAAGTGTCGTCACAAGCTTAGAGGTAAAACGTTTGCCGGGATGGAGAAAGAAGATGTGACCCAGGAGATTATGATCAAATTAGTTAATTCCCTGGACAAGTATGATGCAGAAAAGGCCAAAATGTCGACGTTTGTTGATCATCTTATCGAAAATAAAATTAAGGACATGTACCGCAAGTGCATGTCTGAGAAAAATCTGAGTGTGGTTAACGCTGTACAGATCATGTGTACAGATCAGGGGGGTGGCGATGAATCGGAAGGCTCAGATATCGCACTAGCGCTTGGTCATGCTGGGTTTGCTTATGAGAATTTTGAGTTTGTAACAGACATTATGGAAAATATGAGGCTGAACGAACGTGAGAAACAAATCTTTAAGCTTCGGACTTCGGGGTATGAATTTGTAGAGATTGCAGGAATGCTAGGTGTATCCAAGGCACGTATATCCCAGTTATGGAAAGCGATTCGTGAGAAATACGAAGCATTGTAGTCATAAGTGGCAATTAATAGCCTAAGTTTGATGAAGATAGATTCAGTAACCTACATAGAACAGAGAGAGCACCCTTAACTGGGTGCTTTTTTATGTCGTATAGAGAGATTAGTACAGAAAGAAAGGCGGAACAAGGATGCTTAGTGTGGTGGTTTTAGGATTTTCTGTGGAACGTCTAGAGGGGTATTCGGATATCGCTTGGGCAAGTCATGATTCTTCGACAGCTTCTGATTTAAGCAACAGGGAGTATGTCTTGATCATTGAGAAAGTAGTGGTACAGGCTGATGCTGTCTTGGTTAATCTGGAAATGGATCATTTGACCTCTACTGATATTGTGATCATGCATCATGCTTATATACATAAAAAACCGATCTTGGCTGTAGGTTTCAGGCCATTGGAGCCTGTCATCGAAGATTTTGTCTCCAAACGAGTGGCTGATCTGGACGTGGCTGTACACCATATGCGGACGAACTATATGGTCCTAAGCAGCGGAACCAATCCTTCATCTGCGGCTCCAATTTAACTGCCGCTCCGATAACACGTATAGAGAATGTAAGGGCAAGAATATTCGCGAGACTTTAACTAATGGAGGAATAATTCAATGACACATATGATCAAAGCAAAAGATGATAAATTAACGGAAGAAATCGTAGCCAGTATGATTGGAAAGTATATCCACGCGCCGACCAATATGCATGAAATCCAGACGCCAACCGGCGCAACAACGAAAGCCAACGTATGGTTTGCTGGTCGTGTAGCTGGTTACGAAAAAGCCGTTATTGGATTCAACTACGAAGAGGGTACCTTTCATGAAGAACTACAAACATTTTATAACGTTCATTTAACGGATGGTATGGGGTACATTCTGACAAGTGCTTACGAATTGGAGATTCATGAACTGACCGAAGAGGAGTTTAATCAACTCATTGAAGAGAAAAAGGAAGAGGAACAAGACTCATCTGGTGAAGAGCAATGAAGGTGTTAAACTACGCCTCGGATTTAGCTGTAAAAACGTTTGTGTCCGCTAGCACTGCAGGTGTGGAAGAATTAATCAACGCATGGATGTTATCCAAGCCACACACGTTCGTTACCGGACTGGAGTTTACCTCCACCGTTGATCCATCCAGTAACACGTTGGAATATGCCGCAATCATTGTATATCAGCCAAGTGAACAAGACCAATCCTAACTTAGGTATGAGATTATTCCTTCTATAATATAGAGGCTTTCGGTAAGGAGGTGGGCGAATCTGTTGCTCACTTTAGAAAGAGTAATAGGTATTGTTGTTGCCGTGGTGGTGTTAGTTTCACAATACCAAGCAACGGAAGCAGAGCAGGTACAGCCAGTAAAACCAATGAAGCAAGAAAAGCAGGGAAAACAAGTTAAAGATGCATCGGTTGCTCCTGCGCACATACAAATGACGGATATGCTTGAACAGTATATAGAACTCCAACATGAGAAAACAGTGAGCCGGGCAAAGCTGCTGAAGTATGTGAGGTGGGTAGTTCAATATTCGAAGGATACGGATATCGATTCCGTCTGGATTCTGGCTATGATGTGGCAAGAGAGCCGGATGTTAGAGGAAAGTGAATCATCCCATGGAGCGATTGGTTTACTTCAGATTCTTCCAAGCACAGCGAAATCGTTTGGAGTGAGTAAACAGGAGCTACATCAGCCTGAAACGAATATCAGAACAAGCATTATATACTTGGAATATCTTATGGATAAGTACGACGGGAATATTCGTACGGCAACCATTGCGTACAATCAGGGGGAGGGCAATGTAAATAAGGGAAAGGCTCGCCCCTGGTACTACAATCAAGTGAAGGAACATCATAACAAGATGCTTGGAATAATCAAAAAAGGTCAATAAACATCAGTTAACAATAGAGTTTGAATACTATAATATCGGTTATCAATTTTACATAGGGAGATCCAAATGGGAAAATTTCCAGAACATATTAGCACGAATTTGCAGGTAGATAAGAAGCACTACACAATGGATGACGTAGAAAATATTGAACGTTGTAAGCTCGATGAGCATTTCCTCGGGGATTGTATTTTGGTCAATGAGAACTTGATTTGGCATTCTGTTCATAAGTATATTGGAAAGCCCGAAATGATTATTAAGAATCATTGTGTGGAGAAGGATGATATTCTTCAACTGGGCCGTCTGGGATTCATCAAAGCGGTTAAAGCATTTGATACGGGGCGTGGCGTAAAATTCAGTTCGTTTAGTGTTACTGCGATTGTCAGAGAAATCAGATGTTTTCTGAGAGATAGTGCAAGCATTATTCGTCCAACTCGCACAGCTACGGAATTAATTAACCGAATCAATCGACTTGAGCACGATATGGGCTACCTCCCACCAGCACATGAAATCGCATTGTTGCTTGATGAGGAAGAAGAGAAGATCAATAAAGCACTTCAAGTGGGTAAAGGTGTGAAATACCTGGATGAGCCTGTAGGTGCTGATGATCAACAAACTCAATCCGTGACGTTGATGGATACCATCTATAGCGGGGAGAATATTGAAGAAGATATTCTGGACAAGTTATACGTTGATGCGGTTATTGATTCGGTCAAGCGCAAGCTTAGTGAGAAAGAAGTGACTGTACTGAAGCATCGTGTTGAAGGGTTTAATCAAACCCAGACCGCAGATATGGAAGACATTAGCCAGATGAGAGTCTCTAGAATTATGCGAAAAGTAGCTAAAATGCTGGATAAAAAGGATCAGGCTTGATTGTCGTCTGAGCCCTTCATATCTTATATAATGTCTCATATATAACGTCCCTCCCGCATCCAAGCGTGAGGGATTTTTGCTGTTTTTGCCCTATGGGACATACTCCAAGTTGTCCGAACATAAGATAGTACAAGATTCCAAGTGACCCGGAGGAATGAATTGATGCGAAAAATAACGAAAGTCATTGCATGCATGCTTATCCCTGTCTTCTTGTTGTCTTCATTAGGGACTACTCAAGCCCAGGCAACGATTCAAGGTCCGTCTACACATGCGCAAAGCGCTGCTCTCATTGATGTCACATCAGGCCGGATCTTATACAGCAAAGATGGGGATAAGGAACTGCGCATCGCCAGCCTGACCAAAATCATGACGGCGATCGTAGCAATCGAACACAGCAAGCTGGATGATAAAGTGAAAGTGTCTCCCTCGGCTTTTGCCAAAGAAGGATCTTCTCTCTATCTCAAGTTAGGTGAAGAGATGACGCTTGAAAACATGTTGTACGGGCTCATGCTCCGTTCAGGCAATGACGCGGCCTCTGCGATCGCAGAACATGTCGGTGGTTCGGAAGAAGGCTTTGTCCTGTTAATGAACAAAAAGGCGGAGCAAATCGGTCTGACGCATTCTCATTTTATGAACCCTCATGGACTGGATGCAGAAGGTCACTATTCAACAGCTAACGACTTGGCACGATTAACGGCATATGCATTGCACAATCCGGTGTTCAAACGCATCGTAGCCACGGAGGACAAATCCGCACCGAACCCCAATGAAAGCTGGGAATACTCTTGGCACAATAAAAATAAAATGTTGCGGATGTATGAAGGTGCAGATGGAGTGAAAACCGGCTACACAAAAAAAGCTTTCAGATGTTTGGTCAGTTCCGCTACACGTAACGGACAGCAGCTCGCCGCAGTAACGCTGAACGACGGAAACGATTGGAACGATCATGCTCGGATGCTAGATTTCGGTTTTGAGTACTTCCCGTTAGTAGAGGTCGCCAAGCAAGAACAGCCTGTGCAAAATACAGATGTCGTTACGGGCCGGGGATTCTGGTACCCACTGGCTAAAAGTGAAGAAGGCTCATTGACCAAGAAATTGATACTACACGAAAATAGAGGACAGTCGGAAACGGAAGGCAAGGAACAATCGACAGATCCTTCGTTTGGATTGGCAGGGCGCATTGATATGCAACTTGACGGCAAACTTGTGGGCTCAATTCCCGTGTATCGCAAAGGCAGTTATATTCCTCCTGAACCGAAGACAGAAGATGCAACGCTGGGTGGAATCGGTGATGTCTCTTCCTGGGCAACTGCATGGCGTGCCGTGTTAAGCCACCTGTTGTCTCCTTAGCTAAATCGCCATTGAAGGGAGGATATAATCCATGATTAATCTAATTTGGCTACTCATGATTTTAATCGGATTTGTTTTTGCAGCCGTCAACGGCAATATCGAAGTGGTCACGCAAGCTGCTTTTGATGGGGCGGCAACGGGAGTCACGGTCTGTTTTGGACTGATTAGTGTGCTTGTGTTCTGGATGGGCATGATGAAAATGGCTGAAGATGCGGGTCTCCTGGCTCGGATTGCCAAGCTGCTCGGTCCGGTTGTGGGCTTCCTGTTCCCCGATGTGCCCAAAAATCATCCGGCGATGGGTTATATTCTCTCCAATATGAGTGCCAATTTGCTGGGACTAGGAAATGCGGCTACACCGATGGGAATCAAAGCGATGCAACAGCTACAGGAGCTTAATCCGGACAAACAAACCGCTTCTCCTGCGATGTGCACCTTACTGGCTCTGAATACGGCTAGCATTACCATTATTCCGACAACGCTGATCGCCATCCGCTTAAACTATCATTCCGCCAATGCAACAGAGATTGTGGGAACAACATTGATGGCTACCATTATCGCTACACTTGCTGCTATAATCGCCGATCGCTGGTATCGAAACAGGGCTTTACACAAACCGCCGCGCATACAGAAAAGTGGCAATCCCGGCATGAAAGGATGAGCACCTTTGTTAACCTTCATCAACTGGATTTCCGTCTGGGCCATCCCGGTTATTATCGCGTTTGTTCCATTATATGCGTTTACCAAAAAGGTCCCGGTTTACGAATCCTTTGTTGATGGGGCCAAGGATGGTTTCTCCACTGCAATCAGTATTATTCCGCATCTCGTGGGCATGATGGTCGCAATCAGCGTATTTCGTGCCTCGGGTGCACTGGATTTTGTGATTAGTCTGTTTGCTCCGCTGGTGTCCTGGATGGGTGTTCCGGGCGAAGTGTTACCACTCGGAATACTGCGTCCTTTAACGGGGACAGGCTCTCTGGCGTTTACAACCGATCTAATCAAAACCCATGGCCCTGACTCCATGATTGGACGTATGGCATCTACGATTCAGGGGAGTACAGACACCACGTTATATGTGCTGACTGTTTATTTTGGGGCTGTAGGCATACGTAACGGTCGATATGCACTCAAAGTAGGGTTGTTTTCCGATGTCATTGGTTTTATTGCTGCCCTCGCCATTTGTTTGCTCGTTTTTGGTTAAAAGATATCTCCTTTCCTTCCGATATATTAGATATGCTAGAATAATAGCGGAGGAGAGTGAGACATGCAGAAGAGTTGGAAACGAATGCTCCGTGTCGGAATGTCAGGCGTGCTTGCTATTGCAATGCTCGCAGGGTCAACGGGGCTGGCGGCAGCTCAAGCCGTTCAGACGATACATTTTACAGGTTACTTCGACAAACAGCTGCGTGCACAAATGGCAGTCACAGCGGATTCTTTTCCAGTCGTGAATGTACGTTTGGTCAAGCAGGATGAACCCGATATGGTATATTATGATGTTGGTACCTCAATATTGATCTCAAAGGATGAAGTGCTCACGAATTATCATGTCGTTCAGAGTTTTGCTGAACTGTCTGATGGTGATGAAGGTACACTGACTGTTGCAAGTCCGGGTTCCTTGGGTAAGCCTGTAAAGGCAAAAATTATTAAGACAGACCCGGTGACAGATATGGCACTGCTGAAGCTGGACAAGGAAATAGACGCCCAACCGGTCACGTTTGCAAATGCAAGGGATAACCAGGTTGTTTATACGATTGGATTCCCCAAAAATCCTGCTGGTGATCTTGTCATCCTGGATGAAGATTTTCCTTCAACCTTCAATACGATAGCCAAAAGCAGAGTGTTTAGTTCCCAAGCTTTGGACGTTCCAGGTAAAAAGGGAATCGGCAGTATTGTGAAATCCATGGCACAAGGTAATTCAGGTGGCCCTGTTCTGGATCAGAACAACCGGGTAATTGGTATGATGACATTTGTGTACGGTGGACGTACCTATTATATTACTTCCAAGACATTGCAGACTTTCATTAAAGAGAGTACCACACCTGCCAAAAAACAGGTTGCAGTTGCCGGCAAAGTTTCCAATTAAATGATTTGAGGAAAAGGCTTATCTTTACACCATCTGTGTTTAACAGGTCGTGTAAAGGTAGGCTTTTTTTTGCGGCGATCTCCAGGGGAAGGTAGTCTAAAATGCATATTCGTGTCGCCAGTTTACAAAATCCTTGGATTATCCTTGTGATTTCCTTGCGTGATGGGTATCATTAGTGTGAGGTGACATGACAAACATGGAAAGATTACAAAAAATTATCGCACAGGCAGGCATTGCATCCCGCCGCAAGAGCGAGGAACTAATCCTGTCCGGCAAAGTAGAAGTTAACGGGGAGGTCGTAACCGAACTGGGTACAAAAGCGAACCCCGAAGAGGATATGATTACGGTTAATGGAAAACCGATCCGCAGTGAGAAAAAAGTGTACTTGATGTTGAACAAGCCAAAAGGTGTAATCACAAGTGCATCTGACCCGGAAGGTCGGAAAATTGTATCCGACTACCTGAAAGGTGTCAAGGAACGCGTATATCCTGTAGGTCGTCTGGATTATGACACAGAGGGCTTATTGATCCTTACCAATGATGGTGAGTTTGCACATTTGCTGACGCATCCGAAGCATCACGTACCCAAAACGTATCATGCAACGGTTAAAGGTGTGCCGCATGGTACAGCTCTGGAGAAATTAAAGACAGGCATTATGCTGGATGACGGCATGACTGCTCCTGCAGAGGTAGAGTACAAAGATGTGGATACAGCGGCCAATGAGTCGATCATTTCCATTACGATCTATGAAGGACGTAACCGTCAGGTTAGACGTATGTTCGAGGCAATCAACCATCCGGTAACTCGTCTGAAACGGATTTCGTTTGGTGGTATTTTGCTACAAAACCTGAAACGTGGTCTGACACGCAATCTGACCAAAGAGGAAGTCAACAACCTGATTACCCTCGCACAATCAGAACCAGCCAAAAAAATGAAAAAAAGGTAATGTGAGGACACATAATTTTCATAAAACCGCCGCAGTTTTGTGACGAAATTCGCTATAATTGTTCATAGGATGTTCACAGTTGTCTTAGACCAATAAGATGCGAATGCTACAGTCACTTAAAAGGGGAGCAGCACATGGGCAAATCAAGAAGAACGGTGCAAATCGTCATTTTGTTATTGATCCTGGTGTTGGGCGGATATGCGATTACCACATCGGTATCCGGCTCGAATGGCAAGCCAAAGGAAGGGGACAAGTCTCCTTCTTTTGAACTGCTGGGCCTGGATGGTCAAGTTCATACGTCTGATGAGTACAAAGGAAAAGCAATGGTGATCAATTTCTGGGGCACGTGGTGTGAACCTTGTGTTAAAGAAATGCCTGCACTTCAGGCGCAAGCTGACAAATGGAAGGACCAGGGAGTACAATTTGTCGGAATTAATGTTGGAGAAGACCAGATGACCGTGGATAATTTTGTACGGCAGGTTGGGGTTACGTTTCCAATCATGCTTGACAGGGAGAAAAACTCGGTTCGTGATTTCGGGATCTCTCCGATGCCAACAACATTCTTTGTATCCGACACGGGCAAAATCTCTACCATTCATATCGGGCAACTTGATTTGGACACACTTGACGCTCAAATTTCGCAACTGGCGAAGCAGCCCTGACAGGAGGTCTATTCGTGTTCCAAAATACCAAATGTGAGTGCGGACACCAGAATCCGGTTGGCACTGTACTATGTGAAGCATGTGGAAAACCGTTACTGGAGTCTGAAGCTAAATCGGATGAAGTGCTGGAAATGCGTTATGATGGCATGGCGCGCCGTTCACAGCGTAGTAATCCCAACATCATTGACCGCATATGGAACTTTTTTTCATCCGTCAAAATTGCCGTCTATATGATTGTTTTCACGCTTGTAGGTTCTATGCTTGGTACAATCTATCCGCAAGAAAGTACGTTCTTGAATATTGATCCTTCCGTGTATTACAAAGAAACATACGGTCAATTGGGTCATATCTATTATCTGTTGGGTTTATCCCATACATACGAATCCTGGTGGTTTATTCTACTGCTGGTGCTGATTGGGGCATCATTGGTGATATGCAGTCTGGATCGCGTCCTACCGCTCTACAAAGCACTGAATAAACAGAGAATACGTAAGCATACGCAATTTTTGACAAGACAGCGTCTCGTGTACCAAGGTACCATCGAAGAGGCACCAGAAGACTGGATTAAGAAAGCGGTTACGCCGTTGAAAAAGAAAGGATACCGCGTGCACACTCAGGGGGATGCATTACTCGCCGAGAAACAGCGATTCAGTCGATGGGGCCCATATGTAATCCATATTGGACTCATTATATTTTTGCTGGCGGTGCTCGCACGAGGTCTCCCAGGTCTGAATTTGGACGAGCACGTCGCTTTTCCTGAAGGTGAGATCAAAAAGATCCCGAATACATCGATGTATCTGCAAAATGAACAGTTTAATGTTGAATTCTACAGTGAGGACGAAGTACCCGAGCAATTCCGTAACCTGAATAAGACCGTTCCAAAACTGTTCGAAACAAAAGTTGTTTTGTATGAATGTACAGCAGATTGTTCGGATCTCTCGAAGAAACCTCAGTTAGCTGAGGTGGCCAGACATGATGTACGCGTGAATCATCCATTGAATTATAACGGTCTGAAAGCATATCAGTTTGATTATGATCTAACACCGACCATTCGTTCCGTAACGCCTGATCTGGTCAATACAGAGACGGGTGAAGTATATGGGCCAATTAAGATCGATATGGTAGATACCCAAAGAACATTTGAAGCTGGTCCTTATAAGCTCACGGTAAAAGAAAAGTTTATGGACTTTGGATTGGATGAGAATGGTCAGCCCAAATCAAAATCACCTTCACCTAATGCACCTGCTTTTCTCTTTCTCATCAAGGGACCGGATCTGCCCGAAGAGGGGATACAATATCTGTACTTTGCGAAGCAGATTGATAAACAACGGTTTCAACAGGATGCAATTAACCAACAGCTGATTGGAGCTGAGATTCCTTTACAGCTGGAAGTAGACAGCATGGACAAGGTCGATATTATTCAGTCCGTAAGTTATCTCAATATAAGAGTGGACAAGGCAATGCCTTTTGTGTGGGTAGGAGCCGGTATTGTTATGTTGGGTCTGGTCATGGGTTTTTATTGGCATCATCGCCGCATCTGGATTCGTTTTGATGATAAACAGCTCACATTGGGTGGACATACCAACAAAAACTGGTTTGGCTTCAGGCGTGAAGTTGCGGCCGTCTTGAAACAGATGAATCTGGAAGTGGAAGAGAAGTCGTTGGATAACGGGGGGAATCAGGCATGAGTTTATTGGATTTCAGCAGCGACGCATTTATCGTATCTTTCTTTCTCTATTGTGCTGCATTCTTGTTATATGCTGTCGCGGTCATGGGCAAAAAATGGAGTAATCGTGATCCTCTGGACCATATGAATCGTTGGGGTAAAAGAGCTTTTATCGCTTCGACTGTCGCCTTGGCGGCACATATCGTATTTTTTGTAACCCGATGGGCTGGGGCAGGTCATATCCCGGTTAGTAACATGTATGAGTTCATGTCTTTTCTGTCCATGATGATTATGGTTGCATTTATTGTTGTATATGCCATATACCGCAAGTCATTACTGGGTTTGTTTGCGTTACCACTTACCATTATTATTATGGCGTACGCCGCTGTATTTCCTCAGGAGGTACAACCATTAATCCCTGCACTTCAGTCCATCTGGCTGAAAATTCACGTGACGTTGGCCGCGCTTGGTGAAGCATTCTTCGCCGTGGGTTTTGCCGCAGGGTTCATGTATTTGCTCCGTACTGTTGATTTCAGTGGTAAAGACAAATCTTCAAGACGTCAACGAGGATGGGTTGAATTCACCCTGGTTACGATCGTTGTAGTCATCGGATTCATCGGAACGGTATTTGCCTTTCGTACAGCTGGTTACGAGGCGGTTTTTGTACAGAAAACGGTCAGCATTGACACAGAGGTACAGGAAAATAGTACAATAGAGAAAGTGATTTATCGCATGCCTCCGATTTTTGCACCATATAATAGCGAAGTGGAGAGCATGACACCGTTTCTTGGCATGAAAAAACCTTTACTTGAGACGCCTTCCTGGATGAACGGGGTAAATGCCGGGCGCAAGCTGAATACGGTGGTTTGGTCACTTATTGTAGGTCTGATCCTGTATGGAATTGTACGACTTCTTGTGCGCAGACCACTTGGACAAGCATTACAGCCAATGATGGATGGAATCGATGCCGATGATCTGGATGAGATAAGTTATCGCGCGATTGCCATCGGTTTTCCGATATTTACGCTGGGAGCATTAATTTTTGCCATGATCTGGGCTCAGATTGCCTGGAGTCGCTTTTGGGGTTGGGACCCCAAAGAGGTGTGGGCATTGATTACATGGCTATATTATAGTGTGTATCTGCATTTGCGTTTATCCAGAGGTTGGCAAGGTCAGAAGTCTGCATGGCTTGCAGTTCTTGGCTTCCTGGTGGTCATGTTTACGCTGGTTGGAGTGAATCTGGTCATTGCCGGATTACATTCTTATGCTGGAGCGGACTAGGACAGACTCGTATTGTAAAGGTTGAGTTTAGAAGCGGGAAATACAAACGTACCTATTTATTGAAGGGTATTCAAATATTGTTCGCCAGATCGAACATAATAGAAGTGATGAGGAGTTATTGCAAAGGGGCTGGAGAGGCATGGCTGAACATGAGAATCGTATACTGGTCGTGGATGACGAAGAGAGAATCCGCAGGCTTTTGAAAATGTATCTTGAAAAAGAAGGTTATGAAATCGATGAAGCTGAGGATGGGGAAACTGCACTGCGTAAAGCAACAGCAGGGGACTACGGGCTGATTTTGCTTGATGTGATGTTGCCGGGTATGGATGGAGTTGAAGTGTGTACCCGTCTTCGTCAGGTGAAATCAACGCCGGTTTTGATGCTCACTGCAAAAGGTGAAGAGATTAACCGGGTTCAAGGCTTCGAAGTTGGCGCTGATGATTATGTTGTAAAACCATTCAGCCCGCGTGAAGTGATTTATCGCGTCAAAGCGATTTTGCGTCGAGCTTCCGCGACAGCTTATCTCTCCAAGGAGAGCAATTCGAGTAACAACATCGTGTTCCCGCATCTGGTTATTGAGCATGATGCCCACCGGGTAACCGCTGGTGGCGAAGAGATTAGTCTTACACCAAAAGAATATGAATTGCTGCACTACCTGGCAACATCTCCCGACAAAGTTTTCTCCAGAGAAGAATTGCTCAAAGATGTATGGAATTACGAATTCTTTGGCGATCTTCGTACCGTGGATACGCACGTGAAGCGTCTTCGCGAGAAACTTAACAAGGTATCGCCTGAATCGGCGGCCATGATTACGACGGTGTGGGGTGTGGGTTATAAACTGGAAGTACCGAAGTAGTTTTAGTTTCTGGAGATCATTGGTCGGGAAGTTATGGATCACTATTATCTGCCTTGTGGGTTGTGTACTTATAGCGCTGGGTCTTTTTTTGCTACCCTACATTGATACGAACTTTGCAGAATCCGAATCCAGAGATATTAAGCGGTTGTTCACCTATATCTGTATTATCGGATTCAGTTTAACCACGTTTTTTGCATTGTTTCTATTCACTAAAATAACGCAGCCCATGCAGCAATTGATTCAGGCAGCCAATGCGATTCGCAAAGGGAACTACGGAACACGTCTCTCCCTGGTAACGAGTGATGAGATTGGTGAACTTGCCAACACATTTAATCATATGGCTGCCCAACTGGAAGATAATATTCGAAACCTTAACCATGAGAAGGAACATTTGGCGAGTGTGCTTCGCAGCATGACCGATGCGGTGGTTACATTTGATGGTGAAGGCAAAGTTATTCTGACGAATCCGCCAGGAGAGAAGATCATGCAGGCATGGTATGATCTCGATTGGGCAAAAATGGACGAAGGACAAGAATCCGAGCAGTCTGACAAGACTTCGCGTGATGTACCTGAGCCCCTTCTTCCTTTGTTCAAAATGGTGATGGAGCAAGGCGGGGACCAGAACTCCAATGTTCACGTACAGCAAGGTGTCTGGTCTGTTCAGATGGCACCGTTGTATGCTGACAGTGTTGTCAGAGGGGCTGTGGCTGTCTTAAGAGATGTAACAGAAGAAGTGCGACTGGAGAAAATGCGGCGTGATTTCGTGGCTAACGTATCTCATGAGATACGTACCCCATTATCCATGATGCAAGGTTACAGCGAAGCGCTTCTGGACGGCATGGCAACCTCACCCGAAGAGAGCGAAGAACTGATCCAGGTCATTCATGATGAGTCCTTGCGGATGGGCAGACTGGTTAAAGACTTGCTTGACCTTGCGCGGATGGAAGCTGGACACACGGATATGGTGATGAAGGAAGTTGACCTCGGAGAGCTACTTGAACGTGTATATCGGAAGTTCTCGGTGCGTTCAAAAGAACAGGGAATCCAACTGCACTTTGAGTTCGAACAGCCAACTATTGAACTTCAACAGGCAGATGAGGATCGACTTGAGCAAGTATTTACGAATTTGCTGGATAATGCGTTCAGACATACGCCTACTGGCAAAAATGTAATGATCTCAGCAGAGCGGGTCACTTATCTTCGTGCTCCATTTGTCAGAGTTTCTGTGAAGGATCAGGGTGTAGGTATCCCTTCATCTGACTTGCCATTTATTTTCGAACGATTCTACAAAGCAGACAAGGCTCGTGTTCGGGGAGAAAGTGTAGGTACGGGGCTTGGTTTAGCGATTGTGAAAAATATTGTTGATGCGCATCAAGGCATGATTACCGTCAATAGTGTGCTTGGCGAAGGAACAGAGTTTATTTTGCAATTTCCTTTGGATTCATCGAAATAGCCTGAATTTCATACAAAAAGTGCGGAAACACCCTCTTATGGAGGGTGTTTTTTTGTTGAAGACTACCGTTTAATCTTGTTCAACGTGGAACAAGAATGGTCTTTTTTTGACTAAAAAGAGTGTCCAAGATAATTTTCCTTCCTATGTGACATAAGCTTGAAAAGCAAGCAAGATAGAGGAGGATTGAGTTAAGCATGTCCGATGATCGAAAAAGGGTCAATATTAAAGCTTTCCTGGAAGGCAGATCTTTTAGAGCAGGCTCTCCGTTTATTCCAATAACCACAAGCGAACTGGAGCAGTTTGAATCCATACTGAGTTCTTTGGCTGTGGCTATTCCTGCTGCAATCAGTCAGCCGACTTCAGCTAATATACTGTCTTTACAGAACGTATTACGCCAGTTACTTACTTTTGTAAATCAATCCGGATTTCGTGCCGGGGTAAAGGCAGAATTACAAGCCGTATTGGAATTAACGATTGCAGGTTCAGAGGTTGTCCCTGTTCCTCTTATTAATCTCGCAGGTAACTTGCAAAACTTACTGGATGACTTGTTAAGTGTGACGCTGCTTCTGGAAGCATCACCTGCAGAAAAAGATAAACTTGTGGGATTAATTCGATCGATCTCCATATCGCTAAGCCGGGCGACGACAACTCTTGGAACTGGAGGGATTACCGGACCAGCTGGCCCACAGGGAGTGCCAGGAGTTCCGGGGGTACCCGGTGTCCCGGGAGTGCCTGGGGTGAAAGGGGATACTGGAACACCTGGAGGAATTGGACCAGTAGGACCGGTTGGTCCGGTTGGCCCAGTCGGTCCACAGGGAGCACCGGGGCCGGCAGGAGCACCGGGTGTTGGCTTGAACAATATTACTGCATATGATCCTGCACTGGGACCAACTTATGCTCAAGGTCAAGTAGTAAGCTACGAGGGCAGTCTTTATGTTGCCAATGTAAACGGTCCCTCGGGTACACCCGGAAGTTCTCCAGACTACACTCTTTTGCTGTCGGGTGGAACGACTGGAGTAACGGGAGCAACCGGAGGTGGTTTGACAGGAGCAGTAGCATTTAATCCAGCGCTCGCCCCGGGTTATCCAGCAGGTCAAGTAATTACGTATAACGGTAGTACTTACATTACGAGTGTAGCTGGTCCTCTAGGAACACCAGGATCTTCATCGGATTACACATTAATCGCTGCTGCGGGGGCGACTGGTGCAACTGGAGCCACAGGTGCAGGATTAAGTGGCATCGTGCCATTCGATCCCGCATTAGCCCCAACATATCCAGCTGGACAGATCGTCACGTTTGGTGGCAGTACTTACATTACAAATGTCGCTTCGCCAACCGGAACGCCGGGCACATCGCCAGATTACACGTTGCTTGCTGGCGCGGGAGCAACGGGTGTGACGGGTGCAACTGGCGTTGGAGTGACAGGAAGTACCGGAGCATCGGGCGTAACAGGAGCGACAGGCGTAGGTTTAAGTGGTATCGTGCCATTTGATCCAGCCGTAGCCCCGACGTATCCATCGGGTCAGGTTGTAACGTTTAACGGTAGTACGTATATTGCAAATGTGGCATCGCCAACCGGAACGCCGGGGACTTCACCGGATTACACATTGCTTGC
>OOCB01000059.1_pt1 | contig 158944 bp, 122 predicted proteins | sample 1671351 | NCBI WGS metagenome assembly OOCB01 (sample SAMN06348148, study PRJEB24527) | human gut metagenome | biome: human gut; feature: ankylosing spondylitis patient; material: feces | host: Homo sapiens | place: China | collected 2015-10 | reverse complement strand
GAAAGCACGACAAGATTAACGATAATGGACAAATAAGGAAGCCGCCCATCATAACAGGACGGTTCATGCAAATATGCATCCATATCAAAATCAGAGCAGCGGAAACCGATATACTTTTTTCTTTCATCAGAATTCAAGTCCTCAAAATAACCACTTTCCCACAAAAAATCGGGAATATCCATGTCCAATACAATGTTACGCACGACACGGTATTTTTGTTGGATGGCTACAATATTTTCAGTCACACGGAAAATTTCTTGTCGCAAATAATCCTTTAGCTGGGCTTGCGTCAAATATTCACGTTTTAAAAATAGTGCATCTACTTTAGTTTTATAGTCATGAGCTATACAACTATCTAATATCTTCTGTATTTCTCTGAAATTGGTTTCTATATGATTTTCCATAATCGTGTGCCTTTAAACGTTCTTACTACAAATATAAGGTAAGAATCTCACTTTTCCCGAAAACATCGGCAATAATAAGGAAGAAAAGATAGGATAAGCGTTAAGAAATTATAAAGATATGGGGAAGAAAACTATTAAAGTACACCTTTTCTTTGTATTCGTCATTCAGTACACATTTAGTACGCCCTATAAAAGCAGAAAACCCTGATAATCAGGTGATTATCAGGGTTTATTCGTACCCAGTCCCGGAATGAAACCTTAACAAAAATCTTCACTTCTTCAAATACTGTTGTATGTTCTTTATTATCAATTTGTTATAGGTGAAGGATTATCCTTCATCAAGTAGACAATGATTTATTTGTTAATAATTCTTAATTTGTAAGTAAATATAACAAAAATATCCGTTTTTTCGTTCCGGTACTTTTTAGAAAAGATGGCTTACTTTCAAAAAAGTAAGGTTTACTTTTTAAAAAGTAAGCTTTACTTTTTTGAAGATCTCCTATCTTTTTTTTCTGATTATGATTAGCTTCAGATTGCAGATATGTGTTGTGAAGGACAGAGTGAAGGAGTGGTGAAGGGGTGAAGTACGCCAAACCCGCATAAATAAAGGGAGGTGAAGAGGTGAAGGACTTTTGATAATGCAACAGGGGAGGGGATAAATAGAAGAAAACAAGGGAGCGTCGGTTGGTCATATAATTGCGGGTGAAGCCAGAGTTCTGTCATATTTCATTCAGATTGTTTGTGAAACAGTTATTCTTTGGTATAAATTAAAAAAAGGAAAGCTCATTGTTGAAGCTGGAATGTAAACTTGGTATGTGGAGAATGGATAAGTGACTTTTTCATCTGTTTTATTTGCATAAGATTACTGATTTATTGTATTTTTGTGTTCAAATAACATTTTATAATTATGAAGAAGCAAACGTTTTTTTGGATTCTTTTCTTTTTGGCAAGTCTGAAGCTTTCGGCGCAGATTGCGCCTAAAAGAGAATTCCGTGGAGCATGGATTCAATGTGTTAATTATCAGTTCATGGGAATGGGAACCCGTGAGATGCAGTCTACTTTGACTTATCAGCTTGATGAGTTGCAAAAATGTGGCATCAATGTGATTCTTTTTCAGGTCCGTCCGGAGTTTGATGCTTTGTATGCCAGCAGTTTCGAGCCATGGAGCCGTTATCTTACAGGGCAACAGGGAAAAGCGCCGTCTCCTTATTGGGATCCTCTGCAATGGATGATTGAACAATGCCATGCCAGAGGAATGGAATTGCATGCCTGGATTAACCCTTATCGTGCAAAGACCAAGGGAACGAAAGAACTGGCTACTACGCATCCTTATTTGAAGCATCCCGACCGTTATTTCCAGTATGACGGCCAGTTGATCATGGATCCAGGAATTCCGGAAAACAAAGATTATATTTGTCTGGTTGTGACAGATATCGTTTCACGCTATGATGTGGACGGTATTCACATTGATGATTATTTTTATCCTTATCCGGTTGCAGGTCAGAGAATACCTGATGACCAGACTTATGCCCGTTACGGAAACGGAATGGATAAGGCAGACTGGAGACGTGAAAATGTGAACAGTTTCATCAAGCAGATGCATGAGTGCATCCATTCAATCAAACCGTGGGTTAAATTCGGTGTGTCTCCTTTTGGTATTTATCGTAATTTAAAGAGTGACCCGGTGAGAGGAAGCAATACCTCCGGATTGCAGAATTATGATGATTTGTATGCGGATGTTCTGAAATGGGTGGATGAAGGTTGGATAGATTACAATATACCTCAGGTTTACTGGGAGATCGGAAACAGAGCAGCTGATTACAGTACATTGTTGAGATGGTGGAGTGAATTTGCGTCCAATCGTCCTTTGATAATCGGTCAGGATGTGGACCGTACGGTTGCCAAGCCAGATCCTGTCAATCCCGCGCAACATCAGATGATGCGGAAAATGACCTTGCAACGGTCATTGCCTCATGTAGACGGTAGCTGTCAGTGGTATGCCAAGGCTGTTGTGGACAATAAAGGTAATTATGGCTCTATGCTTCGTTACCAGTATCACCGTTATCCGGCATTGCAGCCTGAAATGCCGTGGATAGACCACAAGCGCCCCAAGAAGGTTCGTAAACTGACAACGGTATGGACAGAGGACGGATATATGCTGTTTTGGCGTGAGCCTCGTGGCAAAGACGAGATGAACAAGGCACGTCAGTACGTGATTTATCGTTTTGCAGAACACGAGAAAGTGAATTTGGATTATGCCGAAAATATTGTAGCCATAACCAACAACACTTTCTATAAGTTGCCTTATGAAAACGGACAAGTCAAATATACTTATGTGGTTACAGCTCTTGACCGTTTGCAAAATGAATCCAAGGCACGAAAGGAAAAAGTAAAACTTTAGCGGATATTTTTTCAGATAGTATAATCATTTGCATACCGCCATCCGGATCTTCAGGAAATGGATGGCGGTATGTTTATGAGTCGGCTGAAGCTTTAATCATCCGTCAGATATTCCTGTCTGAACATGTCCATGAAGAGCATGAACAGTGAAACCAGAAGCGGTCCGAATATAAGCCCCATGAATCCGAATATAGGCAGTCCGGCGATGACGCCGAAAATGGTAATAAGCGGATGAGTGTTTGCCATTTTCTTTTGTAGGATAAAACGGATGAAGTTATCACATTGTGATACTATAATGGAACCGTAAGCCAGTAAGCCGATGCATGTAAACCATTGGCTGGTCAATGCGGCATATATGGAAAGCGGAAGCCAGATCAGGGCCGTTCCTATAAAGGGAATGATGGAAGCTAGACCTGTTAGAATAGCGTAAAATCCAGGATCCGACACACCAAATATGAGATAGCCGATAAAGGCAATGATTCCTTGTATGCAAGCCAGCAGGGGGATTCCTATGGCGTTGGAACGCACCATCTGCCGGATCTTGTCTATGACGTCCTTTTTGTTCTGATCTTTAAACGGGAGGAAATTTTTTATCCATTTTTCCATTTCTTCGTCAGAGGACAACATGAAAAACAGAAGAAATACAGCCGTAAACAGGTTGACTGCCGCATCACTGACTCCTTGAATCAGTGATTGGCCTACAGAAGAGGCTTTAGAGAAAAACAGGGAAATCCTATTTTCAGAAAGCAGGTCGAATCCTGTCTTATCTTTTATCCAAGCTGTACCTTGCTCTATTCCTGTGATTAATGCATGAGGATGTAAATTGGATGACAGAAGTTTGTCTATTAAAGCCCAAATGGTTAGCGAGAGAGGCAGTAATATCAACAATGATACCCCAATAGTGACGAGCCAAACGGCTGTTTTCTGTCCGGTATGTTTAGCCAGTTTTCGCATCGGATTTCGGAGCAGGATATAAAGTGTGACCGCACCGAGAATGCCGTTGAGAAATGGAAGAGCCTGTTTTCCGAGTATATATCCTGTTATCAATAAAATGGCAATCAGTGAAAGGCGCCAGTATTGTTCTTTTTTGTTCATCTGTTATATGTTTAGTAGTTCACGCATTTTGCGGCATCCTATATGGTAGATTTTTTTTGCACTGCCAAGATCAAACGTATTGAATTCATCTACATCATCCATTTCCAGCAGAATGTCGCAGAGCTGGCGTTCGTTGGCTGTGTTGGCATTAAAGATATATTGAAAAGATTTGGCGGCGACATAAAGAATATTGTCTTTTCCGTCATCGGTAAGGTAAGGATTGACGTTGATGCCGATGATTGTGTCACAGAGTGGTCTGATGGGGCTTACGGGAAGGTTCATGAACAGTCCGCCGTCTACATATCGCGTTCCATTGATCTTAATGGGAGGAAAAATAACCGGAATGGTGCATGAAGCCAATATGCGTGGCACCAGTTCTCCTTCGGTGAATACCTCATATTCTCCCGTATCAAAATTGGATGCAATGATATGAAGGGGTATTTCCAGATCTTCTATACGTTTGACTGGCAGATGTTTTTCCAGAAAATCCCGGAATCCGTCGTATTTCAGGAAACTCTTTCCTGAAAATGTGATTTCCAGAAAATCATGCAGATGATGCTCTACGAACAGGCGCATGGTGCGTTCTGGAGAAATTCCGGCTGCATAAAAGGCACCGGCTACAGATCCCGCACTGGTTCCGGCAATGATGTTGGGGCGAATGCCTTTTTCTTCCAGTGCTTTTAAGGCACCGATATGGGCAAATCCTTTTGTTCCGCCTCCGCTTAAAGCTATACCTATGTGGTAGGGGTGTGCGTCTTGGGGTTTTAATTTCATATAGGCTATTTCTCCTTAGTCTCTGATTTTGGTACAAAGGAATAAAATAGTTTTGAAAAACCCTTGTTTTTTTCTTAAAATATGAAATTTATTTATAACAGGCTGTCGGTTTTAATGTTTGGAAAATAAGGTTATGCAAAGAGAACAGATGACCAGTCCTATGCCGGTGAAGACAACCCCGTTCCAATTCATCAGATGCCAGCTGCTGCCGGCAAGGAACGTGCCTATTGAGCCACCTATGAAATAAGTAGTCATGAAAATGGTATTGGCTCTGTTGGCTGCTTGTGGAGCAAGTGAGAGGGCGCAGGTCTGATTGCTGATCTGTATGCATTGCATACCGATGTCGATAATGATGATTCCGATGATGAAACCGATATAATAATCCTGAAGAACCAGCATAATGATCCAGGCCAGAATCATAAGGGCATCGCCAATATAATTCAAGTTACGTACACCGCATTTCCTTACGTAGCTGCCCACAAACGAAGCCGTAAGTGCACCGGCTATTCCGCACAGTCCGAGAAGGCCGATGATATTATTGCCGGCATAGAAAGGCGCCCCGCTCAATTTGAAGGCCAGGCATGCCCATAGCGTCAGAAAACTTCCGAAACAAAGAGCAGCGCGTATGGATACGATACGGATTGCCGGCAGGCTGGCAAACAATTTGAGTAGTGAGGACATTAAGCCTTTATAGGTTCCCTTGAAATTGCTGGGCATTTCAGGGAGTGTCTTTCTTACAATAAACAGGCAGCAAATCATGAGGGCGGATGCGATATAGTACATGGTTCGCCATCCCCAATATTCACCTACAATTCCACTGATAACCCGTGAACCGAGTATACCTGTCAGCAGACCGCTTACCAGAATACCGACGTTACGCGCCTTATGGTCAGGATGTGAGAACTGTGAGGCTATAGGAATGAATATTTGCGGCATAACCGAGCAAATACCGGTGATTACGGAAGCGGCAAGGACATAATGGATGTCAGGCGATATGGCTATTGCGCACATGGAAAATGCCAGTAACAGAAAATTAACAGTAATGATAGTGCGACGTTCATAAAGGTCTCCCAAAGGGATGATGAACAGAAGCCCCATGGCATATCCCAACTGGGTTGTCATGGGAATAAGGTTGGCTGTAAATTCCGAAACGGCAAGATCTTTGCTGATTTGGTTCAGCAACGGTTGGTTGTAATACAGGTTAGCTACGGAAAGTGCTGCAATGACAGACAGGGTCCACAACAGGCTTGCCGGGATGCCCTGGTTTTCTTTAAGAGAATAATTCATGGTACAAAGGTAGGCAATTTTTGCGAGATAGGGAATAGTCTTTACCCAGTCAGACTTTAAACCTTCCTTGATTTAAAGCTAAATTCCGTTTATAATCTCTCTGACAGAGTTATAAACGGAATTCTGTATATGGAAAATTTGAATGTTTTTATTATCGTAATGAATGGGACTTCCTGTTGGTTTTCTTTTTCCACCATAAGTAATATCCGCTCAATGGAAGGGAGAAACCGATTAAGGCCGCCAAAACGTATAATATCTTTGACCATATTCCTCCCCAGGTTCCAACGTGAAGTGAGTAGAACCATCCTTTGAGAGATTCCGAAAACGGTACATCATCAGCGTATATGATCTGTTCGATATGCCCGTTTTGGGGGTTGAATATAGCTTTGTCTGTTTTGGGGCGGAGAGAATCTTTTTGGGGGGTAATCTGAACCTCACTGGTAGTCAGGGTTATCTTCTTGAATGACGGATAAACTTTGTCCAGATCAGTTAAGACTGTATTCCACAAACTGTAATCAAAGATATGCTCCGATGGCTTTTGGGCTTTTTTATTTTTGTCTTTTGAAGATGCTTTTTTCTGTGCGGGAATACTTGTGGCCTGAGTTGCTGATGTCGTATGTTCAAACAGGCCGTAAGCCGCGTTCCTATACCATTTGAAGGACCATGTCAGTCCGGTCAGTGCCATAATAAGCAAAAACAAGCCGCTGTAAAAGCCCAGAACCACATGGCAGTCGTACCACAAACGACGCCAGCCTTTATTTGTTTTAATGGTTAATCGCGTCCTGATATTTTTCATTTGTCTGGGAATCCAGATAAAAAATCCGCTAATCAGAATAACCGCAGTGATAAGGGTTGTCGTTCCGACAATGAATTTACCGACAGACATCTCGCCTCTTATGGCCGGCGGATTGAGCAGATAACGATGCAAGTGTCTTACTTTGGCAAAAAAGACCGGTCGCTCAGCTGTACCTTTTATTTCTCCGGTATATGGATCGACGACCAGTACTTTCCGGGGATTATCGCTGAGGGTTATGGCACAAGCTTCATTGCCCCCTTTCGTATAAGAAAGGGTCGCAACAGAAGCCTGAGGCAGATACTTTTGGTTTATTCTGGCTGCCAGTTCTGATGGTGACAGCATTGGGACATTCTTGGGAGGAGTGATTTTGAACAGGTCACGTTGCATATAGTTCGTGATATCCTTTTCAAATACAAGAATGGCACCGGTCAGACAGATCAAGCTGATTATAATGCCAAACGGGATAGACAGCCATAGGTGTATTTTAGAAAAAAACTTTCTCATTTTTTAATGTATTACTGTCATGTCTTCTGCAAAATTACACAATTTCATTTAGAACATCCATGATGAAATAGGAATAAATGCAGTAAAACCGCAAGTCTTCTACTGTTGAAAATACCTGTTTTTATTTTGCTGTAAGTTTTCCCACCGCAGCTACATTGTCGTTGGTAACGATGACCAGGCCTTTGGTTGCTGTTGCTGTTTGAGGATCTATTTTATACAAAGCTGGAGAGTTTCCGTCTGTTGTGGTTACGGGAATATAGGCTACACCGTTTACACTGTAAGGGATACCGAATGAGGCAATATTTTCTTTATCCGGCAATCCTTGCGTGACGGGAGTAAGGCGTCCTTCTTCACCTTTGAATATAGCCAGTTCGGCTACGGCTGCATTCTTGCTGGCGATAACTCCGTCGCTATACATCTGAAGCAAGAAATAGTCGGCCGTGATATGCCAGCAACGGAACATCGGATGACCGGTTCCCTGAGCTTCGAGGTTGTAGTAATAGTCCGGATCAAATTGAGTTTCACCGGCTTTGATACGTACAACACCGGAAGGAAGTTGGCCTGTTACTTTTTTCAGGTCGGATGACGAAGTGGCTGTTCTGCCGAATCCGGGAGAGAATACATACAGGTCGCCATTATCTGCACACCAGATCGTTTGATAATATTGTGAACGGTTACGTCCGCAGGCATAACCTATTTTGTCTGTTTCAGCAATGACCGGTGTATCGTTGAAGCTGTCGCCATTATAAATGGCAATGAAGGCCTTGTCCGGATATTGTGTTGATGGGATCTGTCCGGCTGTGTATGAACCGGATCCGCTTCCGCCGTCACTTTTGGCTATAAGATCCTGATCTGTCACTTTTTCCGGGTAAGTATTGACTCCGTAATGGCTCATACCCATGGGGATAATAGAAGTGTAAAGCTTGCCGTTGGCTTCTACGAAACCGGCAAAGCTGACCGTTTCGCCATTACCAAGGAAATTTTCCGCGATACGGTTTCCGGTGGTTGTTGAACCGGTATTGGCATTGAGATAATTGAATTGCAGGTATTTGGCATAATTACCTTCTGAATCTTTTTCTTGTGAGCCATTATTGGTGGAGGCTGTAATGACGTTATTGCCCCATACACCGTAGGTGGTGACACGGTTGAAGGTATACGAACGTGCTTCCTTTACTTTTCCGGTATTGCCGTCTAGCTGGTAGGAGGCACCTGTTCCTGCAGCACCGTCGTTATATTGCAGGCTGAAAAGATAGTCTTCTCCATAGAAAACCCAGTATGCTCCTCCGTCTGTTTCCGTTCCGTTATTAGTGATCGACACACTGCCTTCGTTCAGTGATTCTGTTGTGACCAGATAGGTGGCGTCACCTGCTGTTGCGGCAATGACATATTTGCTGGTTCCTCCGGTATTGGTTGTAGGAGTGTTTGTTTCATCCTCGCTGCATGAGGTCAATACATGTGTGCTGAAAATGGCAGCAGCCAATGCACAGGTAAAAAGTCTTTTCTTCATTTTTATTATTTTAGAGTTTAACTTCCGAAACAGATTCTGATTTTTCCATAAAACGCCCTTCCTGCTTTTTGCAGACTGAAATTGTCATAAAGTTTTTCGTCTGTCAGATTCCGGCATTCCAATGAGAAATTATAGCGGCCTTTTTGTATGCTGTAGTTTAATGTGATGTTATGTGAGAATTGGGTCGGAACACGCATTTTGGTTTCCGGGTCTCCGAATTCTTCCCAGTATAGCGGGAATTCGTGCTGATAGTAACTGTCATAGGTGAAAGACAATACATTGTCTTTTCCGAACAGACCGTACCAGTTGAATGTGGCATCCATGTTGGCGTAACGGTATGGCTGGTTGGGGATGCGTTGTTTGTAGGTAAGGGCTGACTGTTGCGTTCCGGCTGCGATTGTCTTTTCATTGTCGCGTGCATCCATACTGTTGAAAGTGCCTCCGATGCTTAACCAGCGTGAATAATGGTATCTTACGGATATGTTGTATCCTTTTGTCAGTACTTTGCCATGATTCTCGTAGATTCCGAAATTCAGGTTGCCGACCTTGTCGAGTCCCCGGCGGATATAGTCTTTCGTATTGCGGTAGATGAGGCTTCCGTCCAGATGGATGCCATGCTTTCCGAATGTCGGGTCGTAGCTTAAATTGAAATTGAAGTTATCGCTTTTTTCCGGTCTGAGATCAGCTTTCCCTGCCTCCATGTCCTCGTCACCAAAAAGCTCGTCCGTAGTAGGCAGACGATAGGCTTTCTCATAGGAAAGCTTTGCCTGTAAATTTTTCAATATGAAATAGGTTCCGGCAGTACCATATCCTAATGCACTGGTGTGCCTGTTCATTTTAATGTAATTGCCTATGCCGTCATCACTTTGAGATACAGGCCCTTCGTTATACTGAAGATAGTATTTTCCGAAGGCTGTCACATTCCATTTTTCAGATGGCATGAAACGGTATCCCAGACCTGTGACGTTTTTCCGGCTTCGTTTGGGTATACTGAAATCCGAAAGGCGTGAACTTCCGCTCACGTACGAGCGTGTGGTTCTGTTGAATGTGCTCAATACATGATTGAGAGAGAAGAGATGGGCGTTTCCAATGCGGTAGCTGGCCGTGAAAGTTCCGTTCCAGTTCCTGTTCTTGGATTCGTTATTTTGGTTGGATTGTTCTCCAGGTGTTCCTGTATATTTCTTGTCTCCAAGCCAATTATATTTGTAGGATGCAGTATCTATATTGTGTGTGATGTTGTGGTTGTAGTTAATGCTTGCAGTGACGTCAAGTCCTTCTGTCAGGAAATGGCGTTTGCGGTATTCTAATGAGGGAACGAAAGAGTATCCTTTGCGATGTTTCTCACCGAATACGATTTCCTGTCTGACTCCGTTTTGTATTTCTTTATAAAAATGCGTATAGGTTAATCCCAGTGTCAGCTTGTCTGTCCATTTTTTATTGGCTATGCCGATTTTTCCGGTTAAAGCCTCATTATGGAATTGGTCATTGAAACGCTTGACGTGGTAGATCTTGCTTTTATCTGTATTTTCGGTAATACCGTCATCGCTAAATTCAGTGATATAATTATCTATGGCATAACTGTTGTCTGAAAAGTTCTGGAATGCTGTTATTTCATATAATAATCCGTTGTCTAAAGTCTGTCCGAAGTTGACAGATGACTTGTGGGTGTTGAATGAACCGTAAGAGTAAGAAGCATCGGCAAACCATCCGGGTTTTCTTTGTGGAGTGACAATGTTGATTACTCCACCTAATGCGTCTGTACCGAATCCGACCGGCACCACACCACGATAGACTTCAATACGTTCAGCAAAGTTGACCGGCAGATTATTCAGGTTGAGCGCAGTTCCCGCACCTTCCTGTGGTATACCGTCAATGAATATCTTGACGTGTTTACCGCTGAAACCGTCAAGTGAAAGTTGCATGTCAGATCCCATTCCACCGGATTCGCGTAGTTTGACTCCAGGCGCGGCAGTAAGGACCTCTGCCAGATTCTTGTTCAGTCCGGCCATTGATTTAAGGTCTATGGCCGTGGCATTGAATGCAGAACGGTTAATTCGTTGGGCATGTGATGCTTCAACCTGAATTTCATCAAGTTGGATGTCTTGTGGTGTCATTGTTACATTAAGTTTCAGGCGTTCACCTGCTTTGACATGGACGGTATGCTCTGTTGTGGTATATCCCATTGCACTGAATATGAGTGTGTGTGTGCCGGCTTTGGTTTTCAAATGATAGAAACCTTGCTTGTCGGGACGCACTCCGATACCGGTTCCTTTTATCTGTATGGTGGCAAAATCCATGATTTCCTGGTCGGATGAAATGATTTTCCCGGAAATAAGGGATTGTGCTGAATGGGGCTTTGTCGTGTTTGATTGTTCTTCTGACGTGTTCAGGCTGGGGCCTGATTCTCGGTGACCTTGTCCTGTCGCAGTACCTGTCACTAAAATGAAAGCCAATGTGAGGCTTAACAGTCTGATTGTCATTTCCTGTAGTTTGTTGTTTAAAGAATAAGTTTTACGGGTGCAAAGGTAGAGGGATGTTATATTATTTACAATAGCATAGATTTGGTAATTTTGACGATGGAAAATACCTGTTTTTAGGTGTTGACTGATATTGGTTTACCGATATGAATGTTTGTTTTTTTTTATTGCAAATTAGGTATTGTTGTTATAGGCAATAAAAACGCATGGTTTCGGCTCAGCCGGTGTACAATTTTGATTTTGGGAATCAAAACCTTACAGAGGATATCCTGAATGAAAAAGATCGTAAACAGCTTTTTCGGAAAACCATAGCCTTTGAGGGCGTAATTTTTTTGAAGAATGTAGCAATGTACAAGAATTTTTTGTTTTTTGCTACGGATGAGGATGTCCAATGTGTGATGGATACTAATACTTTGAATGTATTCGTGTTCAACCGCATGGAAATGCCTTATGCTGTCTTGTTGAGTAAACCTGTGACGGTTTGTCCGGATGGTATGTTCTTGACCTCTGTTACAGCGGCCAATATGGAAAGTTTGCTTTCTATGCCTGAAAACTATTTGGAGAAATATCCGTTTTTCCGGACGTTAAGAGATGTCCCTCGTTTGGATCCGGAGGATTATTGGATTGTGATTGGAAAGATAAAATAACAGTTTGTTTGTTGACAGACCTCAGAACAGAAGGTCGTCTCAAAATAAATAATGAGACAGATTTATTTATAATCTATAAGTTACAATATAAAAACTCCTGCTTTTGTCCTATAATTGAAATAAATAAAGGCTAAAGCAGGAGATTTTTTTTTATTTCTAAGTTTCAATCTATAAGAATTTTATTGCAAGTGGTGTGAGAATCGGAAAACCAATACTGGAAGAAAAAACAGTATTTTTGTACGGTGGCGTGAGAGGAAAAGCGAATACGAAAAGAGGTGAACACTTCCGATTTGTGTTCACCTCCTATTCGATTAGAAGAATACATTTGATTCAGTATCCCAAGAGTTATGCTCAGTTTTTGAATGTCAGACTTTCACCTGTAGAATCAACCGTGATCGGTTTGGTCCGGTCGATATCTTGTGACAGCATGGTCTTAGACAAATCATTGAGCAAATAACGCTGTATAGCCCGTTTTACAGGACGTGCTCCAAATTCCGGATCGAATCCGGCGTTGGCCAGGAAGTCGACTGCTGCTTCCGTAAGCTGCAATTTCACTCCATTGTTTTCCAACATCTTTGTGATGCCGTTGATTTGCAACTTCACAACCTGACGGATTTGATCGTGAGTCAGCGGCAGGAACATGATCGTTTCATCTATTCGGTTCAGGAATTCAGGCCGGATAGTCTTTTTCAGCATGTTCATCACTTCATTCTTAGTTTCATCAATGAGGGCTTCACGTGCTGAAGGACTACTGTTCGCATTCAGTTTCTCGAATTGAGACTGTATGTAGCTGCTGCCCAAGTTGCTGGTCATGATGATAATGGTGTTTTTGAAGTTGACCACACGTCCCTTATTGTCGGTCAGACGGCCATCGTCAAGCACTTGAAGCAAGATGTTGAATACATCCGGATGTGCTTTTTCGATTTCATCGAAGAGCACGACGGAATAAGGTTTGCGTCGTACGGCTTCGGTAAGTTGTCCGCCTTCATCATAGCCAACGTATCCCGGAGGTGCTCCGATAAGCCGGCTCACACTGAACTTTTCCTGATATTCAGACATGTCGATACGTGTCATCAGCGTTTCGTCATCAAAGAGGTATTCTGCAAGTGCTTTGGCCAATTCAGTTTTACCGACACCGGTCGTACCGAGGAAGATGAATGAACCGATAGGCCGTTTGGGGTCCTGCAATCCGGCACGACTCCGGCGTACCGCATCACTGACTGCCTGGATGGCTTCATCCTGTCCGATAACCCGCTTGTGAAGTTCTTCTTCCAGATGGAGCAGTTTTTCCCGTTCGCTTTGAAGCATCTTGCTTACAGGTATGCCTGTCCAACGGCTTACAACGTCTGCAATATCTTCAGCTGTGACTTCTTCCTTGATCATGGCTTCGCCACCTTGGGTCTGTTTCAGCTGTTCCTGTATGCGACTGATTTCATCTTCAAGAGATTTCAGCTTGCCATAGCGGATTTCGGCAACCTTACCATAGTCACCTTCCCGTTCGGCGCGTTCAGCTTCAAATTTCAGCTGTTCCATCTGCTGCTTGTTTTGTTGGATCTTGTTGACCAAACCACGTTCAGCCTCCCATTTGGCTTTATAGTTGCTTTCCTGTTCTTTCAGTTCGGCTATTTCCTTGTTCAGCTGTTCCAATTTGGGCTGGTCGTTTTCGCGCTTGATGGCTTCACGTTCTATTTCAAGCTGTTTGAGCCTTCTTTCAATCTCATCGAGTTCTTCTGGGACGGAATCACGCTCCATACGCAGTTTGGCTGCAGCTTCATCCATCAGGTCAATGGCTTTGTCCGGAAGGAAACGGTCTGTGATATATCTGTTGGACAGTTCCACGGCAGCGATGATGGCATCATCCTGAATACGTACCTTGTGATGGTTTTCATAACGTTCTTTCAGACCACGCAGGATTGAGATGCTGCTCAATGTATCCGGTTCGTTGACCATGACGGTCTGGAATCTTCTTTCGAGTGCTTTATCCTTTTCGAAATATTTCTGGTATTCGTCAAGGGTTGTTGCACCGATGCTTCTCAATTCTCCTCTAGCCAAAGCCGGTTTAAGGATATTGGCGGCATCCATGGCACCTTCGCCTTTTCCTGCACCTACCAAGGTATGGATTTCATCTATGAACAGGATGATTTCTCCTTCGCTTTTGGTGACTTCATTGATGACAGATTTCAGACGTTCCTCGAATTCACCTTTATACTTGGCACCGGCAATCAGTGCACCCATATCCAGTGAATAGAGTTGTTTGTTTTTAAGATTCTCAGGTACGTCACCGCGCAGGATACGGTGTGCCAGTCCTTCTACGATGGCTGTTTTACCGGTACCCGGTTCACCGATCAGGATCGGGTTGTTCTTGGTACGTCGGCTCAAGATTTGAAGTACACGACGGATTTCTTCGTCACGTCCGATAACAGGATCCAGACGTCCGCTTCGAGCTTCTTCAATCAGGTTTTTGGCATATTTGCTTAATGCCTGATAGGTGTCCTCGCTGGAAGCAGAAGTAACCTTTTGTCCTTTACGCAGTTCCTGAATGGCGGCAGCCAGTTCTTTTTCCGTCATGCCGGCGTCTTTCAGTATTTTGCTTACATTGCTTTTTACGGTCAGAAGAGCCTGTAACATAGGTTCCAGTGAAACGAATTCATCGTTTCCTTTGGCAGCAATATCCTGTGCCTTGGTTAAAACCTCGTTTGTTTCGCGGCTCAGGTAAGGTTCACCTCCCTGTACGCGGGGGCGAGATGCAATCTGGCTTTCCAATACCTGCTCAACCATGTGCTGGTTGATACCTAATTTCTGGAATAGAAAGTTGGTCACATTTTCACCCACTTTCAGGATCCCTGCCAGTAAGTGTTCAGGTTCGATGGCTTGCTGTCCGCGAGATTGAACCAGTTTCACCGCTTCCTGAATGGCCTCTTGGGCCTTGATTGTAAATTTGTCAAAATTCATGGCATTTCTCCTTTCTTTATTATCATATTGTTTTTATTCTTGTGATAGTGTCAACTAAGCGCTGACATTAAATTAGCATCAAACTGTTTGCCAACAGAAAAGAGTGCGACAAAATGTCTGCATATCTGAAATTTTGACATGCGTAAAGCATTGCCATCGTCTTTATGGCAGTCGATTTAAAGTAGAAGCAGGCTTCCAGCCATAATTGCCATGCCAGCAATTACTCCACTGATACCCCAGTGGTGATGGCCGAAGCGTTCTGTGCTTGGAAGAAGTTCATCAAATGAAATATAGACCATAATGCCTGATACGCCTGCTAACAGTAGGGCATTGATTGATGGCGTCCAAAAAGGAAGCAGGAACAGAAAGCCGACCAAGGCGCCTATCGGTTCTGCCATGCCGGAAAGAAACGAATACCAGAAGGCTTTTTTCTTGCTTTGTGTGGAATGATAAATTGGAGCCGACACGGCAACACCTTCAGGAATATTGTGAATGGCAATGGCAAAGACAATAGGAATTGCTATTTCAATATCAGACAAGGCTGATGTAAAAGTGGCCAGACCTTCAGGGAAATTATGTATGCCTATGGCTAATGCCATCATGATTCCTGTGCGTTTCAAGCGTGAAGGTGCTGGTTGATCAGATTCTGAATGGAGTTCGTGAGGGTTTTCGTCTTCGGGTACGAGTCGGTCAATGATCGCAATCAAGGCGATTCCAGAAAAGAAAGCCAATAACATATAGAATGAGGCCATGCGTTCGGGATAAAGCTGGCCAAGTAAGGAAACCGATTCGGGCATCAGCTCCATAAAGGATACATAAATCATGACTCCAGCGGAAAGTCCGAGTGAAGCAGAAAGGAAACGGGTGTCAGTACGTGTGGCAAAAAAAGCGATGAGGCTGCCTATACCTGTAGAAAGACCGGCAATCATGGTTAGTCCGAAAGCCAGGATAATGTCGTGGTAGTTCATAATTTAATCATGTTTAAGATAAAAATACTAATGAATAAAAATTTTATAGTTAAGTGATATTTGGAAAAAGTATAGATTTGTATATTGGCAAAAATAGGATAATCAGATTTAAAATCCAAATGGATTGATAGAAATACCGGATATTAGTTATTGGGAGGATTGGATATGGGGCTTGTTTCTGAATTGTGATATGTTGTTTCTCTTGACAGTCTGTGTATTGATCCTAATTTTTAAGTTTTTTATAAGTGCTTGATCAATAGATTCTTAATTGATATTGATCCTTCGTTTTTAATTCGGATGTTTTTTTATGGATCTATTCATAATGAATAAAATACCCCGATGATATTAAAAGCTATGGAGAGTAAATAAAAAATGATAAAAAAATAATCTTTATTTATAGTGAGGTATTCAGAAAAATATTGTATCTTTCCCATATTCATAAATAAGTGAATTAACAATTAGATTAAAATAAGAAGAAAATGAATATCAGACATTTATTAGGATGTGTGGCATTGGGACTGATTTTAAACAATCATTCTTCAGAGGCTTGCACAGGTATTACTTTGAAAGTAGAAGATGGCAGTTCAGTTCTGGCTCGTACGATCGAATGGGGTGGAAGCGACTTGAATAGCCGTTATGTGATTGTTCCAAGGGGATACTCACAGAGTTCCTATATCCCCGGAGGTGAGAAACAAGGTATGGTGTTTACTGCAAAATATGGTTTTGTTGGTTTATCAGTGGAGCAAGAAGAATTTGTGGCTGAAGGCATAAATGAGGAAGGACTTTCCGCTGGATTGTTCTATTTTCCCGGATATGGCAAATATGAAAGTTTTCAGCCGGAAAATCGGGAAAATTCCATTGCGGACTTACAACTGGTTTCTTGGATTTTAGGACAATGTAAGTCTATAGAAGAAGTGAAGGAGGCTGTCAAAACCGTGCATGTCATTGCAATTGATCCTCGTGCTTCAACTGTACATTGGCGTTTTGCAGATTTGTCCGGGCGTCAAATAGTTATGGAGATAGTGAACGAAAAGGTTCATTTTTATGAGAATAAATTAGGAGTATTGACTAATTCTCCGGGTTTTGAATGGCAGATGACCAATCTGAATAATTATGTGAACCTTTATCCTGGAACGGCACCTGTTCAAAATATGGGAGATATACAGTTGAGTTCTTTTGGAGCAGGAAGCGGCTTTCTGGGAATACCCGGTGATGTCACTCCGCCTTCACGTTTTGTGAGAGCTGCCTTTTATCAAATGACAGCCCCAGTCAAGTCGACGGCTGACCAAACTGTCAGGCAATGTTTCCAGATATTGAATAACTTCGATATTCCAGTAGGAATCGAATTTGCAGAAGGTAAAATACCGGCGGATATTCCTAGTGCAACTCAATGGACTTCTGTTTCTGATATAAAGAACAGGTGTATTTATTATCGTACAATGTATAATAGTACAATACGTTGCATTGATTTGCGTAAAATTCGATTTGATAAGGTCAAGTATCGTTCAGAACTGCTGGATATGAATAAACTCCAACCAATAGAAGTCATTAAAGTAAAATAAGTGGCAATGAGTGTAATTTGGACCAGATACTTTTATCCTCTGTTTTTCTCTTTTTAACATTATGAGTAATATCTATATAAAATATTAAATGTATCTTTACTCTATATATTGGAATCGAATTTAAATGAATAAATAAGGATTTTGTTATTTCGAGCGAGAAATAATATTAAATGGAAACAAGAGTGAGCTTCTAGAATATTAACCTATTAAAATTTCAAAATTATGAAAAGATCATTATTCTCATTATTGATGGTCGCATTGGGTTTGGTAAGCGTAAACGCCCAAACGACTGACACTGAGACTAGAACGAATAAATTCTGTCAGAACTGGTCTATCGGTTTAAATGTAGGAGGAACAACTCCTTTGAAACATTCAGCCTTTTTTAGTAACATGCGTCCTACAATCGGATTGAACCTTAACAAACAATTCTCACCGATTTATGGATTGACACTTGAAAGTATGTACGGTGTAAATACAACTGGTGCACCGCAAACATTTGATGCTTTTGATTTGATGCTTTTGCACAGAGTCAATTTGAATAACCTTTTTGTACCTTATAAAGGTAAACCAAGTCTTTTTGAAGTAGAGGCTGTTGCTGGTTTTGGTTGGATTAAGATCTTTGATTATTATCCTACTAAAGATGGTTTCGCTAATGCAAACCATGTTGGTTCTAAAGCAGGTTTGAATTTTAATTTCAATTTGGGAGAATCCAAGGCATGGACTTTGGCTTTGAAACCAGCTATTGTATGGGATATGACTATTCCTGGCCAGGCTCATCAGAACTTTGATGCAAATCAGGCTGTGTGGGAAATTTCTGCTGGTGTAGTATATCATTTCAAGAATAAGAATGGTAAGCATTATTATTCTGATGATTGCACGAATGCAGATGCTGTTAAGGCTCTTAATGGCATGATCAGCAATCTCGAGAAGGATGTTGAGGCTAAGGATCGTGCATTGTCTAATGCTCAAGATAGAATAAATAAATTGCAGCGTGATTTGCAGGATTGCCGCAACAGCAAGCGTGAAACAGTTACTAAGGCTGAAAAGCAAGATTATGTAGTTACATTCCGTCAGGGAATGAGCAACATTGAATCAACTCAGATGCCTTATGTAGATCAGTTGGCTACTTACCTGAAGCAGAATGGAGATGCCAAGGTTGTTATTAACGGTTATGCGTCACCTGAAGGTAAGAAGTCTTATAATGAAAAGTTGGCACAAAAGCGTGCAGATAAGATAAAGGATATTTTAGTAAAGAAATATAATATTTCTGCAAGCCGTATTGAAGCTAAGGGAATGGGTGTAGGTTCAATCTACAATGATCCTAGCTGGAATCGTGTAAGCATCTGTGTGATTAAATAACCTTTCATTAATTAGCTTTACGCATAGTTTAACATATTGTATCTCACTCTTTGATAGAATATCCCGGAAGACCTCCGGGATATTTTTTATATGCATAGGGCTATATAATATAAAAATGCAGTAGTATATTATTATATATTTGAAATACTGCTCCTGATTGTTGTCTATGCTTTTTCCATCGCTTTCTGAGTTCCTTTTTCTGTGGTGTGAATAAGAAACATCAGTGCGTCCATAACAGATGTGATCCTTTCTTTATCAAATGATATGTGTTTATATCCTTATTTGGCGCATGTTGGCTTGATTAAATCTGGAACGTAATACCACCTGTAGGCAAGGTAAATCTTCTGTTTGTCATTTAGCTGTATGGGGTTACATTTCCTATGGTATGGACTATATTATTTGAATTAATTGAGTTTGTATCGTGGGGCTAACTGAGAAGTTTCTTCAATGATATCTAGTTTGATTTGTACCGTAGGAAATGATTTGCTGAAAGTTCTCTTTTTGAATACATTCTTGTTTTTTATGTATAGAACATAATTACACTGATGCAAATAGAAACCAATAAATCGTCAACATGAATCATAGTAGGAAAACTTATAATCCGGGTTGCTGTAATGTATTGATAAATAGCAGTAAGATTACGTTTCAAAAGACTGGAATAAAAAAACGAGGCCATCTCAAAATCAATTGTGAGATGGCCTCGTAGTTGGATTCTTATTATTGTTAGAAGAATAAGTATCTATTGTCTTTTACATTTGCTTTTTCATACAATTCGTTAACAAAACGGCTTGCAGAACGCATGTTCAGATTGTTCTGTTGAGCTTTCTCTGCTTTTTCATCAAATTTTTCAGCTGTTTTCTTCTTGTTAAGAACTGTAAATGCATATACTCCACCGTTACCTTTTATTGGGCAGACGAATTGATTCTGTGAAGCCTTGGCTGTTGCACCGCTCAATGCAGCTTCGCTGTAACCTATTTTAGAGATAAAGGTAGGTGCATTGAAAGTAATGTGTTTGATTGTATCGCTTACAGCTCCATTTACTTTCATTACATCAGCGATGCTTTTTGCATTAGCAATTTTTTCTGTCAACATGCTGGCTTTTTTGTCCTTCATGACTTCTTGTGTCAGTAAGTCCTTGACGTCTTCCATACTACGGTATCCGGCTTTATGAACAGCAGTTAAGATAACTACCATCAAATGGTCATTGTCGCCGCATTCGTACATGGATGACACCTCGTCTTTTTCAGTATCTTCATTGAAGATCCATCTCATGGCGTCACGCGTATTCTTTACTCCTCCAACATAATGTTCATTGTTGAAAAGATCTTCGCGTGTTTGAAGATTATAACCATTTTTTAGAGCATTGGCTTCAATATCTTTCAAAGTCTGATTAGATGCGATGAAATGACTGAAATCGTTGTATGCTTTAGTATATGTATCTTTACTGAATTCTACAGGACGTTTGATGATTGCAATATCATATTTGTCAATCATGGCCCGACGGTTGGTTACCTGGGCTATAACTGTTCCCTGGCCGAGATCTATCTTTTCTATTGCATTGACAGGCATTGATGTGACTGTCTTAATGAAATTGAGGTTTGCAGGATCCATAGTAGCTCCTTCATATTGACGTGATGTCAACCATATTTTTTCTCCAGTCTGGCCATATTTCTTTGCAATAGTGTCAAAAGGTGCTCCCTGATTTAATGCAGTCATGATACTGTCTGCAGTCTTCTTGATGACATCTGCGTTGGCGCCAGCTACTTGTATCTGACGGATTTCGATAGAATCTGGTGCAGAAACCTTAGCAATCAGTTTGATGGCATTCATGGTATTGTCGCCAGCATTATAATAAGGTGCTTTGCTTTGGCCTACAGACATTGAATCGATTTGTGATGCAATATCGTATGGTAATGCGTTTTTACTTACAGGAAGAGGGAAGTAGTTGATCGTAGAACCACTTTCACGCACTGTTTTTGCATAATCATTGCTTGCATTGAGTTTTGCAAAGGCTTCGTTCATTTCCTTATTCAGTAGGTCCTTGTCAGCCTTGCTTGCTTCAACCTTGACATCAATAAACTTGATATCACGACTTTCTGCCACTTGTTTGAAACGTTCTTTCATTTCTTCATATTTGGCTTTCAAGTCAGATTCTTCTACCTTTATCTCATTGTCATTTATGCTTGAGTAGGGTAGTGCTGCCAATAGGACCTCGCTTTCATTGTTGCGTCCATTAAATGCAGCCTGGGCAGATATTTTATTAGAGATAAGAGATTTGGCTAATAAAATCTGATATTTCTGGTTTAATGCTTCTTCTCTCAATGATTTTTCTACAAAGGTCCAGAATTTATAAAGCTTTGTATAATACTCAATGTATTCAGCAGGCATTTGGGCAGACTGACTCTTCATGCTTTCATAATCCGTAAGGAATTTTTTCAGTACATTTACGTCAAAACGGCCTGTTTTTTCATTACGGAATGGAGTCTGCATGAGAATCGGGTTTGTACCTGTAGCTATGATTGACTGAAGTTCAGCATCTGTGACAGTTAAACCCAATCTTTCAGCTTCATGCTCAATGAGTTGATTGTTAACATAAGTATTCCATACCTGGTCGCGGAGTTGGGTTAGTTGCTGGTCGTCCAAAGAGCTCATACCACTTGAAAATTTAACCACATCTGCGTATTCATCAACCAGATTCTGAAATTCCTGTACAGAGAGATGCTTGTCATAGATTTCACCTACACGTTGTTTACTCTCATTGGTCGCAGTCTGGATTGAACGCATGGCTTCTTCTGCAATAAATGCAAAAAGAGCCAATCCGATCACAATGACCAGTAATGGACCTTTACTTCTAATTTTTTGTAATGTTGCCATTGGTTTAGATTATTATTATTTTTTTGAATTTCTTGTGTTTTTAGGGCACGAAGATACAAAAATCCTTGCAATTTATAGCATTTGAATCCTTAAATTTTAGTTATTCAATGATTTTCAGCCTTACAAGTTCTATTTTTGTAGCAGTGTTTTTTATTATTTTAAATTCGTATTTATCAAATTTTATGATTTCATTTAATTTTGGAAAACTCTGATATTTATGTAAAATGAATCCACTGACAGTAACGTATTCATCTGATTCTGGCAGATTTAAATTCAAGAGTTCGTTTACTTTCTCAATTTCCAAGCGTCCGGAAATCACGTATTCATGGTCTCCTATTTGTTTGGCGGTATATGTGGTGGTGTCATGTTCATCTTCGATGTCGCCAAATATTTCTTCTACAAGGTCTTCGAGTGTTACTAATCCAGAAGTTCCACCAAATTCATCTACTACGACAGCCAATGATTTTTTTTGTTGCATGAATCTTTTCATGAGCTTTTGTGCTTGCATGGTTTCCGGAACTACAGGTACTTCCTTGATACGGCTGGTCCAGTCTGTCGGGTTGTGAAACATTTCTGAAGAATGTATGAATCCAACTATATGGTCGATATCTCCTTTGTATACGATAATTTTTGAATTACCACTTTCAATAAAGTGGTTTTTAAGGCTTTCTATAGAATCTTTTATGTCTATCGCTTCAATTTCAGTACGTGGAATCATGCATTCTCGTACTTTTGTATTAGAAAAATAAAGCGCATTCTGGAATATTTTAACTTCATCCGTAATGCTGTCTTCATTTTTGGTCGAATCTATACTTGATTGGATGAAATTATCCAAATCAATTTTTGTAAATGCGTTTTCTGTCGCTTTCTTGTTGACTTTCAAGCCCATTATAAACAGTATGATTCTTGAAAGAGCACTCGTGAATCTGGCAATGGGGTACAAGATAACGTAGCATGCAAACGTTGGAAGTGCGAACGTACGCAGCATTTGATTGGGGTTTATCTTGAAAAGAGTTTTGGGCAAGAATTCGCCTGTTACCAACACGATTAATGTAGACAGGATAGTTTGTGAGAAAACCTTAATACCTTCGTTTGTAATAAAATCAGGCGAACTGAAAATGGTTTGGTTGATAACATCAGCCATGAGTATACCATAAATAACCAGTGCGATATTATTACCGACAAGGAGTGCAGAGATAAAATCATTGGGATGAGAGTAGAATATGGACAAGATCTTAGAAGTCATGTTCATATTATTTCTATCTAATTCTACTTGTAGCTTGTTAGATGAAACAAATGCGATCTCCATTCCGGAGAAAAAGGCAGAAAATAATAAAATTATGATAATTTCTAATATCGTCAGTCCCATGTTGACTTAGTGCATTTTTGTTGGTGCAGAACGTTGTATACTTGTACTGTCTTGTGGCAGTTCTGATGAACTGTCACCTCCAAATGGCATTTCTGCATTGGAATTTTGTATGTGATAACGGGTCATTTGTTCGTTTGAGCGGAAATTATATCCCTGTAGCAGCTTTTCCGGAGTTCGTATTGTCATAAATAGATTGGAATACATTTCATGACGATCCATATCCCAAAACAATTCCTCACTGCTAAATTCCGTACCTTCCATATTTCTGATAAATACGCGTCCTCTCAATTCCCAAAGATTTTGATTGTAGCAATATGCAGTATCACATTGTACAAACCAGTCAATGTGGAATGTGGAATCGAATTTTTCCAAAAACAATCCTTTTACGAAGGTCCATTTAGGTGGATTGGTCGAATTGTATATATTCCATTCTTCTGCTACAATTTTATATCTGATTACTCCTGAATCAGAGATAAGTGTGGACACTCCCCACGACTGCATGAAAGGAAATGAATCATTCTCACTCACAGCAGGTGCATTGGGCTTGTTGTCTGTTGTGCATGCCCATATTATGCCCATACAGGCTGCAATTAAGCATCCTGTGAATGATCTTGTTATACGAGTGAGAAGATTCGTATTTGGCTGATTGGAGTTATCGTGTTTGCTTATTGTATTTTCCACTTCATGAACCATTTCTCGTTAAAGGTTATTCCAATATTGAGTCGAAGATAATTTTCTGTTATCAAAGAAGGTGAGTCTGCTGACACGTTAAGCCATTGGAATGAAACATTAATGTATGAGCGGCTGCTGATCTTGTTACTCAAGGGTAATCCCACACCGGCTGTAACGCCAATTTCCCGAGGTCCGTTAACCCCGTTTATCTTATAGTATGGTGTAGCATAAGATGCACCAAACCGATAGTAGATCCTTTTGATGTATTTTCTGCTAATCGGGTCTGGCTGGTATTCGCCACCAAGAACGAAACGTGTCCGATCCTTGTAATTGGCACTGCTGCTGACAAATTCGTCGTTAATGATCTGTGGCATACGGCAACTTCCCCATTTTTGATAACTTACATCCGCACCAATAGTTAACTTGTTGTTGTGCTGCCAGGAAAGGCCGGCGCCTATGGTGTGTGGATAATCAAATGCATCTTTAATTGTAACGTTGGTTGAATCACCATCTGTCACATAACTTGAATATCTGGCCGGATTCTTGATGGTATGTCCGAGACTATAGGTTACACCTAGGGTCAAGTCGTTATTCTTGTTAATAGAAATGGGATATTGTGCGCCAAAATCGATTTTATAAGTAGAAAAGTTAGCTTCAACATTACGGTTAAGTCCTTTAGATGAAGTACTTTCAGTTCCATTCTCATAAAATGTCTGTTTGATATTTTGGCTGTATTCTCCCCATAGGAATCCTGCATTTGCACCGATGGACAATTGGGCAAACGGCCTCCAACCTAATCCAATATAAGTTTCGTGTATACCTCCGTCTCCGGTGTATGTATTGGTATAAGTGATAGTATTTCCGTTGTTGAAATGCTCTCCTAAATATTTTGATTCAGAGAAATTATAGCCAATGGTGGAATAAGGAACGAATCCAAAAGAAATGCCTAATCCTGGCGCTAGTCTGAAAGCTGCGTTCACATAATTCAATGTGGTGTTATGGGCATTTATGCTTTGGTTGCCATTTTTGAAATTGGCATTTTGAAAAGTCATACCGACATCAAACAGAAATGTGAGAGAGTCTATTGCAGAGTAGGATGCCGGATTTTGCATATTGATGAACTTATTATTTCGTATTCCGATGCCTAAGCCACTCATTGCCTTGTTAAATCCTTGAGCGTGGTCATTAAGGTTGCCGAGTCCGAATCTGGAGTAAGGCGAGTTAGAACCATTCGTTTGGGCTGTAGCTGGAAGGGTTGCCATGCAGAAAGCTGCAGCCATGAAAAGGATGTTTTTATTTTTAATCATTTTGTATGCTGGATATGCTGTTTTATTTAGTGCACTATATTTTCAATTTGCAAAGATTATATTTTTTATTTGCGTTTCAAAATTTAATTTGCACTGTTCCGTTAAAAAAATAAAATATACGTATTTAATAACAGGGTTTATTTAACTACACAGAGTTTGGTATCCCGATGGGATAGGGCTTATTAACAATTAAAGGTGATCAGGTCGTTTTGAAAAAGTAGTTGTCCGATTTTATATTTAATCGTTCCTTTGTACAGGAAAGAGAAAGCGATGTGGAACTTGATAGAAATTATTCTGTGAAAAACGACGGAAATATAAATGTGTTTTTAATACGGAAAATGGTGGGATCAGAAAAGGTTTTTGATTTAATACTTTACTTTTAACTGAATTTATGTACCTTTGTACATGAATATTGTTTTTTTAAAATGAGTAAGATAAAATATTTTTTCCTTTTGATTGTGATGCATGTTGTTTTTGTTTCGTCAATATATGCACAGCGAGACTCAATGGAAATAAGTCTGTTGACTTGTACGCCAGGAAAAGCTGTGTATGAATTGTATGGGCATACGGCAATACGATGTCGCTTTTTAAATTCAGGAGGAGAAGACTGGGTATTTAATTATGGCGTTTTTGATTTCTCGGAGCCGCATTTCATAAGCCGTTTCGTTAAAGGAGAATGTATTTATAGGATAGGAGCATTACCTTTTAATATTTTTCTTAAAGAATATGAGCAAAGAGGGTCTGCAGTATATCAACAAGTTCTGAATCTGACAAATGAAGAAAAAATGAAACTGTGGGAGATACTGATAACCAATATGCAGCCTGAAAACCAAAAGTATCTTTATAACTTTTTTTATGATAATTGTACGACAAGAGCTAGAGACAGAATAGAAGATGCAATTGATGGAAAGGTCATATACCCCAAGGCTGATACATTACGTACATTCAGGACGATAGTGCATCAGTATACTCATGAATATCCGTGGGCTGAATTGGGAAATGATCTGTGTTTGGGGGCAGATGCCGACAAAACGATTTCTGAACGTAATGAAATGTTTGCACCATTATATATGAAGATGTATGCCGACAAAGCGGTTATTCAGGGAAAAGACGGTGCGGTAAGACCTTTGGTCAAGTCAACCAGTGAAGTGGTGACTGGAAAAGAACAGCCGATTGAAGATGAATTTCCCATTACGCCTACTCAGATGGCTTGGGGCATGGTATGCATGATTGTCATATTGATTGTAATAGAGCAATTGGCAGGGAAAATGTTTTGGGGCATCGATTTGTTGATGATGTCTTTGACTGGTCTCATAGGTGTTGTCGTAACTTTTTTATTCTTCTTTTCCATTCATCCGACAGTGGATTCAAATTGGCAAATATTAGTGTTTAATCCATTGCCTTTATTGGTTATGCCTTGGGTCGTTTATTGCACGATAAAAAAGCGAAAAACATATTTTCATTTTCTGAATGCAATCTGTTTAACATTATTTATAATATTTTCAGTCTTTATACCCCAAGATTTTACGCCGGTCGTTGTACCTTTGGCATTGTGTTTGTTATTACATTCATGTAGTTATTTGTTGACTTATCGTAAAGGATCTCTTAAAAGACATGCATAATAATAAGAAAAATTGTCGATTCCTGACACCATTGATTTTGGCGTTGGTTTGTGTTAATATGGAGGCACAGACTTCATATCCTGTACCCCGCCTTATAGTCAATGTGATGATAGATCAATTCCGTTCTGATTATATGGAAGCTTTTTCTTCCTTATATGGTGAGGATGGATTTAATCGTCTGTTGCGTGAAGGACGGACATATATGAATGCAGAATATCCGTTTCATGATGTGGACAGGGCTTCGGCTGTCGCTTGTGTTGTTACCGGTACGACACCATACGACAATGGAATAGTAGGGGAGAAATGGTTAGACCGTAAATCTCTTCGTCCGGTTTATTGTGTAGATGATTCAAAATATAATGGATGGCAGACATCTGAAGCTTATTCGCCTGCCAAATTGAATGTATCTACAGTTACCGATGAGCTTAAAATGGCAACAGACGGACGAGCTATAGTTTATGCTATAGCACCATATGCCGATGCGGCTATTTTATCAGCCGGTCATGCGGCTAATGGGGCTTTCTGGTTAAATGATTCGACAGGAAGATGGTGTGGAACTTCGTATTATGGAAAATATCCGGATTGGGCTTTACGATATGAATATATATTACCGTTGGCTGAACGTTTGTCGGATATGGTCTGGAAACCCGTTAGTTCTATCGTAGGTAATTTTAATTATTTTATATCCACAAACGATCGCAAAACATTTAAGCATCGATTTGAAGGTGACCGTAAAATGGTGGAATTCAAATCAAGTGCTTTTGTGAATGCGGAAGTGAATAATTTCACGAAGCATTGTTTGGAAAATACTGAAATAGGTCAGGATGAGGTTACTGATTTCTTATCACTGACTTATTATGCAGGCAACTTTGACCATAAACCGGTGTCAGAATGTCCGATAGAACTGCAGGATACTTATGTCCGTCTTGACCAACAGATAGCAGAATTAATAAAGGAGCTGGAAAAAACAGTCGGGCGGGGAAATTTCCTTTTGGTCTTGACGTCAACGGGTTATATGGATGACGAATTTACGGATTTGGCCAGATACAGAATTCCGACGGGTACATTCAGTATTAACAAGGCATCTGCTCTGTTAAATATGTATCTTATGGCGGTGTATGGCCAAGGTAAGTATGTAGAAGCGGAATTTGGAACGCAGCTTTTTCTTAATCAGAAACTTATTGAGGAAAAGCAGTTGAATATGGCTGATGTCCTAACCCGATCATCGGCATTTTTGACGCAGATGGCTGGTGTAAAGGATGTGTATACATCTCAGCGTTTGGCTTTAGGGGCTTCAACCGATGAAATTGGAAGGAGACGTAACAGTTATAATGTGAATAGATCTGGAGATATTTTTATTGAAGTATCACCAGGTTGGAAATATATTAATGAGGAGACACATGAACAGGATTTTATCCAGCTTTCTTATGTCAGTTTCCCGTTGTTTTTCTTTGGTAGTAATGTGCGTCCTGAAACGGTTAAAGTACCGGTCTCAGTAGATTGTATAGCGCCAACTTTGGCGGCATTCATGCGTATAAGGGCACCGAATGCTTGTTCGATTGCGCCTTTGAGTGCAATTCGTTAAAATGAGGGCATCTAGTATGCCGTTTCTTATAAACAATTTAATTACAGATAATAAACAAAATTAAAATATGGACATTAATAAATTTTTAAGCAAGCTATTCGGTAACAAGTCAACTAGAGATATGAAGCTTATTCAGCCTTTGGTTGAGAATATCAAGAAAGCCTATCCGGAAATTCAGTCACTTAGTCATGATGCCCTTCGTGCGAAAACACAGGAAATTAAAAAATATGTACAGGGCTCTGCAGATGATTTGAAGCAGAAAATAGCGGAAATAAAGGCTAAGGTTGAAGAAACTCCTTTAGAAGATAGGGCTGGTCTGTTTGCTCAGATTGATAAACTGGAAAAACAGGTTTTAGACCGTTATGAAGTCGCTCTTAATGAAGTTATGCCGGTGGCTTTTTCAATTGTCAAGTCTACGGCAGAACGTTTCGCAAAGAATGAAACGATTGTAGTTGAGGCTACGGATTTTGATAGAGAATTGGCTGCAAAGTATGATTTTGTAGAGATTTCCGGAGACAAGGCAATTTATCATAACCATTGGGTTGCAGGTGGTAATGATACTGTTTGGAATATGGTGCATTATGATGTTCAGCTATTTGGAGGTGTAGTTCTTCATCAAGGAAAAATAGCTGAAATGGCAACCGGTGAAGGTAAAACTCTGGTAGCCACATTGCCGGTATTCTTGAATGCTCTTACAGGTAATGGTGTTCATGTCGTTACCGTAAATGATTATTTGGCAAAGCGTGACTCTGAATGGATGGGGCCGCTTTATATGTTCCATGGTTTGAGTGTAGATTGCATAGATAAGCACCAGCCAAACTCTTCTGCACGTCGTAAAGCCTATATGGCAGATATTACCTTTGGTACTAATAACGAGTTTGGTTTTGACTATCTTCGTGACAATATGGCAACCAATCCTAAAGATTTGGTACAGAGAGCTCATAATTATGCCATCGTCGATGAGGTCGATTCTGTGTTGATTGATGATGCCCGTACGCCGTTGATTATTTCTGGCCCCGTGCCGAAGGGTGATGATCAGCTGTTTGAGCAGTATCAGCCGTTAGTGGAACAGTTGGTCGGAGTACAGCGTCAATTGGCCACTCAGTATCTGGCGGAAGCCAAGCAATTGATTTCTTCAGGTGACAAGGAAAAAGTAGAAAAAGGATTTTTACAGTTGTTCAGAAGCCATAAAGCTCTTCCAAAGAACAAACCGTTGATTAAATATCTGTCGGAGCAAGGTATTAAATCCGGTATGTTGCAGACAGAAGAGATTTACATGGAGAATAATAACAAACGAATGCCAGAGGCTGTTGAACCTCTTTATTTCGTTGTAGATGAGAAGCTGAATAGTGTAGATCTGACTGATAAGGGAAATGAATGGTTGGCTAAGAAAACTTCTGATCCTGATCTGTTCGTTTTGCCTGATATTACAGCTGCTATGTCGGCGTTGGAAGCAGATACTACACTGACAGATGAAGAGCGCGTGATGAAGAAAGATCAGCTTTTCTCTGATTATGCCGTGAAAAGTGAACGTGTGCATACCATACAGCAGCTTCTTAAGGCTTATACGATGTTTAACAAAGATGATGAATATGTCATTATAGATGGTGAGGTGAAGATCGTTGACGAGCAGACCGGACGTATTATGGATGGTCGCCGTTGGAGTGACGGACTTCATCAGGCTGTAGAGGCAAAGGAACATGTAAAGATACAGGCAGCCACACAGACGTTTGCAACTATTACCTTGCAGAATTATTTCCGTATGTATCACAAATTGTCTGGTATGACGGGTACGGCTGTTACGGAAGCAGGTGAGTTCTGGGATATTTATAAATTGGATGTTGTGGAGATCCCCACAAACCGTCCGATTGCCAGAATAGACATGAACGACCGTATATATAAGACTCAGCGTGAAAAATATAAGGCCGTAATTGAGGAAGTGGAGAAGATGGTTAAAGCCGGACGACCGGTGTTGGTTGGTACTACTTCTGTTGAAATATCTGAAATGCTGAGTAAGATGTTGCAGATGCGTAAGATACCACATAATGTGTTGAATGCCAAATTACATCAACAAGAAGCTGATATTGTAGCCAAGGCTGGTCAAAGCAGTACTGTGACAATCGCAACTAATATGGCCGGTCGTGGTACGGATATTAAATTGAGTGATGAAGTTAAGGCTGCAGGTGGTTTGGCTATTATCGGTACTGAGCGTCATGAGAGCCGTCGTGTTGACCGTCAGTTGAGAGGACGTGCAGGCCGTCAGGGAGATCCGGGATCGTCCGTATTCTTTGTCTCATTGGAAGACAAGTTGATGCGTTTGTTTGCAAGCGAACGTATTGCTAAAGTTATGGATAAGTTGGGTTTTGAAGACGGTGATATGATTGAGCATAAGATGATCAGTAATTCTATCGAACGTGCTCAGCGAAAAGTGGAGGAAAATCACTTTGGCGTACGTAAACGTTTGTTGGAATATGATGATGTGATGAACAAGCAGCGTACCGTTATATACGAAAAACGTCGTCACGCCTTGATGGGAGAACGTATTGGCATGGATATTGCCAATATGATTTGGGATCGTTGTGTGAATATCATAGAGAACAATGATTACCAGGGATGTAAGGAAGGCTTTATAGAGATTATGGCAATGGAAGTTCCTTTTACAGAGGAGGAATTCAATACAATGAAACGAGATGATCTCTGCGAAAAGGCATTCCAGGCAACGATGGCTAGATTTAAGCAGAAGACAGATCTCTTGGCAAGCGTGGCTCAACCGGTTATCAAGCAAGTATACGAGAATCAAGGCGCAATGTACGAAAACATCATGGTGCCTATTACAGATGGTCGTAGGATTTATCAAATCGCAAGCCCGTTGAAAGAAGCTTATGAAACAGAATCACATTCGATTGTGAAAGCTTTTGAGAAAGCTATTATGTTGCATACAATAGATGAAGCGTGGAAAGAAAATCTTCGTGAACTTGATGAATTGAAACATTCAGTACAAAATGCAAGTTACGAACAGAAGGATCCGCTTTTGATCTTTAAACTTGAAAGCGTGAAGCTGTTTGATAATATGGTTAATAAAATAAATAATCAGACTGTCAGCGTTTTGATGCGTGGTCAGATTCCGGTTCAGGAACCTTCACAAGTACAACAGGCAGAGGCTCCTACAAAAAGAGTTGCTGAGCAGGAGCATTACGTAGAGTCAAGAGAAGATTTGACTGATCCGGCCCAGCAGGCTGCAGCACAACATGATACGCGTGAAGCTGTTAAGCAGCAACCTGTAGTGGCTGAAAAATTACCTGGACGAAACGATCTTTGTCCTTGTGGTAGTGGAAAAAAATTCAAGAATTGCCACGGAAAGGGATTATAACCTATATGAGATAAGTAATTGATTGTATAATTTTAAGTACGATAATTGAAATATATTATCGTACTTATTTAATTTTTTGAAGTCATGAAAATGCAGATGAATGGATCAATAAGTAATTCGGTTTCAGAGAGTGCAAGAGAGTATGTTCGTCATATTTTTAAGGATTGTCCGGTTATTTTGTTCATACTTTTTTTTATGACTTCTTGCGCAGCTCCTGTTGCTGTTTATGTAGATGTATTGGAACCTTCACTCAAGAGTAGGAAATTTCCTGCTGACAGTTTGCTGGTTGTAAACAATCTGCAGAGATGGAAGCCATTTGAGGTTGATGATACTTTATATATCCCTGTACAGACAGATACTTTATTCAAGCAGATAACTCAGAAATTGGTAGATAACGATTGTTCCAAATATTTGGTAAGAATTGATTCTGGTTTGGTCGAGTCGGATTCATGTTTTATAAAGAGTTTGCCTGATAGTTTGTTGGAGGCTTCTTCGGTAGATTATAATATAAGGACTATACTTTCAATCGATAATGCTTATGCCAAAGTACCCCTTGTGACTATTTCTGATGATTGTTGGGCTGATGGATATATTTGCTTGACGTATAATAGGATCGGTATCCGGCCAACTCAGGAAAAATCAACGATTGTGGGTCGGTTATATTATAAGGGTAATAAGATAAAAGAAGAAGAACTTCAGGCAGATCTTGTGCGACGTCTTTCAGATGATATCGTCCGTGAGTTAATGCCATTTTGGCAAACGGTAGGTAGAACAATTTATACGTCTTTGGCCAGTGATTTGAGGTATGGTTATTTGGCTTATATCAGTGGAAATAGGGAACAAGCCGAGCAGTTATGGAAGCAGGCTGCCGAAGAAAGTACGTTTAGAAAATTAAGAGTTGCAGCATATGTTAATTTGGCTTTTTTAAAAGAATCAGAGGATTCCTTTACGGAGTCTTTGGTATATCTTGATTGTGCTGAACGAGAGATGAATGGTAAAGATTATGCTTCAATGAAACAATTGATTGATAAATATCGTAAAATTTTGAAGCATCGTATTGAAATGTCCCAATATCTGAAGTAGTCAAAATCAGGATTAATGTGCAATTTTTTGTTCTTCTAAAGCATATTCTTAATTATTTTTTGTATTTTTGATATTAAATAAATAGAATACTGATTTATGAAAGCTACACCACAGACGATTCAGCAGATAGAACGGGCGTTAAAAAAAATTATATCCAAGTATCCACCAACGAGAGAAGAAGCAGTTTTGACAGATATTCATTTGCAGGCTAAGCAGGATTCAGGAGAGTTGTTGGCTTTTAACGATGACGATGTTGAGCTGACAAGGTGCGTGGTAGAGCAATGGATAGATAACAATGATGAAGATTTTTATGAAGAAATAATTCCAATACTTCGACTCTGTATTCAGAATATGAAGAATGAGTTGGAGAAGCTACCTATACTCAAACCTTATTCTTTTGTCTTGATAGATGAAGATAAAGAGACAATCAGTGATTTGTATTTGGTAGATGATGATACTTTGATATTCGATGATGAATTATTGAAAGGCTTGGATGAGGAATTGGATGAATTCCTAAAGAAATTGTTGTCTGAGTAAATATATACAAATTAGATTTTATGAGAATAATGAAGTCACATTATGTGCATTTGATGGCATTGTGTATTGTGACTGTATGGGGAATTACCTTTGTTTCTACCAAGGTACTGATCAATGCTGGTTTACGTCCTAGTGATATTTTCTTTCTTCGTTTTCTTTTAGCTTATATCTGTATTTGTCCTTTTTCGCTTAGACTAAAATTATGGTCGGATAGTGTAAAAGATGAGATGTTACTTCTATTAGCTGGTATTTGTGGAGGTTCGCTTTATTTTTTAACAGAAAATATAGCATTAACTTATTCTTATTGCTCAAATGTTTCGCTTCTTGTATGCAGTACGCCAATGCTGACCACTTTACTTTTGGGGTTGTGTTATAAGGAAGAAAGAATAAACAGGAAGCAGATGTTGTTTTCACTTATTGCCTTGGCAGGAATGAGTCTGGTGGTTTTGAATGGTCATTTCTTCCTAAAATTATCACCACTAGGTGATATGTTGGCATTGGTTGCAGCAGTTACCTGGGCTTTATATTCATTGTTGGTGCGGATTCTGAATCACAAATATTCTATGCTTTTTATTACACGTAAAGTGTTTTTTTACGGTGTGCTGACTATATTGCCTTGTTTTATTATTTGGCCTCTGCAGACAGATGTTTCGTTGTATTTCCAACCTGTTGTAATATTTAATATATTGTTTTTAGGTATTGTAGCATCGTTTCTTTGTTATTGGGGGTGGAATATCGTGATGAAATCTTTAGGGGTCGTACGCGCTACCAACTATATTTATTTAAATCCTGTGGTGACATTGATAGCTTCATATCTTTGCTTAAGCGAAAGGGTGACAATATTAGCATTAGTAGGTGCTGCGATGATATTGTGTGGTATTTATTTTGTTGAATATTTCAGAAAATAAGAGGTAGAGACATGTACTTGTAAAGACATGGACAAAATAAATGAAAGTACAGAAATATAACTTCTGTACACCTATTGGTGCTCTATGAACAAGTTATCTCAGATTATAAGATTCTTTCGAAATAAAACAGTAACTCATATGAGGTTGGATGCTTTTGAAAAACAGAGAGAAGAATGAAGTATTAGAGGGGTATAAGTTATGGAAAATAAAACGGGAGGTAAAAACACTGTTTATCTCCCGTTTTATATGAATATGATTTAATTAATTCTACTTAGCGTAGCTAACAGCTCTTGTTTCGCGTATTACAGTAATTTTGACTTGTCCGGGATATGTCATCTCATCTTGAATCTTTTTGGCAATTTCAGTGCTAAGGCTTTCTGTTTGCTTATCATTGATCTTGTCTGCTCCCACTATGACTCTTAATTCTCTACCGGCCTGGATCGCATAGGTTTTGGTTACTCCAGGATAGCTCATAGCTATATTTTCAAGGTCGTTGAGACGCTTGATGTAGGCTTCAACTATTTCTCGTCTGGCACCTGGACGGGCTCCACTGATGGCATCACATACTTGTACGATAGGAGCCAATAATGTCATCATTTCCATTTCGTCATGGTGAGCTCCAATAGCGTTGCATATTTCAGGCTTTTCTTTATATTTCTCAGCTAACTTGGCACCATAAATAGCATGTGGTAATTCCGGCTCCTCATCAGGCACTTTACCTATATCGTGCAAAAGTCCGGCGCGTTTGGCTTTTTTGGGATTCAAACCTAATTCAGAAGCCATAACTGCACACAAGTTCGCTGTTTCGCGGGCGTGCTGGAGCAGGTTTTGACCATAGCTGCTACGATATTTCATTTTGCCCACGATACGTATCAATTCAGGATGCAAACCATGAATACCCAAGTCGATGGCGGTTCGTTTTCCTGTTTCAATAATTTCTTCTTCTACTTGTTTGGTTACTTTTGCAACAACTTCTTCTATACGCGCAGGATGAATACGTCCGTCTGTTACCAATTGATGTAGGGCCAGTCGGCAGATTTCTCGACGAACCGGGTCAAATGCAGAGATAACGATAGCTTCAGGAGTATCATCTACCACAATTTCAACACCAGTAGCAGCCTCCAATGCTCTGATATTTCTTCCTTCTCTACCAATGATTCTTCCTTTGACTTCATCATTGTCAATATGGAAAATAGTAACGCTGTTTTCGATAGCTGTTTCTGTGGCTACACGTTGAATACTTTGAATGACTATTCGCTTGGCTTCTTTGTTTGCAGTCATTTTAGCGTCATCCATGATCTCATTAATATAGCTGGCCGCATTGGTCTTTGCTTCATCTTTAAGAGATTCAATAAGGCGCTCTCTGGCTTCATCTGCACTCAGACCGCTGATAGTTTCAAGTTTAATGCGCTCCTGGTTTTCCATTTCCTTGAGTTCTTCCTCACGTTTATCCAAGCCTTGCTGGATATTGTCCAACCGTTTGCGTTCATTGTCAATCTCATTGCGTTTGCGGTTCAGGTCATCCTGTCTTTGGTTGAGACTGATTTCTCTTTGTTTCAATCGGTTTTCATGCTGTTGGATTTGCTGATTGCGTTGCTGAACCTCTTTTTCAAGTTCGGATTTCTTATTGAGGAATTTTTCCTTAACTTCAAGAAGTTTTTTCTGTTTGATCACTTCAGATTCTTTTTGTGCCTCTTCCAGAACCTGTTTCATTTTGGCAGTCAGTACATAGCGGAATAAGGCATAACCTATGGCGCATCCTACAAGTAAGCCAGCCAGGGCAGATATGGTTTCTAACATAACAAATAATTTTTTAATATAAATATAAAAAATCACGCACAACTCTTCATTTGCTTTTAGTCGCATTGGAGAGACTGTGCGTGTGTAAGTTTTATTGTTTTACTAATATTTTATTCCTTTGGGGACTGCAAGGCATCATTGATGCCATTAAGCATTCTCTGCATGCTTTCTACGAAGGGAGTCGTGTCGTTTCGTTCTTCTTCTCTTTTCAGGGCTACGGCAATATCTAAAATCGCCATGTAGAGATAGGTGATATTCTCTTGCCCAGGATATCGTGTGGCATATTGCCCTAACCGTTCATTGATGAGTTTTTCTGCATCACGATAAATCAGTTCTTCGCTTCTTTTAATTGTTATCGGCGGTAGGATCTGATTTCCCAGTCGTAATCTTATAGTAAAGTATTCGCTGACTTCGTTCATGGGATTAAACATTTAGAAGGGCGATACATTTGTTTACTTCACGCACTAACTTAGATAATCTTGATTTCGCGTTTTTCATATCTGTGTCGCTAATTTCAATCATCTTCGCTATTTTGAGACTTTCGTATGCTGCTTTCAGCTCTTCCTGTTCGACTCGTAGTTCAGTTAATTCAGCTTCAGTTTTTTGTAGTTGTTCTGCAAGCATGGCATTTTTTGATTCCAAGTCTTTGAAATCCAGAATAAGTTGTGTTATCCTGACTTCAAGAATTCGCATTAGTTTTTCTTCCTCAGCAGTCATATGTGCCTTCTCGTTACAAATTTATAAAAATTTGTTTAATATCCAAAATGTTTTATCCTTTTTTGTCGTCCAAATCTTTAGGCTTTGGCTCTTTTTTGGCCAGCATAATGATGTGGTAGACGTATTCTGTCATCCAGTTTTCTGAATATCCAAGATGGTGTTGGTATTTTCTGATACCTACACATGTGCGGCGTACGCCTTCGTCTTTCCAATCATTTTTAGTCATAATGTCATGAATGGTTTTGGCTGTCATGCCACGTAATGCCTTATGAAACATAGCTGGCATACGGAACTTCCATTGCATAAGGTTTCCCATGAGCATCATCAAATCCTGGCTGAATCCCTGGAACATGATAAGGTAGGTTCTGATATCATTGACATTCTTGCATGAACGTTTGATACTGTTGTCGATTTCCTTAAAGAAATCTTCGCTAATGCCATATACGTCAATAAGCATGTTTTTGCAGCGCTTCTTCTCTCCAATACCCAGTTTGTTGTTAACAGTTGCGACGTGCAGAGATTGTTTGAAGATACGTAAATCAGGAAGTGCAGATAAATTACTTATGCCAAGCTGTACTGCCATGACCGCTTGATAATATACGCGTATAAGTGTCATGAAGTCTTCCATTCCACCTACCTTAGTACTGTTTTCTTCTTTGGATTTTCCAAATATTTTTGATAAGATTCCCATTTCTTATGATTGATATTAAAATAAAGATTGGTACAAAGTTAAGAAAAAAATCTTGTTTTGTACCAATCAATAAATGCTTTTCTGTCTGATGAATTCAGATTATTCTTCGCTTTGAGTCTCCTCACTCAGTTTCATTAAATATTGCCCGTATTGATTCTTGATCATAGGCTGGGCTATTTCGCGAAGCTTTTCTTTGCTGATCCAGCCTCTGTTGTAAGCAATGGCTTCCAAGCATGCTATTTTCAGGCCTTGTCGTTTTTCTATGACTTCAATGAAGGTGCTGGCCTCGCTCAGACTGTCATGTGTGCCGGTATCTAACCACGCAAAACCTCGTCCCAACGTTTTGACCTTAAGGGCTTGTTGTTCTAGAAAAACTTGGTTGACAGTTGTTATTTCCAGTTCTCCTCTGGCTGATGGTTTGATATTACCTGCTACTTCTACGACTTTGTTGGGGTAAAAATACAGTCCTACTACAGCGTAATTGCTTTTCGGAAGTTTTGGCTTTTCTTCAATACTGAGGCAGTTGCCGTTTTTGTCGAATTCAGCTACACCATATCGTTCCGGGTCGTTGACCCAATACCCGAAGACTGTGGCCTTGTTGTCTTCTTCGGCGTTTTTCACTGCTTCTTCAAGCATGGCGGTAAAACCTGCTCCATGGAATATGTTATCACCAAGAACAAGACAAACACTGTCGTTACCGATAAATTCTTTTCCAATAATGAATGCTTGTGCAAGCCCGTCAGGTGAAGGTTGTTCTGCATAAGTAAAACTTACTCCAAAGTCGCTACCATCTCCCAGTAATCTTTTGAATCCAGGTAGATCATGAGGAGTACTGATAATGAGTATTTCCCTTATTCCTGAAAGCATCAGTACGGAAATCGGGTAATAAATCATTGGTTTATCGAAAATAGGAAGCAATTGTTTGCTTACTCCTTTTGTGATAGGGTATAAACGAGTGCCGGATCCGCCGGCTAAGACTATTCCTTTCATAAGCTGATAATTATAAGTTTCTTATTAATAAGCGTTTTTTTCGTTATGTTTGATCATGTTGTAGAAAGTCTTCCACATGATTTTCAGATCAAGGAAGAATGTCCAGTTTTCTACATACCAGATATCCGCTTTGACACGGTTTTCCATTTGGTCTAAAGTCTTGGTTTCACCTCTGAATCCTTGGACCTGTGCCCAGCCCGTGATTCCTGGTTTGACCCAATGTCTAACCATATAGCGGTTGATTAGTTGGGAATATTCCTGTGTGTGGAGAAGCATGTGAGGGCGTGGACCAACCATACTCATTGAACCACAGAATACGTTGATAAATTGTGGTAATTCGTCAATGTTGGTGCGACGCATAATATCTCCAAATTTGAATTTGCGTGGATCATGTTCTGTGGCCTGAACTCTGTCTGCATCTTTGTTTACATGCATGGAGCGAAACTTAAGGCAAAAAAATTCTTTGCCATCAAGTCCGTTCCTTTTTTGTTTAAAAAATACCGGCCCGGGACTCTGATGCTTGATAATAAGTGCAACGACAACATAAATCCAAGGAAATACTGTAAGTAGAAACAGTCCTGATATTAACATATCAAAAGAGCGTTTCAATAAGCGATTGAACGGATCTTGTAATGGTTCTTTATGCGCACTAAGTAGAGTAGTGTTGCCTATTTTTGATAAAGTCATATTTTTTTTCAAAAATTCCATAAATACAGGAAGTGCATAGAAGCGGATGAGATGATTCTCACAATATCTGTAGATTTCTCGTGTTTCTGCAATGTAATCAGAGTCCGGTACAAGATATAAATCTGTGATTTCAGGATGATCCTTTAAATAATTGACAACTTTGGTTCGATGCCCCAGATTGTCAATTTGCATGCTTTCAGGTATAGGCTTTCTCGTAAAAATACCTTTTATTTTGTATCCTAAAGATTTGTCTTTAAGTGTCTCATAAATATCTGCCAAGCTGGTTGGATGTCCTACAAAAACGACATTTCTTTGTCCTTGTCCTGAGAAAAAATGTTGTCTGAGGAGGTAGTGTAATACTATACGTTCACAGGTGAGCAGGATGAAAAAAATGAAGTATCCTAAAAGTAGAATTAATCCAGATCCTTCCGGAAAATCCAATATTCCATTTAGTGCGAATAAAAGAATGACCTGGATTGTACACATAAAGAGTACTCTGGATAGTATATTGTCTTTATGTATGAATCTTTTTATAAATAACGGTGGAGCTATGATGAAGGCTGGAAAGACAGTAAGTGCTGTTAAAACAATAAAAACTCTTTGGGTGGAATTTAATGAAAACAAGGCGTCACTACCCTTAATAAAACCTAATGCAAGCCAAAAACTGAATACAGATACAGCCATATCATTTAAAATAAGAATGGTTTTAATCAATTGGGATTCTTCAATGTTTTTTATTTTCATTGTTTTAGTAGTTTATTCAGTGTGAATGAAATATTTCGGGGCAAATATATTAAAATAAATATCAAAATACAATTCACTTTTAATTTTTTTTAAATTTTGAAACCCAAAAATCAAAAATAGGCTTTTTTCTTGGCCTGAATTTGGCAATTCTTATACAATTGGTTATTTTTGTCATTTATAATATTGGTTTTAAAGAGCATGGAACAAGATTTTGAAAAGAATTATCAAGACTCTTCTTTGAAGGACGATTTATTTGGATTTACGTGGCAGGATTTGATAACAGTACTAAAATTGTATTGGCGATGGTTTGTTCTTTCCATTGTATTATGTCTATTATTGGCTTTTGTATATATTAAAAAGACTCCTCCGGTATATTCAACTTTTACTAAAGTCCTAATAAAAGATGTTGATCAAAATGCAAGAAGAATGTATGGTTCGGCATTGACGGATTTTAGTCAACTCGGTTTGATGAATAACACCAATGGCTTTGACAATGAAATGGAAATAATTGCAAGTAAGACATTGGCATTAAGATCAGTAACCAATTTGAAATTATATATACGCTATTTTTCAGAAGGTGTTTTTCGTGATCATGAAATATATGGTGGGTCACCTGTTCTTGCAGATATGTCAAAGGAGTTTTTAGATACATTGGCCTCTCCTGTCGTATTGAAAATAATACCAATTGAAACTGGATATAGTATTAAAGGTACAGCTTTAGATGAAGAATTTGAGACGGAAGTCAAAACGTTGCCGGCTAAAATCCAGACACCTTCCGGATGGGTGGAATTGAGACCGAATCCGGAAAATCCTTTGTTGACTGTGCCTGTTGATGTTCATATTTATAATCCTGAAAGGATTGCCAGCGCAATGTTGGCTCAAACAACTTTTGAACCAACAAGTAAATTGACTACGATTGTACGCATTACGGTGCTGGATTCTCAGTATAAACGTGCTCAAGATTATTTAAATGAGTTGATCAAGGTCTATAATGATGATGCAAATGAAAGTAAAAATGAAGTGGCTTTGAAAACCGATTCTTTTATTAATGAAAGGATTCTGATGGTTTCAAATGAATTGGGTATGTCGGATTCACGTTTGGAGGGTTTTAAGAAAAGCAATAAACTGATGGATCTGACTTCGGATGCAGATGCGGCTTATAAAGGCTTGGAAAGTTATCAGAAACAGCAGGTTGAATTGCAGACTCAGTTGATGTTGATCAAGTCGTTGATGGATTATATGCAGGATCCACGAAATGCCATGCAGGTGGTTCCTGCTAATATGGGATTGTCTGATGTCGGATTAAATGAAAGTATAGCTCGTTATAATGAATATGTGGTTAACAGAGCAAGAATGTTAAAATCGGCATCTGAAAATTCTCCAGCAGTAACGACTGTTACTAACGCTATTGAAGCCATGCGTCCGGGAATACAGCATTCTTTGCAAAGTATTTATGAAAATCTTCGCACAAGAAAAATGCAAGTAGATGAACAATATCAGCATTTTATGAGTCGTTTGTCTGCAGCGCCGACCCAGGAAAAAAATTATAGTCAGATTGAACGTCAGCGTGAGATACAGGCAGCTCTTTTTCAGATACTTCTTCAGAAACGGGAAGAAAATTCCATTTCCTTGGCGTCAACAGCTGCTAAAGCGCAGGTTGTTGATAAACCTGAAACGTTAAATAATCCGGTTTCACCAAAAAACAAAATTGTATTGTTGATTGCATTGGTGCTGGGTGGAGCTGTTCCATTAGGAATCTTTTATGTAAAGAAGTTGTTGAGATATCGAATAGAGGGGCGTGAGGATGTGGAAAAATTGACCCGTATTCCTGTCTTGGCTGATATTTTTATGAGTGATGACCCGACTTCTGAAAATAATGGAATCGTCATTAATGAAAATGCAAACGGTATGATGGAGGAAACTTTCCGTAGTCTTCGTACTAATTTAGGCTTTGTAATTAATAAAAACGAACAAGTCGTAATAAGCACATCGATGATTCCTGGAGAAGGTAAAACATTCGTTTCAACGAATTTGGCAATGAGTCTGGCGCTTATGGGACGTAAGGTTTTGGTTGTCGGATTGGACATAAGAAAGCCTCGTTTGGCAAAATTATTTAAACTTCGTACGAATGGCAGAGGCTTGACGACGTTTCTGGCTAGTGATGATACGTCTGATGAGAATTTGCATAATCAAATTTTTAATTCGCGTATTCATGCCAATTTGGATGTCCTTCCAGCGGGGCTGATTCCTCCAAATCCTAACGAACTTTTGTCGTCAGACCGTTTGGATTATGTATTCTCACGATTAAGAGAATGGTATGATATGATTGTGATAGATACTCCGCCATTAGGGTTGGTGAGCGATACATTGCTTTTGGCACGTTTGGCAGACGTAACTCTTGTTGTTTGTAGGTGTGATTATTCACTCAAACGTAATTTTGAGCTGATTAATAAACTTTATGATGAAAAGAAATTGCCAAAGATGAATATGGTCTTGAATGGTGTGGATCTTAAACGTCGTAAATACCAATTGTATTATGGTTATGGCCAGAAAGGTCGAGGCGGACGATATGGATTTTATGGAACTTATGGTGATTATAATTCTGTTAGTCGTGATGAAAGTCTGATTGAAGATTCTGCCAAATAATAATAAAAAAGGTGATGGTTAAAATTAAAACCACCACCTTTTTCTTTTAGGCTTTACTGGAGCAGATTCTTCATGATATATTTCAGAAAGAATATCTTCGTATGTCTTTTTTTCATGGATAATTCTGTATATAGTTCCCCAATCAGGCAATCCTCCGATATTCCTGTCATCTATAAACAGATCTGCTTTAAGCTTTCTGCTATAGTGCTTGTTATGCTCTTTTTCTTCTTCAGGATAATCCTTGTTGATTGCGTAAAATTCAATACCTCTTTGTCTGCACCATTCTACGGCTTCATCTAATAACTTGCCTTCTCGTACAGTCCACAGGATAAGTTTGTGTTTCTCTTCAATCAATTTTTTTAATGTCGTTACTGCAAATGGAATTTCTTTTCCAATTTCAGGATAGCGGTGTTCCACTATGGTTCCATCAAAATCTATGGCTATAGTCATCTCGGTAGTATTTATTTGTAAATATGAGGAGCAAAGGTAATAAAAAAAGAGAAAGAAATAAAGGCTATTTTGAAGAATTAATGGAGTGGAAGGTATTAAAAATGATGTAATCAGGATGTATATGATTCTATTTTTTTAGTATATATATGTTGAAATTAATAGTCGTTCTTATATTGAATGCCATTCATTTCAGACATGGGAAGCTTATAAATGATTTAATGTTAAAAAACGTATTTAATCGTATACTTTCTGAGAAATAAATTTTTCTATTCCGAAAATTAATGTAAATTTGCCACGTTAAGTAATCACTATGAACTAACCACATTATATTATAATTTAAAAAAGATTCTAACTTACTTAAATTCTGTAGAAATGAGAAACAGTTTACTAGCAGCAATGGCGCTTTGTGGCGCTACGATGTCTACAATGCCTCTTTGGGCAGCGACAGAATGGGAAGATCCTACATTACCAACAGTTGCAATTGATTTAGAAAGTGAGGGCATTTATTATGTCTATCATCCGGCTACCAAGTTGTTTATGGCTAACGGTAACGCCCAGAACAATTGGGGTACTGAAGTCGTGCTGAGCGATAAAGGACAGCGTGTTCGTGTAAGAACAGCTACAGACAATCGTGAAGCCGGTACTGTAACAGGTTGGACATTGGAAATGTTGGATGCTACGGCTAATAATGGTGGAAAGCCCAAGTATCTTTGGACTAACAGTACAATACTTTGCGTGGACTATAACCTTCAGGATGAGGGAAGCTATGTGTGGAAGATAACCAAAAATGCAGATTCAGACACATACCGTATCCGCATACCGGAAGAAGATCCCCGTTATGGTGAGAGCGCTCAGGATGGAATCTACAAGGACTGCTACATGGGATGGGACGGCCAGATTAATGAGGATGGTACAATGGTTAACCATACTGTATGGCCTTTGGCTAACAAGGAAACAGCTGGCTATGAAAAAGCAGAATTTGACTGGGCTTTTGTTAAAGAGGACGATTACAAAGCTTATGAGGCCAAATTTGAGTTGAAAACTGCATTGGAATATGCTGTTGCCAAAGGTTATCAGGATTATACTGAATATGAGGAAATTTACAATGGTAATGGTACAGCTGAAGAAATCAAGGCTGCTGCTGAAGCTTTGACAAAAGAAGTGGATGATTTCTTGATCGGTAATGCGTCTGAAGATAATCCTATGGATTTGACCAACCGTATCAGTTCACCGTCATTTGATAATGGTACTACAGGATGGACTACCCAACGTGATTCACAGAGCGGACAGGATAATTTCGGAATGCAGTCTGCGGAGAAACCGACTACAGATGGTAAAGCAACCTTTGCAAACTTCTTTGAAAGATGGGTGGCACAGCCTCCACAGTCAAACTGGTCAATTCTTCAGGAAGTGAAAGATCTGCCTCAGGGTAAGTATAAATTGTCTGCTTATGTCCTGACTAACAATGATGCTCCAGAAGGTGCTTATTTGGTGGCAGATGGTGGAGCCGGTGAAGAGCGTCAGGCTATTGATCAGCCCGGAAATGTTAATGGTACGCCTACGGCAGCTCCTTATGAAGTGGAATTTACAGTAATAAATAATTCTGCTACAATAGGTTTGCGTGTGATTGGTGCAAATTTCCAGTGGCTGGGTGTTGATAACTTCAAGTTGACATATTATGGCAAGAGCGATAGCTTTGCTAAGGACGGTTTGCAGGCTACGATAAACGAAGCCGAGGCTTACTTGGCTGAAATTGCAGATGCAAAGTGTAGTGCAGCAGGAAAAGAAAAATTTGAAGCTGATTTGAAGTTGGCACAGGATGGTCTTGCCAATGATGAATTAAGTGACGACAGCCTGGTTAGCTTGCGCTTGATCCTGATCCATCGTATGGATACAATGAAGAATGACGTGCAGGCTTATAGTGAGTTGATGCCGATCATTGATGACAAATTGGCTACATTGATCGACAATTATGAACCGTATGCTGAATTGTCAGACAATCCGGAAGCATTCGTGAATATTTATGATTGTACGGATGCTTTGGAAGATTCATATAACAATGGCACATTTGATCCTCTTTATATCGATAGCGTAGCTACCAAGATAGATGAAGCCTTCCGTAAGGATATCTTTGAAATGGTGAACAATGGCTTGACCGGAGATCTTTATGGATTGTTGCAGTCACCTAATTTTGATAATAACAGTAGCACGGGATGGAATGGCGGTCCTGGAATTGAGGCAGGTGTTGCTGAGAAATATTTTGGAAATGCAGGTGCACAGTCTTTTGATGTATATCAGGAAATAGAAAATATTCCTAACGGTGTTTATACAATTTCAATGCAAGGTTTCTCTCGTCCGGGAAATAATGACGAGTTGCAAGCTGGTTGGGGTGACGGCGTGACAAACACTGTATATGCACAGTTGTATGGTAATGACAATGCGGTTGCTTTGCAACACTTGTATAATGGTGGCCGTACAGAACCGTATGCAACTAAAGATGACGGAAGTACGGATGACAGACAGGTTACAGTAGATGGTGAAACCAAATATGTTGTTAATAACCGTACCAATGCGGCCATAGCTTTTGAGGCAGGAGAATACAAGAATGAAGTACGTTGTGTTGTATTTGATGGTAAGCTCCGTTTTGGTGTGAAGATGAATGCAGAAGCCGGTTTGGCAGGAAGCTGGAATACTTTTGATAATTTCCGTGTCAACTATGTTGGTGAAGCAACAGCAGCTGATTATGTAGCTTCAGTACAGCTTCTTTATAATGAGGCAAATGTGTTGTATTCAGCAATCACCAGTTACGAAAAGACTGCAACTGCCGATGTGGTTGCTCAGTTGGGTGAATTGTTGACCAAAGCCAGTGCATTTATTTCATCTCCTACCACAACTGAGGAAGCAGAGACGATTATTGCTGATATGAAAGAAGCCATTGAATATGCCAATACTTCAGTTGAACGTACTGCCGAGTTGAATACTTTGGTTGACGATATGTATAATAACCGTTGCCCGAATTATGAGCAGACACCAGGATTCGAAGGTATTGATTTTTCACCGGTTTACGATCTTTGCGATGAAATCAGTGCGCTTCTGCCGACGAATGAAATAGAATCTGTAGAAAAGGTAGATGAATATACAGTTCAGTTGAATTCACTTTTGACCAAGGCCGTACAGGATGTGGCAGGTGTTGGAGCTACTAAGGATGATCCGAAGGATTTGACTTCATTGATTATTAATCCGGGATTCTCTTTGACTGATACAGAAAGCGGTCTGACAACTGATACTGGTGAAGGATGGACAACAAACCGTGACGGTGGCGATATGAACTTCAGAATTTCAGCTGGTGAGTTCTATAACAACAAGAGCTTTGATATCCATCAGACATTGTATGGCTTGGCTCCTGGTTTCTATCGTTTGTCATGTAATGCATTCTATCGTGATGGTGGATATGAAATAGCAGCAGGTAAGCACCGTCGTGGAGTGGAGGATCTGAATGCCATGTTGTATGCTGGTCCGGAAGATGCATGGACGTATACACCGATCATGTCAATCATTGAAGACGGACAGTCAGAACCTACAGCATCTCAGAATGTGAATGTGGCCGACTCTTTGACTACAGAAGATAATCCGATCGAAGCATGGTACATTCCTAATGCAATGGAAGATGCAGGTCCTGCTTTCAGTAATAACTTGTATTACAACGAACTTAATTTCGAAGTAAAAGAAGGTCAGGTTATCAATATAGGTATCCGTAAGGAACAGCAGACAGAAGCCAATGACTGGACTATCTTTGATACCTTCCAGTTGTTCTACTATGGTAATGGCGAGGAGAACCGTCCGGATGGTGTACAGGATATTGAGGAAGGTGTTGCAAGAGTTGTACGTAGCACTTACTATACAATTGATGGTGCACAGATTGCTAAGCCGACTCAGCGTGGTCTCTATATCCGCAAGGATGAGCTCTCTGACGGTACAGTGAAGACTGGTAAGATCCTTGTAAAGTAATGGACTGATTTGATTTATCCTTAAAGGATATGATGATAAAAGTGTGCTATTAAACAATAGCACACTTTTTTATATATATGTCTAAATATATAAGTTAAGAGTAATGCAAAGGGAATAGGACAGGAGAGTGAGGCTTGTTTCGGCTGTTAGAGGGAATAATGAAGTGCTTTACTGTCAAAGAGGTTGGTCTTCTCTGATCTGTTATGAATGGCTGTTAAATGAAGAAAGATGTATATTATTCAGTTTTCGGCCTGATGAAATTAAGATTTATAGATACAGATTTACGGTTACAACAGGAAAATGAAAGGCTTTTAGTGATAAAAGTTCTTTTTGTAAAAAAGCAGAAGACTGGTTGATGTTCTGTTTGGGAAAATATCTGTGTGATGCATATTTTATTAAGATTATGCATCACACAGAAAATATAGAAAAACAGTTTTTTATCTGTTTTTGTACATGCTTTCGTAATAGTTCTGGTAATCTCCACTGGTGACATTGTCCATCCATTCCTGATTTTCGAGATACCATTTGACTGTTTCTTCAATGCCTTCTTCAAATTGCAGGCTAGGTTCCCAGTCTAACTCGTTTTTGAGTTTGGTGGAGTCAATCGCATATCGGAGGTCATGGCCTTGCCTGTCTGTGACATAAGTAATAAGGTTGAGTGAAGTACCTTCCGGATTACCCAACAGTTTGTCTACAGTCTTGATGACGACTTTGATGATATCAATGTTTTTCCATTCGTTGAATCCACCGATATTGTATGTTTCGGCTATTTTTCCCTTGTGGAAAATTAGATCAATAGCGCGTGCATGATCTACGACATAAAGCCAGTCACGTACATTTTCTCCTTTTCCATAAACCGGTAGAGGTTTGTGATGACGGATATTATTGATAAAGAGAGGTATTAGTTTTTCAGGAAACTGATAAGGACCATAGTTGTTCGAACAGTTGGTTACGATGGTAGGCATGCCATAGGTATCGTGATAAGCGCGGACGAAATGGTCCGAACTGGCTTTACTGGCACTATAGGGGCTATGTGGATTATATTTGGTTGTTTCCTTGAAGAACGTATCACCGTAAACTTCATGTGCGGATATTTCAGATGGTAATCCTTCCGGATGGGTGAGTTCGAGTGCACCGTAAACTTCATCTGTTGAAATATGATAAAAGAGCTTGTCTGTATATTGTTCCGGCAGGCTTTCCCAGTAGAGCTTGGCAGCTTGCAAAAGCGTGAGGGTACCCATTACATTGGTGCGTGCGAATGTAAACGGATCTTTGATACTTCTGTCAACATGGCTTTCAGCAGCCAGATGGATGACACCGTCAACGTGAAATTCAGCCATGAGTTGCTGTATCTTTTCAAAATCGCAGATATCCGCTTTAACAAAAGTGTAATTGGGTCGGTCTTCGATATCCTTCAGATTGGCCAAATTACCGGCATAAGTCAGCTTATCCAGATTGATGATATGGTAATCAGGGTATTTGTTGACAAATAGTCTGACTACGTGGCTGCCGATAAATCCGGCACCTCCAGTAATGATAATGTTTCGTTTGAATGTTTTCATAAGCATTTAGTAAAGTGGATCTTGAAAGTGGAAAGGTGATTCTATTTCTTTAAGTCTGCTATGATGACTGTCCTTGTCTGACAAAATGATCTGTTGGGAAGGGATTTTCCAGTCTATGGCCAAATCCGGATCGTTCCAGGCTATGGCTCCTTCGCTTTGGGGAGCATAAAAGTTATCACATTTATATTGGAAAATGACCTCATCCGTCAGAACACTGAATCCGTGGGCAAAACCACGTGGAATGAAAAATTGGCGATGATTGTCTTCCGTAAGTTCTACAGCTACATGCTGGCCAAAAGTGGGAGAGCCTATACGGATATCAACGGCTACATCCAATACAGCTCCTCGTATTACACGTACAAGTTTACTTTGGGCAAAAGGAGGTTTTTGAAAATGTAATCCTCTTAATACGCCGTAGCTGCTTTTACTTTCGTTGTCTTGTACAAAATGGATTTCTCTAACCTTTTCATTAAATTCACGTTGGGAGAAAGATTCGAAAAAATAGCCTCGCTCGTCTTTGAACAACCGTGGTTCAATAATAACGACTCCCTCGATGGCAGTTTTAATTATTTCCATAATGGTTTGGGCTTTAATTTTACACAAAGATACTTTTTTTTATGAAACAGACACTATAATAATATAAAAAACAGTATATTTGCGTCGGATAAAACAAAAATAAGTGTCAATATTATGGATTGTGAGTGCTATGTTCTGTTAGGATGGCTTGTTTTTGATGCTTTGGTTTTTATTTGGGCCTGGATGGATGATTTGTATTATTCGAAAGACCTGAAAAGTAAGTTTTCAAAAATAAAAAAGAGCCTGACAGAGGAGTAAAATGAAAGAAGAATAGTCTTCTGATTATGTGGAAGAACAATGCCAATGTGATATATGATCATTGGCTTGTTTTTTTATATATAGTGGATAAAAGGAATAAAATGTAAAAAAACAGGAAGAAAATCTAAAGACTTCCTTCCTTGTTTGAGAGATGTATGAAAATATGAGGCTTATTGGTTGCCCCACAAGCCTTCGCTTGTCATTTGTACACGCTTCAGTTCTCCGTTTCGTTTATAGTATAGGCGGTCAATACACAAAGAGCGTCTGTAGCTGGATCCGGCCGTATTGATGGCACCATTATGATAAATGAAATACCATTTTCCCTTAAATTCAATTATGGCGTGGTGGTTGGTATTGCTATGTCCGGCGATTTCATTCAGAATCCCTTTGTATTCCCATGGACCGTTTATGCTTTTGCTCATGGCGTATGCCGTTTTTTCGGGAAAACCTACTGAAAAGGACAGATAATACCATTTTTTGTGCTTATGGATCCATGGCGCTTCGGTATAAAAGTCTTTGCCCTCTGCCGGTAAGGAAGGCTGATGTATACCCGGAATACTGATAGGCATGATCTCACTGGCCAGTTCCGTCATATTATCCTTTAGTTTGGCATAATAAAGTTGGGTATTTCCCCAAAAGATATAGGCCTGTCCGTCATCGTCAACCATGACAGAGGGATCAATGTCCTCCCAACCAATAGGTGTATATTTTGTAGTCATGTTATTGGTAATAAGAGCTTCCGGTTGTGGAATGAAAGGGCCCGTTGGGGAGTCGGATACGGCGACACCAATGGCTTTTCCACGTATGGTTTTGTGTTCGGCTGTAATGTACCAGTAGTATTTGTTTCCGCGTTTGACTACCTGACTGGCCCAGGCTTCTCCTCTGGCCCATGGAAAGTCTGTGGCTTTCAGACGATAACTGTGTTCTGTGAATGTTTTCATGTCAGATGTGGACAAAATACACCATTCATTCATGACATAGCGGTTTTGATTGTTGGGGCATTCGTCATGTCCGGCATAGATGTAAACCTTGTCACCGTCAACCAGAGCAGCAGGGTCTCCAAGATATTTGTAGGTTACAAAAGGATTGGCTTTGGCAACGAAAGTCGTGTCACCGGTCTGTTCAGGCTGCATGCTGAATGAAGGTAAGGCGGCTGTAACAAACAGCCATAACGCTAAAGTTTTTTTCATCATAATTTAATAATTGTGTTTTGATACTATTTATGGTTCATTTTATCTAATATACGAATGAAATCTCAAAACCCCCGAAAAATAAACATTATTTAACAATTATACATCAAGTATGATAATGTTATATTTTGATGCTAAAAGTATACAGATTGAAAGTAATATATAATTTTTTTTGTTACCTTTGCCATAACCTAATACGATGAAATATGAAAATAACGCTTTTGCAACAAGATATAAATTGGGGAAATCCTTCGCTTAATGTGAAAGAAGCGGAGCGTGTGATGAATTTATTTCCCGGGTCTGATCTTTATGTTTTGCCGGAAATGTTTTCTACGGGATTCTGTACGCAGCCTGAGGGGCTGGCTGAACCGGTTGACAGTCCTACTTTGGCTTGGATGAAGGAGTATGCTTCTTCACATGACTGTGCAGTAGCAGGAAGTGTGGCTGTGAATGAAGGTCAGTCATATTATAACCGCTTTTACTTTGTGAATCCCGATAAGACCTGGTCATATTACGACAAGAAACATCTTTTTACCTATGGTAAGGAGCATGAACATTTTACGGCAGGAAACAGACGGGTTGTTGTAGAGTTCAGAGGATGGCGCATTCTGTTACAGATATGTTATGATTTGCGTTTTCCTTTGTGGTCTCGTAACCGGAAAGATTATGATCTGGCTTTGTATGTGGCCAGTTGGCCGACTTCAAGAGTAGAGGCCTGGAATACGTTGCTTCATGCCAGAGCCATTGAAAATCAGTGCTATGTAGCAGGCGTAAACCGGGTGGGAACAGATCCGAATTGTGAATATAGCGGTGGAACCATATTGGTGGATCCTTATGGGCGAACGGTGAAGGAATGTCCCCGTGGGGAACAGAGTGCGGTGACTGTAGAGCTCGACAAAGCGATGCTCGAAGCTTTCAGGGAAAAATTCCCGGTTCTGGATGATGCCGATTATTTTGAAATGAAAAACAAAGAATAACAACACAATAAACAAAAGAAATGGAGAAAAAACTTTTATTGGGTGACGAGGCGATAGCTTTGGGAGCCATTCACGCCGGCATTCGCGGTGTATATGCCTATCCCGGAACGCCCAGCACAGAGATTACAGAATATATCCAACGGCATCCGTTGGCAAAAGAACGTGGCTTGCACAGTACGTGGTGTACGAACGAAAAAACAGCCGTAGAAGCCGCTTTGGGCGCTTCGTATGCCGGTGCACGGGCAATTGCCTGCATGAAGCATGTAGGTCTGAATGTGGCTGCAGATGCATTTGTTAATTCTGCCATTACAGGAGTGAATGGCGGTTTGATCGTCGTAGTGGCGGATGATCCTTCGATGCATTCTTCACAGAATGAGCAGGATTCCCGTTTTTACGGCAAATTCTCATTGATGCCGGTATTGGAACCTTCAACCCAGCAGGAAGCTTATGATATGATGGCTTATGGTTTTGAATTGTCAGAGCGTGAGAAAATGCCCGTACTGATGCGTATTACCATGCGTATGGCTCATTCCCGTGCTGCAGTTGAAGTCAGTGAAGAGGCTGCTCCGGTACAGGCATTGCCTTATGCCAAGGATCCTTCAAGTTGGGTTCTGTTGCCGGCCAATTCCAGAAGACGTTATGCCGCTCTGATTGACAAACAGCCTGAGCTGGAACGATTGGCAGCCCATGCACCATATACCAGATACAGTCAGGCACGACAGTCTGGCGAAAAACCATTGGGTGTGCTGGCATGCGGTATAGGATATAATTATGTAATGGAAGTAAAGGATGCGGCTGAAAATTTGAATATTCTGAAGATTACCCAGTATCCCTTGCCAGAGGATCTGGTACGTCGTTTGGCTGCAGAGAGCCGTGAAATACTGGTAGTCGAAGACGGGCAGCCTTTTGTGGAAGAACAGGTAAAAGCAGTTCTGTCGGCCGATTATCCCGTAACTGGACGTTTGACAGGCCGTTTGCCACGTACTGGCGAGTTGACGCCAGACTGTGTAGCCTCTGCTTTGGGTTGTGCGCCTGAAAGATATTTTGACGCTCCTAAGAATGTGGTCGGGCGTCCGCCAGCCTTATGTCAGGGATGTGGTCATCGTGATGTCTATACAGCTCTTAATGAGGTAGTGAAAGATTATCCTGATGCCCGTGTTTTCGCGGATATAGGTTGTTATACCCTTGGTGCTCTGCCTCCTTTCCGGGCGATAGATACCTGTCTGGATATGGGTGCTTCCATCACCATGGCAAAGGGAGCTGCAGATGCAGGACTCTTTCCGGCTATTGCAGTCATAGGAGATTCTACTTTTACCCATTCGGGTATGACTGGTTTGCTGGATGCCGTCAATGACAAGGCGCAGATTACGGTTATTATTTCCGATAATCTGACAACAGCAATGACTGGTGGTCAGGATTCAGCCGGAACAAACAAATTTGAAGCTATTTGTTTGGGACTGGGCGTAGAGCCGGAACATGTGAGGGTGGTTGTTCCTTTGCCAAAGAACATGGAAGAGATTACCCGTATCATGAAAGAAGAAATAGAATATAAAGGGGTTTCGGTCATCATTCCTCGCAGGGAATGTATTCAGACATTGAACCGTAAATTGAAACAAAAAAAAGCAGAACAGAAAGCATGAAACAAGATATTATCCTTTCCGGTGTGGGAGGGCAGGGAATCCTCTCCATCGCTACAATTATTGGAGAAGCTGCCACGCGTTCAGGATTAACCCTTAAACAGGCGGAAGTACACGGCATGAGCCAGCGTGGCGGAGATGTGCAGTCTAATTTGCGCTTGTCGGATGAGGCTATTTCGTCCGATCTCATAGCGATGGGTACGGCTGATATGATATTGTCGTTGGAACCGATGGAAGCCTTGCGTTATTTGCCTTATTTAGGTAAGGACGGGTGGATTATCACTTCATCGGCTCCGTTCAAGAACATACCCAATTATCCGGAAGATGAAGCCTTGATGAATGAACTCAGGTCTTTACCTCATGTGGTAATGGTTGATGTGGAACGTTTGGCCAAGGAACACCAGATGCCCAAATGTGCCAATGTGATTCTTTTGGGAGCAGCCTCACGTTTTTTGGGTATTCTTACTGTAGAACAGTTGCGCGACAGTATTGCCCGGGTTTTTGCTTCAAAAGGTGAAGCCGTGGTGGAAATGAACAAACGGGCTTTTGACATAGGTCATGCCGAAGCTGAAATTTAAAACGGGCATTCTATGGCACAGGTATTTAGTAAAGAACTGGTAGAATCAGTGGTCAAGGAACTGCATGTGGCCGATCTGGCCAATGCCACAATTGGTGATGTCCTGCTGGTCGCTTCCAAATTGGAAGAACTGACCGGTATTCCTTTTATTCGTATGGATCAGGGGTCTCCCGGACTGCCGGCCAATAAGATCGGCATAGAGGCCGAAAAGGCTGCACTCGACCGTGGCGTGGGCTCTCAGTATCCGGCCGCGGCAGGAGTTCCGGAACTGAAATATGAGGCTTCCCGTTTTGTCAAGGCTTTTATTGATATTGATATTTCTCCCCGGGCATGTATACCTACTACCGGTTCTGTCGCTGCTTCGTTTGGTTCGTTTGTGGCATGTACCCAATGTCAGCCAGGAAAAGACAAGGTGCTGTTCATTGATCCGGGATTTCCCATCCAGAAATCCCAGTTGCGTATTATCGGTGCCCGGTGGGAACAGTTTGACATCTATCATTTCCGCGGGGAAGCCCTGCGTGCCAAACTGGAGTCTTATCTGAACAAGGGGGATATTGCTGCCATCGTTTATTCCAATCCGAACAATCCGGCATGGATTTGTCTGGAGGATAGCGAACTGGCCATAATCGGAGAATTGGCTACACGCTATGATGTCATCGTACTTGAAGATATGGCCTATTTCTGCATGGACTTCAGAAGAGATCTGGGAAAACCTTTCCAGCCACCTTATCCGCCTACAGTGGCCAAGTATACGGATAATTATATCCTTATGCTGTCTTCATCCAAGATATTCAGTTATGCCGGTCAGCGTATGGCTGTGGCTTGTGTATCGGATAAGCTGTTTGACAGACAATTCCCTGCACTTGCTGAACGGTATTGTGATGCGGGAGTATTCGGACAGACCTTTATAGCTTCTATCCTTTATATGATTACTTCCGGCTGTACAGCTTCTACCCAGTATGCTTATGCGGAAATGATGAAAGCTTCAACAGAAGGATTGCTGGATTTTTCTGCAGACATGAAAGAATATGCCCGTCGCGCGGAGAAAATGAAGAAGATCTTTACGGATAACGGATTCCATATCGTATATGATTATGATGTGACCCAGTCTGTCGGTGACGGTTTCTTCTTTACGATTGGCTATGGGAATATGAATAGTGGAGAATTGCTGAGAGAATTGCTGTATTATGGCGTCAGCAGTATTTCCTTGGGTACGACGGGAAGTGAACAGAATGGTATCAGAGCCTGTACCTCAAGAATGCGGGATGAACTTTATCCGGTGATGGAAGAACGCATGAAAGCCTTTCATGCAGATCATCCTTTGGTGTAGTATTGTATTGGAACAAGAAAAATTAAAAATTGATTTATAAAAAAGAAAATGATCTGGAATAAAAATAAAGAATGCATGAGCCGCGACGAGCTTCGTGAGCTTCAGGGTAAGCGGTTGCACAAACTGGTGGATCTGGTTTATCACAATACGCCGTTCTACCGTCAGAAAATGCAGGAACTGGATTTGTTGCCTGATGACATACAGACCATAGACGACATCGTCAAGTTGCCTTTTACGACCAAGCAGGATTTACGCGACAACTACCCGTTGGGCTTTATGGCGGCTCCCATGTCGGAAGTCGTACGTGTGCACGCGTCATCAGGAACGACCGGTAATCCTACAATCGTGGGATATACCCGTCGTGATCTGGAAATTTGGAAAGAAGTGATAGCCAGAAGCTTGACGGCTTATGGCGTGACTCGCGGTGATATTGTGTCAGTCGGTTATGGTTATGGCTTGTTTACCGGAGGTTTGGGAGCTCATTACGGAGTGGAGCACCTGGGAGCAACCGTGATACCGACTTCTACCGGTAATACGGAAAAGCATATTCGTCTGCTGCGTGATTTACAGGTGACGGGTATTGCCTGCACGCCTTCATACGCGCTTTATCTGGCTGAGGCTTTGCATAAGCAGGGATTGACGAAAGATGATCTGCATTTGCGTGTGGGAGCCTTCGGTGCAGAGCCTTGGACCGAAAGCATGCGTCGCGAAATAGAGGAAAATCTGGGTATTCAGGCTTACAATATTTATGGTCTTAGTGAGATCATGGGACCGGGTGTGGCTTACGAATGCGAATGTAAGAACGGCTCTCATATTGCAGAAGACCATTTCTACCCCGAGATAATCAATCCTGAAACAGGAGAAGTCTTGCCGTTGGGTCAGGAAGGTGAGCTCGTGTTTACGACATTGACCAAGACCGGTATGCCGTTATTACGTTACCGTACCAAGGATTTGACGGCTTTGATGCCGGGTACATGCGAATGCGGACGTACCAGCGTGAGATTTACCCGGATTTTGGGACGTAGTGATGACATGTTGATTATCCGTGGTATCAATGTCTTCCCGTCACAGGTGGAAAGTGTTATTCTGGAAATGCCGGAATTCGCTCCTCAATATATGCTGATTGTGGATCGTAAGAATAATCTGGATACATTGGAAGTTCAGGTTGAGTTGCGTCCGGACTGTCTGTCTGACGAACTGGGACAAATGATCGGATTACGTAATCGCTTGGCCAACAGATTGAAGAGCGTACTTTCTATTTCCGCTGATGTCAAACTTATGGAACCGAACAGTATTCCCAGAAGTGAAGGTAAGAGCAAGCGTGTGGTCGATAAACGAGTATTGGCTTAAACTAAAAAACTTAATCTTATGACAATCAAACAAATATCTGTTTTCTTGGAAAACAAGAGTGGAAGAATCAATGTGGTGACCAAAGCCTTGGGTGATCATGGTATCAACATGCATGCTTTCAGTATGACTGAAACGACTGATTTCGGTATACTTCGCCTTATCGTCTCCGATGTGGACAAGGCGGTAGAAGTGTTGCGTAAAGAGAATTTTGCAGTGGTCATAACTGATGTGGTTTGTATCAGTTGTCCCAACGTAGCCGGTGCATTGTCTAAGATACTTGAACATCTGACGGCACATGGCGTTTTCATAGAGTATATGTATGCATTTGCACAAGGGGATACGGCAAAGATCGTGATCAGACCGAGTGAACTTCAGGCCTGTCTTGATTTGCTGGAGACTGATGAATGCAATATACTTGGCAGTAAACAATTATAAGGATAAAGTTGTTTGAACCGAAAATATCCAAGGGGGACCCGGCAGTCTGAAAAAGATCCGGGTTCCCCTTTAATCGTGCAGGTTAATTGAACAGTTCGAAGGTGATCTTGAAACCAAGTCCTATGTTCTTCAATTGTTCCAGAGAGAGAAATACCCCGGCGTCGAATACAAATGTGCCGATGCCATATCCCAATTCAAAATAAGGTCCCAGATGATCCATGGTCAGCATGTTGACATAGATCCTTTCGTTTTGGATATGGCTGGTATATTTCATTAAATGTCTCATTAAGAGGAATGGGGCTTCAAAGGCAATATGGCCTCTGATGTAATAAGGTGACACGTTATACCATTCTCCGTCGAGTGCCTGGAATACGCCGCCGATTTCATCGCTCCAACCGTTAGGGAGGTTGCTTTTTCTGAAGTTGACGAAATCCACAAAATAGGTTTCTTCCATATTGGTGAAGAATCCCATGCCGAACCGGTAGTAAAGATTGGACAGCAGACCGGTTTTGATGTGATGTTGCATGTCGAATTCAATTCGTTCATACACACCCGTGCAATGAAAGATGTTTCCTAACCCTCTTTCGTAATCCAGAATGAATGTAGGCAGTTTGGAACTCAGATTGATTTTTTGTCTTCCGTTCATGTAATAATACTGACCGGGAGTCCATTCCAGTTTGATACGCGGGGCAAATGTATTGTATTGTGGACGTATGCTCGATTTTAGTCCTTCTGACAAATCATTGGGGAGATTAAGATTATAAAAAGGAATGTCGGGCTTTTCTATCGGCGTTCTTCTGTGAAATATGACGCCGGTATGCAGAGTCAGTCCGTTGATGATTTCAAAATGGTTGCTGATCTCTATATTGAAGTCCGTGAATAGTTCCAGATTGAGCTTCTTGACATCCAGAATACTGTCAGTAGGTAATTTTTTCAATTCATCCAGGATCCTGCTGCTGCCGATTCGGTTGCCGTTTCCCATGTTGAAATGAAGACTTCCCCGGTGTTCAGGCCAATATACGTATTCAGAACCTATGTTCCAGTAAAATTCCCTGTTCGTAAAATTATAGCCAATTCGCGCTCCGGCATAGATGGAACGTTCCTGTTTCAGCATGGTGTTGAATTTGATGTCCTGTCGGTAAGAGATGCCGTTGCTTTTGCTGTAGCTGATCAGGAACGGATTGATGAAAGGCGAACTGCGTAATGAAATATTATCGGAAAGATACCATTTGTTGGAATCAAAGAAGAAATCACTGACTGAATTCCATAATTGTTTGTTCGAGAAAAGATTGGGCGGGTTTTCCGTCTGCGCCTGTATGGTGTCCTGTGAGCGGTGCGCTTTCCTGTAGATAAGGCGTTCTGCAGAGGTAAGCGGGGTAGGACGTAGTGAATCAAACATTTGGAATCCTTTGAGATAAGCCTGTTTGTCACATTGTAGGGAAAATGAGGCCGTAAGATTGTAGTTCCTGTCCCGTGTTTCGGTGACTGTGTCGTTTTTGGTCTTGATATCATGGTATGTCAGATAAGCCTCGTAAAAACCGTCCACGACGTTGAAGGCAAATCCGAACGTAGCGTCCATGTCATATTTTACAGCCAGATATTCATCCTTTTCTCCTATTTCTCCCATGGTGATGTCACTGTGGAATGTGAGAAACTCAGATTTGCCTTTGAAAGTGATCCGTCTGACGCTCCATACCCCTTCGGTAATGATCATATTACCTTCAATAAGCTGAAAACTCTTGTTTCTGGGTGTGAAATGGATATGATATTCTATTCTTTGCCGGCTGTCACACGATACGGAGTCTATTCGGTAAACATAATACCTGTTGCTGTTCGGAGCCAAGGGAGACAGAAGTTTCTCTCCCAATAGATAGGGGGAATAGACATTCAGGTTGAAATAATCCAATGTGCCGGGAATATTTCTGGAGTCATCCAGTGTGCCGGAGAAAGCTTTTATCTTCTGGTCGTAGATGTTGGGAGCCGTAAAGTGCAAGTCGCTATAGGTTTCCATGATATAGCGGTTCTTGTCCTTTTTGCTGCGGAACAGTCCCGGTATATACCTGAATCCCCGGTTCTTTTTGATGATGTCAAGTTGTGACTTGACATATAAGTTGGCGTGGTATTCCTGGATGAAGTCGGCATATTCGGCCGCAGCCGTATGCATGCGCCTGATGATGGAGTCTGCCAGTTCTGTTTTGGCTTTGACCGTCACCGTGCACATCAGAAGAATGATATATATGAAGATTGACCTTATTGTCACTCTGTTTTTTTTGATTTTTCTGCTGTCGGACAAAGTTAACAAAAAAAATGAATATTGTGGGAATCCGTCTTTTTTTATAATTTTGCACTCACGTTTACAAAATAGAATTTATGGGAGGTTTTTTTGGCACTATTTCGACTACGGGTTGCGTAGCTGATTTATTTTATGGTACAGATTACAATTCGCATCTGGGAACACGCCGGGGTGGTTTGGCTACTTTCAGCCATGAACGCGGTTTCTTCAGGTCCATACACAATCTGGAGAATTCTTATTTTCGTACCAAGTTTGAAGGAGAGTTAGGCAAATTCCAGGGAAATTCCGGAATAGGTGTAATTAGCGATACGGATGCTCAGCCGTTGTTGATGAACTCACATTTAGGGCGTTTTGCCTTGGTGACAGTAGCCAAAATTAATAATATAGAGGCTTTGGCTGAAAAATTGCTGGCTCAGAACATGCATTTTTCAGAATTTAGTTCCGGTAAAATCAATCCTACGGAACTGGTCGCCTTGTTGATTAATCAGGGCAGTAATTTTGTAGAAGGTATTGAGAATGTATATCGTGAGATAAAGGGGTCATGCTCCATGTTGCTTCTTACTGAAGACGGAATTATCGCCGCCCGTGACAGCTGGGGACGTACTCCGATCGTGATAGGTAAGAAAGAAGGAGCCTACGCGGCAACTGGAGAATCAACGGCCTTTCCCAATTTGGGTTATGAAACCGTGTATTATCTCGGCCCCGGAGAAATAGTGCGTTTGTATGCCGATCATATGGAACAGTTGCGCAAGCCCAACAAGAATATGCAGATCTGTTCGTTCCTCTGGGTTTATTACGGTTTCCCCACTTCTTGCTATGAAGGACGTAATGTGGAGGAAGTCCGTTTTGCCAGTGGAAAGAAAATGGGTGAAACGGATGATGTTCAGGTTGACTGTGCATGTGGTATTCCGGATTCCGGCATTGGCATGGCTTTGGGATATGCCGCAGGTAAAGGGGTGCCTTATCAGAGAGCTATAGCCAAATATACGCCGACATGGCCTCGCAGCTTTATGCCCAGTAATCAGGAAATGCGTTCTTTGGTGGCCAAAATGAAGCTGATAGCCAATAAGGACGTATTAAAGGACAAGAGGGTCTTGTTCTGTGATGATTCCATCGTAAGAGGCACACAGTTGCGCGATAACACAAAGGTTCTTTTTGAAGATGGAGTTAAGGAAGTGCACATGAGAATTGCCTGTCCGCCGTTGATTTACGGATGTCCGTTTATCAACTTTACTTCATCAAAAAGTAATATGGAGTTGATCACCCGCCGGTTAATCAAGGAATTTGAAGGTGATGAAAATAAGAATCTGGACAAATATGCTACAACGGATTCACCGGAATACCAGCGTATGGTGGCTGAAATAGCCAAAAGATTGAATTTGTCATCATTGAAGTTCAATAAGCTCGAAACTTTGGTAGAATCAATCGGTTTACCCAAATGCAGAATCTGTACCCATTGTTTTGACGGCAGCAGTGCATATACCTTGAACGAAGAGAATACTCAGGAATAATACCTGCAACAGGGAATAAGTCATATAAAAATATGGTCCGGAAGTCAAATCCGGATCATATTTTTTTTAAGTTAATTCACGAAGAAACGGAAGTGAAGATCGTTTTTTAGGTGAGTTCGTGGGAGAAATAGGACAAATATGTGAAGTTTTGACTTATTTTACTATTTCAGATTCTTAAAAGTAGAGGTTTTTGATTAACTTGCAGACGTTTTAAAATATAATGAAAGAAATATTCGTATGAACAAGTTTGTCCGTTTGTTAAATAGATGGAGTGGAGTGGATGTGGAACGTTTGGAACAGCGTTTGCATGATTCCATTCAGAAAGAAAAATTGTTGAATGAAAACCTTCAGGAACTGCGGTCTGTGAATGAACAGTTGACTATGCAGTTGCAGGATGAGAAGACACGCCGCCAAACCAGTCTTCAGCAGTTGGACGAAAAAGAGAATCTCATAGAAGATTGGCAGAGCAAATATGAGGCGGAAATCCGTTCTCAGGAAACAGTCCTGGCAGAGTGTGAGGATTTGAAAAACAAGTTGGAATCTGCACAACGTAATGTGGCTCAACTGGAATCGGAGGTTACGGATCTTCAAAAGGTCCTGTCTGAAACGAGAGCCGACAGGGAAGATATAGCTGCGGAAAAAGTACAGATAGAAAAAGATCTGAATGAAAAGCTGCAGACCCTGCAACAAAAAATGGAATCCCGGATCCAACAGGCTGCACAGAATGAAAATAACATGAAGGCCGCACTGGATGAGGCACATAAAACGGCGGCGGAAAAGGAACTTCAGATAAAGGAACTCAAGGAGGAACAGGCACGTGTTCTGGCTGAAATGGATCAAAAGGAAGAACAGGCCAGAGTGCAATTGGACCATTTCCGTAAAAATGCCGAAGAAGACAGGGCGGCTCAAGATAAAAGGCTGAAGGAACTGGAAGTGGAGATAGCCGCTTTAAATCAGGAAAAGATAGAACTCCGGACTGCAGTTCAGGACACGGAAAAAAGTATGCCGGGGAAAAGGAACAGGTGATCAGGGAAAATGAACTTGCCTGTCAGAAACTGCGACTGCAACTCAATGACATACAGACTCAGCTTAATGATGCAGCACGGAACTATGAGCAGAAAATCGGTCAAATGACTGACGAGAGCGAGGCGTTGAAGAAAAGACTGGCCGATGCGGAACAGAAAACATTGCAGCTTAATGCCGAAAAACGTCAGAACGAAGATGAGAACCGTGCCCGTGTCGATACCTTGGAGAAAGCGCTCGCCCAGTTGAAGGAACAGATGGAAAGCCAGAATCGGGAAGCCGAGAAAAAAGTCGAGACCATATTGGCGGAAAAGGCTTCTTCGGAAATGGCACGTGCAGAGAAGGAGAAAAACAGTATGATGACCCTTCAGGCAGAAAAGGCTGAACTTGAAAATGAAGTGGCGCAGTGGAAAAACACCTGCGAGCAGATCAAGCAGGAATTGAACCGGAAGGATCAGGATTATCAGGGTCTGGAGGAGCGTACACGGCGCGATCTGGCGCGTGTGCAGGACAAATTGGTGGCTATGGAGCAGGAAAGCAGGATGATGGCACGGAAAAACGAATCAGCCGAGTCTGATAATGCTGCCTTGCGTGACAAACTGGTCAGTCTAGAGACGGAACGGGTGAATCTGCGTCAGGAGAACAAGGAACAGCTCCAGAAACTGCAAACTGCGGAGGAAGAGATTGCCAGACTGAATGCGCTTATCCGCGAGATGGGAGAGGGTATCAGGGAAAAGGCGCCCAAGGTTTCTCCGTCGGTGCCCGTTGAGGCCGGAGAGACGGACAAATCCTGCTGGCCGGACATATTGAAGAACTTGAGTGAGGAAGAGCGGAATAAGCCATGTCTGAGGTTGACGGTAAAACCGTATATGAGTCAGTGCCTGTTTGACACGTCTACCTTGTCTGTTGAAAACGGACGTTTGCTGGGAACAGATTATGTGCTGGGCATTTCCTATGCCGTCGGTTGTGAGGATATCGTGAAGGCGGAAGGTCTGGATTCCCCTTATTTAGAAGACAAGCAGAAGTTCAGTCCTGATAATCGTGACGATCTTGAGCGTCTGCAGGCCAAGCTGGCTGAAGCGGTGATGAATTACCGTCCGTTGAGCATTGATTATCTGGACCGCAATGGTATCGTTCGTCCGTTTAATTTGTATTGGGAATGTTTCCTGCCGTTGAATGACAGCGCTCCGGAGTTACCCAATGAAACCCTGTTTCAGTCCATGCTGAATGATGAGGTCAATCCGGAATATATCATTGCGAAATGTGCCAAGGATTTGAATCCGGAGGTCTTCGAACTGAACCGGATTCTCAGTGTGCGCCAGTTTGATAGTTTTTGCACTTCGGAAAAGGGAATCAATGCGCTGGCAGACGGACTTTATTATGCCGTCATTAACGGACAGGTGGCCTTGGCAGAACTTATTTATGGCAATTTGCCGCAGTTGTTCCGTAATGATCCCTATATTGTGAGCAACTATGCCCATTGTTGTGTACTCAAGGGCAATCTGAAGGAAGCCCTCAGTCTGTATCTCAGCATAGATCCCGACAGTAAGGTGGATGGCAACAGAACATGGAAAGAAGTCTTGGCCTCCGATTTTGAGGATCTGGTAGACAGAGGACTGGAAGTGGAGAATTTTATGAATGTCATTCGGGCACTGGTGGCCGAAGGATGGGTCTTTGAATAAAAAAGAACGGATATGGAAAAAATGATTGAACATATTGCGGAGCAGAACCGTTTTATTCTGGTTGAAGATGGTGAAACGGCTCATGTGGATTATGTCATAGAGAACGGACAGATGGATATCAGGCACACTATCGTGCCCGAAGCCATTGGCGGACGCGGGATTGCTTCACGTCTGGTAAAGGCGGCATACGATTATGCACTGGAACACGGACTGACGCCTGTGGCTACTTGCGCCTATGCGGCCGTGTGGTTGAAACGTCATCCCGAATACGGCGGCCGGATCAGTCCCGATTGTGTTGATGGGGCGTGTGCATTGTAAGAATGAAACAGATCGGAATACGGATTAAGGAAAGAACGGATTGTAGATGAATGCGTCCTATATTCTATTGACCGTCGTTATTTACTTTCTTCTGCTTTGTCTCATATCAAGGATTATGGGTGGAAAGGGAGATAACGACGCTTTTTTCCGTGGAAACAGGCGGTCGCCATGGTGGGCGGTCGCCTTTGGTATGGTTGGAGCATCTGTTTCAGGAGTTTCTTTTGTGTCAGTGCCCGGTATGATTATCACGGAAAATATGACCTATATGCAAATGTGTGTGGGATTTTTTCTGGGGTATCTGGTTGTGGCTTTTGTCCTGTTGCCGTTGTATTACAGGCTTAAACTGACTTCCATCTATACTTATCTGGACTTGCGGTTTGGCCGTATGGCTTATCGTACGGGTGCGTCATTCTTTTTGTTGTCCAAAATGTTGGGCGCTGCGGCCAGATTGTATATCGTGTGTCTCATTTTGCAGCAGTACGTGTTTGGCGGTATGGGAATTCCTTTCGTGGTTACGGCCGTGGCCACGGTTTTTCTCATCTGGCTTTATACCTTCCGCAGCGGAATCAGGTCTTTGGTCTGGACGGATGCCCTTCAGACCCTGTGTCTGATGGTCGCTTTGGTCTGGATGGTTTATGAACTGTGCCGTTTGAACGGCTTCAGTCTGAATGAAGCCTGGCATTTTGTTCAGAGCAGCCCGTACAGTCAATGGATCGAATGGAACGAATGGAGCTCGCCCCGTCATTTTGTAAAGCAGTTCCTGAGCGGAATTTTTATTGTGATAGTGATGACCGGTCTGGATCAGGATATGATGCAGAAAAACCTGACCTGTAAAAATCTCAGGGATGCACAAAAGGACATGTGTACGTATGGTTTTGTATTTATTCCCTTGAATTACCTGCTGTTGGCACTGGGCGTATTGCTGTTGACGCTGGCTTCAAAGGAAGGTATTCCGGTTCCGTCGCGGGGAGACGACCTGCTGCCGTTGTTCTGCGCAGAAGGCTATTTGGGCAAGGGGGTGCTGGTCCTGTTCACCATTGGCATTATTGCGGCCGCTTTCAGTAGTGCGGATTCCGCATTGACAGCTCTTACTACAACCTTTTGCGTGGATATATTGGATGTGGAGCGTAAGTTTGCTTCGCCGGAACGGGTCCGTAAACGGGTACATGCCTTGTTGGCCTTGTGCTTTATCGGTTTTATCCTGCTGTTCGAGAAAGTCAATAATTCCAGTGTGATCGTGGCCGTCTTTGTGATGGCATCTTATACTTACGGTCCGTTGCTGGGATTGTTCGGATTCGGTCTTTTCACTAAACGTATGCCGGATAGCCGGATGGTACCGCTTGTTTGTGTTCTTGCTCCGTTGGGTTGTTACGTCCTTGACAGCCTGTCACAGGCCTGTTGGGGCTATAAGTTCGGTTATGAATTATTGCTGTTGAATGGTTTGCTGACCTTTGGAGGTTTATGGTGCTTCTCCCGCGAAGGCAGTAAAATAAAAATGGAAGCTCCAAAATAACGTGAGGATTTTATTAAACAGTGCCTTGAAAGCCTGCAAGGCGGTAAGGACGCCCTGCTCAGTCAGGCGCTGGTGTATAAGATAGGGGGATTCCCCGATAGCAGGCGGCAAGCGGCGGCTCTTTTGACAGGGAAACGGTGTCCGCCGGACCCCAAGGGCTCAGGCTTGCCTTTTTTTGTACCATTTCCAGACGGGTTCTTCCAGAAACCTCAGTGACAGATAAGACATGATGACCGTACAGATAAGGATGAAAGTCAGGGCGACGGGCATCCCGTAATCGGTCACGCCGAAATGGATTGCAGTCTGGATAACCGGATAATGGAAGAGATACAGACCATAAGACAGGTTCTTGAATTTTCCGGCAAACCTCAGGAAAGGGGTGTGAAAGGCGATGCCGCATAGCAGGATGGCCATGCTGAAAGGTTTGAGATACAGTAGCGGATTCAGGTCATAGCGGAATATGAACAGGACAGCAGCTAACGGAAGCAGCCATTTGATATGGCGTTCTATCTGATTGAAAAACAACAATACGGCGACTCCGGCATAGAAGTAGATCAGCTGGCTGCCGACTTGTCTTTCGAGCATCAGATACAGGGAGTTGCCGCTTTCCGCATACAGATGACGGAACAAACCGCTGTACAGGTAAGAAAAAGCAAACAGGCCGGCGAGTACGGCGATCCGGTGATAACGTTTGAACAGATAATAGGTCAGCGGGATGGTCGCGTACAGCAGGATTTCAACCTTCATGGTCCATAAGGCACCATTGACAGCCTGAAAGGTCTGCCCTTCGAAAACGCCGGGTAGGGAAGGCTCGATGAAGTTCAGAAAAGAGAGATTGGCTGCAAGATAACGGTAGAACTGGGCTGACGTGAAATAGTCAAGACTGTTTTCCGATGAAATGACAGCTCCGCCGAAGGCACAAAGCAGCACAATGAAGAAATAAGGCGGGCAGATCCTCAAAATACGCTTGATGGTAAAAAGGACCGTATCGGGCCGGGCTATATAGCTGTTGTAGACGAAAAAGCCGCTGATGATGAAAAAACCGCTTACAGCCTCACCGCCGCCAATCCAAAGATTAAAGTGATCCGTTCCCGTCAGTGCATCGTAATGGGTAAGGATAACCATCAGTGCCAGATAGTAACGGATAAGGTCAAAGCTGTTGCCGTCATTGCTGAAACGGTGCTTTTCCAGAATGGGGTCTTTCGCTGTGGGAGTCATGCTTGACATAAGGTTCAGAGTTGGTTTCAAGACACAAAACTATAAAAAACTATTGGATTGGCAAACATGCCGGACCAGACGGCCGATGAGGTCTTCCGATGAGATTTTTTAGGGTGGTTGTATGTGATGGGAAGCGTCTGAAAATATCTCCTTTTCTTTTTACTGCTTACTATTTGTTATATTTTGCACTTGTTTTGTTTAAAATTGATATTGGTATTTCATTAATTTAGTCTATTTGTAAATTCTTTGATTTTTGTTTTTCAATATATCTTTAAAATATTGAAAAAGCTTTCAAAATGATTTAACTTTGCAGTGTTGAATAACAAAATGAGTTGCTAATTTAAAAATAGCTCTCAAAATGTTATAAGTCGCGCGGCCTCTTGAAGTTGAAGTTACTAACTAAAAAAATGTAGAAATATATGGAAAAAGCAGCTAAAACTATTATTCTGGGAGGTTTGTCATTCTTGCTGGCAGCTCCTTTATCAGCACAGGATAAGGCGGAAGCCGCTGTAGGTGGTGATCTGGTCAGCGGTTATATATGGCGTGGTCAGGATTTGGGCGGAGTCAGTATCCAGCCGTCAGCTTCGGTTTCATGGAAGGGGCTTTCTTTGACGGCATGGGGTTCCGTAGGTTTTGACCGTGATGATACGAAAGAACTGGACTGGACTCTGGGGTATGCCTGCAAGGGATTCAGCGTGTCGGTTACGGACTATTGGTTTGACAAGTCCACCAATTTCAAGACAGGTTTGGATCTCGGTCGGAATTATTTCCATTATGGTTCAGCGGAAACGAGCCATGTCTGGGAAGCCCAGATCGGTTATGATTTCGGATTTATGGCACTCAACTGGTATACGAATATCGGAGGAAATGACGGTCGCAAGGACAATGGGGATCGTGCCTATTCTTCTTATTTCAGCATCGCTGCTCCGTTTTCATGGGCCGGCGTGGATTGGAAGGCCGAAGTCGGTGCTACCCCGTGGGCCACATCCTTTTATAATGGAGGCGCCGGAGGATTCGAAGTCAGTAGCGTGAGTCTGAAAGCCGAGAAGTCAATACCGCTGACGGAAAAGTTCAGTTTGCCGTTATCCGTCCAGGCAGTATGTAATCCGGCTACTGAAGATTTCCATATCATATTGGGCCTGCATCTGTAGTATGAGGAAAAAATGGAGAGAAAAATAGTACGTAGAAGTTTGGCAGGTATAAGTCAGGAAAGGTAATAAGATTAAGGATAACATTTTTATATAGAACATAAAAGGGAAAAGGTTATGAAAAAGATTGAAGCGATTATCAGACGTTCAAGGTTTGAGGATGTGAAGGAAGCGCTCCTGGCAGCCGACATCGAATGGTTTTCCTATTATGATGTCCGCGGGGTAGGCAAGACGCGCGAGGGTAGAATTTACCGTGGTGTAGCTTACGACACAAGCAGTATCGAACGTATCCTGATTTCCATCGTGGTCAGGGAGAAGAATGTGGAGAAGACCGTCCAGGCTATTTGTAAGGCAGCCCATACCGGTGAGATCGGCGATGGACGCATCTTTGTCATTCCGGTGGAAGATGCGGTGCGGATACGTACGGGAGAAAGAGGTGACATTGCCTTGTATAATGCCGAACAGGAGAAATAGCAGGCCTGCAGCAGACAGACTGTGCGTCAGGTGAAACACAAATAAAATTACGAACATTTTAAAGCTTATGATTATGAAGACTAAATATATACGAAGGTGGATAGCGGCATTTCTGATGTGTTTGATGTGTTCTTTGTCGGCTTCTGCACAGACAGATGCCCCCGTATTGGATAGCGGAAATACGGCCTGGATGATCACGGCTACTATTCTCGTGCTGTTGATGAGTATACCGGGCATCGCCCTGTTCTATGGTGGTCTGGTCAGACAGAAGAACATATTGAGTGTAATCATGCAGACTCTGTTTATTGTCGCTGCGGTCAGCATTATCTGGATTGTTTTCGGTTACAGTTGGGCTTTCGATACCAGTTTTGCAGAACAGGGTCATCCGCTGGCAGCAGTGATAGGCGGATTTGACAAGGCTTTTCTTGACGGGATAGGACTCGACACCCTGACTACAGGGAACATTCCCGAGTTGACCTTTGTCATGTTCCAGTGTATGTTTGCCCTGATCACGCCGGCGCTGATTCTCGGTGCGTTTGCCGAAAGAATCAAGTTTTCGGGTTACACCGTGTTCATTCTCCTGTGGGTGGTACTGGCTTATCTGCCCATGGCCCATTGGGTATGGGGAGGCGGTTTCCTGCAGCAGATGGGAGCCATTGACTTTGCCGGAGGAACAGTCGTGCATATCAATGCCGGAATCTCAGCCCTTGTCATGGCCATTATGCTGGGCAAGCGTGAAGATTACAAGGTTGGTCACCCCATTTTGCCACATAACATCACTTTCGTGTTCCTGGGTACAAGTTTCCTTTGGTTAGGCTGGTTCGGTTTCAACGCCGGCAGCGGTCTGGCAGCAGACGGTTTGGCCGCCAATGCCTTTTTGGTGACCCATCTGGCCACTTCGGTTGCAGCCGTGACTTGGATGGCTATGGATTGGCTTTGCAACAAGAAACCGACCACGGTCGGAGCCTGTACGGGAGCAGTGGCCGGACTGGTGGCCATCACACCGGCTGCAGGTACGGTAGGTATACTGGGTGCTGTTTGCATCGGCTTCATCACACCGGTCATCTGTTTCTTTATGGTGGCAGTGGTCAAGCCCTATTTCGGATATGACGATGCCCTCGATGCTTTCGGAGTGCACGGTATGGGCGGTATAATCGGTTCTGTATTGACCGGAGTGTTTGCTACCCGTGCCATAACGGGAGAGGGCGGTGTGCAAGGTGCGCTGTATGGCGACTGGCATCAGCTCTGGGTTCAGATCGTGGCAACTGTCGTTTCCATTGTTTTCAGTGCCGTGATCACTTACATCCTTTATGTGGTGGTTGACAAGTGTGTCGGCATCCGTGTGGACAGACGGGTGGAGGAAGAAGGCCTTGATGTTTACGAGCATGGAGAATCTGCCTATAACCATTAAAACGATAATATACAGATCAAAATAATAACCATTAAACAAGAATTGTTTCATTATAAAACTAATTAAGTATGTCAACATTAAGATTCAGTGTGGTAGAAAAAGCCTTTCAGGCCAAAGCTCATGAAGTGTCGATACCGGCAGAACGTCCGAGTGAATATTTTGCCAAGTATGTGTTCAATCGTGAGAAGATGTTCAAATACTTACCTGCTAAGGTATATGAGCGTTTGGTTGACGCTATTGATAATGGAGCAGCGCTCGACAGAAGTGTGGCTGATGAAGTTGCCGCAGGAATGAAACGCTGGGCGACGGAACTGGGTGTGACCCATTACACCCACTGGTTCCAGCCCCTTACGGAAGGTACGGCCGAGAAGCATGATGCCTTTGTGGAACCGGACGGCAAGGGCGGAATGATGGAAGAGTTTTCCGGCAAGCTGCTCGTACAGCAGGAACCCGATGCGTCATCATTTCCCAATGGCGGTATCCGTAACACCTTCGAGGCCCGCGGTTACAGTGCATGGGATCCTTCATCACCTGTTTTTGTAGTAGACGACACACTTTGTATTCCTACCGTTTTCATCGCTTATACCGGTGAATCACTCGATTATAAGGCGCCGTTGCTGAAAGCGCTGAGCGCCGTCAACAAGGCCGCTGTGGATGTTTGTCATTATTTCAATCCCGATGTCAGGAAAGTGATGGCTTATCTGGGTTGGGAGCAGGAATACTTCCTCGTTGACGAAGGACTTTATGCCGCCCGTCCCGATTTGCTGCTGACCGGCCGTACCCTGATGGGACATGAAGCCTCAAAGAACCAGCAGCTCGAAGACCACTATTTCGGTGCCATCCCGACCCGTGTGGCAGCTTTTATGAAAGATCTGGAAATCAAGGCCCTTGAACTGGGTATTCCGGTTAAGACACGTCACAACGAAGTGGCGCCCAACCAGTTCGAGCTGGCTCCCGTGTTTGAGGAGTGTAACCTGGCCGTCGACCATAACATGCTCATCATGTCTTTGATGCGTAAGGTAGCCCGTTCACACGGCTTCCGTGTCCTCCTGCACGAGAAACCTTTCAAGGGAGTCAACGGTAGCGGCAAGCACAACAACTGGTCATTGGGTACGGATACCGGTATTCTGCTGATGGCGCCGGGCAAGACGGCGGAAGACAATCTCCGCTTCATTACTTTCATTGTGAATGCCCTGATGGCGGTTTACCGTCATAACGGTCTGTTGAAGGCTTCCATCATGAGCGCTACCAATGCCCATCGTCTGGGTGCCAATGAAGCACCTCCAGCCATCATCTCTTCATTCCTCGGTACACAGTTGAGCCGTGTGCTCGATCATCTGGAAGAGTCTTCCGACGAGGAACTTGTTTCGTTGGGCGGCAAGCACGGCATGAAACTGGATATCCCGCAGATTCCGGAATTGCTGATTGACAATACCGACCGTAACCGTACATCGCCGTTTGCCTTTACCGGCAACCGTTTCGAGTTCCGTGCCGTCGGTTCGGAAGCCAACTGTGCCAGTGCGATGATCGCCCTCAATACCGCCATGGCAGAACAGCTCGTCTGCTTCAAGAATGAGGTGGATGCACTTATCGCCAAAGGCGAGGAAAAGATTCCGGCATTGTTGCAGGTGATCCGTCGCTATATCAAGGAGAGCAAGCCTATCCGTTTTGACGGCAATGGCTATAGCGACGAATGGAAGGAAGAGGCTGCCCGTCGCGGTCTGGACTGTGAGACCAGCTGTCCGCTCATCTTCGACAGTTATCTCCGTCCTGAGAATGTGGCCATGTTCGAGTCAACCGGTGTGATGACCAAGAAGGAACTTGAAGCCCGTAATGAAGTCAAATGGGAGACCTATACCAAGAAAATCCAGATCGAGGCCCGCGTGCTGGGCGATCTGGTGATGAACCACATCGTACCTGTAGCGACGGAATACCAGAGCAAACTGATTGATAATGTCTACAAGATGAAGACACTCTTCAGCGAAGAAGAGGCAGCCAAGCTTTCGGCTGAAAACATGGCTATTATCAGACAGATTGCAGAGCGTACGGCCTACATCAAGGAACATGTCGACACCATGGTTGAGGCCCGTAAGAAAGCCAACAGAATCATGTCCGAACGCGAAAAGGCGATAGCCTATCACGACACGGTGGCTCCGATGCTTGAGCAGATCCGTTACCATATCGACAAGCTTGAACTGATCGTGGATGACCGTATGTGGACATTGCCAAAATACCGTGAACTCTTGTTTGTAAGATAAATGGTTTTAAGTAAGATAAAGAGCTTCCTCTTTCTGCCACACAGGTTGGCAGACAGGAATCCTGTTTATTGGTTGTTTTGATTGATGCCGGATGGCCGTGAGGTCATCCGGTTTTTTTGATGGCTGTCAGGGAGGCTACCTGATGTCCGTATCCATCCCACACGGTGCCTGCGGATCGGCTGGACCGGTATCTTCCCGGTAAGGTCGGGCATCCCGTGATGACACGGTTGTGGCTGGTGCCTGTTCCCGTCCGGTCGTTGCCGGCAGATCCGGTACCGGAGAAGTCATTCCGTTTTCACTGTGATCGGCTGCAGGCTTTTCATTGTCGGTAAGAACCGTTTTTTCCATGCAGTCCGTTTTTCCGGTAACGGCGTTTGCTGCAGTTTCAGTTTGGGAAGCCGTTCCTTTTTCGGTTTCCGCTTTTCTATTGTTGATCCAACGGGTCAGAACCCGTCTGATGGCCTGTTTCCGTATTTCCGTTTTTTCTGTTGTTCCCATCTTTCCCTTCCTTTTTACTACAAAGATACGGTCCGGCTGAAGTCCGGCTGTCACTAATGGTCACTTTGCGGCTCTTTTGGTCATTCATGGTCTTTTATGGTTGCATTAAACCGGTTTGGTCCCATGAAAATCCCTGAGGGCGGTTTTTTCAGAGCCGGAAATCAGCGGGAAATCGGGTGTCGCGGTCAGCTTCAAGACCGGCAGTAACCACCAATAAGAAAGCGAAAACCTGAAAAACCTCTTCACCTCTTCATTTGTGTTTTTATCTCGTTGATATACATAATGTTACAGATGAATGTTTACCCTTCATCAGCCGGCATGCCGGATTCATTACCGAAAACCTGAATGTCTGCTGAAAATACCGGATTGTCCGGATCATCTTCGGCATCTTTTCGAAAAAGTAAGGTTTACTTTCAAAAAAGTAAGGTTTACTTTTTAAAAAGTAAGCTTTACTTTTTTTAGAATGTCAGGATTTCTGAAAAACGGTGATTTTTCCGTCTGCAACGTACTGACCGCTTCTGAAGGCCGATGAAGGAGCAGGTGAAGGAGTCGTGAACCACCGGATGGCAGGTGAAGGGTGATCCTTCACCCTGAAAGCCGCATGAATACAGGGAAGTGAAGGGGTGAAGGGGTTTTGGAGCAACTGGTATTGAAGGGAGAGAATCAGGTTTTGTTCTTTCCAATCCTGATCGGCAAAATAATTTTGGTGTGGTTTGTGACCTCATTCAGAGATATGCCGGGAATCTGTTTGTCATTATGGGAGCACAATGTAACTGACAATGCCGATATGATGATTATTTTCAGACTATTATGGTTAACTTCTGTTTCACTCTTTTCTTTAAAAGAATTGAATGAAAATCCATACTATAAGTGTTGTGGTGCTTGTTTCTTGTTATTCGTAAGACAAAAACCTTGTTTTGTTTTATAATTATTTCTTTTATAGTGTGTTATATTGTATTTTATAATTCAAGTGTAAAAATTACGTCTGAATTTATTTGAGCCATGTAGAATAAAATTAACAACAAAAATTTTTTTTATTCGTTTTATTATATTTACATTTGCAAAGAAAACATCATCCTTTTGTTAAGGATAAGATGGGATAAGAAGGCTATATTAATATTTCTACGGATAAAGTGTTGTTGAATGATACTTCTCTTTTTAAGAGACGTAGGGTTAGGTAGGATATTTTTTACTTCTTGGAAATGAGTGGTTTATTGGATTTTTTAATGTAAAATTGCTGTCATACAGCAGTCTTTACTTGTAATCAACATAGTTAGAAGAGAATCGATGTCACTGTATAGTTCAGATACTCTTTCTAATGCCGTGGAGGGCGACTCTAATAGCGGATCAAATCAGATTGAGCCGGAAAAAGGAGTTTGGCCTGATGGTGAGAAAGAGTTATCATGGTGTTATTGTTTTGTTTTTTATTCTCAGATTGGATTCATCGAGAAAAAGATTAGCGAAAGATTCAGAACTTACATTCATAAAAATATAACTTACAAACGTAAAAAACACGGTGTTAAGCAGAAAGAACGTCCTACCATTCCTGGCCTGATATTTATTCAGGGTATCCCTTCCAGGATTGAAGCCTATCTTAAGGACAATATCCCCGGTGTTTATTTGTCAAAGGACTGTGTCACCCATAAGGCGGCCGTGATCCCCCATCGTAAGATGCAGATGTTTATGCGCATATCCGAAATAGATCCGGACCGTATCCGTTTTATGCCCCATTCTTTCGATTATTATTCTTCCGGTCATGTTCTGGTAAAGGTGACTTCCGGTGTTTTGGCCGGGATGGAAGGCTATCAGGTGCGTATTTCCCGTAACAAATGTTTTATTACCACGTTGGGAGGAGTGACTCTCGCCATAAGCGGTATTTCCAAGGAAACATTTGAGAATGTGGAAGAATACATTCAATACCGCCATCAGGCTCAGATGATCGAAAGTGAGAAGAATCATGCAGTGCCGGAATTATTGGAGTTGAGCAAAGAGATCAGTTCCTGTTTTTTCGTTCCCAAGAGCCAGTTGGATCTTTTCGCGATGACCCGGTCATTGGAATTCTGGTACGGAAAAGCCAGAAATGCCTTTCTTGCAGAAGATTTCGACAGCGCGGCAGATATCTTGTTTCAGGTATTGAAAAGTACAGGTCTCAATTTCACTCAGATATATAATGATCCGTCCGTAGGCGACTTTAAGGATATTGCAGAGGCTTGCAGGGAGATCGATAAACTGCTGTGCGATATCCAGGTCAGTCCGAAGAGTTCACAGGAATTGAAGGAAAAGATTGGAGTAGAACGGCAGAATCTGAAAAGAGAATATTCGTTTTTACCGTTAAAGAAATAGCGACATGGAGGGTTCTCAAAGAGAAAATACGAAAAGGATAGCCAAGAATACTTTGATGCTGTATGTCCGTATGCTTTTTGGCATGCTGGTGTCCTTGTATACTTCCCGCGTCGTGTTGCAGGCATTGGGAGTAGAAGACTATGGTATCTATAATGTCGTTGGAGGAGTGGTGGCGATGTTTTCTATGGTATCTTCATCGCTATCTTCTTCTGTTAGCCGTTTTCTCACATTCGAGTTGGGATGTGGTGATATGGAAAGACTGAAGTGTGTGTTTTCCACTTCCGTAAGCATACATATTGTTCTTTCGTTTATTATTGTTGTCCTAGCAGAAACTGTGGGTGTGTGGTTCCTCAATACACAGATGACTATACCGGATAGCAGGATGGTAGCTGCAAACTGGGTGTTTCATGCTTCCATCTTTTCTTTTGTTTTTTGTCTTTTGAATGTGCCATACAATGCGTCAATAGTAGCGCATGAGCACATGAATATTTTTGCTTATATAGGAATTGGAAATATTTTGTTACGCCTTTTCATTGTGCTTTATATTGCTTATGCCCCTTGGGTTGGTGACAGGCTTATTACATACGCATTGCTTCTCGTAATTGTAAATATTTTCGTTCAGGTCTTTTATATGTTTTATTGCCGTTCTCATTTTATGGAGTGTCGCAGTAAAATACACTTTTATAAGGCTATATTTAAGGAAATGGGGACATTTGCCTTTTGGAATTTTATAGGCTGTACGGCTGGACTTTTGAAAGAGCAGGGGGTAAATATACTGCTGAATATATTCATAGGGCCTGTTGTAAATGCAGCTAGGGGAATTGCTGTTTCTGTAAATACAGCAATAACTTCTTTTTCAGGGAACTTTATGACCGCACTCAATCCACAGATTACGAAGTCATATGCAGCCGGCGATTATGACTATATGAATAGTCTTGTAGAGCGAGGTTCCCGCTTTTCTTTTTACATTATGCTTGTGTTTATTCTTCCGGTTATGCTCGAAACAGAGTTTATCTTACAAATTTGGTTGGGTAGTTATCCAGAATATACCGTAAGTTTTGTACGACTGGTTCTGATAGTCAGCATTATAGATGTTTTGTCTGGCACGTTAATCAATCTCCAATCATCTACTGGTCGTATTCGGAATTATCAGCTTGCTGTGGGGGGGATGTTGATGATGAATTTTCCTTTTTCATATCTCTGTTTGAAGTTGTCGTTTTTGCCGGTTAGTGTCTATGTTGTTGCTATTGTCGTGGCATTATTTTGTCTCATTTTGAGGCTGCTGTTTTTGCAACGTATGGTCGAAAAGTTTTCTATGATAGTTTTTCTTCAGAACGTATCTTTTAACGTCTTTAAAGTCGTGCTTTGTGCTTCCATGATACCTTTGGCTGTTTATTGGCTGATGCCTGAAGGTTGGGTCAGATTACTGGTGCTTGTTCCGTTAAGTATGGCTTGTGTGTTGTGTTCGATCCTTTGGATAGGTTGTTCAGCTTCGGAACGTTCCTTTATTTTTGGAAAATTGGCTTTGGCATGTAAGAAAATAGGTTTATGATCAAGATCACAGACAAGCATAAATGTTGCGGTTGTACGGCTTGTGTCAATGTATGTCCCAAAAACTGCATATCAATGTCAGCGGATAAGGAAGGATTCCTTTATCCGGTAGTGGATTTTGTCAAGTGTATTGATTGTGGTTTGTGTGAGCAGGTCTGTCCTGTGCTGCATCCTGTAAATAATGAGACAGAACCATTGGTATATGCAGCAATAAACAACAATGAGGCTGTACGAATGCAGAGCTCCTCAGGAGGCATATTTACTTTGATTGCTGAACATGTATTAGAGCGTGGTGGTGTCGTTTTCGGTGCTTGTTTTGATAGCGATTGGAATGTGATTCACGACTATACAGAGACTAAAGACGGACTGGTAAGGTTTCGTGGCTCAAAATATGTGCAGAGTCATGTTGGAATTTGTTTTACTCAAGTTAAGACTTTTCTTGATTCTGGTCGTGAAGTCCTGTTTTCTGGGACCCCATGTCAGGTGGCAGGGTTAAAGAACTATCTTCGTAAGCCTTATTCCAATTTGTTTACTGTTGATCTGGTTTGTCATGGCGTGCCGAGTCCTGAAGTTTGGAGAAGATATTTGCAGGAGGCTGTTTGTAGGGTATATGGAATAAAGAAAAAGAATTTAATTAATCTAGATGAATATATCTCTGATATTAGTTTTCGTGCTAAAGATAAGGGGTGGAAAAAGTACAATATAAAAATTATATTCCGTAACGGAAAGGTTGAAATGATGCCTTTTTTTGAAAATTCTTATATGAATGTTTTTTTGTCTGATTTGTCTTTGCGTCCAAGTTGTTACGCCTGTCCTACGAAACTACATCATGTGCAAAGTGATATTACGCTTGCGGATTTTTGGGGAGTAAATGAGATTAAACCAGATATTGATGATGATAAAGGATGCGGGCTCATATTGATAAATTGTGAGGAAAAACTGGATTTTCTGTATAAAATGAATTGTCAATTGTTGCAACAGCAATTGGAGCGTGTGGTTGAGTATAATCCATGTATATTGTCTACTGTAAATGAACCTGCAAATCGGGATTTCTTTTGGGCTGTTTATTATTATAAAAAAGATTTTCATACAGCTTATATGGCAACTGTCAGTAAGTCGGTTATTTTGCGTGTTATAAGAAAAATTTATAGATGTTTGTAGAAGTGTCTTGTATTAAAGTTACTACAAAATAAATTTTTGTAGTACATAAAAACTATAAGAAGCACAGAAAAGTTTTTCTCTTGTAAAAATAATTTATACTATGCAACATACTGTATTATCTGTCATTATTCCATTTTTTAATGGTGGTTCTTATTTGGATGCTTTGGTTGAGAGTATTTTTAAAAAGAATAAAGAGTTTGTTGAATTTATTGAATTCATCGTTGTAAACGATGGATCTACAGATGATTCTTGTATTGAATATCTTGAATTGTTAAAAAATAAGCATGATAATATTAAAATTTATTCTAAACCTAATGGTGGTATAGCTTCTGCACGAACGTTTGGATTACAACGTGCTACATCCGAATTTGTAACTTTTTGTGATCAAGATGATAAAGTTGTATATGGCTATAAAGAATATATAGAACTTTTACAAATATCAGGTGCAGATTTTCTAATATCAAATTATTATATAAAGTGTTGTAATAAGCAAGAAATAAATATAAGCATTAAGAAGAATGAAATTTGTGAAGGAGAGAGCTGTATTAGATTAGCGTCAAAATTACTTGGTGGTGATCTCCTTGAACCTGGGAAATTGATACAAAATGTTCCTCCTTCAGTTTGGAACTGTATATACAGAAAGTCCTTTATAGATGCTAATGATCTTAAGTTTGTCAAGATTATGAGCTATGAAGATGATTGGCATTTTATGTTGGATTCATTATGTTGTGCAAAGAAAGTACTTTTGAATAAAGGAGCATATTATGAATGGTTTATTAATGATAAAAGTGAGAGTCATACACATCATTACAGAACAAATTTTGTGACTCGAAGATTAAAATTGCTGCAGTACGTAGCTGATTTATTAGATAAAATGCCACACATTAGTCATGAACAAATATTAGAATTTGAAAATGTATTGCAAAAACGCTCTTTACTTTGGGGACATTGGAATGCTTTGTTAAAGTCTTATAGTGAATATAGTGTTGAAATAAAGAATATTAGAGCTACTTTTAGGCCAAAACTATCTTGGTGTTCATTACACGATTTAACCGAGACAGTTGCTATTCTATGTTTGTATTGTAAAATGTATAGGCTTGCCTATTTTTTTAATACTAAGGTTGTTAAAAGGTATTATCAATAGAATTGTAGATACTAAGGAGTTATTTGCTGAATATCTCTAAAATTATTGTGAGGAGATATAAAAATATTTGTATCTATTAAACATAGAGACTGTTTTAATAAAATAGAAATAATGAAAGTTTATGAGAATATTGATTATAACCTTACCTTTATATATAAATTATGGGGGAATTTTACAATGTTATGCATTGCAAACTGTTTTAAAACGAATGGGATATTGTGTAAAAGTTCTTTCTAAGCCCCAATATGGTATTTCATATTATTGGATTTATCCCTTAGCTGTATGCAAAAGATTAATTAAACGTTATATTTTTCGTAAAGATGTAGATATATTAAAAGCACCACACGAAGTAATAAGAAAGAATGCTGACAGATTTATTAAACAATACATTGATAAATATAATTGTAAGAATTGGACTGCAGAAATAACTCATAAGTTTGATGCAGTTGTTGTTGGAAGTGATCAGATTTGGAGACCTAAATATTCGCAGCCAATTGAATTTTCTTTTCTTTCTTTTTTAGGTGATTCAAAGATTAAACGAATATCTTATGCTGCTTCGTTTGGTGTAGACAGATGTGAATATACAGAAGAACAATTAAAGGTTTGTTCTTTTTTTTTAAGTAAATTTGATGCCGTTTCAGTTCGTGAAACTTCAGGGGTAGATCTTTGTTCAATTTATTTTGGAGTGGATGCTGTTCAGATGATAGATCCAACGTTGTTGCTTTCTGCAGATGATTATAGAGAGCTGATAAACAATGCTGAAACAAAGTCACCGAAAGGAAATATGCTTGTATATATTCTTGATAAAACTGAAGAAAAAATTGCCTTGGTCAATAAAATTGCTGCAGAAAAAGGGCTGAGACCGTTCTGGCTTGATAGTCCTGATGAGCAGAATGAAAAGTTACCTCTTAGAGAACGTGTGAAGATGTCTGTTGAGCAATGGCTCCGCTCATTTGATGAAGCAGAATTTGTGTTGACTGATTCTTTTCATGGCAGTGTCTTTTCTATTATATTTAAGAAACAATTTCTTGCTATAGGAAATGAGGAAAGGGGGATAAGTCGATTCTTATCTATTTTTAAACAGCTTTCCTTAGAAGAAAGACTAATTCTTTCTTCTAAGGAATATGAAGAAAATCTTACAAAGATTGATTATGACAAACTATACGACAAATTGCATTTTCTGCAAGAGCAGTCGATTTTATTTTTAAAAACAAACCTGAATGAAAAATGAAGCCTATAGTTTCTATTATTGTGCCAATTTATAACTCAGAAAAAACAATTCATAGGTGTGTTGATAGTATTCTTAATCAATCATTTGATGATTGGGAACTGTTATTGGTAGATGATGGAAGTAAAGATTCATCTGGAAAGATTTGTGATGATTATGCTGAAAATAATAAAAAAATTAGAGTTTTTCATAAAGAAAATGGTGGAGCAAGTTCTGCACGTAATTTAGGGCTTGATAATGCATGTGGTGATTGGGTGACTTTTTGTGATAGTGATGATTTTGTTTTCCCTGATTGGTTGAACAATTATATTGAGAATATATCTAATGATATTGATTTGATTTGTCAGAGTTTTGAATGTGACAAAACATTGATAGATGAATTAAAAGATACAAGGACTTTTGGAATAAATTACAGAGGTAATGTAAAAGATGGAGTATTACGGCTGAATGAGATTTATTTATTAGGATATACTTGGATTAAGTTGTTTAGACGTGATATCTTAGAAACCAATAAATTACGTTTTGATATAAGGTATAATTATTGGGAAGATCAGGAATTTTGTTTCAAATACTTTTGTTGTATAAAAAATATAGTGTGTACGGATAAAGTTGGTTATTTTTATTTTTTACCAGACTGGAAACAGAAGTATCATAATAAAAATAATATGTTTTATCTATATCAATCTTTGTACCAGAGTTTGATAAAGCTTTTTGACGGAAACATTAATGATATGGTAGTTAAGTTTTTGGATGACTATATTGCTATTGTTTTAGCTTTTTATACGGATAAGGATGTGGCAAGCATTAAATATTTGAAAAATTTTAGAGATATTGTAGGAAAGAATATAATGAAAAGTCATTTGTTCTTTTTTACAAAACTGGCGATTTATCTTGATAAGACCGCTTATTTTAGTGATATTGTCTTGAAGTTGCATACAAAACTAAAGTAACCATTCTATTTTCGTAAGCATTCTATTTTCCGCCTTGACACGCATGTTCCCTAAACCTACCTTTGCGCCGTAACCCTTAAACAACAATGATTATGGCAAAAGAAAAAGTAAACTACCAGGAGGTATATGACCTCTATCAGTTATGCAGTGAGACCAAGGATCTTCGTGAGTTCTGTGCTGATTATGGAGTAAAGCCGTTGATCATATTTTTATTAACATTGCCTATGGCCGTTATTATATTGGAAAGCTATAATTTTTTGAAAAAATGTGGCGCAAGTATCAGGAAATAATACGCTTTTGCATTGTTGGCATCTTGGCTACAGGCATTCATTATGGAATATATTTGTTGTTGAATCAGTTTATTCTGGTTTGGCTAGCCTATTCTATAGGATATGCAGTAAGTTTTGTATTCAACTTTTATTTGACCAGCATATTTACATTCAAGGAGAAAGCTACAGTCAGAAAAGGTATAGGTTTTGTTATAAGTCATCTTGTCAATTATTGCTTGCATATTCTTTTTTTGTCTCTTTTTATATGGATGGGCGTGAGAGAAAATTATGCACCGATCTTGGTATATTTGATCGTGATTCCCATAAATTTCCTTTTAGTCAGGTTCGTGTTTAAGTCTAAAAAAATATGAAAAAAATATCTGTGTTAATACCTTGTTATAATGAGGAAGCTTCTTTGCCTTTGCTCTATGCAGAGTTAGTGAAGGTTATGGATTCCTGTAAATCTTATGATTGGGAAGTCTTGTTTGTGAATGACGGTTCCCGTGACAATACATTATCTATAATAAAGGATTTACGTCAAAAAGATAGCAGACTGTCGTATGTAGATTTGTCAAGGAATTTTGGAAAGGAAAATGCTATGTTGGCTGGTTTTGACTATGTCACTGGAGACTGTATGGTTATTATGGATGCAGATTTGCAACATCCTCCTCATGTAATTCTCAAAATGGTAGAAAAATGGGAACAGGGGTATGATGATGTTTATGCGAAAAGAGTTACCCGAGGAAAAGAATCTTGGTTAAGAAAGAAAGCATCATTATTGTTTTATTCTTTATTACAAAAGACGACCAAAATAGAAATACTTCAAAATGTTGGAGATTTCAGACTGTTGGATAGATGCTGTATTGAAGCTCTCAAATCATTGAGAGAATCAGAAAGATATACTAAAGGTATGTTTTGTTGGATTGGTTTTAAGAAAACATCTGTGGATTTTGAACAAAAAGAAAGAATTGCAGGTAAGTCTTCATGGAATTTTCTTGGACTGTTTGATTTGGCAATAGAGGGGATAACTTCATTCACGACTGCGCCTCTGCGCTTGTCTTCAATTTTGGGATTTATAATAGCTGTTTTGTCCTTTATATTGATGCTTTTTCATCTTGTTAAAGCATTGATTTGGGGTGACCCAATTCAAGGATTTCCCACTTTGGTTGTAATTATACTTTTTTTAGGGGGTATACAGTTGCTGTCTATTGGAATTTTAGGGGAATATTTGGGACGTGTATTTAATGAATCTAAAAATCGTCCTGTTTATATCGTTCGTGAGCACAATGGAAAAAGATACTAATACTACTTCTGAGAGATGAAGAAAAGTGATTACGTTTTTGTCGTTTTAGTATTTATCGGTTTTTATTTATTGAACCGATTTAGTGTTTTAATAGGAGATGATTTTTGGTATTGTTTCCGCAGTGTTGATGCTGATGGCAATGGTTTATATGTTAGTAGTTTTTATGACGCTGTGAAAAGTCAGCTTCATGCCTATATGACACATAACGGTAGATTTATCGTTCATACATTGACTTCATATTTTTGTGGAGTCCTTGGAATGCAAATATTTACTATACTAAATTCCTTCATATTTTCGTTTTTATTTGTTGGTATAGTGCGATTGTCTCGACAATATATAGGCTATCAGAAATGGGATAAATATTTGATAATATTTATGTTGTTTATCCTTATGCCTTATCCTGGACAGATTTTTTGGGGGTCAATAGCTATGTCTATAAATTATTTATGGACATCTTGTGCAATTGTTTATTATATTATACTTTATGAAAATATAAAAAAGCATGAGGTGAAGTATAATGTTTTTGAAAATATTATATTATTTATTGGTGCTATATTAATTGGAAGCTTACAAGAAAGCTTTACTATTGGTCTCAGTGGGGCATTGTTTTTATATTATTGCTTTCATTTAAAAAAGTTTAGAGGCACGGTTGCTTATTTGGTAACAGGTTTTTGGATTGGTACGGCTATTGTTGTTTTGGCTCCTGGTAATTTTGTTAGGTTAGAAGAAGTGAACAATGCTTCAAATGTTTCTATGTTAATGTCTTCTTTATCTAATTTTGCAAGAATATTTGTGGATACAAAACTATTAATTATATGGTTAATATTGTATAGTGTATTATTGATTAAAGATAAATCACGTTTTTATGATTTTTATAAAGATAATTTTATTTATATCTGGAGCATTATATTAAATGCTTCTGTTGTTTTGATTTCATATTCCGGAGAACGTCAATTAACATGTATAGAACTTTTTTCTTTGATTCTTATTGTCAAACTACTGTTCTATGCTTTTGAATCAAGTTTGAGCAAAAGAGGATATATATATAGTATTTTAACATCTTTTATATGTTTGCTTGTTTACTATCCTATATATAATTATAGAAAGCAGGCTTTTAATGCATATAATGAATTGGCAAATAGTGATGTAGTCAATAGCACTATAGTCAATAGAAGTTATATTGATAATCTTAGATGTTCTAAATCAAATATGTTGTTTTCACGATATACTTATTTGATTGATTTTGAGGATTGGGTATATCGTGGATTTTCTTTATTGAAATCAGATGGCAAGGATGTAAATCATGTTACTGCTATAATACCTGATAAATTGGAAAATATAGTCGAGCAATTTAATGAAGGTAAGGATAAAAATGGCATTTATTATGATTCGGATTTAAAATACTATCTTTTCAGAAAACCTGTAAATGAATTACTGAATCGAGTTGAAATATCATCTGAACCATTGACCTTTTTGGGTAAAGTTAGGGCAATGATGTTGGGAAGAAGGAATTCATACAAGATTAATATTACAAATGAATTACGTTTTTTTGATAATAGTGATTATCGATATTACATATATTATGTAATGGACTACAAAGTATTTGATTTAATATTGGTTGATTAAAAGATTATAATTATGTCTAAAATATCAGTCATAGTTCCTGTTTACAATGTCCATGAATATTTAGAATCATGTATAAATAGTATATTGGCTCAAACATTTAGCGATATTCAAATTATCTTAGTGGATGATGGGAGTAAAGATGGTTCAGGAAAGATATGTGATGATTATAAGGAGTTAGACAAAAGAATTGTTGTGATACACAAGAAAAATGGTGGCGTAATGAGTGCACGAGCAGAAGGAGTACGTAGAGCTGATAGTGAATGGATCTGTTTTGTGGATGCAGATGATACAATAGCACCTGATGCCTTGGAATGTATGTATTCCTATATTACTGATGATGTTGATGTCGTTGTTTGTGAAAGTCAGATTGATAATTACTATTCTGCTCAACAATATGTACAATTGTTATTCAAATTTCAACAATTGGCGTTGTGGGGAAAACTATATAGGCGTTATTTATTGAATGATTACGCATTGTCTGTTCCTGCAAGATTTAAAGTTGGGGAGGATTTTATATGTCAGTTGCGTATACTTTGTGGGGTAAAAAGAAATATAAGGCTTTGTTCTGAAAAGAAATACATTTATAATACTAGTAATATAAATAGTGTTCAGCGTTCTCATAAAAAATCATATGAATATGAAATGGCACTTTTAACTGAGGTTGCAGATATAATGAAGAATATGCGGTTAGCTGATATTTCTGTGAAAGTTGCCTATTTAAAATGGAGGATAGTTTATTTAGGAGGAATGATAGGTTTACGCTATCCCGTTGATTATAAATCTATATGGGTAACACAATTAAAAAATGAATGTAAAAATTATAATCTGTCTTTTAAAGAAAGCTTAATTATAAATGCAATCGATGTTCCATTCCTTCGTATATTTTTAATTATGGAAAAAGGTCTTAAAAGAAAGGCCAGAAGCTTGATAAACATAATAAAAAAACAGTGAATTAATATTTATATATAAATTCTACTAAGCAAATTAATATAAATGCCTTTTCTAATATTGTTATGAAGGTTATTGTTAATATGGCCTGTGGTCTTGCCAACCGGATGTTTCAGTATAGTTATTATCTTTTCTTGAAACATTTGGGATACAATGTGCAGGTAGATTTCTATCATTCGGCCAAATTAGCCCATGAGAAGGTGGCTTGGAATGATATCTTTCCGGAAGCAACGATTGAGCAGGCTTCTTCTTGGGATGTATTCAAATTGGGAGGTGGCTCGGATTTCTTTTCAAAAATTCGTCGGAAATATTTACCGTGTCTTTCCGGAGTGGTCAATATGCCTACCGCGTTTGATGCGGATCTGCCTGTGGCAGGAATGAAAAGCCAATATATCATAGGTGTATTTCAGAATGCCAAGATGATGGAGGCAATAGAGAAAAATGTGAAGCGGTGTTTTACTTTCCAATCATTTACTGATGAACGCAATCAGAAACTGGAGAAAGAAATGGCAGCCTGTGAATCTGTGGCTATTCATGTTCGCAAAGGAAAGGATTACGCACAACGTGTTTGGTATCAGAATACTTGTCCTGTAGAATACTATCAAAAGGCAATTCAACTGATTTCTGAAAAGGTAAATCATCCTAAATTTTATGTCTTTACTGATAATTCAGAATGGGTGAAAGAGCATTTTAAGGACTTTGCCTATATATTGGTAGAAGGAAATCCGGTCAGTGGATGGGGCAGTCACTTTGATATGCAGTTGATGAGTGTGTGTAAACACAATATCATATCTAACAGTACCTACAGTTGGTGGAGTGCGTTTTTGAATGCACATCCAGACAAGATAGTTATTGCACCTGAAGTGTGGTTTAACCCAGACAGTTGTGCAGAATTTACCTCTGAAAGAATTTTGTGTAAGGACTGGCTGGCTGTATAAAATCAAAATAGAATGGAATATAAAGTTTCTGTAATTATACCGGTTTATAAAGTTGAAAAGTTTATGGAGCGATGTGCACGATCGCTTATGGAACAAACGTTTGCAGATGTAGAGTACATTTTTGTAGACGATGCTTCACCGGATGGCAGTATTGCCGTGCTACGCCAAGTGCTTGCTGATTACCCGGAACGTGATAGTCATGTAAGAATTCTTACTCATGTTGAGAATAAAGGATTACCGGCAGCTCGCAATACCGGTCTTGCCGTGGCTCAGGGAGAATATATCTTTCATTGCGATAGCGATGATTTCGTAGAAAAAGATCTGTTGTCTACATTATATGAGGCGGCGTGTCGTGAGGGAGCTGATATTGTTTGGAGTGATTATTATATATCTTACCCCAACAATGAACGCTACCTGAAACAGCCTTCATACGACACACCGGAGACCGCTTTGAAAGGAATGCTTCACGGACGGATGAAATATAATGTGTGGAACAAATTGGTCAAGCGTTACTTGTATACGGATCACAACATAACGTTTCCTGCTGGATATGCCATGGGGGAGGATATGACAATGATGTTTCTTTTTTCTTATGCACATAAGGTGGCGTATGTGGGGAAAGCACTTTATCATTATGTTTCCAATAATGCATCAATGACTAATGTTCCCAAGCCGGAGCATCTTGTAGAACTGAAGCATAATTCAGATCGGTTGCTTTCGTTTCTTGAAAAACGTTATAACGGTACGTGGCGTGAGGAGGGCTATTCATTTATGCTTTTGATGAAATGGCCGTTCCTGACTGGACACGACAGTAAACTCTATCCGCTTTGGAAGGAATGGTGTCCCGAAGCAAACAGTCATATATGGAAACGAAAGGATGTGGCGTGGAGAATACGTTTCATTGAATCTTGTGCTGCTCATGGTCAATTCTGGTTGGTGAAGTTACATGACTGGATTGTGTTACGTTTTCTTTATGGAATTATATATAAAAATTAATGGAATCTGTAAAACAGATTTTCATTCATAATATGTAAATAAAAGAATATGAAAATAATACTAGTGTTACTGACTCTTGTTTTCACCAGTTTTTTCTTTTTTCCTTTTTATTTTACCTTCTTGCCAACAGTCAATACCAAAATGATGATGGCTGCATTGGGACTTGTTGTTCTTTTGGTGAAATTAGCTAGAAATGGTGGTGCTAAAATAGACAGGGATATATTGTCTGTTTCTGTTTTTGCATCATTGGTTTCTTTGGCCAGTTTGCTTTCCATGGTGTTAAATGATACACGAGACGATTCCTATCTCGGATATATTGTGTCCATGTGGGTTTGGCTGGCTGCTGCCTATCTTGTAGTTAATGCAATTAAAATTACGCATGGGAAAGCAACGGTAGAAAATGTCTGTGCTTATCTCATTGCAGTAGGTGTATTGCAGTGTTTTTTGGCTATTGCCGTTGATTCTATTCCAATTGTTAAGACCTTTATTGACAGTATTCTCGATGGCGAAGGATATATGGGTAAAAACGAAAAACGCCTTTATGGTTTAGGTTGTGCTCTTGATGTCGCTGGTACGCGTTTTTCTACTTTGCTTGTTATGATAGCTTTCCTGCTGCCTAAGGCTGCTCAAAAAGAGAGAAGCAATTTATATATAGCCTTGCTTTTAGTTGCCTTCTGTGTTTTGGTTGGAATCGGCAGTGTCATTGGACGAACAACAACCGTCGGTGCCATTCTGTCATTGGTATACCTATTCTATACCTTAGGTTTTAGAAGTAATATGCCTGATGATTCACGAGATAAGTTGATCCGTTGGTTAGTAGGTGGATTTTTCGTAGGAATAGTTGTTGCTGTTGGACTATACAACTTCAGTCCGCAATGGCAAAATTATTTTCAGTTCGGCTTTGAAGGGTTTTTCAGCTTGGTTGAGAACGGAAAGTGGGAAGTTCATTCTAACAGACAGTTAGCAGCTCAGTTTATTTTACCGGATAACATGTGGGCTTGGGTTATTGGTGATGGCTATATGGCTCCAACTACTAATGATCCATATTATATTGGTCGGACGTGGTTAGGATTTTATAAAGGGACAGATGTCGGGTATTCAAGATTCTTGTTTTATTTTGGATTGACAGGTTTGATCGCATTCTTACTTTTCTTTGTAATCGTTTGTCGTGTTTGTGCTCATAGGATCAAGCCGTACAGAGATATGTTTATCATTTTTATGTTGATTAACTTTATCGTATGGCTTAAAGTTTCTACCGATATATTCCTTGTTTTTGCTCCATTCCTGTGTTTGGCTGCATCAGAGAATGAAGAAGATAAAGAATTAGCTGCATCATGAAAATCATCTACTGCACTCACTCCACCTATAACCCCGGCGGCATGGAGCGTGTGCTTCTGAATAAGGTCATGTACCTTTCAGCTTTGCCCGGATGGGATGTTTCTGTCGTGACGACCGACCAGCATCAGCGTCCGCCTTTCTATCCGTTTCCGGAGAAGGTCCGTATGACGGATCTGGGGATCAATTATTCTGAGGACAATGATAAAGGCACCTGGCGGAAAATAACGGGATATCTTCGTAAGAAGAAGGAACACAAGCGGAAACTTACCGCCTTGCTTGAAAGGGAAAAACCGGATATTGTGGTGTCACTTTATCCTTCGGAATCTTCTTTCATTCCCGAAATCAAGGATGGTAGCAAGAAGGTGCTGGAACTGCATTTCAATAAGTTCTTTCGTCTGCAATATGGTCGGAGTGGGGTGATTGGTTGGATTGACCGCTGGCGGACCCGTCAGGATGAACGGATTGTCCGTCGGTTCGACAAATTTGTGGTGCTGACCGATGAGGACAAAGGTTACTGGGGAAGTTTGCCTAATCTGGAAGTAATCCCCAATGCCGCCATGACGATGGGCGACCGGTATTCTGATGTGATGAACAAAAGGGTGATTGCCGTGGGACGTCTGGATTATCAGAAAGGATTTGACCGGCTGATCCGGGCCTGGCAGAAGGTGCAGTCTGACGGACGGTTTGCTGATTGGAAACTGGATATCTTCGGTCAGGGCGAATGGCGGGAAATGTTGCAGCAGATGATTTACAGGGCAGGTCTGGGCAATACGGTCAAGATACATCAGCCGACGAAACAGATCGGCGAGGAATATGTCCAAAGCGATATGCTGGTGATGAGTTCCCATTACGAAGGTTTTCCCATGGTGATGATTGAGGCGATGGCCTGTGGGCTGCCGGTGGTGTCGTTTGACTTTAAATGCGGGCCGAAAGATATTATCAAGCCGGATGAGAACGGACTGATCGTATCCGATGGAGATATTGACGGCTTGGCGGAGGCCATGATGACTCTGATGAGGGATGAAAAGAAAAGAAAACTGTTTTCGCAGAATGCCAGACAGGTGGTCGATACTTATTCGGAGGAAAATGTCATGGCGCGTTGGATCAGCCTTTTTACAGCTTTAACCGATAAATGAAAAAACTGTTGCAGATTAATCCTGTGATACGGGTCAATACCTCGACCGGGCGTATCATGCAGGAAATTGGAGAACTGGCCATGCAGAATGGCTGGGAATGTCATATTGCCTATAGTAAAGGGCGTGACGGTATCAGGGAATGCCGTTCGGATATTATTCCGGTTGGCAATAAATGGAGTACGGCCTGGCATGGTATCGAGACCCGTCTTTTCGACCGTCACGGCCTGGCTTCGTCACATGCCACCAGACAGTTTGTCCGGAAAATAGAGGAGATCCGTCCGGATGTGGTGCATATCCATAATATCCATGGCTATTTCCTGAATTATCAGATCCTTTTCGACTATTTGTCCAAAGCCGGCATACCGGTTGTCTGGACCGTACATGACTGTTGGCTTTATACCGGACACTGCTATTATTATTCCTTTGCGGGATGTGACCGTTGGCAGACCGGATGTCATCATTGTCCGCAGAAAAAGGAATTCCCGACCAGTCTGTTCTGTGACCGGTCAAGGCGGAATTTTGAAGACAAGAAGGCGGCCTTTACTTCCATGCCGCTGGACAGGATGACCATTGTGCCGGTGTCGGAATGGATCCGGAATGAAATGCGCCGTTCTTTTCTGAATGCTTATCCGTTCAGGGTCATTCATAACGGTATCAATACGGATATCTTCAATGTTTATGATGACCGGCAGGTGAGGAAGACTTTTGGTCTGGGGAATCGTCACATCCTGTTGGGCGTGGCCAGTATATGGAGCCGTGAGAAAGGGCTGGATGACTTCATCCGGATGGCAGGTATGCTGAATGAGGATGAAGTGGTGGTTCTGGTGGGGATTAAACCTGAAGACAGGAAACGGCTTCCGGATAATGTGGTCGGTATAGCCAGAACCGAGAATATCCGTCAGTTGGCCGAACTGTATGCAGCAGCCGATGTTTTTGTCAATCCGACCTGGCAGGACAATTATCCTACGGTCAATATGGAGGCGATAGCCTGTGGAACTCCTGTAGTAACCTATCGTACGGGAGGCAGTGTGGAAGTGATTACACCGGCTACGGGAATGATTGTGGAGCAGGGTAATCTGAATGAGCTTTTAAAATCAATAAGAGAGATAGAGAATAAGGGCAAGGCTTTTTATCAGGAGGCATGCCGGAAATATGCATTGTTAAATTTTAAAAAGGAGGACAGGTATATGGAGTATTTGAGACTGTATGAAGAACTGAGAACAAAGTAATTGAATAAAAATGGGATAAAAATGGGGGGGGGATTAAAATGAGAAACAAAAAGAAATGTATAAAAGATGTAAGTTGACAAACTGGATTTGAAGGGCATCTTTTAACATAAGTATTGATTCAATACCGTTTTTATGATAAAAGATTCAAAATTGAAAGTTTTGCAGTTAGGCAAATTTTTCCCTGTCAAGGGAGGAGTGGAAAAGGTGATGTACGACCTGATGATGGGATTGTCCGAGCGGGATGTGGATTGCGATATGCTCTGTGCGATGGAAGATGGCAATCAAGGCGAAATCGCACTCAATGCACATGCCAGGCTGATCGGATGCAAGACGCTTAAAACAGTGGCTGCGACCAAGATAGCGCCTGATATGGTGTCTGTACTCAGAAAAATTTGCGGCCGGTATGACATCATTCATGTGCATCATCCGGATCCGATGGCTTGTCTGGCATTATTCCTTTCAGGGTATAAGGGAAAGGTGGTTCTGCACTGGCACAGCGATATTCAGAAGCAGAAGATACTGTTGCATCTGTATCATCCGCTGCAGTCCTGGGTGGTTCGCAGGGCGGATGTCATTGTCGGGACAACACCGGTTTATCTGGCGGAATCGCCTTATTTGCGGAAGGTGCAGGACAAGACCGTCTTTTTGCCGATAGGTGTGGAACCGATGTGTCCGGATGCCGATGGGGTCAAAAGGATCCGTGAGAGATATCGGGGACGGAAAATCGTTTTTTCCTTAGGACGCCTGGTGGCCTATAAAGGCTACTGCTTTCTGGTGGATGCGGCCAGATATCTGGATGACAGTTATGTCGTCCTTATAGGCGGGTCCGGAGCCTTGAAGGATGAATTGCAGGCGCAGATCGAAAGGAATAAACTGCAGGATAAAGTCATGCTTTTGGGTAGGGTGAGTGATGAAGACTTGCCGTCTTATTATGGTGCTTGTGATGTCTTTTGCATGAGCAGTGTAATGAAAACGGAAGCATTTGGAATTGTACAAATTGAAGCCATGTCGTGTGGAAAACCGGTTATAGCGACCAAAATTCCTCATTCCGGAGTGTCCTGGGTGAATGCCCACGGTTGTTCGGGGCTTAATGTGACGCCGGGCAATTCTTTGGAAATGGCTGAGGCAATAAAGGCCATAGTGGAAGACAAGGAGGCTTATGATGCTTATTCACAGGGAGCTATAAAACGCTATCATGAGACTTTCACTAAGGAACACATGATAGATCAGTGTCTTAATATCTATACGAATTTATAAAAATGGAAGATTTGTCAGTTTTAAATAAGGAGATGATGGAGAGTAAGAATAATTATCAGGATGCCATGTCACCGTTCGGCCGCTTTTTGAAGCGGGGATTTGATATTGTTTGCAGTATTTTGGGGCTTATTGTGATGTCACCGGCTTTTGTGGTGGCTTATTGGGCCATCAAACGTGAAGACGGGGGACCGGTCATATTCAGCCAGGAGCGTATCGGATTTCACGGACAGCCTTTTATCCTGTATAAGTTCAGGTCGATGAAGGTGACGGCCGAGTCGGATGGCAAACCGGCACTTTACCGGAAGGGGGATCACAGGTTGACCCATATCGGGCGTTTCCTGCGGGAACATCACCTGGATGAACTGCCACAGTTGTGGAATGTGCTGAAGGGGGATATGAGTTTTGTAGGTCCCCGTCCGGAAAGAAAGTTTTTTATTGACAAGATCATGGCGGAAGATCCTCATTATGAGCTGTTGTACCAGTTGCGTCCGGGGCTGTTCTCGTATGCCACTTTGTATAATGGCTATACCGACACCATGGAAAAAATGCTGGAAAGGCTGAGGATGGACCTGGAGTATCTGTCAACGCGTTCTTTATGGATGGATTTGAAGATTATTTATTTGACAGTCAAGTCTATTCTTTGTGGTGAAAAATTTTAAAAATGTTGTTTTAGAGAATGAAGTTAAGGTCGGATTTGAGGTTACGCAAGATCGGTAGCCAGTATATGATAGTGGAGCCGGCTGGTGGAGGAAACCGGCAGGCCAAGGTTTTTGAGTTGAATGAAACGGCTGCTCTGATCTGGGAGCGTATTGGCAGCGAGGAGATTAATGCGGAAGAACTGGCTGCATATCTGAGTTCCGAGTATGAGATTGATCAGGCTGTGGCCTTGCGGGATGTGAGGCGTCAGTTGGAGGAGTGGGAAAAATTCGGTCTGACCGTATGAGTAAGTCTGCATGCCTTTCTGACCATGAACTTCGGAGTCTGTTCGTGTTGCTGCGTTCGGGATTGTGGGAAAAAGATCCGGATGATCTGTCTTTGTTTCCCCTGTCGGATGCCGGTTGGTTGAATGTTTACCGGGAGTCGGTCAGACAGACTGTGACTGGTCTGGTTTATCGGGGGGTCTGCCGCTTGCCGGACAGGTTTCTGCCTCCACGGAAGCTGTTGTTCAAATGGGTGGCCTGTGTGGATGATATCGAACGGCAGAATGCCAGGATGAATCTGGTGATCAGGGAACTGTATGATCTGTTCGCTTCCTCCGGATTAAAGGTCATACTTCAGAAAGGGCAGGGCGTGGCGATGTTTTATGACAGTCCGATATTGAGGGAGTGCGGGGATATTGATTTTTATTTTCCGGACAGGTCTGATTACGACAAGACTTTCCAAATGCTCCGGAAACATCAGGTTGCTTTGCAACGGGCTGCGGATGAGAGTTTTAATTACAGCTGGAAAGGAATCAGGGTGGAACATCATACCCGTTTGTTCGATTTGTGCCGGCCGTCATCCCGCAAGTGGTTGAAAAGAATGGAATCGGAATATGGATATGTGAAAGAAAACGGAGTGTGTGATGCTGGCGGAATCGACGTGCCGTCACCGGTTCTTAATCTGATTCTGCTTAATGCTCATATACTCAAGCATGTACTGGGACACGGTATCGGGTTGCGGCAGTTGTGTGACATGGCGAGAGCCAGTTATTCTCTGCATGACAAGGTAGACGGAAACCTGATCCGGGAGATTTACGGCAGGCTCGGTATAAGCCGATGGAGTCGTTTGCTTTATGCCTTTTTGGTGAACGATCTGGGGCTGCCGGGTGATGATTCGCCGTATGAAGTAGTTGATTATAAACGGGATACCTTGCGCCGGATTATACTCAGGGGAGGCAATTTCGGTTTGCATTCCGGAGGACGTCATGCTGATGGCCGGCAGGGAAAGTGGATCAGAAAGTATTATACCCTGGTTTCGCATCTGCGGAATGTGGGCTTTGCCATGCGCTATGCGCCGGAGGAAATGTTCTGGACAGTATGGAATTTGACAAAAGGACAGGTAGGAAGATGAGAGATTATTATTTTGAGATTGCTGATTTTATCGTCAGATTGCGGTTATCCGATGACAAGGATATGGGAAGGCTGTTACCGTCATTCCGTCCGTTTGTGTGTGACGGGACTGGGAACGGGCAGTCGGATTGCCTTCTGGAAGCGGTGGTTGATTCGCTTTCCGGTGTTCCGCCTGTGCAGAAAGACCGGTTGCTGGAAGAGGATCGGAATGACATGGGATATATCAGACTGTATCAGAGCGAAAATCAGTATCTTATTGAAATTCAGAGTGCAGACGAATTGCCTTGTCATTATATGACAGCTGACAAGCTGTTCCGTTCTGTCCGGATATATGTTGACTGGAGTGACCGGACAGTCGGTGCTGTCTTGTCCTCAATGTTGAGAATTGCCTATTCTCAGGCCATACTTCCTCACCAGGGGGTGTCTATTCATGCTTCGGCTGTCTGTTGGAATGGGCAGTCTTATCTCTTTATGGGAAAAAGCGGTACAGGAAAAAGTACCCATTCAGCCTTGTGGATCAAGTATTTTGAAGGATGCGAACTGTTGAATGACGATAATCCGGTTGTACGTATTTTAGGTGACAAGGTTATAGCCTATGGCACACCGTGGAGTGGTAAGACACCTTGTTACAGGAATCTTGGTTTCCCGGTCGGTGGAATGGTCCGTTTATATCAATCTGAAGTAAATCAGTATAAAGTTTGTCAGAATATTGATGCTTTTGTGACGCTTCTTCCGGGGTGTTCCGTAATAGCGAAGGATAAGGTTTTATATAACAGTCTTTGCGATACGGTCGCTTTGCTTTCTGAAATGGTAAAAGTTGGTGTATTATATTGTCTTCCAGATAGAAATGCGGCAGAATTGTGTAGACAGTTTCTACAAAAATGAATGGTTCTGAAAAAAATTGAAAATAAATGTGTTAAAAAATCATCGACATGCTGTTTTTTTGTGGATAATGTTGTGATTGTGATATTATTTCAGTATATTTGCTACTTATATGTGGGTGCCTGATTCTGACTCGGCCTGAAGACCAGAAAACGGGCGGATCAAGACCTGATATATGGAAATAAAACAGAACAATTTATCAAAATAAAAAGAAAGTATCAAGATGAAGATTAGGCATTTGTTATTTGTGAACTTGTTGATTTTGTTGATGACATCTTCCTGTTCTACGCGAAAGAATATTGTTTATCTTAATGATATGAAAATGGGGGAGAACTACCCTATTGAGGCGAAGCATGAGGCTGTAATCCACCGGGATGACCGGCTGAGCATTACGGTAAGCTGCAAGAAACCCGAACTGGCCATTCCGTTTAACGTGTCAACAGGAACCATTACTGTAGGCGAGGATGGAAATATCCGGACAGGATCAGCTTCTTCTACTCGGGAAAAAGGATACAGGGTGGATGTGGACGGATACATCAATTTCCCGATTTTGGGCCGGCTTTATGTGGAAGGGTTGAAGATCAGTGAAGCCCAGAATCTGATCAGACGGAAAATCATTGAAGGGGACTATATTAAGGATCCGACGGTGGCTATCGAGTTCCTCAATTTCAAATATACGGTTTTGGGTGCTGTTGGACGAAATGGTACATTTACGGTGGACGGTGACCGTATCACACTGCTGGAGGCTATTGCCAATGCGGGAGACTTGACTTCCAAGGCCAGGATCAACAGGGTGGCCGTGATCCGCGAAGAAGGGAATGACCGGAAAATGTATCTGCATGACCTGCGGAGTACGGATGTGTTCAGTTCGCCGTGTTTCTATCTGCAGCAGAATGATATTGTATACGTGGAACCGAAATACAGGAAAAAGGACAACGAAGACCGGGGATTCCAGATCGGGACGGTACTTTTGTCAATTGCTTCGGTTATTACCTCAGTCTTCTGGGTGTTGAAATAAATTAATTAGAATATACAGGAATTAAAGGAAAATGCAGACCAATAATGTTTCATCGGAAAAGAATGGTCAGAATGTCAATCTTCTGGATTTGATGATCTATCTGGCTTCAAAATGGAAATGGTATCTGTTGTCGTTGATTGTATGTGTGGGAGTAGCCTGGTTGAAATATGCCAAAGCATCATTTGTTTATTTCAGAACGGCTACGGTGATTATCAAGGATCCTTCCAACAAGACTTCTACGGCCGGTCTTGACCGGTATGATAATTTTATCAACAAGGTCAATGTGGCCAATGAGATCCTGCAGTTCAAGTCCAAACGGCTGATGCGCGAGGTGATCCAGCGCGTTCATGCGGATGTCAGCTACAAACAGAAAGACGGACTGCGCTATAACGAGTTGTATACGCACTCACCGGTGATTGTCAGTTTTACGGATGTGATGCCGGAGCGGGGCATGTTTTTTACCGTAACGCCCAAGGATAAGAATACGGTTGTCCTTTCTGATTTTCAGAATGACGAAACCGGTAAGCAATATACGGTCAAGTTGAACCAGACCGTGAAACTGACCGAAGGACAGGTCGTGGTGACAGCCACCAATTTCTATTCCGACAGTTGGTTCGGAAAGTCTGTACTGGTGCAGAAGAATCCCATGTCGGCAGTAGTGTCCTATTATCAGAACAGTTTGGGTATCCGTCAGGAAGAGGACGAATCATCCATCCTGACCCTTTCCCTGAAGGATCTGTCACCCAGCCGTGCGGAGGATGTGTTGAATATGTTGATCACGGTTTATAATGAGGAGGCCATCAAGGACAAGAACCAGGTGGCTGTCAATACGGCCAATTTCATCAATGAACGTCTGATTATTATCGGACAGGAACTGGGTGATGTGGAGTCGGATCTGGAGACGTTCAAACGGACCAATCAGGTGGTGGACATTTCTTCATCTGCCAGCATGTATATGTCGGAATCCCAGAAATACAGTGCGGATGCTTTGGAACTGGAAACCCAGTTGCGTCTGGCCAACTATATCAAAAGCTATCTGACCGATCCTAAAAAGGAAATGGATCTGATACCGGCCAATACCGGCATCAGCGACATGAATATCGAAAGTCAGATTTCACAATATAATGCGGCCCGACTGAAGCGGGACAAGCTGATTGACGACAGCAGCGAGAAAAATCCGGTGGTGGAGGAACTGAACAATTCGCTCCATGCCATGAAGCAAAGCATTATCCGGGCGGTGGACAATATGATTGTGAGTCTGAATGTCAAGCGGACGGATGCGCAGAACCGCGAATACCGTGCTCAGGCCAGGGTCAGCTCCATTCCGAAAAAGGAGCGTCAGATGATTTCAATCGAACGTCAGCAGAAAATCAAAGAGGCTCTGTATCTGTTCCTGCTGAACCGTCGTGAAGAGAATGCCCTGTCGCAGGCCATGGCAGACAATAATGCGCGGATCATTGACAGTGCGGAAGGCGGTAACGCACCGATTTCACCGGACCGCAACAAGATTATCCTTCTTGGTGTGGTGGTCGGATTGGGATTGCCTACCGTTGTATTCCTGATGATTATGTTTATGGATACCCGGGTACATGGCCGCAAGGATATCGAAGGGGCTGTCAGCATTCCTTATTTGGGTGAGATCCCTATTGATAAGGAGAAAAAGAATGTTCAAAAGGGAGAGGGATCGGATGATGGTGAGAATATAGTTTCCGAAGCTTTCCGCGTCTTGCGTACCAATATGAACTTCCTGACCAGAAAAGCCCAGCAGATGCAGGTCATTACCTTTACTTCCTTTAATGAGGGAGCTGGCAAGTCGTTCATCTCCTATAATCTGGCCATGAGTCTGGTGCGTGCCAAGAAAAAAGTGGTGATTGTGGATCTCGATGTCCGTAAGGCTACCCTGACTCATCGGTTATGCCAGCACAGGACGGGAGTGACCAATTATCTGTCTGACGATTCGGTAACTGTAGACAGCATCATTCAGAAACAGGACTATTTTGATGTCGTAGCTGCCGGACCGGTTGCGCCGAATCCTGCCGAGTTGTTGATGGATGAGCGTCTGGATGAACTGATCGCCGAGCTGCGCAAAAGATATGATTATGTCATTGCCGACAGCGTGCCAATAGGTATCATTGCCGATGCGGCCATTGCAAACCGAATAGCCGACCTGACCATCTTTGTAGTCAGAGCCGGACGGTTGGACAAGCGTCAGTTGCCTGATCTGGAGAAACTCTATAAGGATAAGAAACTGAACAATATGGCTTTGGTTCTCAATGGCGTGAATCCTAAGCACCATGGTTATGGATACGGTTACGGTTATGGCTATGGTTACGGGCATTACGGCTATGGTTACGGAAAACAAAAAAAGAAAAAGTGATAGAACAAAGAAAGAATAAAGTTTGTGAGTGTTTGATAAACTGTAGATATTAAAGTAAAAGAAAGAGAGGTAAACATGAAAAAAACAAAGTATTTGGCTCCTTCTACAAAATATAATGATGTGGAACTGGAGCAAGGGTTTATGAAGGCTTCGGTTTACGAAGGTGGTACGGAGAATGCCAGTGGAGTGACTATCGAAGAGCATCAGGTCAATACGACTGTAGGAAACTATTTTGATAATACTACTGGGGGGGATAATTGGAACACATGGGATGAATAATTTGGTTAATTTAAAAGAGTTTAATTATGAAAAAAACAATATTCTTTTTGTCAGCAATCGCCTTGTTGGGGTTGAGCGGTTGCAATGACAGTATAGAGACAGTCGGTACGCCGGTACAGACAGGAGATGAAATCCAATTCGGCTCATTTTTGTCTAATTCGTTGGTACAAACCAGAACTGTTTACGGTAACCCGACGGAGTTTAATGATGCAAACGGACGTTATCCGAAATCTTATCCGGTGAACTGGGAAGACGGAGACGAGATTATGATTTTCTGCCCGCAAGCCAGCCAGCCGAGCAATGGACGTGTAAACTACAGAATTACACCTGATCCGAGCAAGCCGGCAATGGCAGTGAGAGTGGATAAGATCGAAGACGTTGGTTTGCAGTGGGGAACAGGAGAAGGCGAAAACGGAACACACCGTTTCTATGGTATCTATCCGGCAAGTGCGGTAAAAGGAACAGCAGAAGAATCGCAAGAGGGTAAAATCACATTCAATATCCCTGAGCTGCAGAAAGTCGGCAAGTGGAAAATCTCTAAGAACGCTGATGGAAGTATTACCTATAACGGTATTGCCAATACCGACTATGCCTATATGTATGCTTTTACTTCTGTCAATAAAAATGAAGTTACAGATCAAAATCCTGTCAACTTGCAATTCCGTCCGCTTACCACTGTGTTGGAGGTTATTGTAAACGGACCGAATGCTGCTGATGAGACTATTAATGTAACAAACTTGAATATTATTGCACAGGATGAAAATACGGCACCGGTGTTGACGGGCGATTTTATCTGTGGCATTTCAACGGACGGCTCTGGTGATGAAATCATTTCTGTAGTTGATGACGGATCTTCTAATTATTCACGCAGTTCTATATCAATTCCGCTTTATATCAATAACGATGATGTGGTTGAGGTAGAGTCCGGTTTGAATGCCGAAGATTATAAGGGCAAGCCTATAGCTTTGAAAAAAGGAGACATGATACGCGTTCGTGGTTTCTTCTTGCGTGGAAATGACAACAATTTACCTGTGAACACGCTTCAGGTTGCTGTGGCACAAGTCGGAACTGCATCGAAGAAGAAGAATCTCCAAACAGCTGATATTGCCGCCACACAAGTCAATATTGTGGACTTGCCTGCTATGGAAAAGGGAGGAACCAACTATTGGATGAGCTCCATCCCTTCCAATACTTATATATCAGAGCTTTCTATACCAGGTAGCAAATTCTCTGTATTGACAGCAGAAAATAACTCTAAAAATATCTATCAAACAGCAACAATTGATCAGCAGTTCAATGATGGTGTGCGTGCGTTTATCTTACAGACTTCGACTATTGCTGGTGGACTGACTGGTGGAACTTACGATGGCTTTTATGTCGTATGTGAAGGGAAAGATAATACAGTTATGCCATTAAGTGATGCTATTAGTAAAATAGCTTCTCATCTTCAGGCATGCGAAGATGAACTAAAAGACAAAATGCAGGAGTTTGCTTTCGTAATGCTTACTTATTCGTCTGGAGAGGTGCCTTGGAGATCGGAGTATAATCCTAACGGCTATAATAATCAACAATTTTGGTTATCAAAATTACGTGAAGAAGTCAATACTATCGCAAATAATAATAGCAACCGTATTTATACAGGTGAAATTACTCCTAACACAACCATTGAGGATGTAAAGGGCAAGATTATTTTGAAGGCTAACTACAATTCGAAGGATATGATTAGTATTTATGGTACGACTACAGCTCCTATCATGTTTACATGGTGGAAGGATGCTTATGGTCCTCATATAAGTGATGACCCAAATAGTGATTATTATCAGGATTTGTATGGTGGTATGCCAATGGATTGGGGTAAACCAGTTTGGTATCTGGATTCACCTGCCAATTTACGTTGGTACTATCAGGAGGTAACCAGTGTTGGAAGTGGTCAGGAGGCAACCCGTGCTGAGAAAGAGAAGTTTATCACGAATCTGTTTACAAAGAGTGTTGATTTGTATAAGAATGATAATTCTCACAAGACATGGTTCATGAATGACCTTGGCGGATACTATTCTGACAGCGGTGATATCAAAAACAGAGGTACAGGACAGCAGGCTTTGGCTATGGATATGAACCAAATGGCAGTTGACGAACTTCAGAAGCGTACGGAAAATGCCGGACTGGGTCTCGTGTTTATGAACTTTGCTGATATGCAGCCAGGTTCCGGTCCTCTGTATCAAAGCGACTGGCTGATTCAGACACTTATTGACAACAACTTTAAGTTTGAGTTGCGTGTCAAAGGAACCTCCGGAGCTTCATACAATGCCAGCTATAAGAGTGGCGGTAATGCTATCGGTTGGGACAAATAATCTGGTACAGTTCATGGGCTGAACAGCCCATGAACTGTTTCCTAAAGACGTATGAGAAATAAAAACTAATAAATGAACAACAACATAAAGAAATATTCGATTTTATTCTGTAGCTTTCTGGGATTGGTTGCCTGCCAGGATGAATCCTTGATGCAGAATGAGGCGGATGGCAATGTGACTATTCTTGCCCGTATGGACGATGGAATACAGACACGTACGTGTGTAGACAATTCTTCATCGGGAGATGTTGCCGGAATACTGTGGTCGCCCAAAGACCAGATAGGTGTGTATGGCGACAAGGGTACGAAGAATGCCTTGTTCGAAGCTACCAATACCGGCAATGTGGCAGAAGCAGAGTTCAACGGCACGATGGCAACCGGCGAATATCCCACATACGCCTACTATCCGTACAGCACGAACAATGCCGCAGCCGAAGTGACGGCCCTGAAAGGCAATCTGAAACTGGAGCAGACTTTTGATATGACTACTGGCAAGCTGGAAGGTGACTATAAGGTAGGTACGCCTACTTTCAAAACCTATGAAGGCCGGTATGAGTTTGCGTTTGAACATCTGTTCTCATTGTTGAAATTTGATATCAATGCTACGGGAACCGCTCTGGAAGGCGATGCGCTCGAAAGCATTATCCTGACTTTGCCCGGAGAACGTCGTTTGGGAGGTGAGTTTACTTTCGATGCTACAACAAAGGCTGTTACATGGACCGGTGATGCTACCGGTGCCAATGAGCTGACAATGGTATGGAGCGACAAGCCCGCCCTCACTAACGGGAAATCCTATACCGGCTATATTACCTGTGCGCCTGACATTCGTCAAGGGGATGAAATCACAATTACCATCCTGACACAGAAGTCCAAGGCGGTATTCACCCGCACAGCGTTGGTAGACTTTGCTGCGAACACCTGCTATACTTTCCCGCTTTCGCTCGAGAACTACAAAGATGATATGGTAGTAACCAACCGTCCGGTTATTACATCGTTCTCTTTTGAGACGAAGAACAATACAGGCAAGATACTGGACAAGAAGCTGGTATTCAACGGCAGTGCCACAAGACCTGAAGCGAGCAGTGGAGAAACCCTGAATGTGGACGGTGAGACGATAACCGGCTGCATCCCTTACCTGTACGACTTCAAGCTGAAACCAACCTTTGAGGTGGCCGAAGGCATAACCGTTACGGTAGGAGGTGTATCTCAGGTTAGTGGAGAATCGGAACAGGATTTCAGTCAGCCGGTGACCTATACCGTTTCCAACGGAACTGAAAGCCGTGACTATACGGTGGCAGTAACCAACTCCGGTTTGCCGGTAGTGGTGCTGACCCAAAGTGGTGGCGGTTCGGTAAGTTGGGCTGAGGCTGGTATCAATGTACGTTCGAAAGATTCGGAATGGGTTGAAACAGACAAGATGGCTGTATATAATGCCAATGGTTCTGTGGATATGGAAGAGGCGCTTTGCGGAATTCGTTTGCGCGGAAACTCTACACAGAATTTTCCCAAAAAACCATTTGCTGTGAAATTGGCAAGTAAATCGAAAGTGCTTGGTATGCCCAAACACAAACGCTGGGTACTTTTGGCAAACTGGATGGACCGTACTATGTTGCGCAATGCTGTAGCATTTGAAGTTGCTCATCAGACAGAAAATGCATATGCCGATGGACTTGGATGGAATCCTCACGGATACAGTGTGGAAGTTATTATGGACGGACGCCATGTAGGAAATTATTTCTTATGTGAGCAAATCAAGATTGACGGCGACCGTGTAGATATTAAAGACTGTATTGAAGACATCATAGGAGATGGCAATACAAATCCAACGATGGCCGACTGCGGTTATTTGCTTGAATTTGACGACAATTATGACGAGATGGACAAGTTTCACACCGGACGCGGATTGCCGTGTATGTTCAAGGATGAGGTCGCAAAGTATAGCTCTGATATTTACAACCAGGTGAAGGCCAGGATAGAAACTGTAGAAGCCAATCTGGAGGCTGGAAACTATGAGACTGCTTATAATGATCTTGATATAAATTCTGTGATAGACTATTTCTTTGTGCAGGAACTGACATTTAACGACGAATACAAGCATCCGAAGAGTGTGTATATGCTTATCGATGGTGACGGAAAACTGACGGCCGGCCCTGTATGGGATTTCGACTGGCAGACATTTGTCAATTATGACAAGGTACAGGCCATGAATAGCCAATATGGCGGTACCTATTCTTGTCGTAATACGAATGAATGGCTGTATGGTAAATCCAAATTGGCAGAAGAACCAGCATGGTCTTGGGATAAACCTGATTACGTAAACGATCAGCCTTATATGTGGTATCCGCTTCTGTTTAAAGATGCGAATTTCCGTAACAAGGTTCAGGAACGTTGGGCTGTTATCTATCCGCATCTGCTGAATGTGGTTGCCAGAATAGATGAATTTGCCGCCTTGAACAAGGTTTCAGACCAGTACAATCATGCTATGTGGCCTCTTTCAAATTTGAAAAATTCTGCAGGTTCTGCATTCAACGGCGATGAGGACATGACCTTCGACGAAGCGATAGCCACAATGAAGCAGGCTTATACCGATCGTCTGAACTGGATGAATGAGCAAATTACAAGCGGTAACTTTGTTACGAATGCTAATTAAAATTAATGGAATAATAAAAAATGAGTATATTATGAATAAAAAAACATTTGTTGCGGCTTTAGCGATGCTGGCTGCAGGTTCAGGATGGGCTCAGACCGAGCAGACTGACAATGTGAAGGAGCAGGTGGAATACACCAGCAGTAAGTACCAAGTGGAGACCAACCATTTCTGGGATAACTGGTTTGTTACAGCCGGTGTCGGTCCGCAGATCTTCTTCGGTGACCATGACCGTCAGATCGGTGTAGGCAAGCGTATCTCTCCGGCTTTGCAGGTGGCTATCGGCAAGTGGTTTACTCCTGAAATGGGAGTCCGCATTACTTACAGCGGCCTTTCTGCCAAGGGTGCGACCCGTTGGGGATTGGCTCATTCCACAGGTGAACAAGTGCCGGGATGGGGATCAGGCATGTATTATTCCAAGTTCAAGTTCTTTAACTTACATGCCGATGCATTGTTCAATTTCTCCAACATGTTTTGCGGATACAATGCCAAGCGTATTTGGAACAGCACGCCGTACGTAGGTGTGGGTTGGATGCGCACCTGGGAATCACCTACGGCAGGTAACGTGACCATGAATATTGGCTGGATCAACTCTTTCAGGCTTTGCGATGCGCTTGACCTGAATATCGATGTCCATGCAGCACTGGTGGATGACGCCATTGACGGTGAAACAGGACAGGCCAAGTTCGACGGTATCCTGAATGCCACAGTCGGATTGACCTATAAGTTTAAGGAACGTGGTTGGGATCGCAGCAAGAGCACGACCATTGTCCGTTATGACCAGTCAGAGATTGACGCCATGCGTGACAAGCTGAATGCGATGAATGCCGAGAATGCGAAACTGAAGAAGGCTTTGGCTGATGGCAACGAAAAGCAGGCGCGTGAGCTGGTCAACAAGATTGCAGCTGCCAACTTCGTTGTATTCGAGATCGGTAAGAGCGACCTTTCTAATGAAGCTCGTGTGAACCTCGGTTTGTTGGCTCGTGTCATCAAGAGTATCGACAACAAGACTGTTTATACGATTACCGGTTATGCCGATGCCGGAACCGGTAGCAAGATGCTCAACGAACGTTTGAGCAAGGCCCGTGCAGAAGCCGTATACGAATGCCTGGTTAACGAGTTCAAGGTACCGGCATCACAGCTTCAGATCGATTACAAGGGTGGTGTAGAGAACATGTTCTATGACGATCCGCGCATGAGCCGTGCCGTAATCATGCAGAGCAAGTAATAAATATCGATTTTACGATTTGTTAATTAAAGGAAGAAAGAGGATGTGTCCATCGTGACATATCCTCTTTTTTGGTATTGCTCGGCATGAATGTAAAACAAAAGCCTGATGTGTCCATCAGTGTAAGCATGCGATGAGCTACAGGTCTAATAAAACAATAATTTTTATGGTTTTTATTTCTTAAAAATGCATATTACTGATATTCTTTTAAAATAGAATTGTATTTTTATGATTTTATTTTATATTTTTGTATTATACAATATAATCATATATGATACAGGAAATTAAAATAAAGAACTTTTTGTCTTTTCGAGATGAAGTCGTATTTAGCTTCGAGGCCTCAAATGATAAATTTGCAGAAGATTGTCAAGTGGTAACGTTGGCCGATTCAGCCCAGACTCGTCTGTTACGTTTTGCTATCGTGTATGGCTATAATGCATCAGGGAAGAGCAACTTGCTTAATGCATTTGGTTTCCTAACCTATTTTTGGGATTATGACCCGAGTTCTGCTGATTTGGGAACCAAAATTCGTCCATTTCGTCTCAATTCATCTTCCCAAAATGAACCCACTAAGTTTGAACTGGTTTTTTTTGTGGATAATACAAAATATGATTATCAGTTGGAACTGGATTCTAAGAATGTTATTCTTGAGAAACTCTCTTATTATAAGAGTACTCAGCCTGTTATGCTATTTGAAAGAGTGATGCGTAACGGGCAGTCGGAAGTCATGTTTAATAATCAGAATGGAGATAAGGTCACATCTGCCGTCAAAGATAAAATAACGGTAGAATGTTTGAAGAACATATCGTTTTTTGTTGCAAGAGATAAGGCAAACGCTAATCTTCCATTGATTGATGCGGCTAAAATATGGCTGAGAAAACATATAATGAATTTAGTTGAACCTCGGATAGATTTGACAGGATATGCTCAAAGAAAAACTTCCAATGATAACTCACTTGTCAAATATCTCTTAAGCTTTCTGCAAGCAGCAGACTTCAATGTGACTAATATCACGACGGATGTGACTACTGAAAAATTATCAGAAGATGCGCTGAATTTTATTATAGATCATCATGCAGTGCCTGATGATGAGCGTGAACGTCTAATTTCTGAAAAATCATATAAAAGACTGATGACAACCTTTGAGCATACTGTAGAAGATGAATCTGGTAGAAAGTCATATAATTTCTCATTGGGCGAGGAATCGCTTGGGACTTTGAAAACCTTTGGCATAGAGACAGCTTTATATCAAGCTGTTCAAAACAATGCTTTTCTACCTGTAGATGAGATTGAAAACTCATTGCATCCTATGCTGCTTGAAAAAATATTGTATGAATATTTAAAGATACCGACAAGAAGCCAAGTCGTAGTAACTACGCATAATGATGGCCTGTTGGATCTGGTCGGTGATTTGATTCGTAAAGATTCCATTTGGTTTACAGAGAAAGACAAAGCCGGTGTAACAGATTTGTACAAATTGACAGATTTTAGGGGTGTAAATCGTATCGCATCTATACGGGAGGCATATAGAAACAAGCGTTTTGGAGCGACAATGGGAGATGGAAAGTAGAGAACTGAAAGCATCAGAGCAAGCGCATTATTTTGAACTGGTTGCTCAGGCCGGTGATATAGGAGAGGGGACAAGGGAAATGCATCCTTTGTATCCTTTTGTGGTGAGTGGCGGAAAAAATACTGAAAGGCATTATTTCATTCATGTCAGTGCGATATCAGATAAGTATAAATTTAATATTCGTCCTAAATACTTTGGAGATGAGTCCGCTTATACTGAAGTGTTTCCAAAGAGAATTGCTGAAATACTATCTAAGAATGCAGACGCCAAGATTTTTTGCGTGTTTGACATGGATACCGTAGTGAAGTATGGACTACAGAATAAGCATAAAGATTTCGTAGCAGCCTTGGATTCTGAAAAACTGCGATTTGAGGGTTATGAAGATGAGAAAAATATTGTTTCTTTATTAGTGTTCTTATAAAGATCAATAATGGTCGGAATGGTTTGTCGGAGATGCGGAAAGTAACGATGGAGAGACATTCCTCCTGTTAATCCCAAATCCGACCGGAACGGCCCGTAAAACTTGTGATGAGTTTTACGGGCCGTTGTTCGGTTTATATTCTTATTTGATTCATTCATAAGCTTTTTTAGAATCTGTTTATGTCGGGACGGCTGTGAGCCTTTTTCATGATCAGAAACTGGTTTTGATCCGTCGCATTGCTTCTATGCAGTCTTCACGGCGTCCGAAAGCAGTCAGACGGAGGAATCCTTCGCCAGACGGGCCGAAACCGACACCGGGGGTACCGACCACATGGGCATCATAAAGCAGACGGTCGAAGAATTGCCATGAGGTGAGACCGTCCGGTGTCTTGAGCCAGATGTACGGTGCGTTCTTGCCGCCATAGACATCGAATCCGGCTTCGGTCAGTCCTTCGCGCAGCAAACGTGCATTTTCCATGTAATAACCGATGGTAGCCTTGACCTGTTCACGGCCTTCGGGACTGTAGACGGCTTCCGCTCCCCGCTGGGTGATATAGCTGGTACCGTTGAATTTGGTGCACTGGCGACGGTTCCATAACGGGTTGAGGTTGACCCGTTCACCAGTAAAGGTTGCAGCGGTCAGTTCTTTCGGCACCACGGTATAGCCGCAACGTACGCCCGTGAAACCTGCAGTCTTGGAGAAACTGCGGAATTCAATGGCGCAGCGTTTGGCACCTTTGATTTCATAAATGGAGTGGGGAACGTCCGGTTCCTGTATGTAAGCTTCATAAGCGGCATCGAAGAGGATAAGCGTGTCGTTATGCAGGGCATAGTCCACCCATTTCTTCAGTTCGGCTTTGGTCAGGGTTGTTCCCGTCGGATTGTTGGGGTAACAGAGATAAACCATGTCGATGCGTTCTTTCGGAATTTCCGGTACGAAATTGTTTTCTACCGTGCAGGGCATGTAGGTCACGTTGCTCCAGCGACCGTCAGGACCCAATTCGCCTGCCCGTCCGCACATGACGTTACTGTCAATATAAACCGGATAGATAGGATCGGTCACGCCCATACTGTTATCCCAACGGAGAATCTCGCCAATGTTTCCCGTATCGCTCTTGGCACCGTCATTGATGAAAATCTCAGACTGAGAAAAATTGATACCCCGTGAGGCAAAATCGTGTTTGAGAATTGCTTCGATGAGGAAACCGTAACCCTGCTCGGGACCGTAACCGTGGAACGTGTCGGCTGATGCCATCTCGTCGACGGCCTTGTGCATGGCCTTGATGCAGGCATCGGGAAGAGGACGTGTGACATCACCTATACCCAGACGGACAAGCGACTGTTTGGGATGGGTGACTTTGAATGTATTGACTTTCTTGGCAATGTCCGAGAAGAGGTAGCTTCCCGGCAATTTGAGATAATGTTCGTTGATTAGAGCCATAATAGGATAATTTGATTAACAGTTTTCGATTTTCTTTTCACCATTGAAGACGATGACGGCAGGTCCCGTCATATAGACGCGGTTGTCTGATTCACGCCATTCGATATGCAGCGTGCCGCCGTCCATGACGACATCGGATTCCCGTCCGCAATGTCCGCCGGCAGCTGCGGCCACGGCTGTGGCACAGGCTCCGGTTCCGCAAGCCATGGTGATGCCTGAGCCCCGTTCCCATACGCGCATCCGGATGCTGCCGTCGGGTCTGATCTGGGCAAATTCCACGTTCACGCGATCCGGAAAAAGCGGATGGTGTTCCAATGCCGGACCGACTGCCGTCAGATCCATCTTTTCCACATCGTCCGTGAAAATGACCAGATGGGGATTGCCCATATTGACTGCGATGCCCTGTCTGAAAGCATAGCCTTCACCCAGGTCAACGGGGTGGATATCGACAGGTTCGCCCATTTCTACCGTAACGGCACTGACGGTTCCTTTTTCATCCGGATGCAAATATAATGTTTTTATACCGGAAAGCGTTTCCAGTTTGACCGTTGTTTCCCGTGTCAGTCCGTATTCATAGAGGTATTTGCCGATGCAGCGGCTTGCGTTGCCGCACATGCGGGCTTCCGAGCCGTCGGCATTGAATATCCTCATGCTGAAGTCCGCCTTGTCGGAACAGCCTATCAGGACAAGACCGTCGCTGCCGATGCCCGTATGCGGTTTGCTCCATTCAATGGCCAGGGCTTCCGGGTCCGCTATCGGATACCGGATGGTATTGATGTAGATATAGTCATTGCCTGCACCATGCATCTTTGTAAACCGGATGACGGTCGGTGCGGCATAAGCATGGGGATAGGCGGATGTTTTCTTGATCGTGTTCATAATGTAGTTGCAAATAAAGTAAGAGATGGGGGCAGTGTGCCTGCCCCTTTATTTCTGGTAGGCTGCTTCGTGTACACCGGCTACGGCGCGTCCGCTGGGGTCGTTCAGGTTCTTGAATGAGGCATCCCAGGCCAGTGCTTCGGCCGTTGAGCAGGCTACGCTCGGTACGCTAGGCACACTCCGTGCGGCAGAATCGCTCGGGAAATGTTCCTCGAATATGCTGCGGTAGTAGTATTCTTCTTTGTTCTGTGGCGGGTTGATCGGGAAACGTTCAGCCGCATGTGCCATCTGTTCATCGCTGACGGCTGCAGCCGTCACGGCTTTCAGCGTGTCTATCCATGAATAGCCTACACCGTCGGAGAACTGCTCTTTCTGCCGCCAGGCCACGCTTTCGGGCAGAAGCGAAGCAAAGGCATCCCGTACGACCCGTTTTTCAATGGTCTGTCCGGGGCACATCTTGACTGCCGGATTCAGGGTCATGGCCACGTCGAGGAATTCCTTGTCGAGGAAGGGCACGCGGCCTTCCACTCCCCAGGCGGAAAGTGACTTGTTCGCCCGAAGGCAATCATACATATACAGTTTGGAGAGTTTGCGTACCGTCTCTTCGTGGAAAGCCTGTGGCGTCGGAGCTTTGTGGAAATAAAGGTATCCGCCGAAGACCTCATCGGCTCCTTCACCGCTCAGTACCATTTTGATACCCATTGACTTGATGACACGGGCCAGCAGGTACATCGGTGTTGAAGCACGTACGGTCGTCACGTCGTAAGTTTCGATATAGTAGATGACATCGCGGATGGCGTCCAGACCTTCCTGGATGGTATAGTTGATTTCATGATGTACCGTGCCGATATGTTGGGCTACCTCGCGGGCCTTTTCAAGGTCGGGGGCGCCTTTCAGTCCTACGGCAAAGGAATGGAGCTGCGGCCACCAGGCTGCCTGCTTGCCGTCCGTTTCCACCCGCTTGTCGGCATACAGCCTGGCAACGGCTGAGATGACGGACGAGTCGAGACCTCCGGAGAGCAACACACCATAGGGTACGTCGCTCATCAGTTGCCGGCGTACGGCATCTTCAAGTGCCGTGCGTACGGCGCTGACCTGTGCGGCATACGCTTCCGCATCAGTGGCCGATGCGCATGAGGTACGGGTCTCGTTGGTGGCTTTCTCCGTGTAGTTGTCCTTCACGGCATCATAGCCGGTCCAGTCTCTTTTATACCAGGGTTTCATTTCCCCCTCCCGGCTCCAGTAGTAATGTCCGGGCAGGAAAGGTTCATATTCGTCGCACAAACCTTCGAGGGCTTTCAGTTCACTTGCACAGTAGACCTTACCGTCCTTGTCCCTGCCGATATACAACGGGATGACACCGATGGGATCGCGGGCAATGAGGAATTCGTCACGTTCCTTATCGTAGAGGGCGAAGGCGAAAATGCCGCTCAGCCGTTCGATGAAACGGACGCCCAGACGACGGTAGAGCGCAAGGATGACTTCACAGTCGCTACCGGTCTGGAATTCATATTCCCCGGCCATTTCGTTCCGGATGTCCCGATGGTTGTAGATTTCTCCGTTGACGGCCAGAATCTGTTTCCTGTCCGGTGAATAAAGCGGTTGTCCGCCGCTTTGCGGGTCAACGATGGAAAGACGTTCATGAGCCAGGATGGCTGAGCCGCCACAATAGATGCCGCTCCAGTCCGGACCGCGGTGGCGGATACGTTTCGCCATGGTCAGGGCTTTCTGCCGCAGTTCTGGCGTCTGTGTCTTGATATTGAAAATGCAGGCTATTCCACACATAATGATTCTGTTTAGAGTGTTTTGACAAGGTTTTCTGTCTTCTGCCGGAACAGAGCCCGGCAGAAGAGGGGTATCTCGATCAGCTGGAATCCGGAACCGGTTCTATTTTCCGGAAATGATGTGGTCAATGCGTTCGGCAGCACGACGTCCGGCCGCAATACATTTTACGACCAGTGACGGACCTGTGGCGGCATCACCGGCAACCACGGCATTGTGGGGCAGTTCCGGAAGCTGTGGCTTGAGGAAACCCATTGCCAGCAATACCAGGTCGGCCTTGATCACTTCTTTCTTGCCGGTCGGTTTCATGACCGGACGTCCGCCGTCCGGTGCCGGGATCCATTCCACTTCTTCTACTTCTACACCGGTGACGTGGCCGTTCTTGCCGATGAATTTATTGGAGTTAAGACACCAGCGGCGTGTACAGCCTTCTTCATGGCTGGAACTGGTCTTCAGTACGACCGGCCATTGCGGCCACGGGGTAGCCGGATTGTGTCCTACGGGCGGTTGTGGCATGATTTCGATCTGGGTGACGCTGACTGCACCCTGGCGGTGGGAAGTGCCGATGCAGTCGCTACCCGTGTCACCGCCTCCGATGACCAGTACGTGCTTGCCCTTGGCTGTGATGCGTTCTTTGTCCGTGAAGCTTTGTCCGGCCAGTACGCGGTTCTGTTGGGCGAGCATTTCCATGGCAAAGTGGATGCCGTTGAGTTCACGTCCCGGGATAGCCAGGTCGCGGGCCTGTGGGGTACCGGTACAGATGGCGTAGGCATCGAATCCTTCCGGCAGTCTGGTCAGGTCGATTTCGGCATTGGTCTGGAATCTGATTCCTTCAGCTTCCATGACGCGCAGGCGGCGGTCGATGATGTTTTTGCTGAGTTTGAAATTCGGAATGCCGAATCGGAGCAGACCACCGGGCATTTCACAACGTTCGAACACGGTGACCTCGTAGCCGCGGCGGTTCAGCTGGTTGGCAGCGGCCAGTCCGGCAGGACCGGATCCGATGACGGCTACCCGTTTGCCGTTTCTGGGGTATGTCTTGGGAATGACGTAATCTTCGCGGAAGGCGGCCTCAATGATGGCACATTCGTCTTCGCGGATTGTCACCGGAGCGTCGATGGAAAGTTTAAGCACGCAGCTCTTTTCGCAAAGTGCCGGGCAGACGCGTCCGGTAAATTCCGGAAAGTCGTTGGTGGCACTCAGTATGTCGTAGGCCTTTTGCCAGTCGCCCTTGTACAGGGCGTCCTGAAACTCAGGCGGACGGTTGCCCAGCGGGCATGCCCAGTGGCAGAAAGGTACACCGCAATCCATGCAGCGGCTGGCCTGAAGTTTGCGTTCGCTCGTATTGAGCGTCTGTTCCACTTCGCTATAATCGTTTATTCTTTCGTGTATCGGTCTGTACCCCGCTTCCTGGCGCGGGACGGTGAGAAAAGCTTTAGGATCTCCCATGATATGTATCTGTTGTTGCGAATTAATAAATAAGGTGAATTAATAATCGCGCTGTACTTCGGCGATTTTCTGCTGGAGTTTGCGCATCTGCTCTTCGGCCAGTACCTTCTTGTATTCGATAGGTGTAACCTGGATGAATTCTTCCACGTAACGTGGCCAGTTGTCGAGCATGGTCCGTGCCAGGGCTGAACCCGTGTAAAGGTAATGCTGGCGGATCAGTTCATGCAGTTCCTTGCGGGCTGTGGCATCTTCAAGCAAGGACAGTTCCACCATGTCCATGTTGCAGAAATAGTCGAACGTGCCTTTAGGATCCCATACATAGGCTACGCCACCGCTCATTCCGGCTGCAAAGTTACGTCCGGTCTGTCCGAGAACGACCACGCGGCCGCCGGTCATGTATTCACAGCAGTGGTCGCCTACACCTTCTACCACGGCGATGGCACCGGAGTTGCGGACCGCAAAACGTTCGCCTGCGCGTCCGTTGATGTAAACCTCGCCGCTGGTGGCGCCGTAGAGCAGGGTATTGCCCACGATGGTGTTCTGTTCGGCTGCAAAATTGCTGCGTACGGGAGGCAGTACGGCGATGTGTCCGCCGCTCAGGCCTTTGCCCAGATAGTCGTTGGCTTCACCTTCGAGCTTGAAACTGATGCCGTGGGCCAGGAATGCACCGAAACTCTGTCCGGCTGATCCCTTGAACTTCACGCTGATCGTGTCGTTGGGCAGTCCGTCGTTACCGTATTTGGCTGCTACTGCACCTGAGAGCATCGCTCCTACGGCACGGTCGGTATTGCCGATGGCATATTCCAGAGAAACCTCGCGACCGCTTTCCAGTGCGGCAGAGGAGGCCTGCAGCATCTCTACGTCTTTCACGTGAGCGATGTCGTGCTGCTGGGAGGTGCAGTGGTGCAGGGCGGCACCATTCTCTACACGGTGGAGCAGGCGGCTGAAATCCAACAGGCTGGCCTTTGTGCCCTGGGTAGCCGGGTGAAGTTCGATGAGATCGGTACGTCCCACAATGTCTTCCAGTCTGGTAAAGCCCATTTCGGCCAGATATTCGCGGACTTCCTCAGCCAGGAATCTGAAATAATTCACTACATATTTATAATGTCCGCGGAAATGTTCGCGCAGGCGCGGATCCTGTGTGGCCACACCTACAGGACAGGTGTTGGAGTGGCATTTGCGCATCATGACGCAACCCAGTACGATAAGGGCCGTCGTTCCGAAAGCAAACTCTTCTGCACCCAGCAGAGCCATGCTGATGATGTCGCGTCCGGTCTTCAGCTGACCGTCGGTCTGGAGGCGGATCTGTCCGCGGAGACCGTTCAGTACGAGAGTCTGCTGTGTCTCGCTCAATCCGATTTCCGGTGAGATACCGGCGTAGCGGATGGATGAGGCCGGTGAGGCACCTGTACCGCCTTCAGCACCGGAGATAACGATAAGGTCTGCTTTGGCCTTGGCTACACCGGCCGCAATCGTACCGACACCGCTTTCAGCTACCAGTTTCACGCTGATGGCAGCGCGCGGGTTGACATTCTTCAGGTCGAAGATAAGCTGGGCCAGGTCCTCGATGCTGTAAATATCGTGATGAGGCGGAGGTGAGATCAGAGAGATGCCCGGAATGGAGTGACGTGTACGGGCGATGATCTCGTCGACCTTGAAGCCCGGCAGCTGTCCGCCTTCACCCGGCTTGGCACCCTGGGCCACCTTGATCTGTATTTCTTCAGCGTTGACCAGATATTCGGCCGTTACACCGAAACGGCCGGAAGCCACCTGTTTGGTCTTGCTGGAGAGGCTGATGCCATCTACCTTTTCATGGAAACGGATGCTGTCCTCTCCACCTTCGCCGGTATTGCTGCGTGCACCCAGTTCGTTCATGGCCAGTGCCAGTGCCTCGTGGGCTTCCTTGCTGATGGCACCGAAAGAGATGGCGCCGGTTACAAAGTGTTTCACAATGTCTTCCACAGGTTCTACCTTTTCAATGTCGATGGGATTGCGTTTGAATCCGAAGAAGTCACGCAGGAAAATAGGTGATTCTTTCTCGTCTACCGTGTGGGTGAATTCCTTGAACTTCTTGTAACTGCCTGTGCGGGTAGCCAGCTGAAGCAGACTGATCGTATCCGGGTTCCAGGCATGCTTTTCACCGTCTTTACGGTAAGACATCTGTCCGATATGAGGCAGGAGCGGATCTGTTTCAGAAGGTGTGAAACCGCTGTCATGGAAAGTGATATAGTCTTTGGCGATTTCTTCCAGACGGATACCGCCTATGGTGGAGGTTGCTGTTCCGAAATAACTCTTGAGCAGTTCTTCGCTCAGGCCGACGGCTTCGAATATCTTGGCGCCACGGTATGAACGGATGGTGCTGATACCCATTTTGCTCATGATCTTGTAGAGTCCCTTGCAGATCGCCTTGATGTAATTCTTTTCTGCGGTTTCATAGTTCATCTGTACTTCGCCTTTCTTGACAAGATCGTCCAGTACGGCATAAGTCATGTACGGGCAGATGGCACTGGCACCATATCCCAAAAGGAGGGCGGCGTGCATGACCTCGCGGATTTCACCGCTTTCAACGATCAGGGCTGTCTGCACACGTTTCTGCACGCTGATGAGGTGGTGGTGTACGGCACTGATGGCCAGCAATGACGGGATGGCTGCATGTGAAGCGTCGATGTCGCGGTCGGACAGGATGATATAGTTGGCTCCGTCGGTAACAGCCTGCTCGGCAGCCTTACAGAGTTGTTCGAGTGCTTCCTGAAGACCGGCTTTTCCGCGTGAGGCTTCGAAAAGCATGGGCAATTTCACGGTGTTGAATCCCTTGTAACGGATGTTGCACAGGATGTCAAGCTGTGTGTTGGTCAGGATCGGGTGAGGCAGACGAACCATCTTGCAGTGTGTTTCGTTTGGCAGCAGGATGTTCATGCCTACGGCGCCGATATATTCGGTCAGTGACATGACCAGTTCCTCACGTATGGGGTCTATGGCCGGATTGGTCACCTGGGCAAACTGTTGGCGGAAATAGTTGAACAACAGCTGTGGCTTTCCGCTCAAGACAGCCAGAGGCGTGTCGTTACCCATGGATGCGGTCGGTTCTGCACCGTTGCTGCACATCGGCATGATGAGGCGTTCCACATCTTCGCGGGTGAATCCGAAAGCCCTTAACCGACGGTCGTAATTCTCGACGGTATTGGCTACTTTGCGTCCGCTCTTCAGGGTGTCCAGTTCGATGCGGTTGGCGGCCAGCCACTGGCGGTAAGGCTTGGCAGCTGCCAGCTGTTCCTTCAGTTCGCCATCATAATAAATGCGTCCTTCTTCGGTGTCCACCATCAGGATCTTGCCGGGTTGAAGGCGTCCTTTTTCCTTGATCTTTTCAGCTTCGAAACTGATGACACCGGCTTCGCTGGCTACTACCATCATGCCGTCGTGGGTAATGAGGTAACGGGCCGGACGCAGACCGTTGCGGTCGAGCATACCACCGGCATACCGGCCGTCGCTGAACAGAAGGGCTGCCGGACCGTCCCACGGTTCCATCAGGATGGAGTGGTATTCATAGAATGCTTTCAGATCTTCGCTGATCGGGTTCTTGTCGTTGAAGGATTCCGGTACGAGCATGGCCATGGCATGCGGCAGACTCAGACCGGACATGACGAAGAATTCCAATACGTTGTCAAGTGAAGCGGAATCGCTCATGTCCGGTTGGATGATCGGACGTATGTCTTTGACATTACCCAAAGTCGGGGTAGAGAGTACGCTTTCGCGCGCCTCCATCCAGCCCCGGTTACCGCGGATGGTATTGATTTCACCGTTATGGGCCAACAGACGGAACGGCTGAGCCAGGCTCCATGTCGGGAAGGTGTTCGTACTGAAACGGGAGTGTACGATAGCCAGTCCGCTGGTGAAGTAAGGCTGTGTCAGATCCGTAAAGTAGGCTCTTACCTGCGTGGAAGAAAGCATACCTTTATAGATAATGGTCCGGCTGGACAGAGAGACGATGTAGAAATCCTTATGATGTACGCGTTGCTCTATTTTCTTGCGGATAATGTAGAGTGTGCGCTCCAGGTTTTCCGGATTTGTCGTACCGGTAATGAAAACCTGCTTGATGTCCGGTTCGGTTTCGCGGGCACTTTGTCCCAAAATATCCGAATTGACCGGAACGGCACGCAGGTGCATCAGTGTGAGTCCCTCGCGTTCCACTTCCTCGATAACGATGCTCAGGATGCGTTCCTGTTCTTTCTGGTCTTTCGGTAAAAAGATAAGGCCAGTGCCGTATTTACCCTTTTCGGGTACGGGAATGCCCTGAAGCAGAATAAACTCATGAGGAATCTGTACCATGATACCTGCACCATCGCCCGTCTTGTTGTCCGCTCCTTCCGCACCACGGTGTTTCATATTTTCCAGAACCCGAAGGGCGGAGTCTACCAGTTCGTGAGATTTGCTGCCGTTCAGGTTGACAATCATACCTACACCGCAAGCGTCATGTTCATAATCCTGAGAATACAAACCGCCTTGTCCGACTGGTGCTGTATCTCTAAACTTTCTCTCTTCTGTGATAAAAAGTTTGTTTTCTAATGTGTTTATTTGCATTTGTATATGATATTATTGGTTATTCTGACTTTTTGTTTTGCAAATATACACAAATACTTTCAAAATGATTTAATATAATTCTATTTTATGTCATAAAAATATTTACTATATGCTTGATTGTGATAATTTGTTGTTATAATAAGCTTGTTTGTTTCTTTTTAAAACCAAAATATCACAAATTGATATCATTATGATGTTTTGTAAAATAAAATTTTAGGTTTTGTAAGGTGATGGGGATATTGGATAAAAGGCAGGTGGATTTAAGGTAAGGGGTAAAGGGTAAGAGGTAAAGGGTAGGAGGCGGTGTATTTTAGGTAAGAGGTAAAGGGTAAGAGGTAAAAGGTAGGAGGTGGTGTATTTTAGGTAAGAGGTAAAGGGTAAGAGGTAAAAGGTAGGAGGTTGGTGTATTTTAGGTAAGGGGTAAAGGGTAAGAGGTAAAAGGTAGGAAGTGGTGTATTTTAGGTAAGGGGTAAAGGGTAAGAGGTAAAAGGTAGGAGGTGGTGTATTTTAGGTAAGAGGTAAAGGGTAAGGGAGGGATATGGCTGAAGAAGGTGTAGAAGAGGTGAAGGGGTGGTTCACCTTGAAACCCGCACCAATAAAGGGAGGTGAAGAGGTGAAGGAGGTTTGATGTCGATAGACAGTATAGGGGAGGGATGTCGTCATGCTGTTATGGCATGGTATTTCCAGGCTTTTTAAATAAACTTCAGTTCAGTTAATATCAATTATAAGATCAGAGCAGAGTATTTGTTTTTTAAAAACTATATTTGAGACATATCCGGACTGATTGTCTTGATCTTCCCGGATATGGCTTAACCTGAAGAGAAATTTGTTGTATAATATTATTGGTCAATCAGAAAGTATTATGAAAAAGTTGTGTTTTTTGTCTTCTTTGGTCTTATTTTCCTGTGCGGAGTATAACATGAAGGATCTGGAAGGATTATGGTTGGAACAAATACCACAAGGCGGAGACTATGTGCAGGGGATGAATCTGAAAAGTGACGGCAGTGCTGAATCTGTTGGTATGAGTACTTTGTCTTATCATCATTGGACCATTGCCGATGGAGCATTGATTTTGTCCGGTGAAAGTATCGGAAACGGCCAGACTATACCATTTTCGGATACGCTTGATATTGTAAGGGCAGATCGTGATACGCTGGTTGTGAGAAAAGGAATAAGGGAGATGGTGTTCGTCAAGACAAACGCTGACATGGCAGATCAGTCAGAAGTCAGGAAACCTTCCCGACAAGCTTATGATGGATTTGTATGGAAGGAATTGAATGGGGCGGGTCTGAAACTATGGGTTCAGACGAATGATGAGATCAGACTTGTGGCCGATCCGTCTTTGCCGGGTATCGTTCTGGTCAGACCGGGAATGTCTGCACCACATCCGCTTATAAGAGTCTTTGATTTGCCTCATAATGACATTAATGATGTCATTGCCGAACTGGAACATTCTGCTGGTTGGGACCCAAAACAAACCTGTAAGTTCCGTGAAATGGAATCGGGGAGGAAGGGAGTACGCCGATATGTAATGGTGCCGGATGGAAGTTATGCCCGAAAGACAGAACAACAAATGAAATCGGAACCTGTGCCGGTGACCTGTAATGGCTGGGGAGTCGGTAACAGCGGACAAAGGTATTTTGAGATTGATGAGCGTAATCCCGGAAAGGCTCTGTTTATGGAGATCGGACAGGAGGCTCCGTTGTTCGATGAAAACAGTGTCGTTTTGACTGCGGCTTCCTCCAGACAAAATACAAATCTGTCCGCACCGTCTGCAGATATATTGTATACCTTGAAAGGGACTTTATGTATCGGTCATGAAGTACGTTCCTTCAAGCCGGAAGGCAGTTCGGAAGAATACTGGATTGTGGATCAAACCGGCAAGTTGAATGAGAGATATGACAAGATCACCGGAGGTATGAAGAACGGTAAACCGGTAAATGCTACCCTTAAGGTGGAATATGACGGCAAGCGTACGGATGGTTTTGCGGCAGATTATCCCGGAGTCTATCTGGTGAGAGAGATTCTGGAAATTAAGCCGGAATGAATCTGACTGAATAAGAATATGGAGGCTTGGGGCTGTCATTAAAAAAGATTCCTCTCCCAATCGCTATTGGAAGAGGAATCAACACAAAAACTAAACTAGACTTTAACTAAGCTATTCTTAAAGTTTCACAACTTTATTCGTGCATGAAAAATTCATCTTTTCTGCATGACAAAGATACGCACACTTTTTGTGATATGAAACTTGAAATCTACAGAACAGCCTATTTTGCCTACGAATGCCGTTATTCGTTGTCCGAAGTCTTTTTGACCGTCTTCTTTTTTCAAAGATGTACGGTCTTGTTCATCAGATAATGGTCGAGTATGGTCATTGCCGTCATGGCTTCTACTACCGGTACGGCCCGTGGCAGTACGCAGGCATCGTGGCGTCCGCGGGCTTTCAGTGTGGTCGGGGTGCCGTCGAGCGTGACGGTTTCCTGTTCCATCAGAATCGTAGCCACGGGCTTGAAAGCCACTCTGAAATAAATGTCCTGTCCGTTACTGATACCTCCCTGGATGCCACCGCTCCGGTTGGTGCGGGTGGAAATACCTCCTTCGTGCGGGATGAACACGTCGTTCTGTTCGCTGCCCCGCTGGCTGACACCGGCAAAGCCCAGTCCGTATTCAAAGCCTTTCACGGCATTGATGCTGAGCATGGCCTGTCCGAGAGAAGCGTGCAGCTTGTCGAATGCCGGTTCGCCTAATCCTACTGGGCAACCTTTGACCACGCCGGTTATAATGCCTCCGATGGTGTCGCCTACGGCTTTGACTTCTTCTATGAGTGCCTGCATTTCGGCCGCTTTCTTTTCGTCCGGGCAACGTACCGGATTGGATTCTATCAGTGCCGGATCATAAGCCTGATAGTCCTTGTCGAGTGCGATGGAGCCGACTTGTGACGTATAGGCGTATACCTCGATGCCTAACTGGCGGAGTGCCAGTTTGGCCAACGCGCCGCCAACACAGCGTGAAATGGTTTCACGGGCCGACGAACGTCCACCGCCGCGATGGTCGCGCAAGCCGTATTTGCTGGTATAGGTGAAATCGGCATGTGACGGGCGGAACAGGTTCCGGATATTGTCGTAGTCGTTGGAATGCTGGTTGGTGTTACGTACCAGAAAACCGATGGGACAACCGGTGGTCTGTCCTTCAAAGATGCCGGACAGGAATTCCACCTGGTCCGCTTCCTTGCGGGGGGTGGTAAGGCTGCTTTGTCCGGGACGGCGACGGTTCAGTTCCGACTGTATGAAGTCCATGTCTACACTGATGCCGGCTGGGAAACCGTCTATCACGCCGCCTACGCCGGGTCCGTGGCTTTCGCCGAAGGTGGTCAGACGGAATATATGACCGAATGTATTGCTCATGATGAAAGATCAGTATTTGGTTATATGGAGTATTAACTGGAACGGATTAATGGCAGTGTCCGCCACCGCAGCAACCGCCTCCGTGGTTACCGCCTCCGCAGCAGTCGTCGTCATCGTCGCATCCGCCTCCGCAGCATCCGCCACCGCAACCGCCGCATCCGCCTTCGCCGCTGAGCATGTTCAGCAATTGCTGGATTTCTTCTTTGGTGGCTTCGCGGTTCTCAGTCACTTCACCAACGAAATGCAAGGCTTTTCCGGCTAACGGGTGATTAAGATCAACTGTGACGGTATTGTCTTTCACTTCCACGATGGTGCCGTTGAAGCGTGCGCCTTCGCTGTTCATCAATGGAACCACATTGCCCGGATAAATACGATCGCTGTCGAAATGGCCGTTGATTTTGAAAATGTCCTTGCTGACTTCCAAAACGCTTTCCTGATCATATTCGCCATAAGCTTCTTCTACTGAAAGCGTGAAATCAAAGTGGTCGCCTTTCTGCAAGGGGACGATCTGGCCTTCAAAGGCATCCAGTGCGAGTCCCATGCCGGAAATGAACTGGAAAGGATGTTCTGCCGGTGCTTTTTCCACTAATTCGTTTTTGCCGTTGTAATCGGCGTACAGTTCGTAGGCTACGGTGATGTACTTGTTTGATGTCGTATCCATAATATGTTTTTTGTTTATAACTTGCTTTTTAGCATGCAAAGATAGTATATTTTCCGGAATACGGCGGTATTTGTCCGGTTGTTTTCCGGATCGGACCTTTTAAGAATGGCTGTTGCAGGGGGAAGATTTGTTTGTCCGGATAGCCAATGGCTGCTGTTTGCTTTGGAATGTTTGTGAAGAAAAGAAAATCTCATATTTAAAAATTTGTCTAGAAGGTATGCTTGTATTTTTCTTGCATACCTTTTTTATATGGGCTAACATGGAAATGTTTTTCATTCCACAACTTTAATGTTGGGAATTGATGTCTCAATACAAAATCAGATGAATATCGAAAATGATTGGAAAAGTTGATTTTTGACGATTTTATTAGATGGGAAAATATTCAATGATACTTAAATAATACCTTGTATTTTTGAAAATTATTGAGAAATATTTCCTTGGATAATTTTAATTTTATACTTTTACAGACAAATTATAAAGTATCTTAGAGTTATGTATTATCCAAGAATGATAGACGGATATTTGTTGGAATGGTCACAAAGGTCTTCACATAAACCTTTGCTGTTAAGAGGTGCGCGTCAGGTAGGAAAGTCAACGGCAGTTCGTCATCTGAGTCAGAAATTCAAGAGCTTTGTGGAGGTGAACTTTGAACGGCAACCTTCATATAAGCAGCTGTTTCAAGGCGATATTGATGTGAAGCGAATTGTTCCGCAAATGGCGGCTATTGCCGGTAAGCCGATAGAACCAGGAAGCACACTTCTGTTTCTTGATGAGATTCAGGCTTGTCCCGAAGCCGTCATGTCACTCCGGTTTTTCAAAGAGGACATGCCCGAACTTCATGTGATAGCTGCAGGCTCTTTGTTGGAGTTCGCACTTGAAGAACTGCCAACATTTGGTGTCGGCAGGATTCACTCGATGTTTATGTTTCCGATGACGTTTGATGAATTCTTGCTTGCTAATGGCGAGAATTTGCTTATTGAGGCGCGGAATAAGGCTACGTCATCAGCACCGCTGCCAGCTCCTCTCTATGAAAAGTTGGTGGGGCTGCTCCGTACTTTCATACTTGTTGGCGGAATGCCTGAAGCCGTGAGCAAGTGGGTGGAGACCCACGACTATCTGGCTTGCCAGGAGGTGCAGGATGATATTGTCGTTACCTATGAAGACGATTTCCCGAAATATAAGAAGCGTGTTGATCCCATGCTTTTGCGGCTGACCATGCGTAGTGCTGCCGTTCAAGCCACTAAAAAGTTTGTCTATTCTGCGGTCGGCGGCAGTTATAGTACTTCAGAAGTGAAAAAAGCCCTTGAAATGCTTATTCTTGCAGGCATACTGATTCCAGTCACACATACGTCAGCCAATGGCGTACCTTTAGGAAGTGAGGCTGATTATTCCTATCGTAAGATGCTTTTGCTTGACACTGGTTTGATGTTGCGTCTGCTGAATATGACGACTGGCGATGTAAGTGAGTTAATAACCCAAATCCTGACATCCGATGTTTCAGAATTGGCAAACAAAGGACCGATGGCAGAAATGGTTGCAGGACTGGAAATGCTGCACTACAAAACTCCTAACATCCGCCATGACTTGTTTTACTGGCTTAGAATGGCAAAAAATTCCTCTGCAGAGATTGATTATCTTGTGACATATAAGCAGCAAGTTGTTCCCATCGAGGTGAAGGCGGGAATGCAAGGCGGAATGAAGAGCCTTTGGCTGTTTATGAACGAAAAGCATTTGGACAATGCCCTTAGATGCTCAATGGAGAACTTTGGAAGCTTTGAGTATCAAGATGTCAAGGATAATAATGCAGTACGTCACGTACAAATCTGCCCACTCTATGCCATGTCGCAAATGGACAAACTGCTGAGTGCCTTTGTATGGGAGAATAATCAGTAGAGTAATGTGTCCCTTATCGAATGGCAAGGCTTCATTCCATGAAATATAACGAAAAACCTTGTTTGAATATCAGTGTGGACTACTAATTTAAAATATTATCGAAAATAACTGAAGTCCGTTCATTTCGTTGTTATTGAAAAATGCCGGTTTTTCTCCATCGCGGGGAAAAACCGGCTTTCAATTATTAACTTATCTTGAGAAAAAGTAGTTTAAAAACTGGCGAAAAGGATTTCCGACCAATAGTATCTGTGATGACAGTCGCTCTTTTTATTTTGAAAGATTGGAAGTGTTGAGTTTTCCCACCTTGTTGTTAGAGATGTCGTAATTCGCGGCTTTTCCTGAGAGATTGACGTCTCCCACGCCCTGGCTTCTGATGATGAGCTTGTCGGTATGGACGTTGAGATTAATATTGCCGACTCCGCTGTGGGTGATGGAGGTGGTCTGGCGGACATGGCCGTTTATGTTGACGTCGCCTACGCCTTTGGCATCGACTGATACGTTGTCGCAGGTCAGGTCGTTGAGCCGGATGTTACCCACGCCTTTATGTGTGCAGCTGAAGGTGCGCAGTTTGACTTCTTCCGGCATGGATATGTCGCCTACACCCGAAAAGCTGATGTGTTCAAGGCTGGGGGCGGTGATGAAGACCGTCACATTGTCTGATTTATTCTTGTCCTTTTTGTTCTTGTCCTTCTCTTTGATGATCAGTCTGCTGCCTTCTGTTTCTATGATGATCCTGTTCAGATTGCAGGAACTGCCTTTCAGTTCGACGGTGCAGTTCCGGCCTTGCCGGTAAATAATATCGGTTACGGCAGAAGAGGTGACCTCTGTCACGTTGCTCATCTTGACGGACCGGGTCGTGCAGTCGTCCGTTGTTTGCGTCTGGCCGTACATGTTACGGTCTGTTTGAGAAGCCTTGATGGTGATACATCCTTCGAATAGGATGCAGGCCATGATGAGAATGGTTGTTGAAATTGTTTTTTTCATATCGGTAAGTGTATTAAATGGTTATTGAATGGTTTTCCACAATTATTTCGTGACGGCGGGTCATTCCGTCCTGATCGCATTGATAGGGTTATCGTGTGCCGTCTTTCGGCATTGGAAGTAGACGGTGAGCAGTGTGGTGGCGCTGATGGCCAGTAAGGACAGGGCATAGATCCACCAGTGTTGTGGAGTCTTATAGGCAAATCCTTCCAGATAGCGGTGTACGCCATACCATCCCAGTGGTGCCGCCACGATAAAGCTCAGCAGGAGAATGAGGGCATATTGTTTGAAGAACATCATGATGATGCTGTGGGTACTGGCTCCCATGATCTTGCGCAATCCTATTTCCTTACGCCGGTAATTGCATTCGAACAGGCTCATGCTGAACACGCCGCTCAGTGAAATGATGATGGAGAGCAGGCAGAAAAGGGTAAGGTTCTGTTGCGTACGTTTTTCTTCCCTGTAGATATTTTCCATCAGCTGGAACTGGGTCTTGAGTTCGAAGATACTTTCCGGTGCAAATGCCGTGCAGGCTTTTTGAATAGGTTCGAAGGCGTCTTCCAGAGCGATGCCGTCTTTAATGCGGATGTTGGCGATGCCTTTGGATTCCCATTGGCTGTAAGGGCCGTTTAGGATCTTCAGGCAGACGGGGACGACCTTTTCACGTAAGGAACCCATCTTGAAATTTTCACAGATACCGACAATCGGGCTGTTCCCTTCTTCTTCCTTCAGTTGCCGTCCGGCACGGATTTCGGGGTAGAGGTCGCAGGCTGCCTTGTTGAAGATCATGGGTGAATTGTGGTCCATAGGATTGAATCCGTTTCCTTCGATAAGGCGGATACCCATGACTTCAAGGTAATTGGCCGAGACGGGCAGGCAGGCCGTGATGACCCGTTTGCCGTTATCCAGATTGTGGGTCCAGAACATGATCTGGTCATTCCTTTGGGCCGACAGACGGTAACGTGACAGCGCGACATCTTCCACACAGGGTAGCTGTTGCAGATGGGCGGCCAGGGCATCGGACCGGTTGTCGTAGATCTTGGCAGCGTAAAGGTCAATGGTGATCAGACGGTCCTGGTCGTAACCCAGATCCGAGTGTCTCAGGTAGTTGTTCTGACAGACGAGTCCGCCAACGATGATCAGTAGTCCGATGGCCGCCGTGAGTTGGATCCCCATGAGCAGATTACGCCACTGTTTTCCCCTTGGAGACAGACCGAAATTACCTTTGAGGACGACGGCCGGTTCGAACGAAGTGGCATAAAGTGCCGGAAAAAGGCTGGCCGTTACTGAAATGAAGAGGGTTGCCGCACCGGTAAGGCTGATGATGTCCGGAAATGCCGTAATGGAAATATCCACTTTCAGCAGGTCATTTACAAAGCTGTTTTCTACGGCTTTGACTACCAGTACGGCCAGCAGGAATGCAAGGACTCCCAGTATGACGCTTTCCGCCATAAGTGCCTTTATGAGTTTTCCGCGTTTGGCTCCCAGCACGCGCTGTGTGTTGAGGCTGCGTACACGGAGTGGCGCCAGTGCCGTATAGAAATTCGTGAAGTTGATGGCTGCTGTCAGTATGATGAGCAGGGCAATGGCCAGATAGATATAACGCTGCAGACTGTCAAGTTTCAGCGGGTTGCAGGTATTGAGGTCCGTGCGGTAAGGTACATCCGGATAGGGTGTCAGATGAATGGTAGAATGGGATGATGTCTGTGTCATACCGTTAAGAAGCTGTTCCACTTCTTCCGCCTTTTCCGGATGTTTCAGCATGATATAGGCAAAAAAGTTGGCAAGTCTCCAGTTGTCTTTGTAGGCATTGCCCAAAGTGTTATAGACCATGTTGCGGATGGAACAGTTTTCAGGAAAGTCGCGGTATACGCCACCGATGGTCCAGCCATAATCTTTATTTTCTTCCTTAACAACGGTACCGACCAGGTCGGTTGTATGGAAATACTTGAGTGCCAGGCTTTCCGGAATGAAAATGTAAAGCTGTCCGGTAAATGTTGTCGAATCGCATGTGATCCAGTCGAAACTGAACATGGTAAAGAAATCCGGAGCTACGCCGCAGGCTGCTGATTGGAACAGAGGCTGATTGCTGTCATCTGCAGCCTGTAGTTTCCAGTCCCATTCGCAGTAAGTACAGCCTTCGATTTCGGGTGAAACGCTTTTGAGATTTTCAACCATCGGACGTGGAAAGGTTGTGAGCAGGCTTTGGTCTTCAGCCGTACGGGTCAGCATGAAGATGCGGCCGGCGTTTTTCAAGTGGTCGTCATAAGTGGTTTCGAATTTCATTTCCATCATGATGACGATGAAAGCGGCCAGTGCCAGCGCCAACCCGACCACGTTCATGACGATGGAGGCCGGGAAACGGCGGAAAATGCTTAAAAAATTACGGTATAGTGTTTTCATGTCTTCAATCCATTATGTCGGCGATGATCTTGCCGTCGAAAAGTTTGACTATGCGTCCGGCAAATGCGGCGTCATGTTCGCTATGCGTCACCATGATGATGGTGGTGCCTTCCCGGTGCAGTTCGGTGAGCAGGTTCATGACTTCCGTACCGTTCTTGGAATCCAGGTTTCCGGTGGGTTCGTCGGCCAGTATCAGTTGCGGACGGGTGATGACGGCCCTTGCGATGGCTACACGCTGCTGCTGTCCGCCGGAGAGCTGCTGTGGGAAGTGGTTGGCCCGGTGACTCATTTTCATGCGTTCGAGCATGGCTTCAACCCTTTGTTTGCGTTCTTTTTTGGGGATGTTCATGTAAGTAAGCGGGAGTTCGACGTTTTCGCTGACGGTCAGTTCATCGATAAGGTTGAAACTCTGGAACACGAAGCCGATGACGCCTTTTCTAAGGTCGGTCCGTTCGTTTTCGCGCAGTGTGGTGACTTCCTTTCCGTTGAGGAGATAGTGTCCCTGTGACGGATTGTCAAGCAGTCCGATGATGTTGAGCAAGGTGGATTTTCCGCATCCGGACGGTCCCATGATGGCGACGAATTCTCCCTTTTTGACGTGCAGATCAATGTCCTGTAAAGCGATGGTTTCCACTTCCTCCGTGCGGAAGGTTTTTCCTAATTTCTCGATTTGTATCATATTTCTTTTGTTTTAGTAATTTTCTGTAATGTTGTTGTTTTAAATATCTGTTTCAATCCTTTATTCCGTTCTGATGGCATTGATGGGATTTTCTTTGGCCGTTTTGCGGCATTGGGCATAGACCGTCGTGAGTGTGATGACGCTGATGGTCAGAAAGGACAGAACGTAGATCCACCAGTGTTGTGGCGTCTTGTAGGCAAATCCTTCCAGATAGCGGTGTACGCCATACCATCCCAGTGGCGCTGCCACGATGAAGCTCAGCAGGAGGATGGCGGCATATTGCCTGAAGAACATCATGATGATGCCGTGCGTGCTGGCTCCCATGATCTTGCGCAGCCCGATTTCCTTGCGGCGGTAGTTACATTCGAAGAGAGTCATGCTGAACACGCCGCTCAATGAGATGATGACAGCGAGGATGCTGTAGATCATGATGTTCTGCTGGGTATGTTTCTCCTCGGTATAGATGTTCTCCATGAGCTGGAACTGGGTTTTCAGTTCGAAGGTGCTTTCCGGAGCGAATGCCGTGCAGGCTTTTTGGATCGGACCGAAAGCGTCTTCCAGAGCGATGCCGTCCTTGATACGGATATTGGCGATGCCTTTGGAAGGCCAGTCAGCATAGGGGCCGTTCATGACTTTCAGGCAAAGCGGTGTGACTTTCTCGCGTAGCGAGGAGACCTTGAAGTCCTCGCAGATGCCGACGATGTGATTGCCTTCTATCGTTTTTCCTATGCGGATGGAAGTAGGATATTGATCGTGGGCCACTTTGTTGAAAATCATGGGCGCGTTATGGTCCTTCGGATTGAAATCTTCGCCTTCGATGAGCTTTATACCCATGACCTTGAGATAATTGGGTGAGACCGGAAGGCATATAAAAAACAGATTAGATCCGTCCTCTGACGGCCGTCCCCAATGCATGATATTTGTTTGTTCCTGTGCAGATAACATAAATCTTGAGAAAGCCACATCTTCCACACAGGCTACTTTGCGCAGTTCCTCTGCCAATGCATCGGCCTTGTCATCATAGATTTTGGCGGCGTAGAGATCGATGGTGACGATACGGTCCTGGTCGTAGCCCAGGTCGGAATACTGCATGTAATAGTTTTGTGAGACAATTCCGCCCACGCCGATAAGCAGTCCGATGGCGACTGTGAGCTGTGCGCTCATGAGCAGGTTGCGCAGCCGTTTTCCACGCGGCGACAGTCCGAAACTGCCTTTGAGGACGATGGCTGGGGCGAACGAGGTGGAATAAAGGGCAGGGAAGAGACTGGCCGCCAGTGTTATGAGAATAGTTATGGCTGCTGTTGCGATGATAATGCCGGGAAAGGCTGTGATGGAAATGTCCACCTTCAGCAAATCGTTGACGAGACTGTCTTCAGCCGCTTTGACGATAAGCAAGGCCAGCACGAAAGCGATGAGGCCAAGCGCGACGCTTTCGGTCATCAGTGCCCTCACGAGCTGTCGGCGTTTGGCGCCCAGCACGCGTTGTGTGTTGAGGCTTCTGATGCGCAGCGGTGCGAGTGCCGTGTAGAAATTGGTGAAGTTGATGGCGGCAATCAGTATAATGAGCAGCGCGATGGCCGAGTAAACATAGCGTTGGTGGTGATTGAGTTTTACTGTTTCATTATGCAGTTTTAAGTCCTTCTGATAGACCACTTCCGAGAATGGCGTCAGGGATAAGGTAGCGTCTGGCTTAGCTCCGCCGTTTTCATTCAGCAGCTTTTCCACTTTGTCTTTGTCCTCCGGATGTTTCAGTTCCAGCAGACCGTTGAGAGCAAGGTTTATCCTCTCATCCTTATAGGCATTGCCCATGAGATTGTATACGATGTTCTTTATGGAACAGTTTTCCGGAAAATCTCGGTAAACACCGCCGATGGTCCAACCATAGTCGTTATGGTCTAACTTCAGGAAGGTTCCCACCAGGTCGGTCCTGTTGAAATATTTGAGCGCCATGCTTTCGGGGATGTATATGTAAAGGAAGTTGTCGAAAGTCGTCGTGTCGCAATCAATCCAGTCGAAACCGAACATGGAAAAGAAACCGGGTTCCACTCCGGACGACACCGTTTCAATGTGAACTTCATTATCAGGGGTTGTGGCTGCCAGCCACCAAGCCGGCTCATAATATACGCTGTGGACAATGTCGGGTGAAATGGTTTTAAAGTGTTCTATGTCCGGGCGGGCGATAAGTGAAGAAGGCACGCTGCCTTCTCTCTGTTCGTAGAGAAAGAAAATCCGGTCGATGTTTTTCAGACTGCTGTTGTAGGTCTGTTCATAATATGTTTCCATCATGATGATGATGAAAGCGGCCAGTGCCAGCGCCAACCCCACTACGTTCATGACGATGGAGGCCGGGAAACGGCGGAAAATACTTAAAAAATTACGGTATAGTGTTTTCATATATCAATGATTGTTTATCGTTTGGTTTAGAAAAACTCCAGTTCATCGCTGGCCTTGAAACTTTCGTAGCCGGAAATGATGACTTGTTCGCCGGGCATGAGGCCGTCCGTGATTTCGTAATATCGGGGATTCTGCCGTCCGATGCGGATGTGGCGCCGATAGGCATGTGTGCCGTCAGGACTGAGGACGAAAATCCATTTGCCTCCGGTCACCTGATAGAATGTGCCTTTAGGGATGATGATGCTTTCAGTGGATTGGCCCAGCTGAAGGTTGATGTCGTAGCTTTGTCCGCTGCGTATGCGGTCGGGACGCTGGCCGATAAAGACCAGTTCGGTGCAGAATTTGCCTTCGCGTACTTCCGGCATGACTTTCTGCACGCGCAATGGAAAGTGCTGTTTCTGGCGTGTGAAGGTCCCGTTCAGGCCGGTGCGTACACGGTCGATATAAAGTTCGTCTATGTAGGCTTCGATCTTGTAATCGCAAAGATCGTTGACCTGTCCCACCTTCTGGCCGGCCGATAGGCTTTGTCCGAGTTCTATCTCAAGTTGTCCCAGTTCACCGTCTATTTTGGAGCGTACATTCAGCTTGTTCTTGCGGTCGCGTATGAGAGCCAGGTTGCGTTGCATGTTGATGAGGTTGTCCTCCATCTGTTGCATCTGGATGCTGCGGTAGATAGAGTCCTGCAGGAGACGTTCTACGATGAGGCGGTGTTTGCCAGCCGTGAGTTCGTAGTCTTCCTTAGCCTGCAGATAATCCTCGCGGCTGACGAGTTTTTCGTCGTACAGACGTTTGTACTGTTGGTAATGGCGATTCTGGCGTGTGAGTTCCTGAGCCAGCTGAAGTTTTTCCATTTCGTTGTTGAGTTTGTCCTGTTGCATGGTGACCTGCGTGTTGCGCAGCAGATTCTGTTTTTCGGCCAGTTCGGCTTCTGCGTTGAGAATCTGTACGTCGAGTTTTGTGTTGGTGAGCCGGAACAGGATGTCGCCGGCTTTCACTTTGGCGCCTTCCTCCACCATTTTCTCTTCCACTATGCCACCTTCTTCCGGGGCTATCTGAACGATGGAGATGGGGCAGACCTGTCCGCTGATGCGTACATAATCGTCAAAGTTACTCTTTTTTACCGGAACGATGTTCACGATGCGCCGGTCAATTTTATAGACATTGGTGTGTGATCCGAAAATGATCCAGCTGACAAGGGACAGCACCAGGATGCCTCCGGCGATCCATGGCAGGTGTTTTTTTCTGATGCCTTTTTTAGGCTTGACTGGTATATCCATAAATTGCGTTTTTTAGTTTTCTGATTAATGGTCAATAAAGCGGTTGGCCTTGATAATAGGCCGCAAGGCGTTGCCTGAGTATGAAATTAAGCCGGCACTGGAGTAGCGTGGCACGACTTGAGAGGAGGGATGCGGCTGCTGTCTTGAGATCGAGCGGTGCTGCCAGTCCTTCATCAAACTTGTGTGCAACGACCATATAGGCGATAGAGTCGGCTTCCACCTTTTTTTGCATGCGCACACATTCCTTGCGGAGTGATTCCCGTTCCAGAATGGTTTGCCGGATATCGGTCCATAAAGTAGTCTGCTGTTGCGCGTGATTTTCTTCAGCAATGTAGTATTCGATTTTTTTTCGACGGTAGTTCATGGCATTACCCAAACGGTTGAAAATCGGCATACTGACATTGAAACTGATGTATTCTCCCAGGTTGTTCCGTGCCTGTTGTCTGAAACTGTCGTATCCGCTTTCTCCCAGTGTACGAAAGTAGGATGTGGAGATTCCGGCCGAGAATGAGATGGACGGGAAAAAATACCCCAAGGCTTGTCGCCGGTAGTAAAGTTTTTGCTGTATGTTGAGACGACTTTGTTTCATTCCGGGGTTGTGGGCTTCCGACCATCGGAATGACTGTATGGTTTCTTCTGCTATGTCCGGTGAACTGACAGTATCGGTATCCGCTGTTTGCATCTGAGGCCTTAAGAGAACAAGGGCAGATTCAGCCGGATAATTCATCAGTTCCTTGAGCGTGAGCAGAGCTTTCTCCTTGAGATAAAGACTGTGTGTGTGGTCGTATTCGTCCTGAGCCAGTTGGGCTTCGATGAGAGCCACGTCCGACTGGCTTTTCATGCCAAGTTCGGCCATCCGCCGGGTTTTCTGCATCTGCAGGCGGCTTTCTTCCAATTTTTCGTCGGCATATTCTGTCATCATATCGTAGTAGACCGCTTCTGTAAAGGCATTCATGACGTTAAGTGCAGTCTGGTCCTTTTGGGCTTCTAGCTGGCTCTTTCCCAATGCCAGTTGCAGGCGGGAGATTTTGAGCTGATGAACCAGGATGCCTCCTTTGAACAGTGGCAACGAGAGGCTGGCCGAGTAATTATTGTTCAGGTTGGATACCGTACTGTAGGTATTGGTGCCGGGATCTACCGAGCGGCCAAAGCTGTAACTCAGTCCGCTGCCGGCTGATAATGAAGGCAGAAAGGCTGTATAAGCTTCTGTCAGATTGGTTTTCTGGCTTTTGATGTTCCAGGTCTGTATTTTCAGATCATGCCTGTGCTCCAAAGCGTGCCGGACACAGGACTGCATGCTCCACGGTCCGGAGGAATATGCCGGGATCTGAGTAAACAGCCATGGCAAGAATGCTATTAATTGGGTTATTTTCATTTTTCTTGGATTATGGTTTGCCTTTATATACCAAAAAGCATGCCAAAAATATTAATATATTGATTTACAGGAATTTGTTTGTTTTTGCCGATATTTGTAGTGTCTAAAAATTGGACACTACACTGTCTATTTTTTAGACACACCGTTAGTGTCCTGTCATTCGAGGCAAGAAAAAACAGGATGAAAAACCGGTTGTGAATGTTATTTCCTTTATATTTGTATGATATTAGGATACAGTCTGGCATCATGAAAAACAGGACAATGTTTTTCTTCTGATTCTGATCTTACCTTTTACCATGATCGTTTAATGATAATCTTGATGTGATGAAAGCTTCGAATACATTGCTTATTGTGGATGATAATAAAAGTATTCTGACGACATTGCAGTTTTTGTTGTCGGATTATTTTGAACATATTCTTTCTCTCTCATCTCCTCAGGGGATATTGTCCTTGCTCGACAGAGAACAGGTGGATGTGATATTGCTTGATATGAATTTTTCTGCGGGTATCAACAGCGGTAACGAAGGACTGTTCTGGTTGCAGGAGATCAAGAAAAGACATGCCGCTCTGCCGGTTGTACTTTTTACAGCTTATGCCGATATAGAACTGGCCGTAGAGGGAATCAAAAGAGGGGCGGCAGATTTTATTGTCAAACCATGGGATAACGCCAAGATGATACACACGCTGCAGGAAGCGGTCAGACACCGTGCATCAGATGGCCGGAAAAACAACGGCGGGTCATCCTCAAAACACAAGATGTACTGGGGAGAATCGGATGTGATGAAACGGCTCAGAGATCAGGTGGAACGTTGCAGTTCTACGGATGCCAATATTCTTATCACAGGTGAAAACGGAACAGGAAAGGAAATGCTGGCACAGGAAGTCCATGCTCTTTCTGCACGTCGTGAAGGCCCGATGGTTTCTGTGGATATGGGAGCCATTACCGATACTCTGTTTGAAAGCGAGTTGTTCGGACATGTCAAAGGGGCCTTTACCGATGCCCATACCGACCGGACAGGTCGTTTTGAAGCAGCTCATGGCGGCACGTTGTTTCTGGATGAAATCGGTAACCTGTCCATGCATTTGCAGTCGAAGCTGCTTACGGTTCTTCAGCGCAGGCAGATTGTCAGGGTGGGGAGTAACCGGCCGGTTGATGTGGATATCCGTCTGGTGTGTGCGACTAACCGTCATCTTGATGAAATGGTTGCCAGGGAAGAGTTTCGTGAGGACTTGCTTTACCGTATCAATACCATTCATCTCTTCTTGCCGCCTTTGCGTGAAAGGGCTGAGGATATCCTGCCTTTGGCAGAACGTTTTCTGCAACGCTATGCGCAGATGTATGGCCGTCATCTGACAGGGTTTACACCGGAAGCAGTTGAGTGCTTGAACCGTGCGTTGTGGCCCGGTAACATTCGGGAATTGCAGCATGTGGTGGAACGTGCAGTCATTATGAGTGATGACACACTGAAACTGATTCCGGCAGACAATCTGAATATTCCCAAAAGGGTGCCGGTAGAAGCCGGTCATCCGGATAACAGTCAGATCCAGACACTGGAAGAAATGGAACTTTCGGCCATACGTCAGGCATTGGAACATAATCGGGGAAATTATTCATTGGCAGCGTCACAACTGGGCATTTCCCGCCAGACCCTTTATAATAAGATTAAACGCTATGGATTATAAATACCGTTTCTTTGCCCTTCGCCAGGTTGTTTGTCTGGCTTTGCTTGCTGCATTGGGAGTGAGTCTGGTGTATGAGGGATATTGGGGATGGGCTTTGTTTGTGATGGCCGGTGTGGTGTATGTCATTATGTTGACGCTCCGTTCACAGCGTAACCTCAATGAAAAATTCGAGTTGATGCTCAAGGCTTTTATTAATGATGATTTTTCATTCCGTTTCCCGGTCAAAGGGTGGTGGGATTATACTACGCGTCATCTGAATTCCTTGATGGATTCGTATAGCCGGATATTGGATAAGAACCGTCGGGTACTGGCAGAAAGGGAAACGTTCTATAAACTGATCCTTGACCATGTCAATACGGGAATTATTGTGGTGGATGAAGAAGACAATGTGGTGCAATGCAACGGAAAGGCATTGAAAATGTTGGGGATTCCGGCATTGTCCAGGATGAAGCAGTTGGACAGACTGGGCGGATATGTGGCGGATGCATTCCGTCTGGCTGTGCCGGATGGGCAAAAACGCCTGTCCTATGAAACACCGAAGGGCACTAAGGAAATCTTGCTTGGCGTGGCAGTACTGAAACTGCAGCAAGGTCAATTGCGCATTTTTACGTTGAACGATTTGAGAGCAGCCGTGGATGAACGTGAACTGGATGCCTGGATCAAAATGTCACATGTGCTGACTCATGAAATCATGAATGCCATTACGCCGGTCGTATCCCTTAGCGCCTCTTTGCTTGAGAAGAAGGACAGAACACCGGCCCAGTTGCAGGAAGGGTTGTCTGTCATTTATTCTACTTCGCAGGGATTGTTGTCGTGGGTGGAAAATTACCGGAAGTTTTCGTCCTTGCCCACATCGGTGCCGGCTTTGTTCTATATCCATGAGCTGACAGATGAAATAGCCACGCTTAAAATGATTCCGCAGCATATCAGTTTGAATGTCAGTATAGTGCCTGAAGACATATTGCTTTATGCTGACAAGCATCTTATTCGTCAGGTTGTCATTAACCTGGTGCGCAATGCCGTTCAGGCAATAGGGGAGGACATCGGACAGATAGAAATCCTGTCTTATGTACGTGAGGATGATCATGTCGTTATAAAGGTCTGCAATGACGGTCCGGCTATTTCTGAAGAAGTCCGGCAGCATATATTTGTTCCGTTCTTTACCACGAAAGCTCATGGGAGCGGTATCGGGTTGTCAGTCTGTAAACAGATCATGACTCTTTCGAATGGCAGCATCACTTTATTGCCTTCAGGCACATCCGGATGGAATACGACGTTTGTGCTGGATTTTGCCTGAATCAGTCTCTATGTTCTTATGAGGTATATATCCCTTTCAAAACTGTTCTTTCTTTATTGGCTTTATGTGTTCTTTCTTATAGTTTGTTTAAAATGATGTAAATTTTGTGATATTCTCTAATTTTTATCACATATAATGCTTATATTTTTATTTTTCAGCCATTTTTATGGGGTAAACTTTTGCTGAATATAGAAAAAGACTTAATTTTGTGAACTCAATAGAAAAAGTTAAAAAAGATATAAAGATATAATGAAAAACAAACTGCGTAGTGCGCAAAGCACAGAAGGAAGACGTATGGCGGGAGCCCGTGCCTTGTGGGTGGCCAACGGAATGAAACACGAACAATTTGGAAAACCGATTATTGCGATAGTCAATTCATTCACGCAATTCGTACCCGGACATACCCATTTGCATGAGGTAGGTCAGATGGTCAAGGCGGAAATTGAGAAGCTGGGATGTTATGCAGCCGAGTTCAATACCATAGCCATAGACGACGGTATAGCCATGGGGCACGACGGTATGCTTTATTCTTTGCCGTCACGCGATATCATTGCCGACAGTGTGGAATATATGGTTAATGCCCATAAGGCTGATGCCATGATCTGTATTTCCAACTGCGATAAGATTACTCCGGGTATGCTGATGGCCAGTATGCGCCTGAACATTCCTACGGTATTCGTTTCTGGCGGTCCGATGGAGGCGCACAAGATCAACGGTGAGAATGCCGATCTGATTACGGCCATGATCAAGGCAGCAGATACGACTGTTAGTGACGAGGAAATAGCTAAAATAGAATCCTGTGCCTGTCCCGGATGCGGAAGTTGTTCGGGTATGTTTACGGCCAACAGTATGAACTGTCTGACTGAAGCTATCGGTCTTTCTCTTCCCGGAAATGGTACGATACTGGCTACACATGCCAACCGATTGCAGTTGTTCAAGGATGCAGCTGCATTGATTGTTAAGAATGCCTATAAGTATTATGAAGAAGGTGATGAAAGTGTATTGCCGAAGAGCATTGCTACCCGTCAGGCTTTCCTGAATGCCATGACGCTTGATATTGCAATGGGTGGTTCTTCCAATACCGTGTTACACTTGCTGGCTGTGGCTAATGAGGCCGGAGTGGATTTCAAAATGGCAGATATAGATATGTTGAGCCGACATGTGCCTTGTCTGTGCAAGCTGGCTCCCAATACCCAGAAATATTCTATTCAGGAATGTAACCGTGCCGGAGGTATCCTTAATATTCTCGGTGAACTGAATAAGGCCGGTTTGCTGGATACGACTTGCAAGCGGGTGAACGGATCAACGCTGGGTGAGGATATCGAAAAATACAGTATATTGAAAGCGGATGTGGATCCGGAAGCCAAACGTATTTATACCAGTGCGCCGGGAGGGGTCTTCAGCACCCGGATGGGTTCACAGAACAAGGTATACGAGACTTTGGATACCGACCGCGCTGCAGGATGTATTCGTGATGTGGAGCATGCCTACAGCAAAGATGGCGGTTTGGCTGTCCTGTTCGGAAATATCGCTCAGGATGGTTGCGTGGTCAAGACAGCCGGTGTGGATGAAAGCATCTGGCGTTTCAGCGGTCCGGCCAAAGTATTCGATTCGCAGGAAGATGCCTGTGAAGGCATTTTGGGCGGAAAGGTCGTAAGCGGCGATGTCGTGGTGATTACCCACGAAGGTCCGAAGGGAGGCCCGGGTATGCAGGAAATGCTTTATCCGACATCTTATCTCAAGAGCCGTCATCTGGGTAAGGAATGTGCATTGATTACAGACGGCCGTTTCTCTGGCGGTACGTCCGGTTTGAGTATCGGACACGTGTCACCTGAAGCGGCAGCAGGAGGTAATATCGGTAAGATCGTGGACGGCGATATCATTGAAATCGATATTCCTAACCGCAGTATCAATGTCAGATTGAGTGACGAGGAACTGGCTGCCCGTCCGCAGCGTCCGATGACCCGTAACCGCGTAGTGCCCAAATCATTGAAGGCTTATGCTTCAATGGTCAGTTCGGCAGATAAAGGCGGTGTACGTATAATTGATTAAAAAGAAGAGTAATTATGTCTACAGAAAAAATAACAGGTTCCGAAGCGTTGATGCGCGCATTGATCAATGAAGGAGTGACAACGCTATTCGGTTATCCGGGCGGTGCCATTATGCCCGTATATGATGCTTTGTATGGATATAAGGATCGGTTGAACCATATTCTGGTCCGTCATGAGCAGGCAGCGACGCATGCTGCTCAGGGTTATGCCAGAGTATCGGGCAAGGTCGGAGTCTGTCTGGTTACCAGCGGTCCGGGAGCTACCAATACCATCACCGGTATTGCTGATGCCATGATGGACAGTACGCCTATTGTGGTCATCGCCGGTCAGGTCGGTGTGTCTATGCTGGGTTCTGATGCTTTTCAGGAATGTGATCTGGTGGGTGTGACTCAGCCTATCAGCAAGTGGTCGTACCAGATCAGACGGCCTGAAGACATCGCGTGGGCTGTAAGCCGGGCATTTTATATTGCACGTAGCGGTCGTCCGGGGCCGGTTGTACTGGACTTTGCCAAGAATGCGCAGGTCAGCATGGTCGACTACAAACCTGAGAAAATCAACTTTATCCGCAGTTACGTGCCGGTACCGAAGACTGATCCTGAAAGTGTACGTCAGGCAGCTGAGTTGATTAATGGCGCCAAGCGTCCGTTTATATTGGTTGGACAGGGAGTCGAATTGGGTGGTGCCCAGACTGAAGTCCGCGAATTGATTGAAAAAGCTGATATTCCGGCTGGTTGCACCTTGCTCGGTCTTTCAGCATTGCCTTCAGACCATCCACTTAATATGGGTATGTTGGGAATGCACGGAAGTTTGGCCAACAGTGTAAAAACCCAGGAATGTGATGTGCTGATTGCTGTCGGCATGCGTTTCGATGACCGTATCACAGGCAAACTGAGTACTTATGCTACACAGGCTAAGAAGATTCATTTTGAGATTGATCCGAGTGAGATCAATAAGAATGTACCCGTGGACGTAGCTGTGCTTGGAAACTGTAAGGAAACATTAGCAGCCGTATTGGCCTTAGTCAATAAAAATGAGCATACGGAATGGAAAAACAGTTTCAAGGAACATCTTGACAAGGAGAACGAAGTGGTAATCCAACCGGAGATTCATCCGGCTGAAGGACCGATCAAGATGGGTGAGGTCGTACGCAAGGTGACCGAAATGACAGACAACAAAGCTATTTTGGTGACAGATGTCGGTCAGAACCAGATGATGGCAGCCCGCTATTTTAAGTTTACCGAGAAACGCAGTATCGTGACTTCCGGTGGAATGGGTACGATGGGTTTTGGACTGCCGGCTGCAGTGGGAGCCACATTCGGAGCGCCGGGCCGTATGGTTTGTCTGTTCCTTGGTGATGGTGGTATGCAGATGACATTGCAGGAATTGGGTACAATCATGGAACAGCGTAGTCCGGTGAAGATCATTCTCTTGAATAACAATTATCTGGGAAATGTGCGCCAGTGGCAGGAAATGTTCTTCGGCAAACGCTATTCGTTTACGCCGATGATGAACCCCGATTATAATATGATTGCTTCTGCTTACAATATCCCGAATGAAACCGTGGTCAACCGCGAGGATCTGGAAGGCGCTATCCGTAAGATGATCACTACGGAAGGTCCCTATCTTCTTCAGGTGGCAGTGATTGAGGAAGGCAAGGTATTGCCGATGTGCTGCCCGGGTAATGATGTTGACGATATGGTGTTGGACTATTAAAGTATGCATGCGATGGAACAAGAAAAGAAATTTTATACCCTGATCGTTTTTTCCGAAAACTTTGCGGGACTTCTGAATCAGGTCACGGCTGTATTTACACGTCGTCAGGTGAATATCGAAAGTTTGAATGTATCGGCTTCCAGCATCAAGGGAGTGCATAAATATACGATAACCTGTTGGAGTGATGAGGAGCAGATACAGATCATAACCAAGCAGATAGAGAAAAAAATAGATGTGCTTCAGGCCAATTACTTTACGGATGACGAGATCTTTATTCAGGAAGTAGGACTTTACAAGCTGTCTACATCGGCTGTGCTTGCCAATCCGGGTATTTCTTCTGCCGTGCGTCATCATGGTGCACAGATTGTGGAAGTCAATCCTACTTATACGGTTGTAAGCAAAAAAGGACTTACGGATGACATCATGTCTCTCTATTATGCTTTGAATGAATTCAACTGTGTGTTGCAATATGTTCGTTCAGGACGTATTGCCATTACAAAGAGCTGTACGGAATATTTGGATGAATTCCTTGAAGAAAGACGCAAGTCATACGAGGAGCAGCAGAAAAATGGTGAAACGAAAATCTGACGATGAAAGATAAGGTAGGTACATATACATTTGTGGCAGAACCGTTTCATGTGGATTTTACGGGAAAGCTTTTTATGGGGGTATTGGGCAATCATTTGCTGAACAGTGCCGGTTTCCATGCTACCGAACGTGGTTTCGGTATAGCGGAAATGAATGAGAGTAACTATACGTGGGTGCTTTCACGGCTGGCTGTGGAAATGATGGATATGCCTTCGGAGTATGAGACTTTTTCGGTAGATACCTGGATTGAAAATGTTTACCGTCTGTTCACGGACCGTAACTTTACTATTTACGGAAAGGATGGCAAGGTGTATGGTTATGCCCGCTCTGTTTGGGCCATGATCAATCTCGATACCCGAAAGCCGGCCGACTTGTTGGCTTTGCACGGTCAGGAACTGGTTGACTATATCGAGACTGACAAGATTTGTCCGATAGAGAAACCCGGAAGGATCAAGGTAACTCAGCAAATGCCGTTGCGTACCATAGAGGTTTATTATAATGACATCGATATCAACGGGCATGTCAACAGTATCAAGTATATAGAACATATACTCGATCTTTTCCCGAAGCAGTGGTTTGCTGAGAAAAAGGTGGCCCGTTTTGAGATGGCTTATGTGGCAGAAAGTTATTATGGCGATACATTGAGCTTCTTCCGTGATGAGGTAGATGAGGGCATTTATGACATCGAAGTCCGTAAAAATGTGGGAAGTGACCAGCCTGAAGGAGAAGTAGTTTGCCGAAGTAAAATTAAATTTGATAACAAATAGCAATTTATTCTAGGATATTTCGAATAATTTTGTAACTTTGCGTGTGAATTTAATAATAAATAGACATTTTAATTAAAAACGCAGCGATGGCTGCATAAATAATAATAATAGAACATGGCAGAAATGAATTTTGGCGGTGTAATCGAGAATGTGATGACCCGCGAAGAATTTCCATTGGAGAAAGCTCGTGAAATCTTGAAGAACGAGACTATTGCAGTATTAGGTTATGGTGTACAGGGTCCTGGTCAGGCATGCAACTTGCGTGACAATGGATTCAATGTGATTGTGGGTCAGCGTCCGGGTCATACTTATGACAAGGCTGTGGCTGACGGTTGGGTTCCTGGTGAGACTTTGTTCTCAATTGAGGAAGCAGCCCAGAAGGGTACAATCGTATGTATGTTGCTTTCTGATGCTGCTCAGATTGCAGTATGGCCGAAAATCAAAGAATATATGACTCCGGGAAAGGCTTTGTATTTCTCACACGGTTTCGGTATTACTTACAAGGAAAGAACCAATATTATTCCGCCTGCAGATATAGACGTGATCATGGTGGCTCCTAAGGGTTCAGGTACTTCTTTGCGTACCATGTTCCTTGAAGGCCGTGGATTGAACAGTTCATACGCTGTTTATCAGGATGCAACCGGCAATGCTTTGAACCGTACATTGGCATTCGGTATCGGTATCGGTTCAGGTTACTTGTTTGAGACTACTTTCAAGCGTGAGGTTTATTCTGACTTGACAGGTGAACGTGGTTCTCTGATGGGTGCTATCCAGGGCTTGTTGTTGGCTCAGTATGAAGTATTGCGTGAAAATGGTCATACTCCTTCTGAGGCATTCAATGAAACAGTAGAAGAGTTGACTCAGTCATTGATGCCGCTTTTCGCTCAGAAAGGTATGGACTGGATGTATGCTAACTGTTCAACTACAGCTCAGCGTGGTGCTTTGGACTGGATGGGTCCGTTCCACGATGCTATTAAACCGGTAATGCAGAAACTGTATGAATCAGTGAAGACTGGTAACGAAGCTCAGATTTCAATTGATTCTAACTCTCAGCCTGACTACCGTGAGAAACTGGAGCTCGAGTTGAAAGCTTTGCATGACAGTGAAATGTGGCGTACTGCTGAAACAGTTCGTAAATTGCGTCCGGAAAACAATTAATTTTTCAGATAGCAGGGAGGAAGAAATTCCTCCCTTTTTTGTATAATGCCGTTATGGTATTATTCTTTTTTATCAGCCTGTTCCAGGCTGTTTTTCCATTTGACGTATTCCTTCAGAACCTTCTCGCCCTGTTTGCCAAACCAACTGTAACCGTTGCGGCGTTCATATTCGATGTCTTCCACGCGTTTCTTTTTGATGCCGTCTCTTCCACAGAAAAACGGTTCATTGGTATCCAGATCGTAGAAACGTGCCCACATACGGGGAGCTTCAGCCGTTGGTTTCATGGTATAGTCCGGTTTGCCTTCGGAATTGATGTAATTCTCTCTCCTGTATGTTGTGATGGCCGACTTTCTGAACCATTCCACGGCACTCTCTATGGCTTTCTGCACATCTTTGTCCGGATTAGGGATTGACATCAGCAGCAGGACTATGTCTGCGGATTCAGATCCGCTTAATGACGGCAGTTCATAAGCACGAGCCTTGCAGGGAAGAAGGGTTGTCCGGTCATGTTGTGCACACCATACGGTCAGCGTGTCGTGTTGTCTGACCTGACAATCCAATATACATCTGATTCCTTTGTCGAAAGCCGTTTGCGACAGTTGTCTGACAGAGTCGCCTATGAACGTATAAGGTGGTTTCCCTTGGGCTACGTCTCTCAAAAGTCTGAGAACTCTGACCATGGCATTATCGTTGAATGTGATCTGGGCGTGATATCCTTTTGCGTCCGGGTAGAACTGAGGCCAGCCTCCGTTGTCATATTGGGCATCGATGAGGTAATATATACCTTTAATGGCAGCTTGTTGATACTCTTCGGTGTGAGTCGCATTATAGAGTCTGGACAGGAATTGGATTTCAGTGGTTGTGGCACTGTTGTCGATGGTACCGTTCCGTATCTGTTTTTTTTGCGCAGTCAGTTTGTTGATTTGTGTACTGTCAATAGGGATTGCCATGTTGATGTTTTTCGGCCATCCGCCACTTTCCAACTGGTAAATCAGAACTTGTGTGCCGATACGTCTGGCTTCATCTGTAACAAGGAAACTGTCGTCAAATCGTGGTGCTTCTTTGGTCCAGTTTTTATAAGATTGGGCATTTGTGATGCCGTTTCCTAGAGTCAACAATAATGCTAAGGACAGAAAAACAGATTTCTTTTTCATGGTATTGAAGTTATTTATCGGTTAAAGATAAATGGATATGACGGTATTTCAAAATCACGATTTGTTTTTAATATTTGTTTATAAACCTGATATAATGAAGGAAAAATCGTAATTTTGCGCATGAATAGGAAAAATAAGACGTATGGTAATAGGAATAATAGCAGCCATGAGTTCTGAACGTGAGCAACTGGCAGCCTTGATAGAAGATGTTCAGTTGGTCAGGGAGGGACGTTATGAGTATACTAAAGGCCGTTTGGGTCAGCATACACTGTGTATAATGGAGTGCGGTATCGGAAAGGTCAACGCAGCCGTCGGTGCAACCGAACTGATCAATCGGATGAATCCTGATGTCGTCATCAGCTCAGGTGTAGCCGGAGGAATAGATCCAAAGGTAGGCGTGATGGATGTGGTCTACAGTGAGCATGTGGTTTATCATGATGTATGGTGTGGCATGGGGAATGCTTACGGACAGATACAGGGGATGCCGGAAAAATTCTCCGGAGACCAAGTGTTGGCCCGGGTCGCATCTTCAATCAACGGTGAGACCAAGGTACATGGCGGACTGATCTGTAGTGGTGACAAGTTTATCACGGACCGTTCAGAACTGGACGCGATTAAGGCACAGTTTCCAGACGGACTGGCGGTAGACATGGAGTCTGCGGCCATAGCTCAGGTCTGTTTTCTTTACGGCAAGCCGTTTTTGAGTTTCCGTATTATCAGTGACACACCGGGTGCAGATGAACATTGGGCTCAATATGAAGGCTTTTGGGAAACACTTGCTGACCGCTCTTTTGGGGTCGTGAAGAATTTTCTCGAATCATTGCCGCTTGCATTATGAATATTAACTGATTAAAATACAGACAATGAAAAAGATACCAAGTTTTACGATAGATCATTTACATCTGTTGAGAGGCATTTATGTATCCCGGAAGGATATGATTGGCGGTGAAGTGGTAACCACTTTCGACATACGAATGAAGGAACCCAACAGAGAGCCTGCTTTAGGGCAGGGAGCCTTGCATACCATAGAGCATCTGGCAGCTACTTTCCTTCGCAATCATCCGGTGTGGGGAGAAAGAATTGTTTATTGGGGACCGATGGGGTGTCTGACCGGTAATTATCTTCTGGTTCGTGGTGATTGGCAGGCAGAAGATATGGTAGAGATTCTTACGGAAACATTCCGTTTCGTGGCCGATTTTGAAGGAGAAGTTCCGGGGGCTGCACCAAAAGACTGTGGAAATTATCTGTTGCATGACCTGCCCATGGCAAAATGGGAATCTGAGAAGTATTTGCGTGAAGTATTGCTGGTTATTAAACCGGAAAATCTGCATTATCCGCAGCAAGAAGCCTAGTGAGAGTTCACTGGATTACTGAAAAAGCCCGTCAAGTAGACATTTGTCATACTACTGACGGGCTTTTTCGGTGATATGGTTTATTTTCCGATTGGTTGGATCTTACGTCGGAGACCTCGTGTGATTTCCAGAAACATATAACTTTGTGCATTTGATTTGAACTGGGATTTATGCGTATCGTAGTTTTTTCTGGCATATTCCTTCGATTTGTCAAATGTCAGTCTCGACATTTCCTTCTGTGATTTACCTACAGTGGTTGAATCCAGTTTTTCGTCGGGGAAGAAATCATCCAGGTCGATATCGCCTATCATGGTTGTTTCCAGAAAATCAATATTTTCATGTTTGCGGTCAGTGTAGTAGCCTATATACATGTGCCCGGGTGTACGTACCAGTACCGGGTCGATGTTGATGGCTCGCAGCAGGGAAGCAAACAGGACACTGCCGTCCACACAGTTGATTTGTGATGATTTCAGAGCGTCTTCGAATGTGCGGACACGTTGTGCAAAAACCAGATTGCTCGACAGACTGCTGTATGAAATGGAACTGTATCGGAAGTTTCTTTGTTGCAGGACGTGCCAGAGTGCATAAACCTGCTTGTCTACATATCCCTTCTTGTTGGTCTGATAACCCATAAACCTGTTGACTATTTTGGTATTCAGGGCTTCTCTCAGAATTTCATCAATGAGCGGATGGTTTTCGTTCACGTATGCGGCAAGAAGTACGTCTGTCCTTTTGTATTTGTTGCGGCGGTCGATATATCCGAGCAGACATTCGTTGATGCTCCGTACGGAAAAGGTCCGTACTTCATGAACAGGCTTATGTCCGGTTACCTGTACGGTGGCTGAAATATTGATTGGTTCAGCCTGGTTGTTGTTGCGTAAGGCATCATAATTCCAAAGAATGTCCGGATAGACCGTATAGACATAATCTTTTACCGGCAGGATAAATTCGGATACGGACGTTCTGAAGAAAGGGGTTTCTCCTAAGGTGATCTTCAGTCGGGCATTGGAAACCGGATTTTTGATCCGGATAGCGATGCTCGATTTGGGGTTTCCTATCACGAGTGTGTCCGAAGGTTGGACCACGAGTGTGTCTGTTGTGGCTACAGCCAATATGGCCGAGGGAAAGATGTTTCCTCCCAAATCATCTGTCAGTTCAAAATCAACAGAAGGAAAGATGTTTTTAAAGCGCCATCCGAAGAAAACGCCAATTCCCAATATGGCCAGGATGGCCATTACAATTCCGAATTTTTTAAATGAGGAATTAGTGATTTTAATAACGACCATATCAATTTTTCATTTTTGTCTGTTAGATTCCTTCTATATCTTCCGTATCTTCGGATGAAACGGTATCTTCAACCATGGTGTCCAGTACATCATCCTTTACGATGGTATACGATCCGTTTCTGGAAATGGTAATGGCCAGCGGAATATAGATGTCAGAGTTAGGATAACTGATACTGGCCGAAAATCTCAGACCTTCCGTTGTAACCCGGTCGAAAGCCATTCCTTCCAGTAAGGCGTGCTGAATGAAATCCTTTTCTAGATAAGATCTGAACGTGTTCTTGGTAAAGAGCTTATTGAAGATTTCCTTGCCGTTTTCATTTATTCTCAGACGGATATAGTTATCGGCATATTGCAATCCCGTGTCGTCTTTGATGGTCGGAAGCGTATCGTTGACTTCTCTTACTATATCATAAGTGTAGGATTTTCCAAAGGCTTCTACCTTGGCACTGTAATGGTAGTCCTTCATCTTTTGCACTTCGTTACTGTTTTCCGGCTTTTCATATTCGCTGTAAGGTGTTTCCGTCTTTTCATTATTTCGGCATGACAAGGCTATGAAGCATGCCGTCAGAATAAATCCAAGTGTTTTGATGTGTTTGTTCATTTTGCTGTTATCTCAATTAGTTGTATGCAAAGATAATGTAAATTGAGAGTATAACAAAAAATAGATTTAGTTTTATCTGTTGATCAGATTTGGAAGCAAGGTGATTCATTTTTTTCCGGTTGGAATGAGTCACTGTATATTTTTATCTGTTATCTTTGTAGATAAAGTAAGACAAAGGATGAAGAATGTTTTAATCATAATCACGATATGGCTGTCTGTCTGTTTGACGGGATGCGGCCATCGGGGAACGAAGGCGGAACAGGTGAAGGTCGATACATTGTCGCTTATCGTGCAGTCTGTTCAGAGTACCCGTTTGTATACGGCCGAATATGACATCCATAAAATAGTGACAAAGGATGATGTATTAAAGGTTAAAGGCCAGATTTTGCAGCATCAGTTTGATGTGAATGTGCCGTTGGGGGATAGAAAGATTCTGATACCTATAGATGTGACCTTGAAAGCTTATATCGATTTTTCGGCCTTTTCCGAAAAGAATATTCGAAGGGAGGGTGATCGTATTCATCTGATTTTGCCGGATCCTCGTGTGGTAGTGGCTTCATCTAAGATAGACCATTATCAGGTCAAGCAGTTTGTGAGTCTGACACGTAGTCAGTTTACTTCTGAAGAGATCAATAATTATGCCAGGCAAGGTGAAGAGGCTGTCATCCGTACCGTACCTGAAATCGGCATATTGCGGACAGCAGAGACCAGTGCTGCCAGACTGCTGATTCCGATGATGGTCAAGTTGGGTTATAAGGAGGAGAATATTAAGGTATCTTTCCGCAAGACATTCGGTCAGCAGGATATGCCGTTGTTGTGGGATAGAGAAGGAAAGGCCGTACAACTTAAATAAAGAGATTATGGGGCGTAAAGGTTTGAAGTCATTGAAAGGTCTGTTTTCACTGCTGTTGATTGTGGTCGTGTTGGGTGTTCTGGCAGGAGCTGCAATCTGGTGGAAGCGTAGTGGAGGTGTGAAGTTGGAAGTCGGTTACGATCCTTCTATTGATCTGACACCACAACAGATCCGTAAGATAGAGGAAATCGGAGAATGGGAATTTCTGGCTGTACAACAGGAGGTCGTGACAGACACCTTGCATAAGGGATTGTTTTCTGATGACCGTCTCGTATCGATATATACCGGTACCTTGCGTTTTGGAATCGATTTGAGGCTGACTTCTCCTGACTGGATTACTTCGCATGCAGATACGGTCTTTTTGAAATTACCGAAAATCAGACTGCTGGACAGAAGGTTTATTGATGAGACGCGGACAAGAATTTTTTATGAAAGTGGAAGCTGGTCCAATAAGGCCCGTCAACAATTATATTATAAGGCTTATAATCAGATGCTCAGGAATGCCATGACTCCAGAAAATCTGAAGCACGCAGAGGAGTATGCCAGTGCTGCTTTTGAATCTTTTTTTAAGGCCATGGGCTTTAAAACGGTTATTATTTCATTTTCTTGATGTTTTTTGGGGGATTTTGACTTTTCAGACGTCTATTATATATGATTAACCTAAAATAGACGATTAATGAAACACAACAGACATTACAGAGTTTGGTTTGCCGGCATTTGTGCATCAGTATCGGTTTTGAATTCTCAGGCTCAGCAACCTTTGTTAAGTTATACTTTTGAACAGGAAACGGTTCAGGACGATAGTGGTGTATATCCGGCCAGTTTGGTTAATGATGCCATGATTATGCAGACCAGTGATGGCAATCATGTTTTGAATACAGGCTCCGGAAACGGTTATCAGGATTTGGGAGAGTCGATTGCCCGGAATATCCTTTCCGGGTTGAACGGAGATTATTCCGTTACGTTGGATTTGCTGGTACGTCCAGACAATAATCTTTCCAAATATTGTTGGGCCTGGGCTTTGTCCAACGGTACCGGACAGTATATGGGATTGGTAAATGCGGCCGGAAACAAAGGTTGGTATTATGAAATAAAAAACAATACGGCATATAATGTAAATGCCGGATGTGGGCTTGTGCTCGATCAGTGGCATACCGTGACAATTGTTCAGAAGGAAGGACAGTGCCTGTATTATCTGGATGGGGAACTGAAGGCCGAAAAAGCGATTTCATTATGGCCGGGTGCCTTTGCAGCTGGTTTTACCGGAAATTATTTGGGAAAGTCTCCGTTTCCGGCAGATGCCTACATGAAAAATACGTTGATGGATAATTTCCGTATTTATGGTGAAGCGCTTACAGCCGACCAAGTGGCCGTATTGGCTTCAGAAAAACCGGTTTCTTCAGATCTCGTTCTGACAGAAGAACAGATGAGGAAGGTATGTCAGGAAGAACTTTATCTGTCTAAGGCCGTGCAATATCTTCATCGTGAAGTCAGGTTGCCGGAGGAATGCACTTATGGTACAGTGGAATGGATCTATACGCCGTCTGCCGGTGTGGACGGTGAGGCCGGAGTCCTTTATCAGGACGGATTGTTGACCGTGACCGGAAGGGGAGAAACTGCAGTGGTTGTCGGAACGCTTCAGGGACGGATCACTTATGATGGAAACACATTCGATCTTTATGAACAACCTTTGAACGTCAGGGTAGCGCCGGATGACAATGCCTATGGTTATCTGTATTGTCACATGCCTAATCTGGTACCGCAGACCGGAGTCGGTACACTGGTGTCTCAGTGTATTACCTATGCATTAGGTACGGAAGAACATAAAGGTTTGGTCTTTAATGAACTTAATAGAGGTGAAAGTATTATAGACGGTATCGGTTCGAAGTTACCCTGGTGCAGAGATGCTTTTCTGGCTAAGGACAAGAAGCGCAACTGTTATTATATCGTAACTACCGATCTTTATGGCTCTTTGGATAATGGTACCAGTATGTTGGGTAATTATTCGATAGGTATGTTCAAGAGTTACGATCTTATCAACTGGTCATATACCCGGTGTGATCTGAAAGCCTATCTGAGAGAGAACCCCGTAACAGATATTTACGACAATACAGGCACCAGATTACTGACTGCCGATAAGGTCAGCCGTGTATGGGCTCCGCAGATCGTGTTTATTGGCGGTGATCCTTATATTTACTATGCAGTGGGTAATACGGATAATGGAGATTGCGATCATTTCTATATATCCAGGGCCAATGAAGATTTTACGGGCATAGAGACTTTCAGTATGTTATATGGAGAAAACAAGACAGACAATGTGCTCGATGCTGATATCAATTATTTGGAAACGGACAGTTTGTATCACATGTCATACCGAGATTATGCCGGAAATGGTATCATAGATATCACGACGGCAGACTTGCTTGATCCTCAGTGGAGCCAGCCGGTTTCATCGTTCCAGGACGGCAGCGGGTACGAAGCTTCAAGTGTCTTCAGACGCATTAATGATGATGTATGGAATGTCGGCAATGTCAATTATGGCAATAATGTCGGTTATCATTTCCATACGGCAGATGCTCTTTTGCGTAATCTTCAGCCTGCGCCGGCCATGAGCGGTCATCTTTCTCCCCAGCATGGTTCATTTATTCATGTGAACCGTACGGAGTATGATTTGCTTCAGGTTTGGAGTGATCTGAAAGCACTCATGGCGGATGGCGCGACATTGAATGTCAAGACCGGCAGTCAGGAACTGGCGGATCTGATCAGTAAGGCGGAACAGGTCGTCGCTGACGACCGCGGAGAATTGACCGATCTGAATGAACGGTTATCCGACCTTCAGACGGTATATAAGGAACTTCATGCCTGCTTCCATTTCCAGAAGGCATTGTATACGGCACAACAGGCCAACCTGTCGGATTTGGAAAGCCGTTCTGGTGTGGCGGATCAGATGATGAATGGCGGCAATTTGCAGGCTGCGATTGATGAGGCTCAAGCCGTTTCTGAACATGCTCAGGCAGAGGAACTGGAACGTCAGGCCGGCCTCCTTGATGATGCGGTTTCCCGATATTATCAGACATTGAAGGAGAACGGAACTAAAATAACCATCATCAACGGTACTTTCGGATCCGGAACATCCGGTTGGACCATCAGTGGCAAGGTCGGACAGGGTAACGGTGTGGCTGAGTTCTTCGCATTACGGGCCGTGGACTACAAAGTATCCATGAGTCAGACCAAACGGACATTGGATGAGGGCTATTATCTGGTCACCTGCCAGGCTTTTGAACGTAACGGCGACAATGATTATACGGGACGTGACTGTCGTGAAGGAGTAGAAAAAATCAATTATGTTCTGTTTGCCAATGACCGTGAGACGGATATCTGTTCATTATACGAACTGCCTTGTGATGACAATGGTTCTTTAAACGGTTTTGCCAATACGATGCAAAATGCCAACAGTCTGTTTTCAGCCGATCAGACGAATTATGCCAATTATGTATTGATCTATCTTGATGAGAAAACGTTGGATTTCGGTTTGAAACGCGAGTGGTCTACAGTGACATCTACGGACTGGTGCTGTTTTGACAATTTTGAAATTTATCATTTGGACCAACTGCCTACTTCCATCCGGGAGAATGTCTGGAAAGATCATCTTCATGGTAATAAACCTATTTATGATCTGAAAGGAGTCTGCCATGGACGGACAGATGGTCAGGGACGTATTCCTGTCGGATTGCCTAAAGGTATTTATATCATAAACGGAGTGAAAACCGTACGTTAAAGGTTATGGTAAGTAAAAGCGAGCTGCCGGATCGGATATGTGAATATTCGGGCCGGCAGCTTTTTTAATGGTATTTTATGTATTCGGCAAATGCTGGAGGACCGATCAAAGGCATCAGTTCAAACTGTCCGGGTTTTCCGTAGGGAGGGTGGTTGCAGCTTTTTAAGTCCGGTATGAGTGTGAATGTAACGGGGATAAAAGAATCTGTTACATTATTATTGGGTTAACTGCCGGAATAATCCTTTCTTTGTATACCCAAAACTTAATCTAACTTAATAAATGGAAAAACGAGAAAGAATGAAAACTGTAGGCTTGAAAATCTGTTTATGGCTTTTCGGCTGTTGGGCCTGTCTGTCGTCAAATGCAAAGGAACAATGCTCTCCCAATCACAGGATCAGGTTGGAATTTAAAGAATCAGTCCGGAATCAAGGCGGGGAATTCCGTATCATGTATACGGACGGGAATAAAGAACATCATGAGATGTTGTCTATACCGTCATTCGGTATCATTACTTCAAATGATGACGGCAATCTGTTTTTGTCTGAAGTTTCCGACGGACGGAAAATAGAAGATCACTATGAAATGCTTTCCGGCAAAAGAAAAAACTGTCATAATGAAGCTACAGAATGGACTTATACCTTCAAGGACGGTCAGGGTAGGAAAGTGGATCTGATTTTCAGATTGTATAACGATGGAGTGGCTTTCAGATATAAACTTTATGATCTGGATAAGGTCAGGATAAATGGAGAACGGACACAGTATCGTGTCAACTCCGGTCTGAAACGCTGGATGCAGAAATACGATATGTCGTATGAAAATTTCTTTCCCGAAACAACGGGCGAAACGGGTGAGGTGAAGCATTGGGCTTATCCGGCTTTGTTTCAGGTTTCGGATGAGGCCTGGATGTTGCTTTCGGAGGCCGGTATCAGCCGTAATCAGAGTGCTTCCAGTCTGAAAGCAACGGATGAAAGGTCCGTCTATCAGGTTTCACCTGCCGCTAATGAAGCCGTCATATCCGGAGAATGGGTATCGCCATGGAGGGTGGCAATGATCGGTTCCTTGTCCGACATTGTGGAGTCAACCTTGATCACGGATGTCAGTGATCCGTGTAAATTGGACGATACGGATTGGATCAGACCGGGTGTGGTTTCTTGGGTCTATTGGGCTTACAACAGGGGATCAAAGGATTATCAGATTGTGAAGCAATATATAGATATGGCTGACAATTTAAAGTTACCCTACATTCTGATTGATTGGGAATGGGACGTAATGGGTAATGGCGGTAATATCGATGATGCTTTGGCTTATGCACGCGAACGTCAGGTACGTACGCTTTTGTGGTATAATTCTTCAACGGCATGGACAACCAATGGAGCCGGTGGCCCCCTTTACAAGCTGAATGCACCGGCCGATCGTGAAAAGGAATTCAGTTGGTTGGAAGATCATGGCGTGGCCGGTGTGAAAATCGATTTCTTTTCCGGAGATACGCAGAAGACGATGGATTACTGCCTTGATTTGCTGGAAAGTGCGGCCGATCATCATTTGACAGTCAATTTCCATGGAGCTACATTGCCGCGTGGCTGGCAGCGGACGTATCCTAATCTGATGTCAGTGGAGGCCGTCTATGGAGCAGAATGGTATAATAATGCCCCGGTTCTGACCAATAAGGCCGCTTCGCATAATGCCACACTGCCGTTTACGCGCAATGTGGTCGGTTCTATGGATTACACCCCTTGCACTTTTACGGATTCTCAGCATCCTCACATTACATCCAATGCCCATGAACTGGCATTGACCGTGGTGTTTGAATCTGCTCTCCAGCATTTGGCCGACCGTCCGGAAGGTTTTTTGTCGCAACCGGAAGAAGTCCGGCATTTCTTTGGTGAACTTCCAACAGTCTGGGACGATACCAAACTGCTTTCCGGCTATCCCGGCCATTATGTCGTTATGGCAAGACGAAAAGGAAACAAATGGTATATTGGTGGATTGAATGGCAGCGATCAAAAGCAGACCCTCACTGTAGACTGTTCTTTCCTTGGTAAGAAGAAAAGGACTGTCCTCTCTTTTGAGGACAGTGGCAATCCGGATCAGCCCTGGCAGATATCGGAAAAAGAGAGTAAAAGATGGAGCAAGCCTTTCAGCGTGGAATGTCAGCCGCGTGGTGGTTTTGTTTGGGTAATAGAATAAATGCACCTTATAGATTAACATTGAGATATATCATGAAAAAAGTTTTTGTTTTGACTTTGGCTTTATTGCCTTTTCTTCGGATCGTTGCGGAGGAAAAACAAGTGACGAGTCCGGATGGCCGTCTGGTCGTGTCTGTATCTGATGACCAGGGAAATCCTTCTTATTCAGTATCGTATGACGGTAACGTGTTTATCAAGCCATCGCCGTTAGGTATGAAAACCAATATCGGAGATTTTACGAAAGGACTGACGTTGAGTGATCAGGTTACGGTAACTCCGGTGGATGAGACTTATGAAGTGCCGACTATCAAACAGAGAAAGGTGCGTTATCAGGCCAACCGGGCTGTTTTTTCATTCCAGAAGGAAGGGAAAAAGATTTATGATGTAGTATTCAGTCTGAGTAACCGTGATGTGGCCTTTAAATACCAACTTTATCCGCAGGGAAATACGCTTTGTTGTGTGATTACGGAGGAAGCCACAGGCTTTGTCATGCCCGAAGGAACAACGACATTTCTTTGTCCGCAGTCTGGTGCGATGGGAGGATTTGCACGTACATCGCCCAGTTATGAAACACCGTACAAAATGGATGAGGCTATGGGTAAGAACGGATGGGGATTCGGTTATACATTTCCTTGTCTGTTCCGTAATAACGATAAAGGATGGGTGCTGGTGTCAGAAACCGGCGTGACCAGTGCTTATTGTGCCAGCCATTTGGAAGGTAAACCTGACGGCTTGTATACCATAGCCTTTCCTGAGTCGGATGAGTTCAATGGCAACGGTACTTCGGCACCGGGCATTGCGTTGCCGGGAGAGACGCCTTGGCGTACGATCACGATAGGTACGACCTTGGAACCGATTGTTGAGACTACGGTGGCTTTTGATGTGGTCAAGCCCTTGTACGAACCGTCACAGGCCTATCAATATGGTTGCGGTACATGGAGCTGGATCATAGCAGGCGACGGCAGCATGAATTATGAAACGCAGAAGAAGTATATTGATTTCAGTGCTGCAATGGGATATCAGTCTGTTCTTGTGGATGCCCTGTGGGATACACAGGTCGGACGTGAACGGTTGGAAGAACTGGCCCGTTATGCGAAAGAGAAAGGTGTTGCCTTGTATTTGTGGTATAATTCCAACGGTTACTGGAATGATGCACCGCAGGGACCGAGAGGCCTGATGCACAATATCATTGCCCGTCGAAAGGAGATGAAGTGGATGAAAAGTATCGGTATCCGTGGAATCAAGGTCGATTTTGTAGGTAGTGACAAACAGGTGGCCATGCAGATGTATGAGGAGATTCTGGCGGATGCCAATGACTATGGTCTGCTGGTTATTTTCCATGGCTGTACGCTGCCACGTGGTTGGGAGCGCATGTATCCTAACTTTGCTGCGGCTGAGGCGGTTCTGGCCAGTGAGAACATGAATTTCTCTCAGGGCAGTTGTGATGCGGAAGCCTTCAATGCAGCCATTCATCCGTTTATCCGTAATACGGCAGGCAGTATGGACTTTGGAGGAAGTACGTTGAATAAATACTATAATGCTGCCAATAAGCCGGGAGGACGTCAAAGAGTCACTTCAGACGTGTTTGCTCTGGCTACGGCTGTTTTGTTCCAGAGTCCGGTACAGCATTTTGCCATGGCTCCCAACAATCTGACCGATGCACCGGAGTGGGCTATCGGTTTTATGAAGAAAGTGCCGACATTGTGGGATGAGATCCGCTTTATTGATGGCTATCCCGGAAAGTATATCATTCTGGCCCGTCGTTCAGGTGACAAATGGTATGTGGCCGGAGTCAATGCGGAGAAAGAATCCCGGCGTGTCAAGCTTGATCTTTCTATGTTTGAAGCAGGCAGCAAGGTTATGGTTTACAGTGACAATGCCAAGTTGCAAGGCAGCGCCAAGGAAACCAAGATCAATAAGAAACAGCAGATGGATGTCACCATACCCTGTAATGGCGGTATCCTGATCACGTCATGTAACTAAGCATTCTTTTTTCAAAGTTAATCCGCAGATATGGGATGGGTCATCATTCCGTTCTGCGGATTTTTTTTGTATTCAGGCAGGTTCTGCCTGATAGGGTGTCTGTGTTTACATCGGATTGTCTTCCGGATCAGCTTCGTCATCCAGCCTGTTTTCCCAAAGGTATTTTTTGGTTTCTGCCACTATGACTCCTGAAAGCAGCAATAAGGATATCAGGTTGGGGATGGCCATAAGGGCATTCATCAGGTCGGCAAGGTTCCATACGACAGCCAGTTTGACAATGGCACCGAAAAAGGAGGCTACGATAAAGATGCCGCGATAGACAAGTGTCCACCGTTTTCCGCTGAGATATTCCATGGCTTTCTCGCCATAGTAGCACCAGCCAAGTATGGTAGAGAAGGCGAAAGTGATAATACCGAAAGTCAGTAGCGGGGCACCGATATACGGTATCTTGTCAAAGGCAACCTTGGTCAGTGCCGGCCCGTCATTATAAGTGATATCCGGATAAGCCAGAATGCTTGATACCAGTACCAGTCCGGTCATGGCGCAGATGACTACCGTATCCCAAAATGTACCGGTAGATGAAACGAGGGCCTGTCGTACAGGGTTACGTGTACGTGCGGCGGCTGCCACGATGGGGGCAGAACCCATACCGCTTTCGTTGCTGAACAGACCGCGTGCGATTCCGTAACGTGCGGTCATGATCAGGCTGCCTCCAATAAAACCGCCACCGGCTGCTTCCGGATTAAAGGCAGATCTGAGAATCAGGTTGAGTGCTTCTCCTACGTAAGCTCCGTTGACAAAAAGGATGAATGCACATCCCAGAAAATAGAGTAGGGCCATAAACGGGACAAACGCACTGCACACGCGCGCAATTCCCTTCACACCGAAAACAACGACCAGAGCCACGCAGACGGCAATGGCAGCTCCGCTCACTTCATAGGGCACTTTGTAAGTTTCATAACAAAGCAGTGAAATGGCATTGCTCTGCACCAGGTTGCCGATTCCGAATGAAGCCATGACTGTGAACAGGCAGAACAGTACACCCAGCCATTTCAGGCCAAGACCGCGTTCGAGCGCATACATCGGTCCGCCCAGCATCTTGCCGTTGGAAGTCTTGACACGGTATTTTACGGCTACCAGTCCTTCCGCATATTTGGTGGCAATGCCGAATACGCCGGTCAGCCAGCACCAGAATACAGCTCCCGGTCCGCCTAATGTAATGGCTGTGGCCACTCCGATAATGTTGCCCGTGCCGATAGTGGCGGCCAGTGCGGTTGCCAGTGCGCCAAACTGGCTGACATCTCCTGAAGCCGATTTGTCCGACTGTAAGGAAAGTCGGATGGCCTTGAATATCTTGCGTTGTGGAAAACGTAGCCTGACGGTCAGATACAGGTGGGTGCCAAGCAGCATGATGATCATGGGCCATCCCCACAGGAAGTTGCTGCATGTTTCGATGGCTTTGCTTAATGTCTCTAGAATGTGCATTTCCGTATAAAAATATTTTTGAAATGCAAAAATACAAAAATATTAATCAAAATGCCCTTTTTGTTTCTGAAAAGTTAGTTTAAGGCTTAATTTAGTTTCTATTTGAATTGTTTTATACGTCTTTTGCAAAAAAATGTAGTAACGTCTTTTGCAGCTTCTTCGATGATGACGGCTTGCATCCGTTTCGATCCTGATGCAAGCCGTATGATGGATTCGGTTTATATTTTTGAGGGGATATCGCAGACCTGTTTATGATAGACCGTCTCATAAATGTCTTTTCTGATCCGTTCGAAATCCTTTTCTTCCTCAAGCCCGCCATTGACCATCAGCAGTAGCGGAAGCCATGGCAGATCGTCACCGTATGGCGGTTGGATATAAGTTTTTCTTTCCCACAGCGTATATCCGTGACGACGGTAGAATCCTATACGCCGTCCGGCTATTTCCGTATCGGGATGTTCTACTTCAAGCACAATGGGAAGGCTGCTTTGTGCAGACAGCAGGTCAAGAGCCCTTCCGCCTATTCCGCCACCGCGGAGTGCGGGGTCTGTAGCCAGATGTTCAACATAGATAAAGCCGTCAAGTTCCCAATAATTCAGGATACCGGCAAACTGTTCGTTTTCGATGATCAGATGCGGGCGGAATTTTTTTTCATTCAGCATCAGTTTCCTGATTTCTTCCAGCGATCTTCGCTCTTCGGGGGGAAAGGCTTGAAGAAGCAGTTCTTCAGCAAGGTGATACCGGGGATCAGTGGGATGTGAGGCAATAAGTTCCATAAAATCAAAAGATATTAAATGATACAAAAAGTTTTAGGATACAGACATCGGTTGCCAGTCTGACAGATGCCTGTCTGCAAAGATAGCAGGATTGGAACTAACAGGCAAAGCCGGAACTGAAAAAAGCGTGTTGCAGGTTTGAGAAATTCTGAAATTATGGTTTTCTTTGTACCGTTGATTTTTAAAACTAAAAAATAATACAGTCATAAGATGGAATGGATGATATCAGCGGCGGCCGGTTTGTTGGCCGGTTTGGTCGTAGCTTATTTGTGGATGAGAACGAAGGTCGCTCCTTTGCGTGCCACTTTGGTATTACGTGAGGAAGAATGTGAAAGTCTGAAGCAGAAAAATGTTCAGTTGGAATCGGAAAACAGACAATTGACAGCCGATGTGCAAGTGGCCGACAAGGAATTAAGCCTGCTTCAGGACCAGACCAGAAAAGAAAACGAGATGCGTACCCGTCAGTTTGAGGAACAGCTTCGTCTGGTACGTGAACAATTGCAGAATGCCACTCAGGAACTGCTTAAGCAGCGTGTGCAGGAACTTTCTGTGCAGAACACGACGCAGATGAATGCCATTATACGTCCGCTGAAAGAAACGATCAGCGACATGAAGACCGCAATGGATCAGAGCCGGGATACGCACAACAAGAATACGGCATCACTTGAAAAGGCCATAGAGGAAGTGATGAAGCGTGCGGTGGAGATTGGTGCCGAGGCCGACAAACTGGCTCATGCCTTGCGTAATGAGAACAAAACGCAGGGTAATTGGGGAGAAATGATACTTGATGAATTGCTGGAAAGCCAGGGATTGAAGGAAGGAGTACATTATGAAAAGCAGGTTACGTTGCGTGACCGTTCCGGAAAGGCCATATTGAATGAAGAGACCGGGCGTCGCATGATCCCCGATACCATATTGCATTATCCGGATGGAAAAGACGCGGTGATAGATTCAAAAGTGTCGCTTACCGCTTTTGTGGACTATCAGAATGCCGAGACGGACGAAGAACGGGCAGAAGCTTTGCAACGCCATGTCAGGAGCGTGCGTCAGCATGTAGCCGAACTGGCGCGCAAGGATTACAGTGCCTATATCAAGTCGCCCCGTCAGGCTCTCAATTATGTGATTATGTTTGTTCCCAATGAAGGAGCACTTCAGTTGGCCTTGTCCGAAGCGCCCGACCTATGGCGCGATGCTTTCTCGAAAGGAGTGTTTGTGACGGGTGAGCAGAATCTTACGGCAGCTTTGCGTATCATTCAGATTGCGTGGACACAGATGCAGCAGGCGCAGAATCAGGAAGCCATTTATGATTCCGCAAGGATGTTGCTCGACCGTGTGGCCGATTTTATCGGTTATTTCGAAACTGTGGGACAGAAATTGCAGGATGCTTCTGCCTTTTATACCAAAGCGGCTGACAAATTGAAGGACGGTCGCCAGAGTGTAGTAGGGGCAGCCAATAAACTGATCAAACTGGGAGCCAAAGCCAGTGCCAAGAAGAACATTCCCGAAGAAAACGAACCGTTGCATGCCATAGAGGAATAAGGCTGTTTTGGTGAATTCGTTCAGGAAGGATTAAAATAATCAGTATTTGTGAGGGCTGTCAACGAAAATAACGAAAATGCCCCGTCCCGGCTTTCATCAAGTCAGGGCGGGGCTTTTAAATTTATGATAGATTGATTAAGGTCTGATTGTACCGTCTGGGTTGATGTTCAGGTGGATATCGTTAGGCTCCCGGTCCAGTTCGATAGCGTAGTACTGTTCTACATTGTTGTTGTTGGGTACTTCCACGCGATCCACGTCATCTTCTCTTGAGTTGAAGGTATGACCTTGTGCCACCAGGGTGGTCTTTACGGCTTCCGGTACGGCTGTATTCCAGTCTATATCTTCATATTCAGTGCGTATCCAGGAGTAGTCATCTGCAAGAAGCATTTCAGCTTTCTGTCCTTCTATTCTGAGTTCTACGTCATATCCGTACATTTCCTTTTCCATGCTGATGATCTGTGCGGAAGGATATTGTCTGGTTACGATCTGGGTGATCTGGTTACGGTCAATGGGATTGTTTATGTTGTCATCGTCATCGTCGCATGAGGTGAGCAGACTGAAGCTCAACAGAGTTATAAGACCGGTGATCCAGAATGTTTTTCCTGATAAAATGGCTGCTTTTGTCATATTCGTTACTTGTTTTTTTGAAAGTTAAGGTTTAGTTTCTTCTATGATGGTCTGTCAGATATTGAATCAGTCCACTTCCTTGAGCTGGCCTTTCTTGTCGAATTTCAGATCCACGTCGTTGCTCAGCTCTACTTCGTACTCGCGGGAATCTCTGTCTATTTTGGTGATTTTCTCGCCGGGGAACATGTCGTTAACCTGTTTCTTGATGTTGGTCGGGATAAAGTAAGCCGGAACCTCGCCTTGCTTGCAGTCCACTTCGGTCCAGTTACCCTTGCTGTCGAAACTTACTTCGTAGCCGTTTACCAGCTGGATTTCGTAAGATGTAGACTGGAAGAGGTCTTTGTCTATTTTGATGTACGATACCTTGGTGTTGGCGAACACTTTGTTCAGGACAGTCCGGGCGGCAACCGGAAGATCATTGACATTGCGTGAGATTACATCGTCAGCACATGCTGTGGTGGTTATTGCCAAACCTAATACTATTGCCATTAAAATCTTTTTCATAATCGTCAGTTTTTAAAAGTGAATCATTAGTGTCCCGTTAAAATCGAGACAAATTAATATTAATCAAACAATCCCGGAAAAAGGAAAGAATTGAGTTCTT